>CEQU01010962.1_pt1 | contig 42768 bp, 24 predicted proteins | sample 531031 | NCBI WGS metagenome assembly CEQU01 (sample SAMEA2621216, study PRJEB7988) | marine metagenome | isolation source: saline water (ENVO:00002010), including
GAGTTAAACATGGACACCCACGTTCTATTTGCCCCTGATTTTTGATGTTCGGGCAAAATCAGTATGAATCAGCAAGAATCTATGCCTGTCTCAGATTCGCTTCCGATTCCTTGGATTTAGACCTTGGGCAGCCGATATGGTCCTCGGTACTGCTTGTCGAGTAGCTCATTTGCCGCTTCGCAGTCGATAAACCGCTCTGTCTTAGGATCAAATTCCACCTGTCCTTGAGTTCGATAGGCGATTTCGCCTAAATGCACTAATGCACAGGAATAATGGGCTGTTTGTGGGTTTGCTTTGGTTCCCGTGCGGTTTCTTACAGCATTTTGGAATTCGTGCATATGCTCAGCATAACCACGTTCCCCTCGGATTTCCTGGCCTTCTGTTGGCCCCGGTTTGTTCTTTGGTCCTAGAAAAACGCTAAATGCGCCTCGCCTTGAGAAAATCATATATCCCTCGGTACCGTAAAAGACGTTACCGTTATCGAAGCCATGCAGGCCATAGGCAGTAAAGGGGTAATTTTCGTAGATTACAAGGCGACCATCCTCGTATTCATATGTGACAACCATGTTATCTGGGTAGTCACTAGCATGGCCATGAAGCAGCATTCTGCTTCCACGAGCGGTTATTTTTGATGGCACACTTGTGACACCAAGTCCCCAGCAAGCCATATCGATGTCATGGATGCCATCATCACCAATTTCGCCATTGCCGTAATCTTGAAATAACCTCCAGGTAGCGTGAAATCGGTATTTATTGAAAGCATGCTCCGGCGCGGGACCCAACCATCGATCGTAATCTACTGTTGTCGGCGCCGTGCTATCTGGAACCGGTTTAACAACCTGTCTGGTTTCAGCAGTCCAAGCTCTTGCAATAAGCACATCGCCGATTATGCCTTCGCGGAGCAGCCTTTCTGCTTTTAGCGTTACAGGGCTGTTTCGCATTTGGCTGCCTTGTTGAACGACGCGTCCATACTTCTTAGCAGCCTCGATGATTACTGGACCTTCGTTGTATACATGTGAAATTGGCTTTTCGATGTAACAGTCTTTGCCAGCCTGCATCGCTGCAATTGCAATCGGAGCGTGCCAATGGTGTGGAGTGGCAATGATGACGGCATCCACGTTCTTGTCAGCTATGACATCTTCGTATTTTGTAGTGCGTTTTGGTGCCGCAGACTGAAAGTCCTTGGTGACAAATTGTGCCATGCGTTCGATTTGAGCTGTATCAACATCGCATAGCCAGGAAATAGACACGTTATCTTTGCGACCCACGATACCTTTGACATGGTGTGTCATGATTCCACCACACCCAATGATCCCTATTGAAAGCTCGCTTGTGCTTTCTTCAGCTTGAGTGTGCACGGCACCTAGGGTGGTCACGGCAGCTGTGATGGCCGTTGTTGAGCCAGCTTGTTTCACAAAATCACGTCGCGTTTGGCTTGTCATGGAGTGTCACCTGAATTTGAATCCGTTAAGTCGATTTCCCGCATTGTAATGAGGTTCAATAGTCAATGCCTAATAGAATCCGACCAGAATTTAAGACAGGCATAAATCCGCATGCGCAAACGACACTTTGCCGCTCGTAAACATAGACGGCCCATGAATTTCTAGGTGTGAATTTTCGAAGAAGTCTGGAAAAATAGACTCAAACAAAAAGTGGGTGTCCATGATTGAGCTCACAAAAGGTCGGTGTCTATGTTTAAAATAGTCTGATGGGAAAGAACTGCTTAATTTGGGTCGTTTTGTTAGCGTTTGGCGCCAGTCAGGTGTCTGCGGAACGTAATGCGCCGTCATTTGAAAATGATGTACGCCCAGTGCTAAAAGCGCACTGTTTTCATTGTCATGGTGAAGGGGAAGAACTCGCCTCAGGCCTAGATCTACGCTTAAAGCGACTCATTGAAACAGGTGGTGATTCCGGGCCAGCTATCGTGCCCGGAAATAGTAATGAAAGCCTGTTAGTTGAATATCTGACATCAGGTGTCATGCCTCCGGAAGGAACAGAACTTCGCCCAAGCCAACGGGAGATCCAGCGTATCAAGGAATGGGTGGACTCTGGTGCCGTTGTCCTTAACGATGAGCCGGAGTCGTTACCAAGTGGCTTCTATGTCACCGAACAAGAAAAAAAACACTGGGCTTTTCAGCCGATTACCTCCCCCGCTCCACCAATGGTGAATGGCACTGCTGACAATGCCATAGATCAGTTTCTCCTAAGTAAGCTAGAAGCAGTTGGTCTAGGACTCTCTGACAGGGCTTCTCGCACTAGGCTCATCCGGCGAGCTTACCTGGACTTACTCGGAATTCCACCAACTCCTGAACAAACCGATCGGTTTATCGCTGACCAAAGGCCGGACTCGTATTTGCGACTTATCGACGAACTCCTTAGTCACCATGCTTACGGTGAGCGATGGGGTCGCCATTGGCTCGACATCGCCGGCTACGCAGATTCCGAAGGTATGGCCGATGCCGATGCCGTACGCGGCCAAGCATATCGATACCGTGACTATGTAATCCGAAGCATCAATGCCGACAAACCTTATGATCGCTTTGTCATAGAACAACTTGCCGGTGATGAACTTGTTTCATTACCGTTTAAGAATATGAATGCAGAGGCCATCGACTTGCTCACAGCCACAGGTTTCTTACGAATGGCACCGGACGGCACTGGTTCAGGTTCACCTAATACGAACATAGCTAGCAATGCGGTAATGAGTGCGACAATTAAGACTGTGTCCACCTCATTGCTAGGGCTCACGGTCGGCTGTGCACAGTGCCACAACCACCGCTACGACCCAATTTCACAAGAAGAATACTATCAATTCCGCGCCATCTTTGAGCCCGCCTTAAACTGGAATAACTGGAAGACTCCACAACAACGCCAAATTTCACTTTACACGGATGCAGATGTTGCCCGATCAGCAGAGATTGAGGCTGAAGCCGCTAAGATTCTGGAAGAACGCGAGACCAAACAGGCAGAATACATCGCGGCCACCTTTGAAAAAGAACTAGCAAAACTACCGGAAGAAGTGCGGGAGCCACTTCGTGAAGTGCACGCGACACCAGCTGGCAAACGAACACCCGAACAAGAAGCGTTATTGCAAAAGCACCCAAGTGCCAATGTCACAGCAGGGTCGCTCTATTTGTACGACCAAAAGGCGGCTGATGATCTGAAATCCTATTCAGATCGCGCAACGGAATTGAGAGGCACCAAACCAGTCGAAGGATTTCTACGTGCACTAACAGAGCCGGCAGATACCACCGCTCCGGAAACGTTCGTGTTTTTCCGCGGCGACATCGACCAACCGAAACAAGCGGTGCAACCGGGTGAACTGCGAGTACTGTCCAGTGCGGATTCTACTATCCCAGCAAATGACACTTCGCTTCCAACAAGCGGCCGTCGACTGAACTACGCCAAATGGCTAACAAGCGGCGAGCACCCATTACTTGCTAGAGTCATAGCTAATCGTATCTGGATGCACCACTTTGGCACGGGCCTGGTCAACACACCAGGCGACTTTGGAATTCTGGGGGCCACACCAACTCATCCAGCGCTGTTGGACTGGTTAGCAACAGAATTGATGACAAATGGCTGGAGCGTCAAACACCTCCACCGATTAATCATGACATCGCGGGCCTATCAGCAAACGTCTAAGCGAAACGCACAAGGACAAGAAAAGGACGCTCTCCAGCAATTAATTTGGGCGATGCCCATACGACGATTGGAATCGGAAGTTGTTCGGGACAGCATTTTGAGCATTGTCGAGAAGCTGAGCGCAAGGGCATACGGTGAACCAGTGCCAGTCATGGCAGATCGCACCGGACAGTGGGTCATTGGACAGGAAAACCTTAACGCGGGTCGACCTGGTGCAGTGGTCGACATGAAAGGCGATCAATATAGGCGCAGCATCTATATTCAAGTTCGACGCAGCAGGCCGTTAGCAGTTTTGGAGACATTCGACTTGCCTGAATTGGCTCCCAATTGCACGAAGCGAGCAAAGTCCACAGCTTCTACGCAAGCTCTAATGATGATGAATAGCAGCTTTGTCGTTGAACAATCAGAATCCTTTGCAGACCGACTCATCACGGCCCAGCCAGAACCCGAAGGCCAATTGAAACTTGGCTGGAAGCTGGCATTTAGCGAAGAGATTCCAACGGACGTGTTAGAAATTTCCCTTCAGTTTCTGGCAGATACCAAGGCGGAATTCGTTGAAGCCAATCCGGAACAGGAAATGGTGGAGGAATTATCGCACCGCCACGCGCTGGCATTATTCTGTCAGGCCATGTTTAGCAGCAACCAATTCCTATATATCGAGTAATTGAAAGTAGATATGCCTACAAACAATGACAAGCGGATATCCCGGCGCCGGTTTCTAGCAAATCAGTCGTTAGGTATGGGCGGAGTTGCATTTGCATGGGCCCTGAACGAACGATCACTTTCGGCAGCACCCAAGCGACCAGAGTTAACCGTCAAGACATTTAACAATGATCCACGGCAGCCGGATTCTGAGCCCAAAGCAAAGGCCATGATTTCGCTCTGGATGCAAGGAGGCCCAAGTCATATTGATCTCTTTGACCCTAAGCCCAAACTTACGGAACTCGACGGCCAGAGTTTTCCTGGAAAGATTAAATATGACAACGCAGCCCAAGCAAGCTCTAAAGTACTTGGCTCGCCATGGAAATTCTCAAATCACGGCGAATGCGGGATGGAGCTATCAGAGCTGATCCCAAACATTGCAACGATTGCCGATGAAATCACACTCATTCGTTCAATGCATACCGGCGTGAATAACCACGGACAGTCTATTAAAGCCCTTCAAACAGGTGTCACTCAAAATGGATATCCGACGATTGGCAGCTGGCTGACATACGGACTCGGATGCGAATCAAACAGCCTGCCTCCATTCATGGCGCTGATAGATCCAGGCCAGCTCCCTGTTGAAGGTGTCGCAAATTGGTCCAATGGGTATCTTCCATCCATATATCAGGGAACGGTTATCCGCCCGACCGAACCGAGAATATTAAATCTTACGCCACCAGAGAAGCTTGCCGGTAAGCCTCAGGAACGCTATCTCTCACTTCTAGACAAATTAAATAAGCGACATATAGAAAACAGCCCCGGCGAACTCGATTTTTCAGCTCGCGTTGAGATGTATGAACTGGCAGCACGCATGCAGGTTGCCGCAAAGGAAGCGATGGATTTGTCTCAGGAAACTGAAGAGACAAAAAATCTATATGGCATGGATGATCCGGACACAACGGAATATGGTTCCCGCTGTCTTATTGCCAGACGATTAATCGAACGCGGTGTTAGATTTGTACAAGTCTATACCCAGAATCAATATTGGGATCACCATGGGGGCATTTTGAAGGGCCTGCCATCATCCTGCAAAAAAGTTGATAAGCCCTCAGCCGCGTTGGTGAAAGATCTCAAACGGCGAGGCCTCTTAGATTCGACAGTCGTGCATTGGGGTGGCGAGATGGGCCGGCTGCCTGTTATTCAAAACGAAGCCAATATTGGCCGTGATCACAACACATACGGTTTCAGCAGCTGGGTTGCCGGCGGCGGTTTCAAGTCCGGCTATACCCACGGTGCAACTGATGAGTTTGGCCATCATGCGGTTGAAAATGTTGTGAATCATTTTGACTACCACCACACGATCCTCCATCTATTCGGCATTCGACCGGAGGAGTTAACGTACGAGCACAATGGCCGGCTCCGCAAATTAATTGAGACTGAGAGCAGGCTGGTCACAGAATTGCTTGCTTAAAGCAAACTTTCTAAAGGGTCAGCCCAAATACTACGGCAAGCAGAAACCGTCATTCTTTGAAAAAGATGTGTGGTGGAAGTGGCATCAGTCTTTTCAACGGGATAACATGGGTCTAAGCGACTCAAACCGCATTTGACCTCTCTATGAACTAATGAGGAAACGAATCTTGAAGACACGAACATTCATCATTTTGGCAGTCATAACATCTTTGTTTGTGCAGGGGATGTCTGCAGATGCCGCCGAACTAAACGTTCCACCTAAGGGATTTAAAGCCCTCTTCAATGGCAAAAATCTTAGTGGCTGGTATGGCTGGTCAACAAAGAATCCAGAAGATCTCTGGAGCATGAGTGCAGATGACCAGGCAGCATACAAAAAGAAGTCACTCGAAGATGTCAATCAACACTGGAGTGTTCAGGACGGTATTCTGGTCAATGATGGCCATGGCCTTTACCTGACCTCAGAAGAAGAATTTAGCAATTTCGAGTTGCTGATTGATTACAAGACGGTACCGAAGGCAGACAGCGGAATCTATCTGAAAGCTGTCCCGCAAGTGCAAATCTGGGATTTCACCGAAGAAGCCAAATTCGGAATTGGTGCGGACAAGGGATCCGGCGGGCTTTGGAATAACAGCAAAGGCGCTAAAGGAAAAGATCCTCTCGTGCGAGCAGATAAACCATTCGGCGAGTGGAATAGTTTCCGAATTCGTCAAATTGGGTCACGCACATGGGTTTGGATGAATGGCAAACTCCTTGTAGATAATGCCATTATGGAGAATTACTTTGATCGCTCTCGCCCCTTGTTCCCACAAGGCCCGATACAGCTTCAAACACACGGTGGTGAAATCAGTTGGCGGAATGTGTTTGTACGCGAGATTAGTCCTAATGAAGCAACAGACATCCTCAGTGAGTCCGCTGACGACAAAGGATTCGTGTCGATCTTTAATGGCAAGGATCTGAGCGGTTGGCAGGGAGCAACGGCGAGTTACGATGTTGTTGATGGTGCTATCCAGTGTCGCAAAGGCACGGGTGGAAATCTCTTCACGGAAAAAGAATACAGCGATTTCGTCGTGCGTCTTGAGATTAAAACTCCTCCAGCCGGCAATAATGGTCTCGCAATCCGATATCCGGGCAAAGGCAATCCAGCCTTTGATGGCATGACAGAGCTACAGGTTTTGGATGTTGAGTACCCAGGGAAGCTTGCACCGTATCAATTCCACGGTTCGGCTTATTCCATGGTCCCGGCTCATCGCGGTTATCTTTACCCGGCTGGACATTGGAATTATCAGGAAGTAACCGTAGTTGGCTCGAAGATTAAAGTAGAGCTAAACGGGTCGGTGATTCTCGACTGCGATCTCGCCGACGTAACAGACGAAGCGAAAATCAAACAGCATCCTGGCAAAGACCTAAAGAGCGGATTCTTTGGTTTCGCCGGACACAATGATCCTGTTCAGTTCCGAAACATCACGATTAAAGAGCTGAAATAAGAGATGCTTACAAATCGAACCAATCAAGAGCGTGGCTTTTTAGCTACGCTCTTTTGGTATGCGGACTCAATAGGAGCTAGCAATTAGAACGTTATGAATATCAAGAATGCCCTACTTTCCATTTCACTAGTGCTGAGTCTGGCACTAACAGCTAGTTCGCAAATCCGAGTGTATGAGGATGGCAAGCTACCAGCGGATTCACGTCTAGGTGAGCTACGGCACTTGAACAATTACTTTCCGTTTGACGTGCCTGAAGACATAGATTCATGGAAACAACGACAAGCTCAATTACGGAAACGATTGCTCGTTGCTAACGGACTATGGCCACTGCCCGAGCGAACACCTCTAAACGCGAAAGTATTCGGCAAGACAGAACGCGAAGGGTTTACCGTTGAGAAGGTTTACTTTGAAAGCTATCCAGGCCACTTTGTCAGCGGCCTACTCTTTCGGCCAACCGAGTCCAACGGCAAGCACCCGGCCGTGCTATCACCTCATGGGCATGGCGGTCGACTACAGGATCACGGCGATGGGATAAAAGGCTTGATAGAAAACGGTGACGAAGTGTATGAAGCTTCGGGACGGTTTCCGAAGCTTGCTCGATGTGCACAACTGGCTCGCATGGGATGCGTCACATTTATTTATGACATGGAAGGTTATGTGGATTCCCTGCAGTTACCAATGGAGGTTTCGCATCGCCTAAATAACGCACGACCGGACCTGGAATCTCCGGAGCAGTGGGGGTTTTTCTCAGCACAGGCTGAAATGCGATTGCAGAGCATTATGGGAGTGCAGACATGGAATAGCATCCGTGCACTCGACTTTCTAACGTCATTACCAGACGTCGATGCGAAGCGTATCGGAATCACTGGCGGTAGCGGTGGCGGTACCCAGACAATCGTATTGGGTGCTATTGATGATCGACCAGTCGTTTCATTTCCACAAGGCATGGTGTCTACCGATATGCAGGGCGGCTGCCCGTGTGAGAATTGCAACTTATTGAGAGTCGACACCGGCAACGTGGAATTGGCCGGTTTGTTTGCTCCTCGCCCGATTGCAATGACAGGCGCAAACGACTGGACGAGCGAGATTCAAACCAAAGGATATCCGGAGTTGCAAAAACTCTATGGTCTCTACGATAAGCCGGAGGATGTATTCTGTGTGTCGTATTTACAGTTTGGGCACAACTATAACTATGTAACACGGCGTGTAATGTACCACTGGTTTAACAAGCATCTCGGCCTTAGGCACAAAGAACCAATCGTTGAAAAGGATTACCAGCTGCTTACTGATGAGCAAGTTCACGTTTGGGATGATGAGCACCCTGCCCCGGAAGCAGGTGTAGCTCACGAAGTAAAATTATTAAAAGCAATCGATGATGCGTCTAAAAAGCAGCTCGAAAAACTCATTGCCGATGCAGAGGATCCAGCCGCGACCTTTAAAAAGATTCATGGCGAGGCAATCAAGTCGATCATTATTCATGGATTACCTAAGAGCGATGATCTGGAACGGGAAAAAGTAAAGAAGGTTGCCCGAGACGGTTATATCGAGTTTGGAGATATCCTGCGCAACAAAGTAACTGGTGCTGAATTGCCCGTGGTATCGCTGTTTCCGACAGAGCAAGAGTGGAACAAGACTGTCGTCATTTGGCTAAGCGGCGAGGGCAATGCCGGGCTTTACGATGCCGAAGGTAAGCTAAATGCAACAATCCAAAAGCTACTGTCGACAGGCAGCTCTATTATTTCGGCGGACTTGCTTTATCAGGGGGAATTCCTAAAAGAAGGAAAGAGCGTGGAGTCGCAACGTCTGGCTACAACAACGAATCGAGCTGTATCGGCCTATACGTTTTGTTACAACCATACTCTGTTCTCACATCGAGTTCATGATGCATTAAGCCTGATCTCATTTGTTGCAAACGATGAGCACGAACCGAATGCAATTTTACTGATTGGTGCGGCCGGTGCCGGGCCAGTGGCGGCAACCGCCAGAGCGATAGCAGGGTCGGTCATCGATATTGCCTTCATCGACACCAAAGGTTTTCGGTTTGCAGATATTACGAAGTACTCGCATCCGGAATTCTTCCCGGGAGCTATTAAGTATGGAGATTTGCCCGGGATCCTGGCTTTAAACGCTCCACACCCATTGGTAATAACCGGTGAAAGCAAATTGCCGGCTCTTGTCAAACAGATTTATGGTGAGGGTGGTAAAGTAATCCTCACTCCTACATTTGATTCAGCGTTTTCCACTAACTAGTTAAAGCAGAACTATGCCCAAGATTCGTCGAGTTGCAAAAAAGGGCAACATTAATCACTCCATTGTTGGATGGTGCTTTCAAGACCATTGGTCGATGGACGAATTAATTCCGATTGCCAAGCAGCTTGGTTGCGGCAGCGTGGAGCTAATTGGTCCGGAATTCTATCCAACGCTCAAACAGCATGACATGGAACTGGCGATCGCTGGGATCGACATTGGTGTGCCTCCGTTTACACAGGGGTTCAATAACCCTAAGTATCATGAAAAAGTGATTGCTGCGACCAAGAAATCGATTGATGAGTGCCATGCATTCGGTTGGAAAAAAGTTATTGCTTTTACCGGCTACGAGGAAGGATTATCTAAGGCAGAAGGCGCAGAGAATTGTATTCAGGGCCTGAAGGAAGTGGCTGGCTATGCAGAAGCGCGGGGAGTGACCATCTGCCTGGAACATCTGAACACGCGAGATGACACGCACCCCATGAAAGGTCATCCCGGGTATCAGGGCGATGACGTGGAATACGTTGTGGAAATTCTAAAAGCTGTTGGATCAGAAAACGTGAAGCTGCTTTTTGATATTTATCACGTATCGATTATGAATGGCGATGTGATTAGACGGCTACACCAGCATAAAGAGGTGATAGGCCATATCCATACCGCTGGGAATCCGGGTCGTGCTGAGTTAGACGATAATCAAGAGATTAATTATCCGGCGTGCATGAAAGCCTTGCTGGAGATAGGCTACAACAGCTATGTCGGTCACGAGTTTATTCCGACCAGAGATCCTCTTGCCGGCCTTGAGCAGGCAATTGAGTGGTGTGACGTTTAACCACCGATGCATGCCATTGCTTGATTCTGCTTATCTGGCGAATTAAAACTAGACTATCCCAAAAACAAACACGAATTGGATTACTTATGCGCAAGTTTCTCATGTTGGTTGCTTCAGTTACCGCACTTTTACCGGCCTTGGCACAAGCCGCACCGAACTCATTTGATTTGTTGCTGCGTAGTCGCGTAGCCACTGAAGAAAACAGTGTGCGTTATCATGCTGTACTCGAGGAACAGAGTTGGAAAGCTACAGAAACCGCGGTAATTGTTTGTGACATGTGGGATCTGCATCATTGCCTGAATGCCACACGACGTGGCGCAGAGTTGGCACCTCGCATGAATGCTTTGTTGAAGAAAGCCCGTGCTCAAGGTGCAACCATCATTCATGCACCGAGTTCTTGCATGAAGCCATATGCGAATCACCCAGGTCGCAAACGGGCAATGGCCGCACCGATGGCGAGTAAATTGCCTGAGAAGATCAGTGAATGGTGTTACAGCATTCCGTCCGAAGAAGAGGTAGAGTATCCCATCGACCAGTCTGACGGTGGTGAAGATGATGATCCGGTAGAACATGAAGCATGGGCAAAGGAGCTTGAAAGTAAAGGCTTGAATCCCAGAGGTCCGTGGACAAAGCAGACTGATTTGCTAACCATCAAGAAAGAAGATTACATCAGCGATAGCGGTGTGGAAATCTGGAATGTCCTAGAGCAGAAAGGGATCAAGAACGTGATCCTTGTCGGCGTCCACACGAACATGTGTGTACTAGGCCGCCCTTTTGGCCTTCGTCAAATGGCTCAAAACGGGAAAAACGTGGTATTGGTCAGAGACATGACAGACACCATGTACAACCCAAAAATGAAACCATATGTCAGTCACTTCACAGGCACTGATTTGATTGTGGAGTACATCGAAAAAGTTGTCTGTCCAACCGTCACCAGCGATCAGATTCTTGGCGGCAAACCGTTTGTCTTTAAGAATGACACACGACCTCATGTGGTAATTGCTTGTGCGGAACGAGAGTACAAGACTAACGAGTCATTACCCGGATTCGCGCTTGAACAACTTGGCAATGACTTCAAGGTGAGCTTCGTGCATGCAAATGCGAATGAACGAAATGATTTGCCGGGGATTGGCGTTCTGGAAAATGCCGATGTGTTACTCGTAAGTGTGCGACGGCGAGTGTTGCCGGCCGACCAATTCGCCATCGTGGAGAAATTCATTAAGAGTGGGAAACCCGTTATCGGAATCCGTACAGCAAACCACGCTTTTTCATTGCGTGGTGAGGACCCACCGTCAGGTTACAAGGCATGGGAAGCATTCGATGCGGAGATCTTTGGCGGTAGCTACACCGGGCATCACGGCGTGGGCCCAAATGTAAAGTTAGCTGCAGCAAAACCTCATCCAATTATGACCGGAGTGGATGTGAACACCTTTAAAGGAATGGGATCGCTATACAAAGTGAACCCACTTTCGAAAGGGACTACTCCGCTTCTCACCGGAATGATTGAAGGCCAACCGGTTGAAACAATCGCATGGGTGAATGAGACGAAGTATGGGGGCAAGGCTTTCTATACCTCGCTTGGACACGTCGACGATTTCACACAGCCAGCGATGAATAGGTTGCTCAAGAACGCAATTCTTTGGGCCGCGGATAAAGAGATCAAATAGCCAGAGATTAAACGAGCTCTGGAATGACTCCGCCCTCGTCGAGTAAGTATTGAGGCCGTCCGCTTGGGTCATCAATTGTCGTGCGTTCAGCTGCAATTCCCAAGTTGTGATAAAGCGTGTACAGCGCATCTTGGTAATGGATAGGTCGGCTGGTCGCTTCGCCACCCGTGCGATCTGTGCTGCCAATCACTTGCCCGGTACGCATACGTCCACCAGCGAAAATCGCAGGTGCTACTCGTGGCCAGTGGTCACGTCCAGCATTTCCATTGATCTTTGGCGTACGGCCAAACTCACCCCACAAGATAATTGACGTGTTATCAAGCATTCCTCGTTCTTCGAGGTCGTTGATAAACGTGACGATTGCATGGTCAAGAATCGGCAAGGTGTACCGCATGCGATTGAAGTTATCGCTATGTGTATCGAAGTCACTGATGGTTAGGGATACACATCGCACGCCGGCTTCGACAAGGCGGCGTGCCATGAGCAATTTCAGCGAGGCTTTCGGTTCGTCGGCGGTGGTAAATCGCCCGACGACAGGGCGATCAGGGACCATGTATTTTTCAAGGACCTTGGGGTCTTCGTTAGATAGATCGAGAGCGTCGGCAAATGTGCCCGAGAGCAAAATCCCAGTGGCTTGCTGTGAGAATCGATCCATGGCATCCATCATGCCGGTGGCGTCCACTTCGCGCCGAATCTTATCCAGGCTACCCAGCAGTGCGTTGCGACTGTTTAACCGCTGTGCGTTCAGTTCTGCATTGAGCGAGAGACTCACGGTATGGTTAGAACCGAGAGCAGCCAATTCGTTTACCATTCCAGGCTCGAGTGGCCGATTAAAAATGCTCGAAAGGTCTGGACGGAAAGGTTTGTATGATGGGCCAAGAAATCCGGGGCGAGCGCTGTTTCGGACAAGCGGTCGACCCTGCATCATATCGACGTAGGTTGGAGCAGGATCCGTAACTTTGCCAAGTAGCTTGGTCAGCACGCATCCCATTGCTGGCCGACCACCAAAGCCGGCAAGGTTGCGAATATCAAAACCGGACATACATTGGAATGCATCGTGTCGGCCTTCGGCGCCAACCATGCTGCGAACAAATGCAAATCGATCAGCATTTGCTGCCATTTTCGGGAGCAATTCGCTGATCTGAATTCCGGCTATGCTCGTTTGAATCGGGTGGAATTCGCCACGTGTTTCCATTGGCGCATCGGGCTTCATATCGATGGTGTCCATTTGAGGAGGACCACCATCCAAATGGATGTTGATAATTGCCCGCTCGGATGAACCAACGCCCGCTTCTGCCTCCAGGCGAAGCATATCTGCGAGTGTAAGCCCAAGCATGCCCGCAGCACCTGCGGTGAGGAATCCACGACGGCTAACACCATCGCAATGCTTATATGAGTTTCCAGTGATGTTCAACATCGTGCTTCTACATCCATTCAGCGATTGGCTTGCCTTCGATCAGCTGGACGGGACGACCGTCTGGGCTGTGCGCGATCAAATCGGAAGGCATTCCAAGTTTCTGATAAATCGTGGTTGCGATGTCTTCAGAGAAATATTCATCCTTCGACACATAACCACCCTCAGCGTCGGTAGCTCCCAAAACGTGGCCTGCAGGTACGCCTGCTCCGGCCATCATGGCAAACCCTGTTGATGCCCAGTGATCACGACCGCTGGCCGAGTTGATTTTTGGGGTACGTCCAAAGTCGGTAAGCCAAACCACTAAGGTTGATTCGAGCAGTCCACGCTCTTCCAGATCCATGATTAGCTGTGGAATGGCTTGATCTAACGGAGGCAACCGACTGTCTTTGAGTGACTTAAAGTTGTTTTGATGTGTATCCCATCCACCGTCAGTTACGGTTACGAATTGAACTCCCGATTCGACAAGCCTACGTGCCAGCAAGCAGCTTTGTCCGAAGCGGTGGCGTCCATAGGCATCCCGAGTAGCGTCTTCTTCACTCTCGATGTCAAACGCCTTCTTGGTCTCCGGTGCCGTGATCATATTCAGAGCGGCTTCGTAGTACTCGTCCTGTGCCTTTAGGGCATCTTGCTGTAGGTCGGCGCGACGCTGTAGTGCATCAATTTTCGCCAGTGCGTTTCGGCGGCGATCGACACGTTCAAAGGTTACACCTTCTGGTGGAGTTATATCCCGCACGCTGAAGTTGTCAGCATTTGCATCGGCGTCTATCACAAATGGATTGTGTTCAAGCCCAAGGATGCCACTTGTTCCACCACCGAATCGCCTGTCCACGTGGTCATTGAGTTGAATAAACGGGGGAAGTGCTGACTGGAATCCATGGAAGTAACTTACGACACTACCATAGGTCGGGTAAGCGACAGCGGCATTGAATCTGCGGCCCGACATGACCCATTGGTCTGCCGTACCGTGACTGCCATTTCGTGGGTTCCAGCCTCTTAACAATGCAAACTTGTCAGCGTGCTTTGCAAAGTTGGGAACGATTTCAGTGAATTGAACACCGGGAATAGCTGTATCAATAGCATTGAATTCGCCACGTACGCTTACCGGCGCATCCGGTTTAGGATCAAACGTATCATGGTGACTGGTGCCACCGCGTGTCCAAATAAGGATGCAGTTCGTCTTATTTGCAGGCTTGGCCTGGGCCGTGCCGCGTAAGTAGTCGGTAAAAGATAAACCTAGCCCCGACAGTGCACCAATCTGTAGGAATCCCCTACGACTGATACCATCACAATTCTTATAAGCGTCATCAATACGCTGATTCATCGCTTCTTGTTCCTGATTGATTTGGTTTTGTGCCATCACCAGAATTATGCATCTCAATGAGATCTAAGCACAATATCATCTAACCTAATGTTAGCAGAGACTCAAAACCCCTAAAAGAAGAATCGGCGTTGTCAGTGCCAAAACCGTAGCTACAAGCGGAATTAGATGCATTCCTCTACTTCTAAAGGGGGGGCTAATTAATAATGTCGCTATGGAGTTTTAAAACATAATGGCACATACTGGAAATAGTGGTGTTTACGCCCGATTTTCACATGTTTTGAATAAGCGTGATTTATCCCGCCTTTTGAGAGCCCCGCCCTCCGTGGCTCACGAGTTTAAACCTATGACACGTCTAATCACTCGATTTGCCACTCTGCTGAGCCTTGTCATAACTGCAAGTACACTTAGTGCTGCCGGGCCCTACCAGGTGGTGCCAGAATCGGTAGCCTTGAGCGGCAATTTCGATCAAGCACAACTTGTAGTAATGTCATTAAGCTCTGATGGTGCCGTTACATCGGAGTCCACAGACGTTTCCGCAGAGGCAAGTTTTCAGTCTTCAGACCCATCGGTTGTGGAAGTCCTTGCGGGTGGTGGATTAGTTGCCAGAGGAAATGGCCAGGCTGAGATTCAGCTTTCCGTAGAAGATTGGTCAGCGACAATCAGTGTAACAGTCGATGGCATCGAGCCGAGCCCAAGTATAGATTTCGCCTATCACGTTCAGCCATTGTTATCCAAGTTGGGTTGTAACATGGGTGCGTGCCATGCCAGTCAGCATGGCAAGGGAGGCTTCATCCTTAGTGTGTTTGGGTTTGAGCCAAGCAAGGATCATCAGGCCATTACCAAGGATCGCCTACAACGCCGGGTGGATTACATCACACCGGACAACAGCTTATTCCTATTGAAGCCGACCATGCAGGCACCACATGGTGGCGGCAAGCGACTGCGCAAAGGTACGGTAGCTTATGACACCCTCGTCGCCTGGGTCGCATCCGGCACACCCGCTCCCAGCAATGAAGCAGCGGAGGTCACGCAACTGGAAATCTACCCTAACCGTCGGGTTGCAAAAGTTGACGATCATCAACAACTTCGAGTTCTGGCTACGTATTCCGATGGAAAGGTGCGGGACGTAACCCGGCTTGCCCGTTATGACTCAATGAACGAAGGAATGCTGAGTGTAGATGACAACGGCGTAGTGGGCGTTCATGCGGAAGGCCAGGGTCCGATCATGGTGAGATTCGAAGGCCACGCTGGTTTGTTTATTGTCTCGGTGCCATTTAGTCAGCGACGGGAGCTCACGGATTGGCAAAGTAAAAACTTTGTAGATGAACTAGCCGCAAAGAAGTTCGTCGAGCTTGGCATTGAACCATCGACTGTCTGTGATGACGCAACATTCATTCGTCGTGCATTCCTCGATGCGGTGGGCGGTATGCCAACGGCAGAAGAGGTGAGTGGATTTCTGGCATCAACCGATCCAAATAAACGCAAGGTGCTTATCGATAAGCTACTTGGACTAACCGGAGACCCGGAACAGGATATCTACAACGATCGCTACGCTTCTTACTGGACGCTAAAGTGGTCAGACCTGATCCGAAACAGCACTGACAATCTTGGCGAACAGGGCATGTGGTCACTACACAACTGGATCCGCGAATCCTTCCGTGTGAATAAGCCAATTGACAAATTCGTTCAACAGATCGTGACCGCCAAAGGGTCAATCTATATGAATGGTCCAGCGAATTACTTTCGGATCAATGGCAATGTAAACCAATTGACTGAAGCAACCGCCCAGCTATTCATGGGTGTACGTCTGGAGTGTGCGAAGTGTCATCACCATCCGTTTGAAAACTATAGCCAGGCGGATTACTACGGCATGGCTGCATTTTTTGCACGGGTTGCCACTAAAAATAGCGAGGAATTTGGCCTGTTCGGCCGCGAGACGATCGTCGTTGTTCAGGATGGCGGTGATGTAAATCACCCGAAGACTGGCAAGAAAATGGTGCCTACCGCACTGCACGGGCCCGAGCTTTCACATCCGCTCGATCGCCGCATCCCGCTGGCTAGCTGGCTAACATCAACGGACAATGACTGGTTTGCCAAATCCGTTGTAAATCGATATGTAAGGTATTTGTTGGGCAGAGGATTAGTGGAGCCAGTCGACGACTTGCGTAGCACCAACCCCGCGACGAATGAAGAGTTGTTTGAGGCATTGGCAGAACATTTGGTCGCAAACGACTATGACCTAAAGCAGCTGATCAGCGTGATCATGAACTCCCGCCTATACCAGTTAAACTCACAACCTACCGCGGAGAATAGTAAAGCCGGTGATTTCTACGCGTACTACCGAGTTAAGCGTCTTGCTGCTGAAACACTGCTGGATAACATCGATCACTCCGCCGGCACAAAGACGAAATTTCAAAGCCTGCCACTTGGGACCAGAGCGATTGACCTGCCGGATGCGAACTACCCGAACTTCTTCCTCAAGACGTTTGGTAAGCCGCGGCGAACCAGTGTTTGTGAATGTGAACGATCACCCGATGAGAATCTCGCTCAGGCCCTGCACACGTTAAATGGACAGGTTGTTACTTCCAAAATAGCTTCTGCGAGTGGGCGAATCGCCAACCTCATTGAAAACAAAACCGAGTCAGGTGAGATCATCAATCAACTCTACATCTCCACCCTTGCGAGAAACCCCTCGGATGAAGAACGGGCGGTTTGTCAGGAGATCGTCGACGCAGCGCCCAATCAAAAAGAAGGTTTGGAAGACTTGCTCTGGGCGTTAATGAATTCTAAACAGTTCCTCTACAACCACTAACCGAAGGCCTTCGGGTCAGCAGGAGTCATGCTGTGACCAAAATGCGATTAGCATTCCTATCTCTCCTATCTTTGATCATATGCGTAATCTGTAATGCAAGCGCAAATGCGCAGCAGTCGTACCCCATGATCATGAGCCTGGATCCGGTGGCCATTCAAGTTGGCACGACGACGGATCATGTAGTGAAGTCGCGATATGATCTGTGGGGCACGACTGATGTATTCATTAGTGGAGAAGGCGTTTCAGCAGAAGTCATCCATCCGGAATTGAAGGATGGCGAAGACCCACCGTCAATTACCTCGCTTACGATTCGTGTCACAGCTTCGGCAAGTGCTCAGCCAGGAGTGAGAGATTTCCGGCTTGCGACACCGCGAGGCGTGAGTACGGTTGGGCAAGTCGTTATCGTTCGGGACAAAGTCGTGCATGAAAGTCAGGCAAACGACACACGAGAAACTGCCCAGCCATTTGAGTTGCCATCGGTGATTTGCGGAGCAATCGAAAAGGCTGAAGACGTAGACTATTTCAAATTCAACGCTACGGCCGGCACCAAGGTGACCTTTCATGTCCGGTGCATGCGATTGCAAAATCGGATCCATGACCTTCAGACCCATGCTGATCCGATGATCACGATTCGTAATGCAACGGGATCAACGATTGCGGCAAACGACAATTATTTTGCCGGTGATTGCTACCTCGTGCACACGTTTCAGCAGACGGGTGAATTCTATCTGGAAATCCGCGACGTACGCTATAAATCTAATGCGTATTGGGAATACAGCGTTGAAGTGGTTGACCGGGATTTTGTAACAAATGTGTTTCCACTAGCTTTGCCTATAAATCGCGCAACGACCGTTGAGTTGATTGGTAGCGACTTAGCAGAGAACATCATCAATCTGGATCCAAAATACACTCGCGTTAAACAGGGATCTCAATCTGTATCGATTCCAATGGGAGCGCAGTTATCCAATCCTGTTTCTGTGTACGGCACGTACCTGCCAATCACGTTTGAATCTGCGGCAGATAACAACTCGGTTGAGTCAGCTCAGGAAGTAGCTGTAAATACTGTGCATAACGGCTGTTTGGAGAAAGAGGCTGATGTTGATTACTTTGCGTTCCAAGCCTCTAAGGGTGACAAGCTGACCATCGATGTGATTGCCCGACGTTGTGGATCGATGGCAGACACATATTTACGAATCGTAAACGCGGAAGGAACGCAGCTGAATTCCAGCGATGACTTTACTCGTGGAAAACGAAACTACTTTGATTCCAAGATTGAGAATTGGACCGTTCCAGCGGACGGGACGTATTATATCCAACTACACGATCGCCACTTGAGAGGTGGTGCTGAATATGTGTATGCAATCCGTTTGTCATATGATGCACCGACATTTGAGCTATCACTCGATACAGACAAAACGCAAACCACACCGGGCACTGGCGGAGTTGTTTTCTGCAGAGTTACGCGGAAGAGTGGGTTTGCCGGTGAAATACACCTGCACGTCGACGGTGTACCAGAAGGAGTTACCGCAACAGCGAGTCGTATTCTGGCCAGTGGCAACGATGGCTGTGTAGTATTCAAGGCGTCATCGGATGTCGCGAAAGGCATTCACAATGTGCGCATCTACGGCACCGCTGAACTGGAATTACCAAATGGTGATAAGCAATTGCTTACGGTTGAGGCAGCCCCTTATCAGGAAACATACATGCCAGGTGGCGGACGCAGCCATTTCCCAGTGGATGTGCATACGGTTTCAATAGCCGATCCGAGTGATTTACTGGCTGTAACGGTTTCGACAAGCGAGGTAACGATTACGCCCGGCGGTGAAGCTGAGATTGATGTGGAAGTGACTCGCAAAGAAGGGTTTGCCACGAACGTCTCACTGGATGTGATCTTCCAACATCTAAATACAGTGTATGGAAACTCTCTGCCCAAGGGAGTAAAAATGGATGGCAACAAGAGCAAAATCCTGTTAACCGGTGATTTAGCAAAAGGTAAGATCACACTGGTAGCAGACGAATCCGCCGAAGCTGTCGATCGACAACTCTTCTGCGTGATGGCAAACGTGTCGCTTAATTTCGTGATGAAGGCTACCTATGCCAGCGATCCAATTTTTATTACGGTGGCTCCAAAGAACGAAACAGTTGATGGGGCTAAATAGTTTGCTGTGATCCACTCGGTAATCTCAGCTCGGGTAAGAACCAGATGACGTACAAGATTATTCAAATTACAGATACGCATCTATTTGAAGATCCCACTGTTGAGTTGCTTGAAGTATGTACAAACAAACGCTTCGAGTCTGTCCTATCGCATGTAAACCAGCATCATGCAGATGCTGATCTGATGGTGATTTCAGGGGACTTGGTCCATGATGACGGTGCGGCTTATCAACGGCTGCATGGTCTATTAACGGACTGGCATGATCGGCTCGAAGTAATTCCCGGAAATCACGATGTGCGTGAAGCTCTAACCGGCGTCTTTCCTTGCCAAACCCGGCTGGGTGATCAACACATCACTTTTGATGTCAAACATGGTGGCTGGCGGATTATCGGATTGGATACACTAATCGCCGGACGTGTTGAAGGTGACATTGACGACGCACAATGGGATTGGTTGGAGAATATCCTCGTATCTGATGGAGATAGTCCAACGGCTATCTTTATGCATCACCCACCCGTTATCGTCGGCAGTAAGTGGGTAGATAAACTTGGGTTGGCTTCCTTTGAGCGATTCAATGTTGTGGTAGAAGAAAACTCTCAAATCAAACTGGTCATTTGCGGGCACATTCATCAGGAGTATTCCCAGCCACTTGGGCAGGCCATGTTGTATACGACGCCGTCCACGAGCGTCCAATTTTTACCTGGAGCTACAGAGTTCACAACCGATTCCGTGGATCCCGGCTATAGAACGATTGCCATCGAGCATGATGCCAGCTTTGTCACCGAAGTAATTCGTGTGGCTAACGCCGATTGAGGACCATTTGAATTGATGGTCAAATGAATTTTCGCTAGGACGTGATAACTCCAGCACATTTAAGTCCATTCTCGATGAGGTCCAATCCATGATTCGTCCATTCTTTGCCCTGCTTATTGGATTTGCTGTATCAACAAACAGCGTTGCACAGGATAGCCCAGATGTGCTTGATGGTAACGTGGAAGCTGCCACGGAGTTGGTCTTTACCGAAGGCCCCGCATACCACCGGGATGGCAGCGTGTTCTTTACAGATATCGCTAATAACCGAATCATGCGACTGAATCCCGGTGCAGATGAAGCTCATACGTTTCTGCAGCCGAGCGGTCGTGCAAACGGGTTGATGTTCGATCCCCATGGCTTTTTAGTCGCTTGCGAAGGCAATGAAAAAGGTGGCCTTGGCGGCCGAAGACTTGTCCGAATAGATATCGTCAGCCGCAAACGAACCGTTATCGCAGACCGCTTTGAAGGCAAGCGATTCAATAGTCTCAATGACCTGTGTATCAACAAGCGCGGGCAGATTTATTTCACGGATCCTTACTATGGTCCGGATCGAGACCAGCTAGAACTCGATGTTGAGGGTGTTTATCGTGTCAATTCAGATGGTACAGAGCTGGTTCGTGTTCTCGGCAAAGGCCAAATCTCACGGCCCAATGGAATTGGCCTCTCACCGGATGAAAAGACACTTTATGTTGTGGATAACCACCCCATTATTCCCGTGCGAAAACTGTGGGCTTTTCCATTGGATGGAGATGGCAATATTGCCGGTGACGGCAAGGAATTGTACGACTGGGGGACCGGTCGAGGCGGCGATGGCCTGTGCATCGACCAACAAGGCAATGTATACGTGACAGGTGGTGCTGACCGAAAGTACCCAAATCAGGACACTAGTAACCCAGCCGGAGTCTACGTGATTTCACCCGAAGGAGAGCTTCGTGGGATTATAAAAGTGCCTGAAGACATGGTTACAAATTGTTGCTTTGGTGGCTCGGATCTCAAGACGCTATATATCACTGCTGGCAAGACTATCTGGCAGGTCCGCACAAAAGTGGCCGGGTCCGTTCTTTGGCCCAAAGCCGAATAAGTGAAAGTGAATGCTGAATCGATCCTGCCACGGATGATCTCGGTGAGGCTGTATTTCAGCGCAGCGCTAGTAAGGCACTAAAAATATTTGTGGGCCTAGCTTTTGCCGGTACGATGATTGCTAGTGGGGTTACGGGCCTGATCGGTGTGGACCAACTTCCATGATTTGAGGCCGGATATTCCATAGGACAGTAGATTGGCATAGTGAAGCCCCCACTTTTGGTGGGGTAGGTCATGCATGTCGCTCTTGGATAGTACATACGCTTCACGCATAATAGAAGTGAAATGAATTGCCGAAATAATCCCTTGTTGCTTGCTAGTGTTTTATGCTGCTTCTGCGCCGTCAGTAGTCTGTTTAGCGCTGAGTATTCTCGCATAGATGTCACTCCACAGCAGGTCGTTCTGCAAGGCAAAGATGCTTCGTTTCAGCTCCTGATTACAGGATATTCTGAAACGGGAAAAGCGACGGACTTGACTCGTACAGCGAGCTACCGGATTGATGGCGAATCGCTGGTTCAACTCAACGATTCGGGAATCATTCGAAGTCTCCAGGATGGTCGGACTCGCGTCGTTGTAATGGTGGATGATCGGGAAATCTCCGTCCCGGTAAGTGTGGATTCATCTGACCACCGGATATCGTTGAATTTTGAAAACGACATCGAGCCGATTTTATCCAGGTACAGATGTAATACCTCCGGGTGCCATGGAAAGGCTGAAGGTCAAAATGGATTTAAGCTATCCGTGTTTGGTTTTGACCCGGTTGCAGATTACTCTGCCTTGGTGATGGAGGCTCGCGGGCGCCGCGTCTTTCCATCGTCACCTGAACGGAGCTTGTTACTGCAAAAGATGAGCGGCGGCATACCGCATGGCGGTGGGATACCCATTGACCCAGCCCGACCCGAATACCGGACAGTGCGAGATTGGATTCTCGAAGGCATGCCGGTGGGCTCGCCGGAGGATGCGGTTGTTACAAAGATTCAGCTGACTCCGAATCAACAGGTTATGCACCGAGGTGACCAGCAACAACTGAGAGTAGTGGCCACGATGTCAGATGGGCGTGAGGTGGATGTGACGGAACTTGCTCAGTTCAGATCGAACGCTGCGGCACAGGCTGTTGTGGACCCCGAGGGGCTCATAACCACCGGACAGTCTCCAGGTGTCGTAGCTGTAATGGCCACCTACATGGGAAACGTAGATGTCTTCAAAGCATTTATTCCCCGGGTCGAAGGCTCAATTGATTTTCCAGAAGTCGCAGAGAACAACAGCATCGACTCACACGTTAATAACCAACTGAAGAAGCTAAATATTATTCCATCTGGTCGTGCAGACGATGCAAGTTATCTTCGTCGGGTGTATGTAGACCTTATAGGCACACTTCCAACCGCAGAAGAGACGCGCCAGTTTCTAACAGATGTTAGAGCGGACAAACGTTCTCTAATCGTTGATGCTTTGATGGAAAGGCCGGAGTTTGCTGATTACTGGGCTCTCAAATGGTCCGACCTGTTGCGCGTTGATCGGCTCGCACTTGGGCATAAGAATGCCTACTCCTATTACAACTGGATTCGAACATCCTTCAAAGAGAATAAACCACTGGATGAGTTAGCGAGAGATTTGATAACTGCGGAAGGTCCGTTGCGAGAACAACCAGCAGGGACCTTTTATAAAGCCGTGGGTGGCGCCAATAAGCAGGCAAGCACATTGTCCCAAGTACTCTTAGGAATCCGAATCGAATGTGCGGAATGCCACCACCATCCATGGGATCGTTGGAGTCAGCAGGATTACTTCGGCATGCAGGCATTTTTCACTCAGGTGAAGTTCAAGCCGTCGAATGTAGGAGAGATGGTTTACGCGGACGGCAATCCTTCCACGAAACATCCTCGCTCAGGAGAAGAAGTTTTTGCTCATGCTCTTGGCGAAGCGATGCCGGAATCTTCGCCTACTGGAGACAGGCGATCAGTACTTGCAGACTGGATGACGGATGTTGAAAATCCGTGGTTTGCACGCAATATGGCAAATCGTGCATGGGCACATTTCATGGGCAGGGGTGTTGTCGAACCAGTGGACGATATTCGTCTCACGAACCCGCCGTCCAATGCCGCATTGCTCGATGATCTGGCTGACTATTTGACGAAATACAATTTCGACTTCCGGGAGTTGATACGCTACATAACGGCGTCGGCAACTTACCAGCGTTCCTCAGAGGTTAACGAATCCAATAACCTTGATGAGCAGAATTACTCGCGGTTCCTTTTTAAGCAGTTGCCGGCCGAGGTGTTTCTTGACGCAATCAGCCAGACGACAGGTGTCCCTGCCAAGTTCGATGGCGTACCACACGGCAGCCGGGCAATTCAGTTGTGGGATAGCTCGGTCAAGGATTACTTTCTGAAGACATTTGGCCGACCGGCACGAGCAACAGCTTGTGAATGTGAACGTATTGGGCAACCCACCGTCACACAGGTCTTGCACATCCTAAATTCCCCCGACATTCAGGAAAAACTAATTCACAAGAGCGGCCGCGTGCAGTCACTTATAGATAAAGTGAAAGACGACGGGCAATTAATTGAAGAACTATACCTGACGTTTTATGGGCGAATGCCTTTACCACAGGAAATCGAATACTGTTCTGAATATCTGGAAACAGCCGATAATAGACTTGTCGGCGCATCCGATATCGCTTGGAGCTTAATGAACTCGCTAGAGTTCGTATTTAATCACTAATTCGTGATGGAGATTGAGAATCATGGCTGTAGTCAATTCACACAAATACTGTGATGGTATACGGCGTCGTGACATGCTTAGCATTGGATCTATGGGCTTATTTGGCTCGATGATCAACTTGCCGCGAGTAATGGAAGCCCAGGCGCGTGCGGCTGCTGAAGGCAAGCCAGCAAAAGATATTTCCATGATTTTGGTATTCCTACATGGTGGCCTGTCCACCATCGATACCTGGGACATGAAACCAGACGCACCGGCGGAGTTTCGGGGAGAATTTGATCCTAAATCCACGAGTGTGCCGGGGATTCAGTTATGCGAGCATCTTCCTAGCTTGGCGCAACAGCATGACAAATTCAGCGTGGTTCGTTCCTTTGGACACAGTAACAGCGATCATGGACCAGCTGACCACTACTTATTGACCGGCTATCATCCGGTGGCCGGATTCAATGCCGGATTAAATCCAAATAACCAAAAGCCGTGCATGGGCTCCATCGTGGCACGAGAACTTGGGCCTCGAGGAAGCGTTCCGCCCTATGTAAGCATTCCCAAGGTTCACAATAGTGCCGGATCGTCTTATCTTGGTGCCGCCTACTCACCATTTGGTGTTCTTGCGGATCCAAGTGCTCCGGATTTTGCTGTTCCGGATCTGGCACCGCCTGTTACGGTTGATGGAAAGCAGCTTAACAATCGTCGAGCTCTGCTCAGCAAACTAAACCGCTTTGAAAAAGCCGCTGAAGTTACCGCAAATCAAAGTGCCAAAGCGCTGAACACGTTTCAACGCAAGGCATTTGAGTTGATGACATCTGATGCAACAAAGGCTGCTTTTGATATTTCCCAAGAACCTGAAAAACTACGAGATGAATACGGGCGACATACGCTTGGCCAAAGCTGCCTAATGGCACGGCGTCTTGTGGAAGCAGGTGTCCGGTTCGTATTTGTGGATCACAACAATTGGGATACTCATTACAACAACTTCCACGTGTTAAAGAATGACTTGCTCCCTCATTTGGATAGTGGCATGTCTACGCTGCTTCGGGACTTGGATGATCGGGGAATGCTGGATACCACTCTGGTTCTGGTAACCGGCGAATTCGGCCGTACACCAAGGATCAACGGTTCAGCGGGTCGTGATCATTGGGGACCAAGCAGTGCGATTGCAATGGCTGGTGGTGGCGTACATGGTGGCCGAATCATTGGCGCATCAAATGAACGTGCAGAACGCCCAGCCACAACGCCTTATGGCCCGGCTGACTTGGTGGCTACGGTTTACCATGCCATGGGAATTGATCCTGCTACTGAATACGAAACTCCTGAAGGTCGCCCCGTCCCGGTTGTGCCCGGTGAAGGTCGTGTGATTGACGGCTTGTTCTAATGACCCTCTCAATTGGACGAGACGAATGTACCGTAGACTTGTTTTAGCTGTATTCCTTGTTGCAACCTGCAGTACGTTGCACGCTGATGATCCGACTGTCAGCTATATCTTCCCGGCTGGCGGTCAGCGAGGCACGACGGTGAACTTCAACGTCGGCGGTCATTATCTTCGCGCCGAATGTCCATTTGAGATTCTTGGAAATGGCATCCTGACCGGCAATACCATTAAGCGGAATACCAGAACTCAGTGGTTTGAAGGTCCGCTGATTCCCATGCCAGCATCACAAGCGAAAGAGGACTATCCGGTTGATCAGGCAGGCGAGTTAAGTATCGCCGAAGATGCTACGCTCGGGTTCAGGCGGTGGAGAGTTTGGACAAGTCAGGGTGTGATCCCGACTCAAAAGTTTGTTATAGGTCATTTGCCTGAAATCATAGAGCAGGAGATTGATGGTACACCGATTCCGCAAGATGTGACTTTGCCAGTAACGATCAATGGCCGCGTATTCCCACGGGAAGATGTGGATCTTTGGAGATTCGATGCCAAGGCAGGCAAAGAATATACAGTCGAGGTAATGGCAAAGCGCCTTGGCACAGGACTCGATTCTCATATTGAAGTCCTCGATAGTGAAGGCAAACGGGTTGCCGAAAACGGTGACTGGTTTGGCGAAGACTCATTTCTGAGATTTAAGGCCGAGTCCGACGGAAAACACACTGTGCGGATTTATGATGCTGCGTTTGGTGGTCTCCAACATTACGTGTATCGATTGACGATTACAGATCAGGAATACGTAGACCATGTGTTCCCGCTTGGTGGCCAACGGGGCAAACCCCTAAAGCTGCAACTATTCGGGCAGATGATTCCCGAGGAGCCAGTGGAGCTTAGCGTTTCACCGGATGCTGCTGATAATTGGGTGTTTGACTTATCACATAAAGGGAAGACGCTCAGGCGATTGGAATTAGATATTACCAATTATCCAGAGGTGCTGGAGTCGGATGAACAGCGGGCAGCAACTCATACTGTGCCGGTAGTCTTAAATGGTCGAATTCAGGACGTGGGCGAAGAAGATACATGGAATCTGAGTGCGACAAAAGGAGATGTGATTAACTTGGATCTCAAGGCAGCTCGTCTGGGATCCTTGCTCGACTCTCACCTGGCTGTGCTTGATAAAGATGGAAAAGAAATCGCAAAGAACGATGATATTCAAAACGGATTAACGGATTCGAAATTGGCTTTTACCGCTCCGGAGGATGGTACATACCATGTGGTTATTAAAGACAGGTTTGGTAGATTTTCCGCGGGACAATTCAGTTATCGATTAGTGGTTAGTAAACCTATCAATCTGGAAAATGGCCTGAAGCTGACGTTGCCGGTTGATGGATTAACGGTGATCCGTGGCCAGGAAGGAAAACTGAAGGTTACCGCAGAGAGAGTTGGCGGTTGGAAAGGCCCGATTGAACTATCGGTAGCTGGTCTGCCGGAGCATATTACGCTGGATGGCCTGACGATTGCAGAAGGGAAATCCGATACTGAGATCAAGATTAAGCCAGAGGATCAATCAAAAATTCAGGCAACGAGTATCACCATTTCCGGTGTCGGAACCGTAATGACTAAAGAAGCAGCTGAAAATGAAGAAACGCCAGCTGAGACTGTAAACGCCGTGGCGGTAAAGCTGGCAGAGAATTACCTTGATATTCAGCAGGACGCACTGATGCTATCAGTGGCTATGCCAACTCCGTTTAAGATCTGGGGTACGTTCGAAACAAAGTTTGCACATCGTGGCTCATCGTATAAACGCTCGATGTTTATCGAACGAGAAGATTATGACGGACCCATTGAGATAGTCATGGCTGAAAGGCAAGTACGGCATCTACAAGGTGTAACAGGCAAGCCCATTTATGTGCCTGCTGGCGAGACCGGATTTACCTACCAAATTCAATTGCCCCCATGGATGGAGATCGGTCGTACGTGCAGAGTAGCGGTGACGGGAATCGCAACGATTACCGACCATGATGGTACGGAGCACTTGGTCAGCCATACGTCCCACGCACAAAATGACCAAATCATTGTGCTGGTAGATGCTTCTAAGATGTCAATTCAGGCCGCTGTTTCGTCCATGCAGTTTGAACCCGGAGAAGCAGTGCCTGTCACAGTGACAGTGAATCGGGGCGATAAGATTCAGGGAGATGTAAGTGTATCCGTGACGTTGCCGGAGCATATTTCTGCAGTTACTGCCGAGTCTATCGTCATTCCGGCTGATAAAACGGAGGGGATTCTAAACGTCCGGTTTGACGACGCGCCGGATGCAGTGTTCAATATGCCATTAACAGTCCGTGCTCGTGTTGATGAAGGTACCGAGCATCATACGGCTGAAGATAAAATAGATATCGTTAAGTAACACTCTTATCCGGACTCTATACCTAATGAAGCGACGCTCTCAATATCTCTGCGCCCTCCTTTTATTCTTTGTGTGGTCGATGTCAGCCAAAACCTTTGCTGCTGATCGACCGAATATTGTCTTTATATTGTCGGACGATCATCGGTGGGATCAGCTAGGCTGCGCAGGACATCCGATTGTGAAAACACCGCATATTGATCAAATGGCTGCAGACGGTGTTCGCTTTAAAAATATGTTTGTAACCACGTCGATCTGCGCAGCGAGTAGAGCAACGATCTTTACTGGTATGTATGAACGTGGTCATCGCTACACCTTCGGTACTGTACCGATCGCCAATGAATTCATCTCAAATAGTTACCCGACAAAGTTAAAGGCCGCAGGATATCAAACAGGTTTTGTCGGTAAATTTGGAGTCAGCGTTGAAGGTGGCGTTGGGCCGATGTTTGATTACTTCAGACCTCTGAATCGAAGTCCTTACTTCAAAACACAACCAGATGGAACTCAGCGGCATGTTACTCAGATTGCCGGTGACCTGGCGCTGGAGTTTCTTGAGGCACAGGAGGCGGGCACACCGTTTTGTTTGTCGATCAGCTTTAATGCGCCCCATGCTGAAGACGGTGACAAGCAAAATCATTACCCCGTGCCGAAATCCGTTGCCGAAATCTATGACGATATCAAAGTGCCATCAGCACGCCTTTCGGATCCGGAAATCTTTGCGGCTCATCCCGAGTTTTTGCGACGCAGTATGCAGCGAGAACGATTTCACTGGCGTTGGGATACGCCGGATAAATTCACTAAGAATATGCGCGGCTATTGGGGGATGATCAGCGGTGTGGATCATGTTGTCGGGCGTGTGAGAAAAAAGTTATCAGAGCTAGGACTGGATAAAAACACGATTGTCATTTTTACGGGTGACAACGGTTACTATCTCGGTCAGCGTGGATTTGCTGGAAAGTGGTCACACTACGAAGAATCGCTGCGTGTGCCTCTCGTGGTGGTTGACCCACGCCTTGCAGATAAGCAACAAGGAACGGTTCGCGATGAGGTTGTCCTTAATGTCGACCTTGCTCCGACGATGTTGTCAGCCGCCGGTGTGGAAACGCCAGATACATATCAAGGAACAGCACTTACTGACTTAATCTCGGGTCGGGAAATAACTAGCTGGCGAGATGACTTTTTTTGCGAACATTTGTTTCATATTCCGGGGCGGATTCCGAAGTATGAAGGCGTACGAGGCACAGAGTGGACGTATGCTCGCTATATAGAGCAAGAGCCACCATACGAGTTCTTGCATAATCTACGAGATGACCCAGACCAGCTAACCAATTTTGCCAAGAACCCGGCATATGCGGATCAATTGACCAAAATGCGAGATCGTTGTGATGAATTGATGAATGAACTGGGTGGTGAGTACAGCCGGGAAAAATTTAAACTGCGTAGAGATGTTCAACAGCAATCTCCTGCAAAACCACAGCCAGCAAAAAAACCAGCGGCGAAGCCAGCAAAGCCATCGGAACGCCCAAATGTTGTGCTGATTATTTCTGACGATCAATCGTGGACGGACTATTCCTTTATTGGACATGCTGCCATCAAGACTCCATCGATCGATCAGCTTGCCAAAGAGAGTGCTACGTTTCTTCGCGGATACGTCCCAACCGCACTTTGTCGGCCATCGCTGGCTACGATGATTACCGGGCTATATCCACGGCAACACGGTATCACAGGGAATGACCCGGCACCAAATCATCCGTTGCCTCCCGGCGGAAACTATCAAACGCTGCGTAATCAGCTGATTAGCAAAATTGATACCTTAGATACAATCCCCAAGTTACTCGGAGATGCCGGGTATCTAAGCCATCAAAGTGGAAAGTGGTGGGAAGGAAACTTTGCCCGTGGCGGATTCACGCACGGAATGACCCACGGAGATCCAAAACGTGGTGGAAGGCACGGTGACGAGGGTCTGAAAATTGGTCGGACAGGAATGGATCCGATCGAGGAGTTCATCGACCATTCGCTTTCCGAAGAGAAGCCTTTCTTTCTTTGGTATGCACCGTTTTTACCTCATACACCACACAATCCACCCCAGCGACTGCTTGAGAAGTATCAACAGGAAGGACGGCCTCTCGCAATGGCCAAATACTATGCAATGTGTGAGTGGTTCGATGAGTCATGTGGCGATCTTTTGGAGATCATTGATGACAAAGGTCTTCGGAAGAAGACACTGGTCATTTATGTCACCGATAATGGCTGGATACAGCGTACTCCATCGGTCGAAGTGCCTATGGGTTGGCGATCTCAATATGCCCCACGTTCGAAGCAGTCACCGAATGAAGGCGGAGTTCGCACCCCGATTATGGTGCGTTGGCCTGGCCATGTTCGGCAAGGAAAAAAACAAGCCTTGGTATCAAGCATCGATATCGCGCCGACAATTCTGAAAGCATGTGGCGTTGAGGTGCCGGCTGCCATGAGCGGCATCGATCTGTTGTTGCCCGCGAATAATAAGGGCTCAGCCAGGGCAGGCGTTCTGTTTGGCGAGAGTTATGCTCACGATATCGCAGATTTGGAAAACCCAAGAGAGACGTTGCTTTATCGGTGGGTCATTAGTGGAAATATGAAACTGATCCGCACCTACGATGGCACGGTCGGCCGCTACAAATCAACACATAATTTTGCGAATAAGGCTACACAGCTATACGATTTGATGTCAGATCCGCATGAAAATGACAACCTGGCTGAAGAAAATCCACAGCTAGTTAAAGAGCTAACGGAAATTCTCAATGATCACTGGGATACAAGTGGAAAGTAGACGACTAAGTAATCGTCAGATCTTCGACCCATCCATCAGCGTAGTCCCGTTGCCAGTATTTCATGGCGGCATCATCACCAACGATGTGACCATTCTTTGGATTGATACTTAACGTGCGGCCGGTACGCTGAGCGATATTGCCGAGATGGCAAAGCATCGTGCTGGTATGCCCGATTTGTATCTCCGCATTTAGAGCCAGTGGCGTATCACTTCGAATAGCATCTAGGAAGTTTTCGATATGCTCGATGTCTCCATTGTTTCCGGTGCCACTCTTTACTTCTTTATTAGAGCGGTCGTACATCTTCCAATTACTGCTTCCGTCTACTTTGATACAGCCGTCGCGACCGTAGAAATCGACAAAGCCACTACCGTTGCGATTGCAACTTAAGCCTTGCCATGTAACGAACTTGTCGTCGGCAAATCGATAGGTCACTGTGCTTGTGTCGGGAGTTTGTTGGTCATCATCGAAGAAGTACCGACCACCGGAGCTTGATACCTGTACCGGAAAGTCTACTCCTAATCCCATTCGTGCGGCATCCAGAGAATGTACGCCATTATTTCCTAGCTCACCGTTTCCCCAATGCCAGAACCAGTGCCAGTTGTAGTGGAGGTAGTTGTTTACAAATGGAACTCGAGGTGCAGGACCTTGCCAGTCTTCATAATTGATGTGCGGTGGCACTTCAGCCCGTTCTCCTGTGCCAATGCTGCCACGAGCGCTAAAGTAGTGTGTGCGTGCATGATGAACTTCACCAATGGCACCATCCTTAATTAATTGGACAGCTTCCTGCATGGAGACGCTGCTGCGTCTTTGCGAACCCATTTGAACCGCACGCTTATACTTTCGTGCAGCCTTGACCATCATCTCACCTTCCCATGGATTATGGGAGCACGGCTTTTCAACATACACGTGTTTGCCCGCTTTACATGCGAGAATAGTTGCCGGAGCATGCCAATGGTTTGGTGCCGCACATACAAGTGCGTCGACGGATTTATCGTCAAGGATTTGTCGGAAGTCTGTAATTGCCTCGGGAGTTTTATCAACAGCGCCCTGCACGAGTTTTGCTGCGGATTCAGCTCGTTCACTGTCAACATCGCATACGTACTTGATTTCGACATTTGGACGTTCGGCAAATCGAACAGCAAGGGATCGGCCGCGACTTAAACCCATGACCCCAATAACGATTTTTTCGTTTGGGGAATCCTGAGCAATTGCATTGGATGTTGTTGCAGCTGCAGTTGTCGCTGCGGTTGCTTTAAGAAAGTCACGGCGTTCCATGATTCCACTCCATGTAGAGAAATGTTTGATCGTGGTGTTATTTTACTTTATCCCGAGAGCCTTCTTAAGCGCTGCAGGTAGTTGATCGGTTGCTTTTTCTGATACCCAGGACCAGCTGTGCCCATTGAATCCGTCTGCATAATCACGTTTCATTGGAATGTAACCAGGCCAGGACTCACCGAATCCGATACTGAATACGAAGTTATCAGGTAGTAACTGTTGTGCCATTAATTGATAGCCAACAAACGTCTCGCCCGGGAAGAGGACAACCTTTCCGTGGCCAAAGTCAATACACGCCATGTCGATAGGGTGCTTTTGCTCTACACGATTGAGGCTGCTGAGTGACATCGCTGCCGCGATGCGTTTGATTATGTCGAGGTTTTTGTTTTCGAGTTGTTCCGTGAGGATGGCACGCTTGTATTCCGGTTTCTGGTTGTATTCAAGATGAAACGGGATACTCCGGAAATCAATTTGTGTAAGTGGCTGGGGCTTGATAGAGTCAAACGACTTTTTCATGCCGGTGTAGAGGCGATCCGCAAGTATCTGGCGGTTATCTGGTGAGCCGTCGTTGTATTTTCCCGCAGTGACATCGCCACTGCACCCGGATAGATAAATGTGTTCTATGTCACGCTGTTCTCGCCGAAGCCGTTCACGGGCGATGCCAACGAAGTCCCATGTTACGCCGCCACGTCCGTAGTAGCTCATGGGATGGGTGGCATAACTGTGAATCGCGAGAACGGGTTGGTTGCCGTTGTAAAAAGCTATGGTCCGAACAAATGGATCGATATCACCATCCGGCGCGGCGGCGTAGTGTTTATTTCCACCACCGGAGCTTCCGCGGTTATGAGTGATGCGGCCGTCTGCTTCCCGGACGCGTCGGCTCGAAGCGACCTTCTCTACTTTGGCCATGCCGTAGCCAATGTGGCTAATGGGCTGGGAGTGATCCAGTGAATCTCTGACGGCCTGCGACACTCGCTCGATTGTATCGTCAAGAAAGGCGGTATTGTGAAGTTCATTTGACAGTCCGACACTGTCCAAGAGCAGTTGTGCTTCTCGGTCAACGACAGGGGCGTCATGCTGGTGAAGTGCTGTGACGATTACCCGTTGTCGCTCAGTGCCAGCGGCTTTAGCAAATGCATCACGAAGCGCATCGTATGCCCCGTTACGAATTTCGCACCAATCAAAAGCTGCCAGGACGATTGGTTTGTCACTACTGTGTAATACGAATCCATAGACTCTTAACGGATCAACAATCTTCTGCGACTTCGTGCGCAGCAACCCCATACATCGATGCCCAAGTGGAATCGTCACATCAGCTGAAAACGTACTGAGTCTATATTGCTCCGCGTGCACCGTCCGAGCAAATGCCCCAATCATGGACACCCACATTATGGCGATGCAATAAAGACTTGTTTTATAGGGTTTTGAGTTCACAACTGCTCCTGAAAACAATAGGCAGTCTATATTTTTAATACTGAAAATTTACGGACAAAATTCATGGACAGCCTATGATTTTTCGACACAAACAAAGTGGGCGTCCATGACTGGCATCAATCAACTGGTTCGATTTCGAGTTCGAAAATGTCGGTTGAGCCGTTCTTCTGTGAGATGAATGCGAGCTTTTTGCCATCTGGCGACCAGGCTGGGAAGTCATCGCGAAAGTTATTTTTTGTCACTTGAGTGACGTTTCTCGAGGTTAAATCCAACATGAAGATCTCATGATCACCATCACGCACACTCACAAATGCAATTCTCTTTCCATCAGGTGACCATGCGGGGTGGATATCTCTTAACGGATGATCCGTCAGTTGAGTCAGCCCTGTGCCATCAGTATTTACAGTGAACAGATCGTAATTCCCTTCCTTACTACTGCAAAAGACAATTCTCTTGCCATCAGGTGAAACGTCCGGCCATCTGTTAATTGCTGACAACTCGGTAACCAACCGTCGGTTTCCCCCGTCCACATTTACTATGGCGATCTGCTGGCCACCTTCCCCGGATTCGTTGAAGACGAGCTGTGTTGTGCCAGGAATGAACCTCGGCCGTCGTGCAGTGCTTCTCGCACCAACAGGTCGATACGTGGCTTCTGTTTGCTCCGTCAGATTTCTTATAACGACGAAGAGCTGCGGTGAGCCAGAGGTTTGACAGTATGCAAGATACTTTCCATCAGACGAAAAAGAAGCATCGTATAGATGATCAGTTGTTTCCTCAAACATCTTGCTGGTCTTACCTGTCGCAAGGTCCTGTTTGATAAGAAAGACGCGACCCATGTCAGACGATAGCGAATAGTAGAGATCCTTACCGTCCACGCCGTAGCAAGGGCTTAGTTTCCAACGGCCATCTTTAGTGATTTGTTTGGGCTCTGCCGCATATGAGCTCACAAAAAACACCAGAAGCATGGCGAACGCATTACATAAGCGGTTCAAATGCATGGCTGTCCTGTAAGATTCTGAATTCGGCGCGTTGCTGGCTGGTTATCCCCATTTTTTCAAGGATGGTTGTACCAACCATAGCGGGATTAAACGGTTCGGTAATAGGACTTTCGGCTCGTTTATCACTTGTTCCAATCACATGGCCTCGCGGCACACCCGCCCCGGCCCATACGGAAAAATAACATTGATGCCAATGATCACGGGAGCCGATGCCATTGATTCGTGGTGTTCTGCCAAATTCACCCATGCAAACGACCAAGGTGGTTTCAAGTAATCCTCTGTCATCCAAATCATTAATCAACGTAGAGAAAACTTGATCGAGCAACGGTCCGTGCAAATCTTCCATCAATCCGAAGTTATCCGCATGTGTATCCCATCCATAATCTGAAAAGCCATACAGCACTTCTGCAAATTGACTCCAGTTCACTTGGACATATGGAACACCTGCCTCGACAAGGCGTCGTCCTAGAAGGCAACTTTGTCCAAAGGAAGATTGGCCGTACGCATTGCGGGTTTGTTTGGATTCGCCATCGAGATTAAATGCTCGGTTGGTCGTCGACGACGTTAGTAACTCGAATGCCTGGCTGTAGAGATTAGCTAGGTCGGTTGAGGACAGTTCGTCCACTTGCTGTTTAGCAAAATTGAGTTCTTGCTGCAGTTTTCGTCTGTCACCAAGTCGATTGGGAGTCAGTCCATCGAGCAGATCCAATCCAGGAAGACTCACGTCCCCGGCTTGATCGCAATGAATCATAAATGGATCAAAGCGGCGCCCCCATTTGTTGCCACCGGCGCCCAGACTTGGTCCTCGTCCGTCGCCAATGGCACCTTTCGCCAGAGAGACAAAACTTGGCATACCACCAACTCGTTTAGCACGGGAAACGATGGAGCCAAAATTCGGCTGATAACCGAATGTTGTGCCATTCCCAGTCTCACCACCATCGGTTGGCTCGTATCCCGTCATCATGATGGACATAGCAATTAGGTGGTCAGCGCTATAATTTACATTTGAACGACATACCGTGAACTTATTACTGATTGCGGCGCACTTTGGCAACAACTCAGAGAAATAAACCCCAGGTGTCTTTGTAGAAATGACGTTGAATGGCCCTCGGTATTCCGATGGGGCATCGGGTTTGGGATCAAATAGATCTAGATGGGAGGGAGCGCCAATTAAGTTAACAAATAAAACAGACTTTGCCGGTGCATCGACAGCGGCTTGTAATTGACCAGTCTGTGTGGCGAGCCCGGCAATAGGAAGAGCTGCACCAATCTTTAGTAGTGATCGCCGAGACAGCGGCGAACCACAAGTGCGAATTGGATTATTACCAAGGTTTAAAGTCGTCATGGCGAGCTATTTGATAATATCGTCTACAATTCGGGCCTCTGAATTCACGACGAGTTGCTGTTCTTGTCCATTATGCAAATAAACTAAATCTTTATGATCGATACCAAATAACTTTAAGACAGTGGCCTGGTAGTCATTAGGCTTAATGATATTCTCTGCTGCTCGGTGCCCAACTTCATCGGATTCACCGTACGTGATCCCGGCTTTAACTCCACCGCCGGCCAGCCATGTACTAAAGCCTTGGCCATTGTGGTCCCGACCGCCAGTATTAGGATCGCCTTCGACAACAGGGAGCCTTCCGATTTCACCACCCCAGTGCACGAGCACTTCATCGAGCATACCACGCTGCTTGAGATCTTTCACAAGGCCAGCAGATGGTTTGTCCGTCTTACGACATGCACTTGGCAGCGAATTCTTAAGGTCATTGTGGTTATCCCACGGCTGTCCACTATGAAACAGTTGCACGAATCGCACTCCACGCTCTACCAACCGTCGCGCGATCAAACACCGGGTTCCGTATTCTCTCGTGTCATCATTATCCAAGCCATAAAGCTTGTGAGTTGCTTCCGTTTCTTGAGAAACATCAAGAGCTTCACGTGCAGCATCCTGCATTCGAGCCGCAAGTTCGTAGCTAGCAATACGCGCTTCAAGATCATGTTCACCCGGGTGACGTTTCGCATGACGACGATTGAGCTTGTTTAAGAACGCCAAATTCGATGACTGAACCTCGCCTTTTAAATGCTGCGGAGCGTCGAGGTTTAGTATGCGAGGCTCTTTCGGTCTCAACACCGTACCTTGGAAGAGAGAGGGCATCCACCCGTTGGACCAGTTATGTGTACTATCCACAGGGTGGCCACCAGGATCGGTAAGAACCATGTATGCAGGTAAATTTTGGGATTCACTGCCAAGGCCATACGTAATCCAGCTGCCAAGCGCTGGTCGCCCGGTTACACCAGCGATACCGGCATTCATATAACGAATGGAGACTTCGTGTCCATTGTGTCCCGTATGCATAGATCGAATTAGACAAATATCGTCAACGATCGTGCTCAATTCGGGTAGCAGTTCAGATAGTTCTGTACCACACTCACCGTGTTGCTTGAATTTAAACGGTGTACCTTTGAGGACTTTTGTGGCACGCTTAATAAAGCTGTATCCGATTTCGCCTTCATATGTTTTTCCATCAAGTTTGGTCAATTCCGGCTTTGGGTCAAACAAGTCCATATGAGCAGGACCACCGTGCTGGAATAATGAAATCATCGCCTTAGCAGTTGGCTGAAATACAGGTTGCTTGGGGGTCAGATCATACACGTCGGGCTGAAGCTTAACCGTTCGAGGTACTCCGAGAAGATTTTCTTCGCTCAGCATGGTTGCAAGAGCTACCATTCCAACGCCCATAGCATTCTCTCGCAGAAAACTACGTCGCGTAAATTGACTTGCAGATGAATGTTCGTTCATTTCAATACAACTTCTCTTATTCGAGATACAAAAACTGATTTGATGTTAGTAAGGCTTGACAGTAATTCGTCATCGCTTGTTCAAATGGAGATTCGTTTCCTTCACGCAACAGGATCTCAAGTTGAGCGCTAATGAACTCCAACGACAATGTCACATCTTCTCTGGTTGGCTTCCTTCCATAGGCGAGCTGCCAACCAAAGGCAACTTGTTCAGCCACCGACGACTTTACTTCAAACTTTTTAAGGTCAATTGGCCCGCGGAAGTCGGCCGATGAGTCCCATTTCTTTACGACGTTTCCATTGCCATCTAGCAATTCAAACCAAAAGTGATTTCCGAAGCTATCTGAGGCATGGTCGGCTTTTTGGTTAACAATTGTGTCGATCGTCTCGCCTGCTTCCACGTCGAAGGTAGCCTCATACATCGTTTGATTTGTAAAAGCCTCTGTCTTTGTCAGCTCTCCTTGTCGACTGCTATACACCGAAAGTGCTATACCATCTCCGTTATCGCTGCCGTGTGAAAGTCCACCACCAAGTCGGATCTTGCCAGCTACTGGTGCTGTCCAGCGTCTAATTGGATTGTGCGTATTACTATGAGTGTGCCCTCCCGAGGCATTCAAAAAGGCCCAGCCGATATTTTCGTCGGGCACCTTGTCACCACCCTTCCAGGTGTTATCTGCGAAGTGTGGAAACTCTGTGAAGTTTACTTGTGCGGATGCGCCATCGATCGACTCGCCTACATGACCGTATCCATACGACCACGGATCAGAATTTGAGAGTGCAGCGTCTGGTATCGTCACTGTAAGGTTTTCAATTGTGGTGGAATCCACTTTGCCATTTGCCTCCAGATTTAGTCTAGCGGCAAAGGCTTTGGCAAAATTAAGGATAAAGTCACTGTTCATCAGCATGAGTGATTGCGTTGCAACGGTAGACGTTTCTCGTTTTGTACAGTTGATTTCCATGGCGGGAGCATCAAAAGCTTTTAGGATGCTAATCGGCTGAGTTCGTTTCATCTGCAAGTAAATACTGCGTCGCTGTGTATCACCATTAATGATGACTTGGCCGGAGGTGTCCGTTGCAACCATCGTCGGTGCGCCGAATTGTGTTCCATCGAGTCGGTTGGTGACCTGGAGAATGGAGTCGCGAATAGCCTCTGCATCTAGCCGTTGAACGGGGAAATGCGAATATAAGGTGTTTCCGCCATCAAGTTGATCTGCTTCGGCTGTTCGCAAAGACTCCTGTTGATAAACGGTGGAAGTCATGATGATCCGGTGCAAGTGCTTTAGACTCCAACCACTAGCCATGAATTCATCGGCGAGCCAGTCAAGTAAGGCAGGATGTGTCGGCATCGTGCCGAGGCGTCCAAATTCGCCTGGTGTGGATACGATTCCCTTGCCAAAATGATGGAGCCAGAATCGGTTGACTAGAACCCGACCCACTAATGGATGCCGTCCGCTCGTAAGTCGTCGTGCGTATGCCAGACGGCGTCCGGAACTCGGCAAGCTGCCATCGTTATCTGCGATTTCAAACGGACTCTCCGCCGGTGATGCAACGGTGACGCCGCCCGGTTTTACCTCATCTTGAGGTTGTCGGTAATCACCACGATAGTACAAAAACGTAGGGTCAAATTCGCCCGCGGATTCGGTCAGCGCTCTCAGGTATTCATGTGGCGGTTTAGTTCCACGAAGCTTAGCAATCTCAGCATCCATTTCCTTCAGCTTGTCAGCATAACCTTGGTTGTATTGATAGAGCACTCCGGTGCTCAGGTTTCTGATATTTGGATTTGTTGCCAGTAGCTCATTATGTTCCTCAGTTCGTTTGTCACCAGCGGTTTTATAAGCTTCCTCTAACTTGCCGCGTATTGCTTCATCGACCTTTTCGAGCTCCTTTTGAAGCACGTCTGCCATAAACTCAGCTTGTTTTTCATTACGTGCAGTGACTTGCGTTTGTGCTTGTGCTTCGATCTCATTTGCTTTGGCGTGATCTTCATCTGTGTACAGCGATATGGCTCTGCTGTTGGGTTGCTTCCATTTTTTGGGATTGAGCGCGGGTTCGAATATGGCACGAAGACGATAGTAATCTTTCTGTGAAATGGGGTCGTATCGATGGTCATGACACTGGGCACAGCCAACGGAAAGCCCAAGCAACGAAGTGGACACGATCTTAACGGTGTCAATCATCACCTGCTCTCTTGCGACAGCATCGTTTTGAGCACTTGTTCCATCTGCAGCCATGCGGAGGAATCCGGTTGCAGTAAGCTTTTCGATTTCCTGAACAGTCATATTCTTATACGGAGGATTCACCAGTTCATCACCAGCGAGTTGCCATGTAATAAACTGATCAAATGGCATATCGCTCCCGATAGCTTGAATTACCCAATCACGATATTTGTATGCCCAAGCTCGAGACGAGTCATTGTTTGTGTAACCTTCGGAGTCAGCGTAGCCGGCAACATCGAGCCAGTGCCTTCCCCACCGCTCGCCGTAAAGCGGTGAATCCAACAATCGGTTTATCAACCCAGCCCATGCATCATCAGACGTGTCATCAAGAAATGCTTGTACTTCTTCAGGCGTTGGCGGCACGCCGAGCAGATCCAGACTGGCTCTACGAATCAGTGTTTCTTTATCAGTATCAGAAGCAAAAGTCAGCCCAGCAGGCTCCATCTTCGCAATCAAAAATGCGTCGATTGGCGTACGGATTCTGGTTGCGTCTTTCACGGATGGAACAGCTGGACGAATCAGTGGTTTAAATGCCCAATAACTTCGCTCTTCATCAGAGACACCCAATCCGGGTCCGATGCTTGAAGGTTCGGGGCGAACTGTTTGAGCTCCTTGCTTGATCCACTGTACAAGCATCTCGATTTGATGATCCGGTACACGGTGATTGCCTGGCGGCATTTCTCCAGCTCTTACCCGTTCGACTAAGTAGCTGGCATCAGCGTCACCGGCGACAATTGCTGGGCCAGATTCACCACCGGCGAGCATAAACCGGACCAACCTTAGATCCAGCTTACCTTTTACTTCTTTTTCGGCACCGTGGCAGTCGAAACAGTGGGCACGAAAAATTGGTCTTATATCGCGCTCAAAAGTTAATTTGTCATCTTCTGCCAAAACAGACGACGAAGCTGTCACTACTGACAAAACAGCAAATGCAAATACCAGAAACGGACCAAATCGATAATTCATAGGAATTGGTTTCTCAAGCGGCGGGATTACTTGAAACGGTGGGAGAATCTTAATTGATTACCTAGATCATTATAACAGGGATAGGCCGCCGGTTTCATAGCAGCTTTGCGTGGCAACAATCTAAAACAATCTAAGACAGGCATGATTTACCTAGAATTCAAGCCTCAGATGGCCGGATAAACATAGACTGTCCATGATGGAAATTGGAGAACATAGATTGTCTATGATTCAAAAGAGAGCCATTTGGCGGTAGCGGAGAGATCGGGTAGTAATCCGGTGCCGATGGCAGCTGAAATTGCAGCGCCAGTAGCGGCTTCTTCTCGTTGCGCCGGGCGCAATACCGGCATCTCAAACCGCTTCTCAATACAATGTTGTAAGATTTCGTTTTCACGAATACCGTTACCTGCACCAACGATTTCTGTCATCCCAGTGACACCAATACTCTGAATAGCTTCGTATCCTTCAAAAAACACACTGGCCATTCCTTCCAACAAGGACCGAATCATATTTGCGGGTGTGAAATTATCAGGGTCAATTCCACTCCAATTAGCCCTAACATCAGGATCCTGACGCGTACCGGTAAATAAGGGTAAACAGGTCATGTCATGTGTTCCATTTGTCACTCCGGCAGCTAAGTCGGTCATCCGCGCAAACAGGCTTCCCTCAACTTCAACATCAAAGAGAGACTCACCAACGAGCCGAAAGAATCTTTCTAGCGCTGCATAGCTACGACCACCGCATGCGCCGACATTTGCAAGTAGAAATCCACCGTATGGAAATGGTCGAACTTCTAATGCTGGATGTTCACCGGTCTTCTCGCTGTATGCTCCGACCTGGCCACCCGTCCCCACATTTATTGACAACTGAGAATGTCGGTCGCTAACACTCCCCAAAAAACTTGCTTGGTTATCACCCAAAGCTGTAAATACCGGGATGCCTGCCGGAAGCCCAGTTTCCTGAGCAATCTCCGCCGTCAATGATCCGACAGTTTCCCTAACCGATCCAATGCGAGGCAATATCTTAGATGACCAGCCAAGCTTACCTATAGCATCTTCATTCCACTGATTTTCGTGAATATCCAGAACACCGGCACTCCCCGCGGCCGTTGGATCGCTTGTTAATCCTGCCTGGCACAGTCGGCTGGCGACGAAGTCCATAATGAATGCCGCCTGGCAATTCTCAGGAAGCTGACCGTTATCCGCGAGCCAGGTTAGCGTCAGCCCCATAAAGCCTGTACGCAAATAACAACCGTGTCGTTGATATTGTTCATTTCCTAACCGACCGACTAGAGCATCGACATATGTGCCACCGTCCGGGTGCGGATCGGCACCTCTTTGGTCTTGCCAGTTGATGTAGGGTGAGACCGGCTTGAGATTCTCATCAACGAGTACGACGCCATGCTGTTGGCCAGTCATCCCAACCCCGACAACTTCTGACGCTCGATGACCGAGCAGTTCGGAAACTGCATTGAGACAGCGTATTGCCTGAGTCCAAATGCGTTCCGCATCAAATTCACAACGACCCGGGGCGAGCCCGTTAAATCGAGAATCATTGGCAGTCGTTTTTGCGCCGAGGCTCTTACCCGTGTCACCATCTATTGCAAGTGACGTAATGGTCGTTGTGCCGATATCTAACCCTAGAACAACCGCCATACAGAAGCCCCTCTTGTTTCAAGCCGACTGATTATTCGTCTAAATCTACAACGACTTTATCTTTACTTGGTTTAGGCGTTGATGAAACACCGAGTAAGGCGTCCATTTTTCCTTCATCAGGCTGACTAATTATGACATCGTATTTTCCGGCTTTAAAGACATGCGGCTGGAACTTAGACCCTAATACGCGCAGCGTGTAGATTACTTCACCACTATCGTGATTGCGGACTTGAATCACTGGGTTGTTAGTCCCCTTGACCTGAATCGGGGGCAGATAGCCACCGGCTTTCTTAGCAAAGTTGTCTGATTGCTTAATAGTGCGCGGCCAACCGGGATATTGTCTCGAATCTGACTTGCTGGGATCAGCAAACCGTGGCCAACACTCCATCGTGATCGTTTGATCCTGTTTATTCATTCGTACAATGCCGTAGCCTGGCATATTGTTGTGAAGATCTTTGGGCTCTACCCCTAGGTCTTTTCCGGGATTCGTCGCAGCAAAGACGGTTACCTTGTTCTTAAAGCCATCGAGATGATCCCCTTGCCACGAT
>CEQU01026763.1_pt1 | contig 42275 bp, 36 predicted proteins | sample 531031 | NCBI WGS metagenome assembly CEQU01 (sample SAMEA2621216, study PRJEB7988) | marine metagenome | isolation source: saline water (ENVO:00002010), including
TCACGTTCTGTCACGTTCTGTCACATTACGCGCCAATGTAATGCGCGTGCCATCCTGCGCGCATCCTTCACACTGTCGAACCGCATTACGCTAGTTGGGCGCGCAGTTGGCGCAATACACCACTGGCCATTTTCCCGCCACAGGCGCGCAGGTATCCTAACCTGCATTAATGCGTTATTTATAGCCATATGCGCACAGCCTCCCCGAATGGATAATGATTAACAGGCGCATCCCACGATAGCCATAGAACTGGAACGTCCGGTTCGCGTATGCTTTTCAGGTCATATGAATGCCCGTCTGTCAGGTATATAATAGGCGCATCCGGTGCATTTTTTGCCTGCCAATCAAACACAGGTAAAAACCGCGTGCCGCCCCCGCCGCGCACGTAATTAGGCATTGCCGATAAGTCACAAGACTGTATTTCGTTATGCTGCCTTATACCGCTATCACATGCGAGTAAGTGCAGAGTCTCAAATTTAATGGTTTCCACTGCATGCCTTATACTTGCGAGCATTTCGCCTTGCTCATCATCGTTTACACTGCCGGACGTATCTATGCCTATTACAAGTGTATCAAGCGTTGCCTGATCTCTGCCTGCGCTCACAAGACCGGTTGCTGAATAGATTGGCACGTTTATAGGCTTATCCCATGCAGTGCATGCACGCGCGAGCAGCCAATGTGCTAGATATTCCCGCCAATCAAGGCGCACAGGCGGCCTATCAAATACTTCTCTATCAAAACCGCCTTCACCGTCCCCGATACTGCGCAGTGATTCCTGTAACCTGATCCGCTCATTCTCTTTTTTCAGTCCTTGCTCAATATCTGCTAGGGTTTCATTAGGTTTTACGGTTGGTTGCCGCAGATCAGGCGCGCCCGTTCCGGGTAAATTGGAAAGCGATGGGTCATTTACGCCTGCGCCGCCTCCGGCACCGGTTCCCGCCTGATCCGCGCCGCCATCTGCGCCTCCGGCATCTGGGTTAGTGTCGGCAGCCTGATCCCCGTCCTGTGCGCCTGCTCCAGAGTCTCCGGCCGCGCCTCCAGTTTCCTTGCCGTTTGCATCGTTTTCGCTTTTGATCTCACCATTACCGGCATCTGATCCATTGCCCCCTGTATCCTGATCCGTGTTACCTGCATCTGTGGGATTAGTTTCATTTTCCTGATCCCCGTCCTGATCCCCGTCTGCCGCCTGCTTTTTTCCCTTTGGCAGTTCCGGTTGCTTGAGTCGTCTATAAAGTTCCTCCACAGAGTAATCTTTGCTAATTTGTGGATCGTGCAGGCATCCATCTATTAATGGAAACGGGTAACGGCCTGCGCAAACCATACCGGCCGCAACATTTAACCGGTGAATGTCCGCATTTGTAACATAATCGGCAGCAAAGTTGGCGCGCTGCCTATCCTTATATTTTGCAGGGTTCAAGCGTAAAGGGTGCAAGCGTTCTGCATGGAATGTTTCATGCAGGAATAAGAACGCAATAAGGCCAACTGGGTCGTCTTGCTCTGCTAAATATTCCAGTCCTTTCCGGTTTACAAAGAAGTATCGGCCATCCGTGGCCGCGAACGGTGTAAAGTCACAATAACGCCAATCAAGGGCAATTGCTTTGATGTATTGGCGCGGCGCATGTTTCCGTAACCGGCGCAGTGCGCGTGCGGCTAGGCTGCTTTGTGCGAAAACCACCTTTTCAAGCGAGTCTGGCTTAACTGATTGATCAATTGAATGATCTATTTCTGGTTTTAATGTCATAATTTTAAAGGGTTAGCGCAGGCCGGTGCGAGTGTCACCGGCCTGCGCGTTTGATTAAATACCTAAGTCTTTAAGGGTTTGCTCTGCTATGCGTTGCGCCTCCGATAGCGTGCTTACTGCCTTGTGCTTATCGGTTGAATCATCAAGCTGATCTGTATCTATGACACAGGGGCGTAAGGTATTAGTTAATTGCTTTAACTCCGGCAAGTCCAACCAATTCATATCGTCCAATCTGCCGATCTGATCCTGCAATGCTTTGAACCGTTCGGAACGTAACCGTTTACCGGTTGCTAAATGATCGATTGCACCGGTTAACATCTTGAGCGTTTCGCGGACAGGTTCGGCATGCGCGGCAATCAAACTGCGCTCCGTGCTTTTTTGTGATTCTGCGCGGACGCGTGCGGCCGTCTCTGTGCTTACGCCTTCTAGAACGGTGCCTTCAATCGCGGCCGGTTGGCGCATCCAGTCCAGCTCCATATGGTAAGCGTCTGCAAACTCATATTTACTCGGCATTTTAATGTCCTGCGCAAACTGGCCTAGCTCCGGCCTAGGCAGTTGCTCCCAGTCATTAAGTAATTCCTGCTTTAAATGATCAAGCTCATTTAAAGCCTCATCAAATACACCTTGCACATGATCAACATCTTTGGCGCGCAGGTAATAGCCTCCGGAGGCATTCGGCAAAGCGCGCTCCCTCATTTTCTTACTTGTTTGATTAAACAATGTGCTGATTTTGCCAATAACAGTGCCTCTGGATTCCAAAAAGCGATTGTAAAGGCGTGCGGCATTGCGGCTTGCGCCGTTATTAATTGCAGCTTGAACACCTGCGCGGCGATTTAGTTTAGTAGTGGCCGGTTGCTTTGTTCTAAAGGAAAAAAGCACAAGGCTATTTATGGTTTTTAACGGCACTGGTGCTTGCGCTGGTGCGGGTTGATTTATGGTTTTCATTTTTATAGTTTTGTGTCCGGTTAGTCTTATTAAGAGGCATTCGCCGGTTTTTTCGAATGCCTGGAGTTTATTGAAAAATCAAACTTGCGCGCGCTATGTAAAACGCGCGCAAGTATATGTATAAAAGGTATATAATGAGAATTAGTTCTGTCACGATTAGACGCCCTGCATGCTTTCCCTGCGCGGATGCTGATCAAGCGGCAGTCCTGCGCGCATTGCAGATTCAAAAGCCCATACTCGGATATCCCCATCAGCGGCGCAGATCATATCCACAAGCCAATCAACTGCGCCGGATGCAACAGCTGCCTCTGGATCGGCGTTGCTTTCTTTGCTGCATTGCCTAATACCGGTATAAAGCAGGCCATACTGTCGGCTAGGATCATCCTCCGGCAAGTCGCCCTGCCCTGCGCGTATTTTCGCCAATAGCGGCAAGTCTTTATGCACCGTTTCAGTGAATGCAAAAGCTGCATTACCTGCCTGCTCGCCAACTGCGCCGCGTATAGCGAGGCTAATAAGCGATATATCAGCATTATCAGCAGTTAGCGTGCGTTCCATATTTGCGGCCGCTTCCCATGTGCGCGGACAGGGATGAGGCGAACCTTCCCACGGTTGCTCTACCGGTGGGCAGAAATGATCGATTCCCTCCAGTCCATTTGAGTATGATAGGAAGGCCAATAACGGTGAGTTTTTAATCTCATTCACGTTGCTTGCCCATTCTAGCCAGCCGTTTAAATCCGGCTGTAATTCAACCGATACCGCACGCTCAACCTGCGGCGCGGATGGAATGCCAGAACGATTTGATCCGTCTGTGCGCCGGTTGCCAGTTGAACATACAAACAAGTCATTTGTTAATTCATGCGAGCCAACTTTACTGCGGCCGCCTGTCGGGTTGAAAAGTCCGCGCAATAAGCTATTAACGGCAGGATCGTAATCGCTTTGCTCATCAAGGATAAGCATCGTGCGTGTGCCGTCCGGCACCCTGTCCGGCGTTGGCCATATCTCCGGCCTGCTAAACCACATATCACGCGTTGCACTATCGGGAATGCCATAACCTAAGCATTCCTGCGGCGCACTGCCGGACAGGTTAACAAGCCAGACGTTCTCCGGCGCAATGTTTAAGGCAGGTGCTACCACTTCCCTTAGAACGGTTGTTTTGCCCGTTCCACCTTGCCCATAGATTGAGAATTGACGACCGGCATCATATGCAGCTTTTGCAATGCGCCCCAGTTGTTTGATTTTACATAAAGGTAATTTCATGCGCGGACTATCATCTAATAAGGTTATTTTACAAGTATTTAGTAAATTAATTCTAGTTAATCTTTAACTAACGGTTGAGCGGCCTGCCTGTGTTTTATCAAATGCCTGGGGCAATTCGAAACCCGCACCCTGTTTCCTGAACCCCGTTTCCTGAACCCTGAACCCCGTAGATTAACCCCTGTCATCGCATACTGTCACGTCGATAGGGAGTAAGCGCATACTGTCACCTAGAAAATAATTGAATAATATATTTGACCATTAGAAGCTGATACATTAAAAGGTAATCATGGGAAAATTATATATTCATAATGGAAACATTGAACACTTCTTATCGCTACTTAGCTTTCCGGTAATAATTGTCCTCTTAGTAATTGTCTTAGCAGTCCTAGAAAAGAAAAAATAAACCGATGGCAAAACGTAAAAAAAATAAGATGTGGGATAAATACAACCCCGCGACCAATCCTAAATGGGCATGGTTTGAGTGCCCCGTTGATACTTCTTCCGGCTACGAACCACATGAGGGTGAGCGATGGTTTCGCAACGGATACTATCAGGTTTTCATATCCCCTTATACAGAAATGTATCATCTATCAATCAAGACCCATGACCGTCGCCCGTCCCGTGATTGGCGTGACTTCCAGCAAATCAAAAACGATCTCGTTGGAGCAGAACACGAAGGTCTAGAACTTTATCCCGCTGAGTCCCGTTTGGTGGATACTGCTAATCAATACCACTTGTGGGTGCTTAAGGATAAGGGCAGGCAAATCCCCACCGGTTTCAGCCAAGGCCGAATGGTGTCCAACGACGAACAGGGCGCGTCGAAGCAACGACCCCGACCAACATTCTCAGATACCCCCGCAAAAATGAACCAAGACCAAAACAGAAAGGCAACAAAATGAAATACCAAGTTGGAATAACAATTTATAACACCTTCGAAGTCGAAGCCGACTCAAAGGAGATTGCGGAGTATATAGTTAGAGAATATTGCAACGATGCGATATTAAACGATTGCGACTTTAACGTAACATATGCCGACGAGGTTGTTTACACCGACGAGATAAATAACCAAAACAGAAAGGCAACAAAATGATTACAGTAAAACAAGCAAAACAAACCGCACAACTCAAAGGTGCGTGGAGTAAAACAGCAGAGATGAGTTTTTACTTTAAAAATACAGAAGGTGTGTGGCCTTCCTTCACAGGTAATTGGGTAACCATAGCTGAGTTCATACCGGAAGCGGCAGGAGTGCTTCCAGCCTATTTCTTACACAGGGAATCAGTAGTTGAAATATCACATCAAGAATATGCGGCCTTGTTGGACAACTATACAAAACAGCATATCGCATCAAGTAGGCTGAACTATTGGGAGGGTGTGGATACATCCGCAATTTGCTAACCAAAACAGAAAGGCAACAAAATGAATATATTCGCAGTAAACCAAGACCCGCGTAAAGCGGCAAGGGAGCTTTGTGATAAGCATGTGGTTAAGATGATACTGGAATCAGCGCAAATGCTATGCTCCGCATTTCCTAACGGGGATGCTCCTTACAAACAAGCATACGTCAACCATCCATGCACCGTATGGGCGAGAGAAACAATACAGAACTATGAGTGGTTGCTGTCCCACGCCTACGCTATGTGCCAAGAATATACCAGACGCTATGGCAAAGTTCACAAATCTATTTACGCCATCGAATGGTGCGGCAAGAACTACCATAAGCTGTGCCTTCCTCACACCGGCCTGACACCGTTCGCTCAAGCTATGCCGGATGAATACAAAAACAATTGCGCCATTACAGCATATCAGAACTACTACAACGGTGAAAAAAGTTCCTTTGCTAAGTGGCGTAATGGGAATGTGCCTGATTGGTTTGTTCCCGCTTTTAACTAAACCGATGAAAAAGGAGATACACGAAACAGTTAACAGTCTGTCACGAACAGACGAGAAGGCTCTCAAGAGAAGGCGTAAGAAGAAACAACGCCAATTGGATAACAAATACACAAGACAAGAAAGGCAATAGAAGATGAAGTTTAAAATAGAATACGAAATATTCCTTAGATTTGGAGATGATGATGACTTCTATGTCGATGTCCGTGAGGATAAAGTGGATGCCGACGGTGACATTATCAACGGTGGGGAATATGTCGAAGGCCACATCTTCGATACCTACAAAGAGGCATTAGTGAAATACTACGAGCTGGACAAGTATTATGAAACAACACCTAGTCCCTGTGATCCCTGTGAGGATGGTAATTACTATGCTATCACTGTCAATTACACGGACGAGGTGAAAGAATACGCGGATGAGTTATTGAATACATTGAATGAGGTGAAGATGAACTTGAACATAGACTGCTGAACCCTGAACCCTGAACCCTGATTCATTTAACATGAAACATAGCGAAGAACAGAACACAAAGATTCCTCTTTGGCGATTGCCTGATGAGGAGACAGAACGGATATACCGGAACGCCCCCGAAATGCTGAAACGGCTTATGTGGGTTGCTGAGATATTACATAGGGCATCGGACGATAATCCTCCGAACGTCAATCTTGAATGGGCGTGTATGGAGGTTCTTGAAACCATCCGCGCCGCGACCAGCCAACCACTACCTAAATGGACAGAGGAGGTAACACTTTAATGAATATCATAAGACACATATCCCCTGCTGGCCTGCCTGTCATAGCGGACTTTACAATAGATGATGAGGGTTGCGTTACCGAGATGAAGGTGCATCCAGTAATGGGCAAAACAATAATGACAGCATTGCCTTCACATCCATTTGATGACGAGATAATTGAGGAGACTCAAGACAGTATACAAAATCACCCCGAAATGTTTAACTTACCTAACCTTAACATATAAAATGAACCTGAAATTGATAAGACAAAAAGATATAAATAATCTAGCCAAGGCAACTGCGGCTGTAAGTGGATTTAAATCGCATGACATAGTATTTAATAACAAGCATATGTTCGCTAATTGGGCGGCTATTGGAATGTATGTCGCAAGGGAGATGGGAGCTAATCTAGATGATGCCGCGACCGTGTTTAACAGAGCCCCCGCAACATGTCACGTTGCCGTGCGTAAGATAAAAAACCGGATGAAAGCAGGAGATGAGACTGTGATTAAAGCAGTGAACGATGTCAGAGAAGAAGTTCTAGGACGGAGGAATGAAGCATAATTATTGGCATAAATATTCCTTCACAGGAAAAAAATTGACATGTCTGTATAGGTGAATTATATCTATACTGACGTAGATCAGTCGCGCTGATTACTTAAAAGGAAATAGTGCCAGAAGAGAGTTCTGGACGGCAGATTTCAGTTTTGGTTTACTGTCCATTAAACATCCTTTTTTGTAACAGCAACACAGACTCCTTGCCCATTTTACTATTTGTATGGGCAAGGAGTTTTTGTTTAGTCATCTAATGGAATGAAGCGCGGCATCTTATTGACTTCATCTGTGAAGATTTGAAGTCGTCGGGCATACTCCTCACCCTTGCCGACTAACTCTCTTTGAAACTCTTTAGATAAGACTGGACGTTCCATGTAACCCCTGTGCAGGAGCGCGAGCCTACGCTTACCAAAGTTCTTGGACTTAGCGATATCGTAAATCTTACCTTCGGGAATTCCCATGCTCTCAAACCCTTTAAACATACGCTGCATATCTTTATTTATGCGCTTACGTTTTTCAACATCCGTCTGTGCTATCTTACGGACATCTTCGTCTGAGATATTTTCCCATCTTAAGCGGCGTGTAAGCATCTTAGCCCTTTTCATTTCCTCACTTCGGGTTCTTAGGTAACGCTCAAGCTGATCAACCGGTTTGATTGTATACTCTCTGGCGGGATAAAACTCCCTACCTAATGCGAAGATTGGGTCGAAATTACCGGCGGCGTTATCGCCCATCAACAGTTGCATTATATCACTCCCCTTGCCGATACGTTCCACCGATGGAGGAACAATAGCTTCACTAAATAAGAAACGCCCCCATTTATATAACGCATCTTCTGCGGAATCCGTAGCTTCCACAATAGGCTGGTCAGTATCTGGGTTCTTGTTCTTAATCATAGACTGTATGGTTCCGAACATGATCTGCTCATCTAAGAACTGGTTAGCGAATAACGCAGTCATAAACTCACGCGTAGCTTCAGGCACATCCCCGCGCATGATCTCAGGGAACGCACGCATCATTGGGTCGAGCATCGTAGCGAACGGATTAATATAAGTCAGGTCAAGTGATCTAAGTTCACCATCACGCTTATATGTAATGAACGTATGTGATCTTAAATAATGTGGCATCGAAGCTCGGTTAGCTTCTTCCTCCTCATCCGTCAATCCTCCGAACATATGGGAGATCAGATAGGACATGCCAGTTCCTAATCCACCTACGGCGAACGTGAACCCACTCAATCTTCTGTAGCCCCTATTTCTGATAACGCTGTTATCACTTTTTATCTCTTCCCAGATAAGTCTACCCGTGTTTATCATAATACGGGGAACTTCAATCTTAAAGCGAAGGAACGGTGCAAACACAACCCCATACCATGATTTAAGCGCGCCCTTAACAAATGGAGGAGCTTGGCTGTAACTCTGTGCCGTCATCAAAACCTTGCGGGCGGCTTCCCGCTTTAACTCAGACTCTGACAATTCAGATATAGAATCACTGATACCCGCGTCCCTGGATTTTCGTTGGGCTTTGCGTAAGACATCTAACTCATGTTCGAAGTAGGCAATCTTATAGAAAGCATCCACAGATCGGGAAAGCTCCTGAAGTTTCTCGACGAACTTTTTGCTTTGCTTTAATGCTTTATTCCCTTCGGCATCCGCTAACATGGTATCCAAGTCCTTCATCATAGTTTCAGGCGTAGTCTCACCCATAACTAACTCTTTAAGGACGGATGGTCTAAGCTCATCCCCTATAACACCTAACGCATCTAGCTCCGCGTAATACGAATCTATCTTTTCAGGTGAACTCCACCGCAAGGTTCTGCGCCCTTCTTTGATAAGGTGCTTGGTCATGTGCCGGTAGCTGAAGAACCCTTGAGCGGGCGCGAAAAACAACATGTTACTCGCAATGTTACGGACATAGAAACCTACGGAACCTAATGTCTTAGTTGCCATAGAAAGGCCAGTGGCGCGACTCGCTATCTTGTGTAGGGTCTGCGCTACTTCAGATGCTTCATCCTGCATTTGGCTTATCATGGAAGGTTCGAAGGTTTTCTCCATTGCTTCCTTGAACTCCTTGGGCGCGAATAGCGGGCTGGCTACGCTTACATTAGCTTTGCCATAATCCAATTCTTCTCCTGTTTTCCTGTCTATGTAGTTAACGAAAGGATCATATAAGGTATTTGGTTTCCTATCGTTACTACTAACATTAGGTCTTACGGCAACATAGTTACCGCCCCCATATGTATCAGGGTCTTCCGCTGCTTTCTTATTCAGTTCTTCCTGAGTTAACAACCACCCTTGTTCTCTACCCATTTCCGCAACGCGAACCAAGAAGTTCTGGTTGGCAGCCATGGTGGACAACGTCATAAACGTCCTAAACATGTTATCGAAGAAGCTCTCTTCTCCATAAACACCCAGCAGTTCTTGTAGTCTTGGGTCTAAATCCTTTTTCCTTTTCAGGTTGTCGGTGAGAGGTTTATACCCTTCACTCTTGCCCGCTAAACCTGCGGGCATGTAACCTTTATTCCTATAGGCTTCAATAAAGGCTTCCACCTGTTGTTGCCCATGCGTCCTATTACCTTCAGATAATGCATTGTATTGAGCTTCAGCCATGGCAGCCGCTTCGGATGCAGACATTTCCGCATCTGCGAAAGCGACTTCATCCTTCGCTTTCAAGGCTTTCGACTTATCCCTTCTAGATTTATCTAAAAGCATAGCCGTCTGCGCATTGATGAACTGCTCTCTAAAGTAACCTTCACCTTTCTCCCTTATTCGCTGGAACTCCTCGCTCGGATCGGTGAGAACTTTATCCGCCCAACCTGATTCATTAAATATCCTGTAGCTACGGGTAAGGTATATTCCCAATTGGTCGTCGATACGCGCCTCAAGCTCTGGGCTTACTCCATATAATTGCTTAACCTTAACTGATAAGGCATCAATATACTTACGCATTCTGTCCAAGGTATCCACCAGTTCAGGCGCGGCGGGTATGGTATCATTCCCATTTCGGAGTAGGTCAAGAGCATCTGCACGATCCCTGATAATCCGTTGTCTATCTTGCTCAGTTAGGACTGCATACTCAGCGTTAGCCTCTTCTTCTAGTAGGGCTTTCTGTTGTTTCGCTTGTTTGCGGGCTTCCCTAACTTCCTTGTATGTTATGTCACCCTTCTTAGCTATACGTTCTTGCTCCTTGAGTTTAGCATCTATTGCGGCCACTCCTTGCATAACGTAATCCTCTATACGTTTAGCATCTGCGCTAGATGGTCGGGCACCTCTGGTGTTTCCGATTGCCGCTGCTATAACCTTTATAGGTGCTTTACCTAAAGAGCCGTAGGCTTCAATAGTCTGCGCTTTAAGATTTTCATGGAACTTGGTAACCGTGCGCAACGATTGGTTCATCATAAACTTACGCTGGTCATCAAGCGAGCGGACACGTGGGTCTAACGATCCCGCTAACCACCGCATAAACTTGTATTTGAAAGGCTTCTTATAGCCTCCGGCCTTCAGGACAGGCAGGTCGAACAAGTCCAGCACATGCCGAAATTCAGTGGCGTTCAGAATCTCCTCATCTGTAGGTGGGCGTGATCCTATGCTGGAAGCTAACTCTACAGGTTCTTCACCGTCTAATTCTTTGATAGGTTTACGTGCTACAATAAGGCGGTCATATGAGCCTATCCGCTCACCATCTTTATAAGCTGTGGATTCGTTAGAGATTACTTCACCGAAATTCTTCTTAACTTGATTTACGAATCCTCTATAAGATTCGGCGTAGCGATTAGCGGCGTGTTCAGTAACCCAGAAATAAGCAGAGCCATTAGGCTTGATGGCATCTGCGGCCAATTCAATCGCATGCGCTCTGACATCTTCTGATACACCACTATTCATTACGGAAGCTACTGTAGCGGTATCTGCCTGCCCGCCTCTAATTAGTTTGGCCGCCTCTTCGTTATGCTCTGGACTACGATTAGCTGGGTCATAAACTACATTAGTAACTCCATGCCGGTTGAGTAGTATGTTAGTTGCCTCTTGCGATGCGCCTCCTCCAATAGCTGCGTTGATGCCGCCACTAATCCACATAGGTTTATCTGGAGCGGCTTTTTCTACTAACTCATCGAGACGTTCTGATATTTCAGTGAATGACGCGCTACCATATAACCTAGCTTGTGAAACAATTTCTTGGTTTCTTTCAAGCCAGTCTGCTGATTTATCAACTAAATTAGAGCCATCAGGTAATGTCAGGTAATCTACATCTTTGATAAACCACCTCGGAATAACATTACCCGAACGTGGGCTGATATTATCCATGAACCCACCGAACGGTTGCCACTGTCCGGCAGTTGTCCCACCGATGCCTGCCTTACGCCCCCTACCGGATGACAAGTAGAATACCTGTTTCATGCCTTCTGGCAATGAGACTTCGACAATTGTCCTTCGGCCTGATTGCCCTAAAACTCGTATATCCTCGGGCTGTAAGGTGTTTGCATCAAACCCCATATCATCAAGCAAAGCACCTCTATATCTTAATTCATTTAGCTTTTTCTGCTTATGGGCTTGCCGAACTATTGTAGGAGCATTTGTATCAGGAGCATTGTTCAATAACCGCATGTCCTTAACGGATACCGGATCACTTATTGAAGGCTGCGGCCTGCCATCCTCGTCCTTATCAAAGGAGAAAGTATCCCACATAAGGAAGCTAGGATATCGTTGTATATGTAAACGCTCCCCCGCTGGTGCTGTAGCTTCAGAAACCCCTGTATGCCTCATGGTTATACCACGCATCCTTGGCTCATCCAGCTTACCTATATCAAGGTTCCAATCAGGGAATTCGGCAGCGTTGGGGTCTTGGCTATCCCATAAATCTGTATCCCCTATTGAAGTGTATAGAATAGATTCCTGACCCTCATCGAACCTTTGTGACAACGGGATAACATTACCGTCAGCATCTCGGGTAACGGGGTCGGCTGATTTGATTTGGTTGGGTTCAAAGACCACAAAAACATCGTGGGACACGCCCCCATCGACAATATCTGTAGCAATGATGCCATCATATCCTTCTGCTTTCGCAGTTCTTTCAGCAGTCCTGAAGGACATCCCGTCCCCAACCCGTTTAGGGTTGGTCATTTTGAGCTTAGTGTGCATCACATTGTCCTGCTGATAAACTTCGTCACCTATCTCCGATTTGTTCCATTTATCGATAAGCGACTTACCAGCAGATTCTGCTTTAGCTTCAGTGGTATATGGGCCTGCATTGATCTGCACCTCGCCGGATTCGTCCTCAATCAGTAGGTAGTAAACTCCACCGTCTTCCCCGCCATATACCGTAGCGGTATCTTCACCCAACTCTACGTCAGAATCCTTTTCTACTAGTATGCCATCAGCAAAGTATTCTGCCCCATCTCTACTATATGAAAAGTAGAAACCTCCAGAAGAGTTAGACCCTACAATTCCTGTGCCTCTCTTTCTTTTATCAAACACGGTAAAGCCTTTCGACTTTGTGCCATGATAGGAGTCAATAAAAAACCCCGCAGCCTTAGCCCTCTCATCAACCATCTGCTGAAGCTCGCCCATATTGGCATCTTCGTTTTGAGCCAATTCAAGATAACGGGCATCCTGTTCGGGTGTTACGCCTATTGAAGTATAAAGGTCTGGGTAAAGGCTTTCTGGAGCAGCATCTTTTTTACCCCTATATGGGCGGTATATTTGAAGACCCTCATCTATGTAGTGTCTCGCAGCCTCGTCTTTCTGTTTCCTTCTAACAGCTATTTCCAATTCCGCATCGGTCGGGACGGGGTCTATCAGAGGGAGCGTCAATCTATCCCTCGACCCTGTTGAGCTATAATACTCATTAGGGCTGGTTGTCAATACCCGCTGCTCCTCCGAAGTCAACGGACTGTCATCCGCTTTCCTCCAATCCAGTTCGTCCTCATATTCATTATCTCTTAAATCCTGCCAAGAATCTATTGTGTCGGCAATGAATCCTTCGGGGTCGGTAATTGCTTGCGATTCCATACTACCCACGCCCGTCATTCCTGCTCTCTGGTAGAAAGAAACCAGTTCCTTTCCTTGAAGACCATCTGTGGTATACGCCTTCGCTAAAGCAGAAACCATGGCACCTGTTTCATCGGCCTTTTTGAATAAGGCTTTTAATAAAGCCTTAGCCACGCCCTTTCTCTGCATTGTATGCGGAACCCAAAGAAGAGACAATTCTACTTCATTTTTATAGTTCACCCCCGGCTTCACTTTAAAGTAGATGTTCTCTACACCGATAGGGAGTCCTCCCCTCTCTGCTACCTCTTTAAAACTGTCGTATGCAGCATCCCATTCTTTAGGGAACCCTAAACTGGAAGGACGCACTGCTGTTACCGGTTCATTTGAAAGACCTGCAAAGGCCACCGCAGTGGTTCCTAAAGACCTTATGTTCTCTATGGCTTCGCTCGCATCATCCGGCACACCCACCAATGAGATCGAAGTATGTAGGATGATGTCCTCTGTCTTGGGACTGGCAGTGATAAGTGTTCCTTTTCGGGTTACCTCTCCAAAATGTTTTTTAATCTCAGGAATATACGTTTCAGCTTTTCTGTTATTCTGCCACCCCCGTGAAGTATCTTTACCTACTCCATCTCCGTCCTTCTCATAGATAAGGAAGTATGCTTTACCGCCCCTACCAATAGCGTTAGCTGCTTGCTTTATAACTAGCTCTCTAGCTTCTTCCTCTTTAATTACATTTAGGACATTATTAACAGTTGCCGTATCAGCTTGCCCATCTCTAATGGCGCTTACGGCTTCTCTGTTTTCTTCGCTTGTCCTATTAAATGGGTCATAGACATAATTAACTACCCCAAGTTTCTCCAACGCTTCCGTAACATTGTCAAATGAACCTCCCCCTATGTCCGCGTTTATAGACCCAGACTCCCACTTTACCCCCTGCTTATCTAGCAAAGCGAAAGTTTTAGGGAGCTTGGATACGTTCATAGCAGTCGCGGCACTGCTTACTTCCTGATCCGTTGGGTAGCTCCAAACATCCTGTTTGGCATCGTCAACCCATCCATTACCCGTCCATATTTTTTTCTCAGCAAACTGCATAACCGCGTGCAGTTCCTCGGGCTTCATATCCAATTGTTTAGCTGCCCTGTTAAAGATCAGTTCTGCTGCTAGTAAGTCCCCACCGGATATACCCTGCTCGGCTGGTGGTTGGATACGCCAACGGGATTGGGATGCTTTAACGGGTGCTTTATATAAAAGCCTACGGAGTGAGCGCGCTCCCCATACACCGAAGCGTGCCTGCCCGATATCTTCAGGCAGTTCGGGGTCACTAAGTGATTCCTCAGCTTGTTTGGCAAGCAATGCGGCGGCTCGGTCTATGGCTCCACTGTCGATGGCAGCTTCTACTTTAGCCCTGTCAGGTTTAATTACGGCATAGGGCAGCTCCACGTAGTCGGGCTTTGTGAAATCCCTTGCACCCTTATTCCTGAACCCTTTACCGGTGAGCAATGGAGAACCTAACAAGTCATATGGCTGTTGGATAATATTATCATCCTCGTCATACTTTACCGGAATCATCGACGTATCATTTAGCTCTGCCGTGCTATCAATCTGAGTTGCAAGAGCCACCATACCGGATTCAGGATTGTTAACATCAAACGGCTCTATATCTGGAGCTTTGAAGTTACCTCTCATCATCCTTAATTGGGTAACAATGCGGTCAGTCGCTCTGGCGAGATGAGGGTTCTGGCGTTGGACTTTACGAAGCTCAAGTAACCGGCGTAGGAATCCTTTCATGTAACGGATTGCACGCTGGAGCAGATTGGGGTTACTCCTAAAAAACTTGTTATCTTCTTCAGTAGTAAAGCCACGCACCACTCGTTGTGCGTGCATACGCATCTTCTCCTCAATTAGCCTATACTTTTCCTTACCGGATACGGTAGGGTCAGGTGAGTTGAGTCTCGCAAACGAAGCCTCTTTAGAGGATTGGTCTTGGTAATATTCATCTGCTATATCTGTAAAGTCACCGTCACCTAAGCTATCGATTACTTCCTGAACTTCAGCCCTTGTAAGGACGTTCCAACTGGCTACGTGCGCCATCTCCTCACTGACCATCGTAACGGATAAGTGCAGGGCATCTTTATCCTGCAATCCACTTATGGCTCGAGCTACTCCGTAAGGGTTGATGTAGACCATATTACCCTTCGCCCACATAGGGGGTGCATTCTGTTTAGAGCCTCCGGGCGCGTAATCTAAGCTGCGGACAACCGTTGTGTTTACTCCATTCGATGAAGCTACGTCTAATGCTAGTCCTACGTTGTCGTTAACCCTGCGCTTTATATCAGTTGCTGTGTTTTCTGAATCATCTGCCGCGATAGCCTCCATCCCATTATGGGTTCCTGAAATCATTGGAGGCGGGGTGGTTGACTCAAAAGCAGCTACTTGTGTTCTGCGCTCATCGTAATCCCTTAAATCAATTCGGTCTTCGGGTAGTATGATCTGCCCATCATCGTCAAATGTGATTGGGTTGCCGGACTTCACGCGACGTGAATCAAATACCACAAGTGTGGCTGGCGTGTCTCTCCGCATTCCACTTGGCTGCATCGGATCAACTGCCCGAAGATCAATAACAGAGTCATAACCCAAGTAGTTGAGTATACCGTTAATAGCTTCTTGGGTTGCCTCAGATTCACCGAACATTTCATCCGACTCAAGGAACTCGACAAACTCTGAGAAAGGTGCGGCTTCATCTGCCATCTCAAGAACCTTCTTAAAGCTATCAGTTGATATGTCTGTGTTTAACCCTCTTCCATTCAAAGGTGAGCCGGGGGATTCTGCTATAGCTAAAACAGAAGAAATAGCTTTAACCAACAAGGGGGCATCGGCCTCAGCCATAACTCCCGTTGGGTTTTGAGTCATCTTTTCCGACCAAGCTACCTCAGCCAGTCTTTGCTGCTCTAGCCTTATATACTCTTCATACCCAACCAATGTTGAATTAAGTGATAGGTTGTATTCCTCTCTAATATTTGTTTCAGCTTCTTGCTTATACTCCTCAAGGACGCTTGAGTTAATACCGAAATACATATCCGGCTCATCCAAAATAGGTATTTCATCCTCCTTATAACCACTAGGCATGCGGGTTTCTTCAAAACCTCCAAGAACTGCGCTGTTCAGTAATGATGCGTAGCGCATGCGCTCTCTGTAATCGTCACCTATAAGGGACTTAGCTGCATTATCATACGCCTCGACTTCAGTTATATCGGGGTTTTCTTTGCGGAGTCTCTCCGACTCCTCTGCAACCATTGCTTCCCAATCCTCATGGTAGGTATAAACAGATGTGCCATCCTCTTTCTTTGTTACGAAGATTGGTCTATAAGCCATTATCCTAGCCCACTTGGTCATAAATGAACTTAGCTGGGCAGATGCTAATGGGTTTCTTTTCGTCCATTCAGACAGAATAGCTTGCCTCTCCTCTGTTGAATTGGCTCCACTCAGCAAGGGTTGGATGTGGTCACCACCATCATCCCCACTAAGATGGGTTGAGTAAACTGAATTAGGGGATGGTTCGTATGAACCTATTGATGTTTCGAGAGTTTCGTCCGCGTCATATTGTAAACGACCGCTCTCATACCCCTCGCGGAAGGCATCGCTATATTGGGGTCGCGCGGCACCCGCTTGACTCTTACGGAACGCATCTCCCGACAAACCCAGCTCATAGCCGTTGCGGAAATATAATCTGGCACCGTCCAAGTAGGCTTGCGGGGGGTCAGGTCGAGCTGCTATATTATATTCATCTTCTAACCGCGCTATTGACCACTTACTATCAAAGACTGCATCCGCATCAGTAGCTGGTTCATCAGCGGCTGCATCCGGTCTTGCTAGTATCTCCGCTTTGTCCTTTGCCTCAATATATTCAGTTCCACCATATGCAATTAAATACTTAGGGTCTGGGAGAACTGAAGTTGGTTCGTAAACGACTTTATTTAAAAGGACAGTTAATTCGTCTGGGGGCTGAGTATTATCGTCGTTGAATACAAATTCTTTGGCCTCTTTCAGTTTCTTGAAGATAGCCTCACTCCCATCATCCTTAGTTAAAGTCTCGCCATCCAAGGTAGCGCGCCATCTTATATGCCTTCCGGTGCCTTCGCCTACCTTCTCAACTTTAAGTCTCCTGAGATAATTAACGAACTGGTCAATAACTGCTTTTTCCAATGGGTCTGCGATAAACTCTGTATCTATTTCTATATATAAGTCATTATTAACTTCAACTTTCTTCCATGATGCGTTACCATGGTAATCCTCTGTGTCTGTGTTTCCGCTGAATATAGGTAATTCTTCTTGTGAATTAGGCGATAGCTGGCTGGGATCATTCCTTACTTCTGATAAATGATCGCTGAGTAATTTTAGCTTATCCCGTAATAAGTCTACGTCTTCGGGATGCTTGCCCCTCCGCACTACATCTGGGAGGGACCAATCATATTCTTTAGCACCCCTCCAATATTCATACGACTCTTTTATATCAGAATATAACCTCTCTAAAAGGGCTATAGGAATGCCATCCGATGCGCTTAAATTACCTATAAAAGACATACCGACGAAGCTGCCGCCGAACCGCCCCGATAGAGAACCAGAGTTTAGCGCAGCTAAATATGTATTCTCAACCCTCATGGCTTCCTTATTGCCAAACTCGAAAGCTCTCTCCCAACGATTAACCGCCTCTTCCCTCCAAACCTGAAGCTCAGCATTCAGCGCATTATCGAAGCGTAAATTGGCTGATGAGTCAGGCGTATCTGACCCTTCCAATGTGTGGCCTCCAAAGATGTTTAATCCTAGAGTTGCGACATCTAATGAAAGTTCATCTTCTCTTCCACCAAATTCAATCCGATCGATCTTGCTTTCAATCACCGTCGTAGCGGTGGGGGTGGTGGGCTTAGTAGCTTCTAAGTTCGCTAGAATCTTATCCGCTTTGTTGTTGAGCGGATCAACTACCGACGCATACCCATCTGCCGTTGATGCTATATTTGCTAACCGCTTTAGCTCGTCACCAAGTATTTTTACTGAAGCACGGGGTAATTTATCATTCGCTAATATAGGTGAATCTGTTGCATTTTTATCTCTTAAAAAACTAGCTAGTTCTCGGAAACCGGCGGTTTCTATTACTGACTTATCCGCCCCCTCGTCATCATAGTCTTCCTTATTGCGCACCTCCTCTAACGCGAAATATAAGTATTCAGCATATTCGGTAGATGAATCAGCGTCTTCTAGGTTTACGCCTATCTCAACCTCTGTCATGTCATCTATGACGGCTTCATCTTCGGCGGGTGCTTCCTCAAGCCTCTTGATCGGCCCTATGTTAAAGGCGAATTGCGAATCACCTATTACACCCTCTTCAAAATTAATCTTGGATGTATCTTCTACGATTAGGATTTGGTTGCCAGCTTGTTCTTTAGGTAGTGCTATAATGCTCTGCCCTTCGGGGTTCTGGATATAAAGGTCGTATGCTTGTAGAATGAACCGCTCCGCATCAAGTATTTCGTCATACAGATTTTCTACTGCTCCATCTGAAAAAGCACCCTCCCTATTTTTATAGTCGTTTAATATGTTCTTATGATCTAAGTAGCGTTTGTCCTCTGCTTTGGAAATAGGTTCACCCGCAAACAAATTAGGGTTCAGGTATCTAGTATAGAATTCCGTTATACGGTTTTTCCACTTTTCCAATAGTTCAGGAGATATATCTGCGGCTACGTCAGGCCACTCATCCTCAAATTTTACGTATTCGGGGAAAGTATTGGGGTCTACGTCCCACAGCTCCTTTATCTTCTGTCTTGCGCTAGTTACCTCATTATTAAAATCCTCTTGCCCCTTACCACTCAAGTTGAGTTCCAGTTGTTCGTATACTTTTTCATCTTCCTCTTTCTTTTTCTGCCAGTCAGTAAACTGGTCAGACTGGTTTTTAGCTACGTCCTTTTTACGTAGCCGATCTTCCAGCATGAGAGACATACTTGTGTTGAATGAAGTGAAAATGGCTTCCCTGAAATCAGCCATTTCAGAGTCCACCGTCCCTGATTCCTGAACCGCTGCCTCAATGGTCTGAGTTATGTAATCCAGTAATTGAGGAGATATTGTGCCGTTGCGTTCAAACTGATTATCTAACCAATCAATTACAGGCTTAGATTGGATACGCCCTTCATTCTTAATTGAGTCGGATAGTATTTCCAACGCACGTTCAAATAGCTCACGCTCGTCGCCTTCGGCTAACTTAGCAAATTCCGGTATTGCAGATGGGTCGGGTTCAGTTACAGCCTCACCTTCACCTAATGGTAAGCTTGTCTGCTCACTTAAAGGCAGTAAAAGCTGCTGTATTTTTTGTTCTACCGGCCTATCCAACGCTGCTGAGAAAGGGAATTCATATTGCACTTCGCCACTTTCAGTGGTGTATGCTTTAGGTAATGCAGGGGCTTCCTGCTCAAACATAGGAACCCATTCAAAATCCTCGACTTCTCTTTCGACGGTTTTGTATTTATCTTTACCGTCCTCATCAACGCCATCCTTTTCAAGAGATTCAATAATTGTCTTACGTTTTACTCTACGGAATCCCGGTCTAGGCGAAGGACCGCCCTGCGCCATGACCTCATCAATGAATGGCATTTCGTCCTGCCCTAATGTTTCGGGTGAATCTTTCCGTGTAGCTTTCCGCGTAGGGAAACCCACCCAAGTCCCACCAATACGGACTCCATAAATGACTCCATCCGAATCTATATTATAGTCGGCGTCGTTGCGGGCTGCCTGAAGTTCAGCCTCATCAGTTATGCGCGGTAGGACAGATGGTAATATGGCCGCTCCATCTGTCGCGTAGTAATTTGCAAATGTTTTGTTAACCTGCCTGTGGTGTTTTTGTTTAGCAGGAGATGCTGGAATAAGTTCTGCATCTTCTTCTACGGGTGGTGTGATTTCTGTGGCTTCTGCTTCTACGTCTTCTTCAAGTGAGGGCGCGCCTTCAGGTCTTGGTGGCAGGGCTTCCCGTGGTCCTCTTGCCAACGCGGTGCGTGTCCAGTTACGTAGCTCGGCAGCAGCTAATGGGCTGTCGTTTTCTTCCAGTGTCGAAATTATATTCTGAATTTGATCGCGCTCGTATGACTCAGCATCTTTTATTCCTGCTCCTGTAGCGAACCGGTTAACGGCGCGCATGGCGGGCGTGAGTGTGCCACCAATCAAGGCTCCCGCTCTCGCTCCTACTAACGCTCTATTTATGTGTTCAATTAGTGGGCGTTCTTCGTCCAACGCAGCGGCTTCAATAAAGCTCTGCACAAATTCGTCCAGACCCTCCTCCATGCCTTCAGGCAACGCGTCCTTAGCCCTAGCTTTAAGGAATTTACCTACACCTTTATTAAAGGGTCGGTCCAATTCGTGTATAGCCTCTGCCATGCGGCTCTTAATTAAAGCCTCAGCTTCCTTGTTTCCTACCTTTTGACCTGATAGTTTGGTAAGGACTTGTTTCATCTCCTTATAGGAAAGCCCACGATTCAATAAAGAATCTTCGAAACCACCCAACCCCATCTTGCTAAATGCTGATGTTATAAGGATGGTCGATGCCGCTGCCTTTAGTCCAGCACCTAATGCGATGGCATGTTTTTCCTCATGTGTCATTGTATCAGGCAGGCTGCCATATACGGACACAAACATCCCCCCACCCGAACGTGTTCCCCATGGAATTGCCATGGTTGTCTGACGCATAAAGCGATTAGACATAGCGCGGGTATATGCTTCGATAGCCTTCTCTACTCCGACTTTGGCAGCGTCGGTTCCTGAAGTCTTAATCAGGTTGTTGGCTATCAGGTCATCAGCAAGTTGCTTAGGGGATTGGTAAAATTTGGGTTTCAATAAAGTAAGTCCCATAGACTTCTTTGCTAAACCCTTAGCAGTCACACGTGATCCGGCCTGTGTGGACAGGTAACCCAGACCCACAACCCCTCCCGTAAATGCTGCTAATCCTAACGATACCAAAGCATCTACGACAACGGCAGAAGCTGTTCCTGCGGCGTCTAGCACCCAACTGAATTCTTCCCCGAACAAGGCTGCAACTTCTCTGCGTCTTGCGTCTTCCTTGGCTTCCTTTTCATTATACTCACGTGCAGAGGAGCTACCAAATATTTGAGCAGGGAATGACCAAAGTTGTGCTATAGATGCTTCTATAGACGATCCGAATTGAGTTAATTGGTTTTTGAAATGGCTGTAATTCTCAGGGTCTGCTAAGAAATTATCTAATATGTCTACATCAGGAGTTCCCTTAACTCGTCCAGCCTGCAAAGCAGCCCGCCATTTAGAACCTGTGGCACTGGTTTCATCTAAAATATCTTTATAGTGGTCAAACGCACCTGCTACATAAGCCTGTCTGCGTTGTTTTAAGGAGATACGTTGTTCGTCCGTAAGACGTGTGTCTTTATCTACCGCGCTTTCAAAGCGGTCACGCCTGAGCATGAGCGTGGGGTGAGCCATAGGCACACCACCAAACATGCGGATGTTCCGGTTATCTTCTTCTGGGTCATCGTAAAACTCAAATGCTCCCGAATGGTTTAAGTCCTGCGCTGCAAATACCTGAAGTGCTCTCCCTATGTCCCTATCTGAAAACCTACCGTGAGCCTTAGCTCCGTAAGAATTTCGTGTCTTGCTATAATGACGTTGTAGTGCTTCCCTGGCGTCCTCTATAGATTTGTAAGGCGTGTCGATGAACTCTTTGTTTATCTTATCGGCTTTACTAATGGCTTCTTTTACATCTTTTAAAGCCCCTCCCATTACATCGTAATTGGATTTATCGGCCTTAGCTGCGGCCATCTCGACCATTAATTCGGACAGTTCCTGCTGTTCAAAAACATTAAGCCCGTCACTATTCTTGGTCTGGGAAAATCTAAGGGCTTGTGCTGCGTCTGCGTAACTGACAGTCCCTGCCATGGCTGACCGTTTAAAGGCATCCCCTAAATGAGCACCTCTACTAGCAGGCCCGCCTATTATACTCCGCTCGTTTCCATCAATACTTGAAATGGTAGCAAATGGGATTTCGCCTGTGCGAACTAATAATGCTTTAGCTTCATTTAAGCGGTTATTGACGTAGGGGTCTGTAGGGTCTGTTTCTAACTTCTGTGAAAAGTTATCTGCCTCTAAATCCCCTAACGCTTGACGCACAAGAGAAATCTTTCTGTCAGAAGAAATATCACGTGCGCCTACTAAATTTACCGCGTTAGCCTCAAAATCAGGGTCTACGTCAGGAGTCCCTATGGCTCCTATTTGCTGTGCTTTTTGCAGTAAGGCGGTATTTATCGACGCGTCAATCTCGTCAGTCAGCTCGCCTGTATTGAGGTGCCACTCCCTTACATAATCTGCGTAGTTTTTTATACTTTCAACCGGCTCCTCAGTGGTCATCCCTCGGGCATTTGACCATGATTCATAATCATTGAACGTGTCCTCTTGTTTAATAGGAGATAATACGGGGTCATTGACCCCACCAAGTGGTGGAATAGGAGCGTCTGGCACAGCAGATTAGGTTGTTAAAGTTAAAAGGTATATTACCTCATTATCTGATTGGGGAAACCCCAAATTTGCGTTCAAAGAGACTTTGCCTCCCACTAGCCGTGGATGGCTGATCCCCTGAAGATGGTAGCGAAGAGTAGCGGCGGCCACTTAACTCATCTCGTTTAGAGGAAATGGCGTCACGCGTCTGACGTAATAACGCTGCAAATTGTTTTACTAACTCGTCAGAGCTGATTTTTTCTAAATCAACGTCTGCGAAATCCGTTTTATCGAATCGTTCTTGTCCTATGACATCCCTAAGAACTCGGGATACACGGACAAATTGCATCTTACGGAAGTCTTCTACAGATAGAGGGGCTCCCGCAGCTTCTCCTGTTTGTGAGGGCATAGCTAACTCATCCCTGCCTTTAGCGAACGCAGTCATGGAGCTGTTAACTTCCTTATCTGCCTCTGATAAACGGGTTAGGTAATATTCCAAACCAGATTGCTTTTGCACCAAGGCGTCCTCTGCTCTCTTCAGTTCTGCTTTAGATACAGCCCCACTATTAACGGCTCGGGCTAGGGCACTTAAATCTCTTCCTATTGAATCATCTGGCGCGTAAAATTCGTTTACGACCTCCGTTGATCCCGTTCTAGCAGCGGCAAGTGCGGTATCAAACTTCTGCCTAGCAGATGTTTTCTCATCCTCTCTCTGCCCAGCTACCTGCGTATACGCGGTATTGAATACAGCCGATAAACGGGGGTCAGTAATCGCTGTGGGGTGTTTAAGTTTAAGAGCTGATAAAGCTGAAATCTTATCTGAACTGGTAGCGTCGGCACTAATTATGGGGTTAATCTGATCTACCACATTAGGTAATATGCCTTCCACTTCGCGTTGTCGTTTAGTAGCGTCTCTGGCAGTTTGCAAATTCAATTGGGCTTGCTCAAACGCAACCTCATCTCTTCGTAGTTTTTGCGCTCGCTGTTGCCTTTCAAACACTTCGTTATCCAATAACGGCATAAATCTGTTAGCTAACATTTCCTGTTGGCCTATTGGTATGCCGGGACGAGCTATATCCTGAAAGAACTGCTGCCTCATGGGGACTATGTCCCTTTCAAAATCTATCGTATCGTCGAAATGGGATCGACGGGCGGCGGCTACAGTTTCTCTTCCTTGTTCTACGGCAGAGCGAAATGCAGGCGTCATTATGGACGGCTCATTGAGACGCATATTTTCTGCCTCAAGCATCATTTTGCCTGCTTCAGACCTATAACCTTGTCTGCGTAATCTTTCTGCGGCTCTTCGTAGACGAGAGGATTGCCGTCCGGTCGGGACTGCCGCTGCCATACCCGACATATAATTCGGGTCGTATGCTATATCTCCTTCAGCCATTTTGCTTATTTATCCCATGGTGCAGGTCCAAAACGAGAAGCGTGCTGGCGTGCTAAGCGTGCTTTACCCTGCGCATAAATTTCCTGCTTCGATGGTTTGCGAGTTTCGATCTTATTTATAAACCTCTCAATATTGGCCTGAGTCATGTTACCAGACCACGGGTCAATCTGTTCGCCAACAGCGAAAATATTCTCTAGTTCGTCCAGATTATCTGCTTTCTTATAGTAATCTTTATCGGCGGCGATGTTGTCTTCTATCGTCCTAGCTAGTTCCTTCTTCAAGAATAGGGTGGATTGATCATCCGTGAGTGCTAGTTTTTTGCGCCTTGCCTCATCTTCCTCATTAACCGTATCAAATTTTCCCGTCTTTAATCCTTCCGATAACCTACCACTTAACTCTTTGCCGTATCGCTGACGGTGTAGTGCGCGGCGGCGTCCCGTCAAGGGAGTTACTGGTTTTGGCTTCCTTTCGATAGGAAACCGTAAGTCAGGAGCTACTGCTGGGCCTGTATATGTTGGGTCAGTCCATGCAGGAAGGGGCTGTTTTCTGATAGATATCCGTTCAGGAAGCCCACGCTCAGCGCGGCTGGCTTTTTCAGCTTCGATATCGTAACCGTAATCAGGTTCTTGTGGCCCATATATGGTTTCTTTAGGAACCCACTTCTTCCTTTTAGCATCCCAATTGTGGGTCTTTTTTAACTCTTTGGTTTCTTTAGGAACCCACTTCTTCTTTTCAGCATCCCAATTGTGGGTCGTAGCGTAATCGGGTTCGTCTATTTCCTTGCCCGTTTTGGGGTCTTTAGTTCTAGGGGTTATTTGTGGGTATGAAAGTCTTTGATGAATGCGTTTGATAGGAGCTATAAATTTCTTCGCATTACTATTCGTTAGTTTTACGGTTTTACCGCCCTTCCATCCGGCGTCGGCCATCTCAGGAGTTATAAAGACTTCGGGACCGACTACTTTATTTTCATCGTCTACAAAATATGGGGAGTTATAATTAACAGCCATTTACTTAATTTTTTATGCTTATCCCTAGTGACTTTAGATATTTATCCCTCTCTCCTTCTTTCCAAGACCTTTGTGGTGATTCTTCTTCTTCTTCATCTTCACTACCCCAGTAAGCGGCAGCGGGGATGAGAGCTGGGCTTCCAATAAGTGCTCCTAAAGCTGCCTTTTTCGTTTTAGACATCTTCTTAGGTTGTCCTACAGGACGCTGAATAATCGGCGTTGCTTCACTGCTCGCCCCTCCTGTGCCTTGCTGCTTAACTTGAGGTATATTACGTCCGTATTTTATTTCAGCTTCGGCTCTTGCGAAGGGGTCACCAACCCCCGTCCTTATATTAGCCGATTTGGGCGGTTGTTGTGATGCAACAGTTTCGGCCACATCTTCCATTATATTACTCGGCGGTCTTCCTGCTTCGGCTAACTTGCGTTGTTTTATCTGATCTTCAAAATAAGAAATCTTGTCATCAAGAGTAGGGGCGGGCGTAGGGGCGGGTGCTTGTCTGCGCTGTAAAGGCGGGGCTCCCTGCCTTCGCGCAGCCTCCATTTTTAGCTGATTCTTTAATACCTTTGCGCGTTCAGCGGCGGATAGGGAAGTCTTCTGAGCATCCATCCTATCCTCTAGCTTTCGTTGTGTATCGAAAGCGGGGGAGTCTTTAGGGTATTTACTTAATGCTTTATCGCGTGGGGTGGGTTCCGGTCTAATTTTATTAAAAACCGCCCTAACTATATTACCTTTAATACCTTTAGGTTTAGCTTTAAACTCAGGAGCTGCCATTACTTCTTAGGGGGGTTTTTACCTTTTGGCGTTTTTAATTTTTCCATAGCCATACGGAGTGCGTTATCGTCGGGAAACCCTCCAGCGGGGACGTTAACGCCGCCTGCTTCCATATACTCTCTCAGACGATCCTTCTGTGTCCTGCCTGCCGGTTGGTTTGCTTTCCTAGCGGCGGCTAGAGCCTTTTTATCGGGTTTAGCCATAGCCATTGATTCCCGCAAAGATGGCTTAGCTTTGGCAGTAGTTTTAGCAGCCCCGAGGGATTTCCTACTGACCTTATCCAATACTTCGGGTGGGACTACTGGTGTCGGTTTTACCCTTAACTTTTTTAGAAATGAAGATGCTATCTTTGAACCTGCCATAACTTAAAATTTAAGGGATTTATCCAGTAAGTCAACACACGGGAGTGCCCATATAAAATTTCTTCTATTAAACATTTCCAGTTGTTTCTACTACAGAAACAACTGGAAACATGCACATGAGAAACTTTTTAAGTCAACTTTACATTAGATTTGATCTACTGATAAAACCTTAGAAAGTCCTCTTATATCCCGCCGTGGCCGTGCCTTATTAATCGAACTATCCTCCACTGGCTCAACAGCTACAAGCCCATGTCTTTGCCTAGCTAAGTCTAAGCACAGAAAGGCCGCGTCTGCTAAGTCAGGGCTGCGTCCAAAACGCGCCTTATAATCAGGCTTAGACTCTATCTTCATGCGAAGAGTAGACCCTTTGACCATATCGTAGTTACGCCCTGTTATTTCCTGAGCGAGCGCATTATCTATTCCAAACAGTTGCTTAGTTCTTACCAGTTCTTTCCCTACAAACCATAACTCGCTAACTCTATTGACGTATAGTTCTGCGCCTATTAATTTAGAATTTGCCGAAACCCTTTTATCAGACGCTTTTCCACCGAATGAAACGCGAAGTATCTCGTCAGACCACTCCCCCGCCAATACATCGCAGAAAGGCGCACCGGCTCCTGTGGCATCCACCGCAACATCCTGCGGAAGTATCTTCCGCTTCTGACACGCCTCTTTCACCTGCCGGACGATCTGATAAGTGCGAGGCACCGCGTGGTTGGTGGCATCGTCGTTGAGTTGCAACGCTTCGTCCAGCATTACGCAATACTGTCCGTTTGAATCGTATCCGACAAAACCTGTATACAGTATAGTTCTATCCCCTCCATTCGTGAATGCGGGGTCGAGTCCGGCTATAGCTGTGGGTTTTCCACTCCATTCTATTTTACCTAATGACCCTGATCGGGATAATTCTGCTTCTGAGTATATACCCTCTGTTTCGTCCGAATCGAAGAACACGGCGCGGACCATTCTCATATAGCCCCGCGACTCTTGTCCTAATAAGGCTTTATCTTCATTGATCTTTTCTATCGTAGGTAACCAAGGATAAATAACCTCTCCTGCTGTTATATTAGGACTACGCTCCCCATCAAACCGGATGTATTTACCATTCCACTTAGTTGTCCACTTTTCATCAACATTAGTATCTACGGAATCCCACCCGTTTTTTGGCTCGCTCCAAACCCCGAAGGCGTCAAACCGGCTAGAGGGGTTTGACATACCAATCATTTGAAATGTTGGGTTTTTGGATAAGTTCGATAGACCAGCTTGTAATATAGCCTCTGACAATTCCGATAACTCGTCCCCGATCAATATTACTTTTTTCTGTTTTATACCAATGAATTTGCCGACAGCCTCCCTTGTTTTAGACTTTTCTGCCGCAATTAGCGATAGACCTGCCCGCTCTACTAGGTTTCCTCCTTCTGTTATATAAGCAGCATTACCAATTGAATCCCGAATCCTGATCGGTGCGCCCTCAATCACCATCAGCAAGCTGATCACTGAACCCCAAATCCTTTTCCGTGCTTCACGTAACGTGGTTGAGGTTAAAAGGATCAGGGTATCGCGGGGCTGGGCTAACCAGTTCAGGATTCCCCATGCGGCCATCGTGTGGGACTTTCCGCTGTTAGCTGCGCCTCCGATAGCTACATATTTATTCCTTATCACAGCCCGTATCATATCGACTGCCCAAGGATGCTTAACCATTAAAGGTTCAGGTAAGTCAGAATGATTCCATAACTCATCACACAACCTCCAGAAATAATACTCTCTGGCTTTAGGTAGTTCGTGATTAGCGAAGCCATACAACAGAGCCGTTAAGGTATTAGTGGGCGGTATAAATAAACCACCTACATCCATCTTCTTTGTTGTGGGGTCTATGCGCGGTTCGTAAACGTGTAATTTTGATCCCATCCAACTTGAACTATAGCAATTTAAATAGTATATATTAAATGCTTTGAGTAAAAAAGCCAAAAAAGCCAAAAAGTCGGAACTCATTAAACGGGCTCTCGACATGTATAATAAGGATTACAAGTTGGTGAATATCTGCAAGGAGTTGGATATTCACCCCGCTACGTTACGTAGATGGCTAAGGGAAATGGGGGTAGCTCCAAAGACAAACTCTCACGCAGAATCTAATCCTAAACCAAAAGACCCTGATCCGTTGGGGACGGCTGTTGACAAAAATCTGAAAGATACAACTGATGATGCAGTCAAGCTGGCTAAACACGATGCACGCTTAGCGGAGGATAAATCCATGATGGAGATAGCGGAGTCCCAATCCTCACCGGCAGAGAAATACCAAAGTTATATCGCAGCGGCGGGAATAAAGCTGCTACGCGATGCTATGAAAAATCTTCGCGGACCTAAAACCGTCCGTGAACTATCTGAACTGGATCAACTAATACGACGAAACCTCGGTCTAAATGCTAAGACCGGTGGCGGGAGTGGGAAGGTTCAGATAGACATATCAATACTCAATAACGCGAAAGCTGATAGGGGTAAAGGCTCTATAAAAGTAAACCCTGATAAAGTTATCGACGTTGAGGAACTAGACTCTGAATAATGAGCACTCCTGAGACTACCGAAAATGCTGAACATTGTATCCTACTCTATTCGGGCCTTAATGACGCATACATAGGGAACGTAGAGACGTTTGGTAAAGCACCCGTTGCGTGTTACTCTAAAAAAATAACGCTTAAAATTTTGGAGACAGAATATAAGCTAACTCCTAGAGAAGCACGCGAGCGTTATGAATATGAATATCTTCAAAATGACTATGGGGATGCAACACCCTCATTTCTTGACGATGAAGAAATCCCATCTATTTCCTGACAGGCTGTTGGTAATAGACCCGTTAGTGCTAATAAGGGAGGATTTACCACCAAGGGATTTCCGGTTCGTAAGCATGCGCTGTAAAGGAGAGTTTTACCTTGTAAAGCCACAACGAGCTAAGGAAGTATTCTTTTTACAAATGCTGGGTAAGAATATTGATATATTTCTCCCTTATACGGGTGAGGGGTTGTTGATTAAAAGAAAGGCCATAGATTATCTATACACTCCTGTATTAAGCGACTAATGATAGTTGGTATCGATAACGGCCTTGATGGCGGTCTTGTGGCTATATCTAAACATACTGGTTCAGTTATTGATAAAACAGTAATGCCTACTTTTCATAGGCTAGGTAAGCGAGAAGTCGATTCCCGTAAAATTTACGATTGGATAATGGGACTTAACACCCCATTCACCGTAGCTATTGAAGAGCCTTTACGCCATGCGCGATCATCGCAAGCCATACGATCAATGGCTATATCATTTGGAAAAATTCTAGGCATGGCCGAATGCCGTCAATGGGAAATAAACTGCGTAAGCGTGCATAAATGGCAAAAAGAGATGCTGGGCATGGTTCCAAAAGGAAAGACAAAAGAGGTAGCTCTTGCCGTAGCCAACACCTTAGCTCCTGACGAGTGCTGGCAAAAAAGTAAGAGGGCTTCTAAGCCCCACGATGGGATGATTGATGCGTATTTGATCGCCCACTACTTGCGTAAAAGGTTGTAGTTCAATATTTTTCTGGACATTCAGTTATTTTCCATGTAAGCCTTTGCTGCATGAAAACCCTGTTCCCTACTCAGGCCGCTGCGGCTAAACGATTCCTACACCATTTATTAGACGGGCGGCACACGCTAGATTCAAGTGATGTAGGCACCGGTAAAACCGTCGTAGCGGCTCATATTGCTAAGGAGTTAAAGAGGCAGCTTGCATCGCCTGTTGCGGTAATATGCCCTAAAGCGGTCATACCCTCATGGGAACGGGAACTGGACGAGATGGGCGTCGAGCCGTTGTTCGTAATGAACTACGAAAAGATAAGGACAGGCAAGACTCCATACTTAACCAAAAAGGGAAAGAAAATATTCCGCTGGGGGTTGCCTAAAGGGACACTCGTCCTTGTTGACGAAGTGCATAAATGTAAAGGACCGTGGACTATAAATGCTGAATTACTAATTAGCTTAGTTAACCACGCCCATAACTATCAAGGCTATCGTATACACGCCATGTCAGCTACCGCTGCGGAAGACCCAACAGAGATGAGGGCGTTGGGTTATATGTTGGGGCTTCATGGGCAAAACCGCCAAATAATTAGGGATAAGGTAAATTGGTTTACGTGGATGAAGCAGTTTGGCTGTTCACAAGATGAGTGGGGTAAGTGGAGGCTTTTAAGTAGAAAGAGATTAACTGAGTTACATGATCATTTATATAAAGATGAGATATCATCTAAAGGCCGGTTTGTTAATCGGGCGCGTGCGCAGAAATTGACTGTAGAGCAATTTCCCGATTCGTTTAAGAATAACAGGGTATTCATAGAGCCTATAGAATTCAAAGAGTCTTCAAAGATACTAAAAGCCTATGATGATCTAGGCATAACACCATCTATTGTCGAGGATTATATAGAGGATGGTGTAGTTACAAATAGCGAGCACGTGCTAGTTAATATTTTAAAAGCACGGCAACTAGCGGAATCATTCAAGACCCATGACATAGCTGACATGGCTTCTGACCTTTTGTCGCAGAACAAATCAGTTGTTATATTCGTTAACTTTAAGGACACGGTAGACGCGCTATGTAAGAAGTTAAAATGCCCTAGAATAGACGGGTCACAGACAATAGACGAAAGACAAAGTGTTGTTGACGCTTTTCAAAACGACGAGGTTAGAGCCGTAGTGGTTAACATAAAAGCTGGAGGGACAGGACTCTCCCTGCACGACATAAACGGTAACCATGCGCGTGTTAGTCTTATATCTCCTACGTTCTCAGCCAAAGACCACGCACAGGCATTGGGTAGGATTCATCGTAATGGTGCAAAATCCCATGCACTACAAAAAATTCTAGTTGCTTCCGGTAGCGTAGAGGAAAACATAATAAAAGCCATTAACCGGAAAATGGCTAACCTACATATGCTCCATGGCTGAGTTTAAAGAAACACAGGTATATCTTATGCAAGATACTACCAATAACTTTTACAAGATTGGTAGATCAAAAAAACCTAGATATAGGGAAAGGACATTACAGGCAGAGAAGCCCACGATAGAGTTACTACTGTGTTTTGTTGGTTGCTGTGAAGACGAAAAATACCTGCACGACCACTTCAAAGAAAAAAGGATACGGGGGGAGTGGTTTAACTTAGATGACGACGACGTAGAATTCTTTAAACAATACGCAGGCAAAACAGTTAAACCTTGGGATGATTGTTATAGTGAAAGTTACTATGGTAAGTATGATTTAAAATATGACGATGAAGGCAAGCTAGTATTTGCGCATAGCTATGAAGAAAGACATAACTCTGAAAAACCGGAAAAGTTTAAGTTTTATGAATGGGGCTCCGATGAATACAAAGAAGCAGAAAGAGAAAGAATTAAAAATGAGCACGGATAATAAACCAGACCACGCAAACCGCGACCATGCGGAATTTTCACCCTCCTCTCTTAAATACGTAGCCGGTTGTGCCGGTTACCAAGGCAGGGACGGGACAAGCGCAGCAGCCGAAAAAGGAACCCGTATCCATGAAGCGTTGGAAGAGCTTGACCCTAGTGCCTTGCATGACGAGGAAGAACTTGAGATTTACTGGCAGATTGTAAAGGATGAAGAAGCCTTTCTATCAAGCGTGTTGGATAAGGAAGCCTTAGAAGACGCAGTAGAACTTAACGAAGTTCAAGTAGATGTAGAATTAGACGGAGTCGCTACATGGGGGACGTGTGACCGACTTACTATAGCAGGTAAGCGAGCTGTTATGGGGGATTATAAAACTGGCATATCTGTTATCGACACCCCAAAAGAAAACTGGCAGGCGAAAGCATATGCTTTAGGCGCGTTTCAAAAATACCCTGAAATTGAAGAAATTATATTCGTATTCTATATCCCTGTCAGGGATCAAGTATTAAGTGATGTATTCACACGCGATGATGTTCCGTCGCTAGTTAAAGAGTTATCGGACGTTATTAGTAGAGGTGAAGTGATCAGACCGCAGTGGGAAGGTGGTCAGCCTGATATGGATGACTTAAACCCGACGGTAAACTGTCGGTTCTGCCGTCACGAAGGACATTGCCCAGCTTTGGGCGGTCTAGCCATTGAAGTAGCCACTCGCGTATCAGAAACGATACCAAAAGACATTGATATAAATAATCCTAAAGACCCCGAAGTGATTGAGCAGCTTTGGCTAGTTGCAAAGGTAGTTACGAATTGGGCTTCAAGGGTGAAAGCTCAGGCTGTCGCGCAAGCTAAGGATGGTATGGAGTTCCCGTCCCTCCGACTACGTTCCATGGGAGCTACTCGTAAGTGCACGGACAATAATAAACTGCTAGATATAGCCGAGGAGTTTGGAGTTACCCAAGAAGATATGTTGGATTTAGCGAACATCCCACTTAAGAAATTAGCTGGGCTTGCGGGGCAAACAGCGGAAGAAGGGGAGAAATTACAAAAGACCAAAGATTTTCTTGACGCAGTCGAAGATGCGTCTATTATCGATGTCTCCGAGACGCGGTATACGCTCTCATAATTAAACAAGAAACAGGAAACAATAAAAAGTAAAAGCATTATGCCGAAGCAAGAAGTAGTTGAAGTAAAGAAAAATGAGCTGGCTGGGGCTCAGCAATTAACAATAACTCCCAGCGACATCGATATCCCTAGATTGAATATCGTCCAAAAGACCAGTTCAATTGATGGGCCTGTCGGTTCTATCGTCCTTGATAAAACCCATATCCTTATGGAACCAGAGGACACAAGAGAAGTAATAGTGGTAACAGCTCTAAAACGCTGGAGGGAGAATATCCCTTACGGCTCAGATGAGCTACCACGAATTGCAGAGAATGAAACTCAGAAAGAAGCAATCGAAAAGAACTCCGAATGGGGGACTATTGAATTCGCTGATATCATTCTATTAATCCCTCAACCAGAGGGCGATGATAACGAGGCTGCTTATACGGTGCCTATTGAGGATTCTATGTATGCCATTGGCAAACTGAATGCCGCTAAGGATGCGTATCGTATGACTTATAAAAGGCTTGCCACCTTTAGCACGTTTAATCCGTCAACGCCGTTCAGTCACCGCAAATGGACATTTGCCGCTGAGCTGCTGACCAAGGGTAAACATAGTTGGTATGCCCCATCGTTAACAATAACAAAAGAGAAGCCATCCGATGACGTTATCGAATTCGTTGGCCGCTTAACTTCCTGATATGACTTTATCTGAAGCAGTAAAAAAAGAGATTGCTGAAATGAGTAAATTTCAGGGAGAACTAACTGAACAAATTGCATTAGCAGAAGCCCAGAAAGAACGCTTATCTCATTTGATAAACGCACTTAACAAGGTGGAGCTTCCTCCCGAAGAGGAGCAATTGGAGTTAGATTTAGGGGATAAAACCTCATAAACTTAGCAGGCTTGTGTAGGGACTCCTGCTACATACCCCCGGCAGCTTTTAATGCCTTTCAAGCTGCCGGGGGTTCTTACCCTAAAGGCATATTACATAAAAAGGCATGGACACTTACGCTCTCGATTATGAGACATACTACGATAAATCATGTAGTATAAGGACACTTGGTCCTCTTGGATATTTTAGCCACCCTGAATTTGATGCCTACATGGTATCTGTGGTAGGCGATGAAGGAACCTCATTTGTAGGCCATCCGAAAGACTTTGAGTGGTCTAAACTTAAAGGACAACGAGTGTTATCTCATAACGCATCGTTTGATGAAACTTTATATTTATTTGGTGTAGAAAAGGGGTGGTGGGCTCATGTGGATTACGCTGAATGGCACTGCACTGCTGACCTGTCAGCTTACTGCGGTCATCCAAGGGCTCTCAAAAAAGCAGCAGAAGATGTGCTAGGCGTGCAGATGGATAAATCCACCCGAGATAACATGAGTGGGAAGCGGTGGGATAATATGACGGAAGACTTCCAAAAGGAAGTGATGGAATACGCGCTAAAGGATTCCGTATATTGCCTAGATTTATGGAATAAATTAGCTCCAAAATGGCCTGAGCATGAAAAGCAGGTAAGCCACATGAATCGTAAAATAGTGCAACGTGGTTTGCCCATAGATGTTAAGGAATTAAAGAAGCAAAAGGACAGTATTACGGAAGAGCTATTTAAGGTAGAGAATACCATACCTTGGATAAACGACGCGCCCATTCTGTCGCGCACGGCCTTTAACGATGAATGCCGGAAAATGGGTTTAGAGCCTCCTGCAAGCCTAGCTATGACTGATGAGGATGCTAACGAATGGATTAGGGTAAATGGAACTAAATATCAATGGGTTCATTCAGTCCGTAATTACAGACGTATTAATGCGTTAAAAAGGAAACTGGAGTCATTCGATTTCGCAACACTATCCGATGATAGGTATTACGGGGGGATAATGTATTTTGGTGCTCATACAGGAAGGTTTAGCGGTTCTGGAGGAAACTTAAACTTACAAAACTTACCTAGAGGAGATTTGTTTGGGACAAACTTACGTAGCCTGATAGCTCCCAAACCTGATAAACGACTCATAGTGGTTGATCTTTCGCAGATAGAGGTGAGGACATTATGTTGGTTATCACAAGATGAAGTAACACTTGATGAAATTAGGAGAAGTGATGATATCTACGAAGCGTTCGCAGTTAGGTTTGGTCTTTGGGATTCTTCTAAAGGCGTATTGAAGGACGAGGATTCTGCATTGCGCCATAAGGTAAAAACCATGGTTCTAGGGTGTGGGTATGGGGCATCCCCTACGCGCTTTGCATCTATGTCGGGCATGGATTTTCAAGAAGCCAAAGACGCCGTTACCTTATACCAAACTCAGATGCAGTTGGTTGTTAAATACTGGAACTTGTTATATAGAGGTCTACGCCCTGCCCACGATAATTTTGAGGATTACGTAATAAATCTTCCGTCAGGAAGGGTATTAAACTATGGGGCAGTTAAATCTAAGATAGGAGATGGTAGAATATCCTTTTTTTCCGACTCTGTTGTAAAGGGCTCTAAGAAGATGCGTATGCATCTATGGGGCGGTTTGTTAGCTGAGAATGCTGCATCCGCGTTAGCTAGGGATATTTTTGTCGATATTATGCTCCGTTTGGAAGCGGCTGGTATGGATATCATTATGCACGTGCATGACGAAGTTGTCATAGAAGCAAAAAAAGAAGACGCGGAAGAAATCCTCGCCAAAGTAATCGACACCATGCGGACTCCCCCTGCTTGGATACCCGACATCCCGCTTGATGCTGAGGGTAAAATTTTAGAAAGGTATGAAAAATAATGCAATATAGATACTTAAAAAACCTACGTGAACAAGTCAAACTCTACAAGACCTCCGACTTATCAAAACTTAATAAGACAAGACCTCAATTTAAATCTAAATCGCAATTCAGGGATTGGTGTGCAGACCCTAATACTGACCATTGTTTTTATACAATGGTGGAAGGGAATAGCCCGTCTGCGCGTGTAACAGGAGATAACCCTCCCAATGCTATAGGAGGTATAGTTGTAGATTATGACGCGCCTACGGATTGGGCTATTATAGATAAACTACTGAAGGCGCAATGTAAGCAGCACATGCCTATGTGGCGTAGTGAGACTTACTCTGGATACGTCAGGCTAGTTTTTCCCTTTGAGTCTAAGATGCCTATAAGCCCTGAGATGTTCCCTGCTTTTATGAAGCAGATGTCTGTGCAGCTTAGCCTAGAGCGTATATTACCGGGTTTTGATTCTTCTTCGTTAAAAGCCACTCAGTATTTCGAGCTAGGGACTAATTGGGTGAAAATAGGTGACCCACTCCCAAAGTCTTTTTACCAGACCGCTTTGTTAAAGGCGTCTATGGATAAGCCCCCGCAAACTTCAGAGGTTTCGATTCCTATAGATGTTGTCGCGGAAGAAGTAGAAAATAAATTTCCTAATAGGTGGACTAATACATTTGAAGTTGGTGCGAGAGGTCCGTTGTTCTGGATTAACGATGGAATTGATAGGGATGGATGTCAGATTGTTGAGGACGGCATAGTTTGTTACAGCGACCGTGCGGGGAAAGGTTTTATGACATGGCGTGAGATTTTGGGTTCTGCCTTTGTGAAACAATACGAAGCCCAAAAAATGGGAGGAATTCTGGATGAGTATTGGTTCAATGGGAAAATGTTTTACAAACTGATCTATGGGAAAGCCCATGCTACGCCGAAGGATCAAGTTATACTGGAGCTACGTAAAGCGGGTTTTTCCCCCCGAGCTAAGAAGGGGCAGAACCTATCTGAAGTTGAAAACGCAATATTAGCTATAAGTAACGAAAACAGGATAGATGAGATAGCTCCTGTTATTTTTAGCGATGACCGTGTAGTTGAATATAATAGCCAGCGCATACTTAATAACGGCAATATAAAACCAGTGGAACCGGCAGATAATGGTGATCCTGCTAACTGGCCTTTTATCCATAAGTTCTTACATCAGTTATTCTCTAACGCTACGGGTAAGCCTGATACAATTGAATACTTCTTCGCGTGGATGAAGCGTTTCCTGATATCCGTGCTCAACAAAGAACCCATGCAGGGACAGGCTCTGCTATTGGTAGGAGGAGTGGGTAAGGGGAAGTCATTACTCTCTAATCGCATAATATCTGGAATGGTAGGAGGATTTGCAGATGCTTCTGACTACCTGAGTGGTCAAAGTAATTTTAACAAAGACTTAGCTGGTAAAGCGGCATGGGTAATTGATGATACAACCAGTGCCGCTTCCTTCCAAGATCAAAGGAAAGCTACAGAACTCATTAAGAGAACCGTGGCAAATCCACGTATTGATTATCATGCTAAATACGTAGATGCCATAGCCATACCATGGGCTGGCCGGGTAATCTTCAGCGTGAATATGGACGCAAACAGCCTGAGTGTTATACCGGCTCTGGATAGTTCTAATAGAGACAAGTTAATGGCTTTACGTATTTGTGATAAAGCCACTAATAAATTTCCCGCTAATGCCGTTGTGGAGGCATCAATAAGGGAGGAACTACCTTACTTTGCTAAGTGGCTACTTGAGTGGGATGTGCCTAAGAAGGTAAAAGGGTTATCTAGGTTCGGCGTGGTAAGTTATATAGATCAATCTATAGCATCTGCCGCTTATGATAATTCAAGTAGGTCGTCTATAGCAGAGCTTGTTGAATTTTTTGTTAAACGCTCACGTATGTATACAACCGAAAAAATATGGTGGGGCACTCTTACAGAATTTCAAGTGGCTATACATGAATTTAATGGGGGACGTGCTGTAGGTATGAGCAGTAGTCTAGAATTCATGCGTAGGGGCATGCAAATAATGGAAGAGTCCGCGCAAAATAACAAAAAGCTACGTCCTATAAAATCAGTAGGGCACGGAGGCGGTAAGATTTGGGAAATAGCTTTGGACGAAAAATATGATATTAGCAAAGGAAAAACACCCACTAAAATAAACACACCATGACCAGAGACGAAGTAGATGAATTCATAGAGCTAATGGCTCCAGAGCATGTAGACGAAATATTAATAGCCGATGATTTAGATAGAGCTTTCATAGGTGTAATGTTTGAACCAGCACGTGCGGTTTACAGTGTTGAGCTGTGTATATCAGAATTAGCTAAAAGCATGTCTAAAGCGGAAGCTGAAGAATATTTCTATTACAACGTAGAGCGTGGGGCTTCCTATATGGGGGAGCACGCTCCTGTATTCATTAATACTCCTACGTAATTTATTTAAATGTTTTAGGAGCGTTTAGTTTACCTATCTCTATATGGTATCCTGATGCCTTGAACGTGTATCCTTTATCGTCTGTATGTCCTTTGTGGACGAATTTGGCTTCTTTAAATAGTTTTGATGTAGGTAGCCAACCGCAGATATAAACGCGTTGCATGTCCCTTCTAACACGGGTGAAGAAATAAACGTCGTTGTCAGGAGCCATATGCTCTTTTCCATTAACAAACGCGCTATATTCAGGTTCCGGGCACCCCCCGCAGGTCTTACTTTTTACCTCAACACGTCTCTTTTTGTATACAATATCGTGCGTAAATTCGTTATCACCTACATAACGGCTTCTGGGCAAGTAGGCATTGACGGCTATTTCTCCTAAAAAACCCGTCATCCTGCCCATGCCATACATGTATGAGCCTCTGGGGACTCCTAATTGACATGACCTAGTATGGGCTAAAGCGACATCATCGCTTGTAGTTGAGTATACGGCTATACCTTTCTCGTATTTGAACCGCCTTTTGTTTCTTCGTGCGCGGCTCATGTCTTTGGGTTATTGAGGCAGCTTACCTAGTATGCGCCTAATTGTATCATCCCCCCAATTCCTTTTCATATCTTGCCCATGTTCCCGTAACGCGTTTGATAACTTCTCCATTCGTATAGCAACTCCTCGCGCATCAGACCCCGGCTGGAGTGCTTTCCTATATTCTGCATTATTAAGAAATTCTGCGGAAGCCCCTATAAAATCTCCATCCTTTATCATCTCGATTGTTTTAGGTGATCCAGTTATCCCACCCCTGTATGCACTACTCAATATAAGGTTCTGTAGTTTTTTTGGTAAGGCGTCAAATGTGTCTGCCCCTAAATTGGGATACTTAGCCCATTCGCCTTCCCCTCTTACACGCCTAAGCTTTTCTTTAGCCTCGCCCTCAGCCATTCCTAGAGCTACTTCCTTAGACTCAGCAATATCCTTAGTGTTATGTAACTGACTTATGGACCGTCCGGCAGTATAAGGGGTATATTTTTTAGTGAATGATCTGATCTGACTAACTGAACGGCCACCGGCATACGGAGACGCTGCGAAATCCTTATCGCCGCCGTCGCCTATCAATGTTCCGTAACCAACCGTCCACTTACCGTATGAGTCTCGGTAAGGGGAGTCATAAAAGCCTTCAGCCTCTTTAAGTATTTCTAGAACATCACTAGCTTGGTATCTGTTTTGTTGGAATTGCTGTGACGGTGATGGGGGTTGAAACCTATCGTTTTTTTCTGCTGGCTGAGGCATATCTATGTAATTAAAATCTAAATGGTTTTAAAACTTTCCAGTTTATCAGTTCTCTTGGAGTCGGGATCGGCTCAGTTCTCCTAACCCTGACACGGGCGATGGCTTCGTTACCCCATTGGATATACGTGTATCCTGACATGACGGAGTTCTTTGCTGGGGTGACCCAAGTCGCAACTGTGAACCATCCGCTCCCATCGAATTCGTTTACCTCAAGTATGTAGTCATACTGAGAACCAGCACTGACCCACCACATACCAAATACTTCTTCATCGTGATCATAGAACGTAGTTAACTGCGGGGTGGGCGGGCTTTGCGCGTTAGCAATGCCGCAGGATAGAAGTAAGGCGATTAGTAATTTCTTCATAACTCACGTTGTATCCTTTTTAAGAATGTCTCCCATGCCGGAAAAAAAATCTCTTCCATGCAACGGACGATGGGTTCTTGCTCATATCTCTCTGACCAAGCTAGTCCAGATATAAACAGGCTGGCTTCCATCATTTCGTGCCTGAGCGTGGTTAAAGCTACTTCATCAGAAAGACCCGCATTAATCTGTATGGTTTTATCATCGTGGAAGTATTCCCCGAATGTATCCCTATCTTCTCCCCTAAACGGTTTTATAACTAAACGTATTCTGCGTCCAGCTATTTTGACTGTTTTTGGGAAATTCATAGGGACTCACCATCTACTGGCTAATTCGTTATAGAGTAATATACCTCCTGTTATAGTCATCGCCAGCCCATCTTTATGCTTAGTAGCTAACTCCCAATCTTCGTTAGATGTCCCGAAAAAGGGTTGGGCAATTACGGCTGGGCAATGCGTGTGCCGTAGAAAAGCGGCTCCTTTACTGCCTTTTTTATGTAATTTAATGCCCCTGCTTGTGTGCATAGGGAAAGAATCCTCCATAGAATCCCGTAGAGAGCGCGCTAGAAGCCTTCCTTTTTCGCTATTATGCCAATAACCCCATTCATGCCCTGTTTCTGACGGCTTAGCTGCGTTAAAATGAAGCTCTATTGCAAACTGTGCGTTATCAGTTTGCAGTTTTCGGGATAGCCAGCGCATGGAGTTCGCATAACTTTTGCCCCCATACGTATTATAAACCCTTACTTCCTGCCTTAACTTAGAAGCTATCCTCTCGGCTAAATCGCAATTATAATCCCATTCAGTAGTGCCATCGACTGCGGAGGCTCCACTAACCCCTTGTCGGCTATGGCCTACGCAGATTGCTATCATTTACGCGGGACCGATTCCAAAGAATATCGCGGTTAATGGGACAATGAACAACGAGGCTATTGCCAAGATGATTATCAGCAGGATGATTAGGGTATTGATGAAACGAAGTATCATTTAAGCAATGTTTTCTGTAGGGAAAAACTTAGATTCCCCTGTATCGACAAAGGAGTCCTTTATCTTGCGTATCTCGTCGATAAGAGCCTTACCCTTTTTCGGGTCTTCTTTCTTCAATTGCTTAATAGCCCTAATAAAATGCCCTGCATTACGGAAATCTCCTAAACCTTTAAATGCGGGTGGTTCGTTGGCAGCATTCATTAGCCTATCAAAATCCTTATCCGACATTCGGCGCGGTCCTTCAGGGTATTCTTTTGGATTAGCTTTTGTATAGGCATACCATTGCCTTTGCATACGTCCTATAGCTTCGGCTAGTTCTTGTGGCTGGTTAAAAGCGTGGATATAATTTCTATCCATAGCCCCTTTGGGGGCTCTTTTAAGTTTACCTCCTTCGGGTAAAAGCCCTTCTACCTTTCTGTAATATTCAGGCGTAAATAAATTAAGGTGATGTCCTGATTCATGTTCCCACGTCCCTTCTTGCCCTTCCAAGACAGTAGTAGGCATGTTAATATGTAACTTTCTTTTGCCTTCAAAAGATTCAGGGTCTTTAAACTGCCCTGAAAAATAGCGACCTGCTGAGGGTCTTTCTTCACCCTTAGTCGTTTTAAATGTAGTTTGTCCTTTATCTCTATAAACAGGAACTATATCCGTTGCGCGCTGCATACGATCCCCTACGAGTGCTCTGTTCTGTTTCTCAGCTATTCGGGCTTCATTAATCTGATTAACTAAGTCATCATCGCCATAGTATTTACCAAGGAAGTCTGTGGCCGCTACACTTGAGTAGGGGTTTGCTGTAAAAGTTTGTGATTTTGTTCTTTTTCTACCTAATGGTCCTTTAACTGTGTTCTGTATTGTTATAGTTTCTAGCGCACTCTTTCTTGGCGCACCAAACCACTTTTCACCCGTTGGTGTTTTTCGCTGCCGTAGATCACGCGGTTTATCCGGTATGCTGCGTGCTGAACTATCGATGATTGTTTGACGTTCCCTACCGCTCATTGCCCTATCCCTCTCTGCGGCTCTTTTATCTTCTACCGAAAGGGGGCGTGGTTTTGGTGCGACTATTGCGCGTGCCCTTTCACGTGCCGCTTCTAGCTCAGCCTCCGTCATACCTCTTTGTTCCTTCTGGCTCTTTTTAATCTTCTTTGGAGCCTTTAGGATAAATCCCAAATCCGTGATATTTTTTGGGAAGAATAGTCCTTTCCTTTGTTCAGCCATTACTTATCTCCGTTACCTATAACTATAGCGCGTCTATAAGAGTAGTCGGAATGCCATTTGTGGTTCTTTCGCCCCACTAACTTACCTTCTACAAACTGATACTCCCGTCCCTCAATCAAGGTCACGGTTGGGGGGTCATGGAGTGCGCTCTCGTTTAAGGCGTTGCGATAGCCTTTCGATGCGCAGCTTTGCAGCAGGGCTACCATCGGCAGCAAGAGTATCAATTTCATCTTCCAGTTCATAGACATAAGTTCTTTGACGCCACTTCGCGTAAGCGATGTAAGCCTCTAAAGCGGCGGTTAAAAGCCGGAAGAAAGTCACTTCTTCTTGTTCAGCACCGACCAGACGAGTCCGACGAGGGTCACGATGGCTGATACACCAGTTGTGATCTGATCGTCGGATGCGATTCCGGCCTGAGTCATAAAGCCTCCCCCGAAGGTGAGGATGTGACGGACGATTCCTAAAATAGCTTCTTTACTCATTTCTTATTCTTGTTTCTTAATAAATGATACAGTGAAACCACTGCAACTGCAATTCCTAAAAGCCCACCTAATACTTGAATCGCCCATTCCATATG
>CEQU01005728.1_pt1 | contig 42034 bp, 37 predicted proteins | sample 531031 | NCBI WGS metagenome assembly CEQU01 (sample SAMEA2621216, study PRJEB7988) | marine metagenome | isolation source: saline water (ENVO:00002010), including
GCCAAAAAATATGAGTGGAAAACCTAATCCCCCTTATGAAGGTCCTATAGGTGGACCTTGGTTGATCAAGATGATTAATCTTGTGACATATGGCGGTAAATCCCATGCAGGTCCAAGATTTTACATTATAGTTGGTATTTTTCTGGCTATTATTACTGCCTTAGAAGTGTGGGCATTTGAACTAGAATCAGAATTAGATATTCTTTATATTCCAATTTTACTGATTTTGGCTCTAATTAAATTTGTAGCCGTTGTTGCTTTTTATATGCACCTAAGATTTGATAATAGGTTTTTTTCATACGTATTTGCTAGTGGCATGATAGTAGGAACGGTAGTCTTTTCTTTATTATTGTTCATATCTGAAGCCGCCTATATGACAAGATAAATAATGGAATTATCCAATAATATTAACTTGATCGATAATTATTCAGACTTTTTTTTATCATGGAATTTTTCAACACCACAAGCTTTCATTTTCCTGCTATTTTTTTTTAGTTATATTGTTGGCGCAATTAAGTTAATATCAATATCTAGTTATAGAATTAATCGTTTATTTGTTTATACATTTTCAGGATTAATACTTTTAGCTTTTTCATTGGTAGGTCCACTGGACAGTTTTTCTGATGATCTTTTTACAATGCATATGGCCCAACATATAATACTAGCTATGTTTGCAGCACCTCTAATTTTACTTGGTAGACCAATGCCTATTTATTTATGGGCTTTGCCTCGTTTCTTGAGAATCGGGGCAGGAACATTCCTAACAAGAAACAGTAAAACTATTCTGGTAATAAAAAAACTCACAAATCCTAAGTTTACTATCATAGCATTTATATTAACCTTATATTTTTGGCACATACCATTTGCATACAATCTATCTTTAGAAAATGCTTGGGTACACTTAATCATGCATTTTACTATGTTTTTTACATCTATCGTTTTTTGGTGGCCCATTATAGGCCCACCTCCAACAAACAGTATCTTAAGTTACCCAAAAAGAATAACATACTTACTATGTGCAGTAACTCCAACAGCTTTACTTGCAGCTGTAATAACTTTGTCTAATAGTGTTATATATGACTTTTATATAGGTTCGCCACCTCATTTTAGCTGGACTACACTCGAAGACCAAAAAATAGCAGGGTTGCTCATGTGGATACCAGGAAACTTAGTTTACTTAATTACCCTAGTTAGCTTGTTTTTTAAGTGGTTCGAAAGTGAGGAGAAAAAAATATATAAAAGCTAACTTTGAGTCTTCTTAGATTTTCTCTTCTTCTTTGTATACTCACTTATTAAGTATTCATTATCATTTTGTAATATCAAAGATAATATCTCATCAGAAAGATTTTTCAAGTAAATTACACTTGTCCAAGCATCGGTCAAACCTGAATAAATTTCATCTATTGTCATAGGTTTGTTGGAATTTGACGCTAACAATTTAAATACTGCTTCAGTAATAGGTGTACCAGGTAAAAGAAAGTCAGATTTTCCTGAACAAATTGTACTCATTATTTTCATGTATTCTGCTGCTGGAGCAAAACCATTAGCAAAACCTGCATCAGATGCAGCTTTCTTACCTTCTTTTGACATCCTAGAATATATAGTAAATGCAAGAGATCTTCCAGAAGCTTCATAAGCCTTTTGGTTAATATGGTATCTAGGACTATCTGCGGACTTTCTTGAAGTACTTTTTTTAGTGTTTAGATTTTCTATTTGATTTAACATACTCATAATACTATTGTAACCGAAAATTAAAAAAATAAATCATCAATATCATCTAAGAAAATAGCATTTATCTCTTCTCCTATGTTAATTTTCTCTCTATCCTCAGTGCAAATAGCTAATGCATTAGCCTTAGACATTGATGTTAATACACCTGAACTCTGATTGCCTGTAAGTTTTGCGTGGAGTTTGCCATCCTCACCCTTAAATACTATGGCTCTAGCATAAACCCTTCTATTATCATAGTTAATAATCTCATCATCAATTATTATCTTAAATGAACTTTTTAAGATGTCTTTTTTACCCAACATAACTTTTATCGCAGGTATACCAAATTGTTCAAAAGCAATCATTGCACTCACTGGATTGCCAGGGAGTCCAAGGTGAGGTATACTTTTTCCATTAATATCCAAAACTCCAAAAGCTAATGGTTTTGCAGGCCTCATTCTTACAGACCATAATTTAATTTTGCCTCTCTTGAAGAGGACATCCTTTACAACATCATAATCTCCTTTTGATACGCCTGCACTTGTCACAATAAGATCTGAATTATAAGCCATATCTAAGAGCATATTTAATGACTCTTCGGAATCGCTAGCGGTACCAATGATATTTGGAATGCCGCCATTGCTTGTTACCATAGAAGCTATTGAATAAGCATTTGAATTATATATTTTTCCTGGTTTAATTTTCTCACCGGGTTCTAAAATTTCATCACCTGTAGAAATGATACTTATAACAGGTTTTTTTATTACATTTATTTTAGATTTACCCAAGGATGCTATAACACCCACATGCGCATCTTTTATCAAAACACCAGATGATAATATTTCTTCACCTTTTAAGACATCTTCTCCCGATAGTCTAATATTATCACCTTTTTTTACTTCTGAATTACAACCAATATAATCAAGATTATTCCTAGTTTTCTCATCTGTTTCTTCAAAAGGTATTACCGCATCTGCTCCCTTAGGAATAGGAGCTCCAGTCATTATTCTCATTGATTGACCAGATTTTATTTTTTTCGTAGGAACAGAACCAGCTGGAACAGAACCAATCACTTTAAGTTTTGAAGGTTGATTATTTGTAGCGTCAATAGTATCACTAGATACAACAGCATATCCATCCATAGCAGAATTATCAAGTGGAGGTATAGGAAATTTTGCAATTATATTTTCGGCTAATATTTGACCTAAGGAATCTAGTAATAGTTTTTTTTCTGTAGATAAAATAGAAAAATTTTCAAGAATTTTTTTTCTTGCATCCTCAACACTAAGCATTTCTTCGTGATAGTGATTTTTTCTCATTTAACTATTCTCTAATATCTATATCAAATTTATTTTTTAGTTCTTTAATAATTTTCTGCTCAGATTTATTAATTTCATCAGATGTTATTGTTTTATTTGAAGATTGATAAGTTAATCTTAAACCAATTGCTTTTTTATTTTTTGGAACACCTTTACCCTCAAAAACATCAAAAATATTTATATTCTTAACTAATTTATTTTTGGTTATCTGAGCAATTAAATCTTGTACAAAAATATCGGAGTTAACTATCAAAGATAAATCTCTGTATGAAGATGGCAATCTATTGAATTCGCTAAATTTTTTCAGTGTATAATTTTTATTTTTTTCAATTAAATCAAAAAGCTTCTCAATTGAAAGTTCAAAAATAAATATTTTTTGAATTTCAGAACTAAATTTTTCTACAATATTTATATTTACTTGCCCTAGGACTCCTATAACTTCGTTAAGGATTTTTATAGATGCAGATGTACCAGGTACAAATAATGGATTATCTAAAACTTCAAAATTAGGCTGTAAATTTATTTCTTCAAACAATGATTCTATAACACCCTTAACATCATAAAAATCTACGTCGCTATTTTCAGAATCCCAATTTATTTCATTCCTAGGCCCGGCAAAACCTCCAACTATATAATATGGCTCGTCTGGTTTTCGACCTCCATTGTCATGAAAAACTTTTCCTAATTCAAAAATCTTAATTGGCTCTTTCCAAACTTTTGAATTATTTGCGATGTTTTCTAATACACCTTCAATTAATGAACGACGCATGATAGGAAATTCTGAATTTACTGGATTTTTTAGTTTAATATATTTAGTTTCTTCTTCATCAATTAATACTCTTTTTTCACCTTCAATAGATGTGGTTGGATAGTTAATTGACTCATACATTCCCAAGCTAATCAAAACATCAGAAATCTTCTCTCTTAATTGAATAAAATTTTGGGGTTGTGAACTTGGGGGAGCACCACTCAAAATTGTCGTTGGAATATCATCATAACCTACAATTCTAGCAACTTCTTCAACTAAGTCCTCTTGAATTGATATATCAGGCCTCCAGCTTGGTATTTCAACATCCCAGCCCTCTTTTTGCCTTTCTAACTTAAACCCTAACAATTCAAGTGTTTGTTCAATTAAATTGTTTTTTATCTCAAATCCAAGAACTTTTTTTATCTTTTCATACTGAAAAAATATTTTTTCAGTATGAATATTTATCTCCGTATTAATATCAAAAATATCTTTAGAGGTAGTTCCATTTGTAATCTTCAAAATTAAATTAATAGCTCTTCTTAATCCAATTTCACAGAGACCCTTCTTTAAGCCTTTTTCAAATCTAAGAGTAGCTTGGCTATTTAGATCTAATTTTTTTGCAGTTTGCCTATTATTGGTTGGACTCCAAGTAGCAGCTTCTAAAACAATACTTGTAGTATCATCAGATATTTCTGAGTTTTCACCACCCATAATTCCAGCCAGACCAATAGCACGATTCGAATCAGATATTACAACCATAGAATCGTCTAAATTACGAATTTTCCCATCAAGTGTAACTAAATTTTCTCCATTGTTTGCTCTTCTAACTTTAATATTATTACCTTGAATTTTTTTATAATCGAAAGCATGTAAAGGCTGGCCAGTCTCAAACATTACATAATTTGTTACATCAACAATATTGTTCACAGGCCTTTCCCCTATAGCTATTAGACGATTCTTCAGCCATTCTGGCGAGGGTTCAATCTTTATGTTTTCAATTATTGTTGCGGTATATCTTGAGCATAGCTCAGGGTCTTCAATAACTACCTTAAGTTTCGAATTGCTATCTTTGTCTGTACCATTATAAGATGTATCAAATTTATTTAGCTTTTTTCCAATTATAGCTCCAAGATCTCTAGCTATTCCTAAAACACCTAAACAATCTGGCCTATTTGGAGTTAATTCAAAATCAAAAATCACATCCCCTAATACTTCACTTATAGGAATACCAATTTTCGTATCCTTGGGAAGAATTACAACTCCTTCATGATCATCTCCAATTCCTAACTCTTTTGATGAACAAACCATTCCGGTGGACAATATGCCTCTAATTTTTGACTTTTTTAGTTTTACTTGTTTACTATCCTCTGAGTAGGGATCGATTAGAATTGCACCTTCTTTTGCAAAAACAATTTTGTCATTTAAGCTAATATTTTTTGCCCCGCATACTACCTCATATTCTTCATTTTCTAAACGAACCTTAACAATACTTAATCTATCTGCATTTGGATGTCTTGATATATCAATAATTTGACCTGAATAAACATTATCAATAATACCGATTTTTTCTATAGAGTCTACTTCATTTCCGGCCATAGTTAATTTATGAGATATCTCTTCTGGTGAGAGATCTATATCAACATATTCTTTAATCCAAGATAAAGGAACTTTCATAATACTACGCCTGCTAAAATTGACTCAAGAATCGTAAATCGTTTGAATAAAAGTGTCGAATGTCAGTTATTTCATTTTGTAACATAGATATTCTTTCAGGCCCCATTCCAAAAGCAAACCCTGTGTATTTTTCAGTATCATAACCGACTGAATCTAACACTTTTGGATGAACCATGCCTGCTCCCAATATCTCAATCCATCTACCATTCCAGTCAATTGACATATCTACTCCTGGCTCAACAAAAGGGAAAAAATCACACCTAAATCTTACTTTTCTTGATGGCCCAAAAATTTTTTTTACAAACTCATACAAGGTACCTTTTAAATCAGCAAAAGTAATATTTGTATCAACAGCTAGACCTTCAATTTGATTGAAGTGCCATTCATGTGTTGCGTCAGTAGCTTCATATCTGTAGCATTTTCCAGGAACTATTACTCTTATTGGTGGGTCATTTTTTTCCATTACTCGAGCTTGCATAGGGGAAGTGTGCGTTCGAAGTAATAAGTCATCGTGTTGATCAGAATCAATCCAAATAGTATCCCACTGATCTCTTGCTGGATGATCTGCAGGAATATTCAGCATATCAAAATTATATTTTTCTAATTCAACTTCATCACCCTCAACAGTTTGAAACCCCATTTCATTAAAAGCATGAACAATTTCTCTCATTATAGATGTTGAGGGATGCAATCTACCTATCTTTACTTTTCTTCCAGGCAATGTAATATCAATCGCATCTTGGCTATCATGATTACCAGATTTAATTAAAGATAAATTTACTTCATATTTCTTCTCTAACAAAATTCTTAATTTATTAGCCTTAGCTCCAACTATTTTTCTATCATCAACTGGCAGATTTGAAATTCCCCTAAGGATATTTGTCAAATCTCCCCTGCGTCCTAAATACCTGACTCTCCAATTTTCTAATTGATCAACAGAAACTAAGCTGTCAATCTCCGAAATAGCTTGAAGCTTAATATCATCTAACTCATTGATATTTTTTTCTGACAATTTTCACCTATTACTATTTTAAAATAAATTACATATAAATTATATTAGAAATAATCAAAGAATATATGTGTAAATTTAAACACAAAAAGATGGGAAATTTATCTTTTTATACAAATCTTTACTTTTTTTCTTATTTTTTTATTCTATATCGATAAACGTTTAATTATATATATATTTTAACGAATAAGTTACCTTTATTAATTTATTTTGGCAATTTATCGGTATAATTTATATTTATATTAAATGTTACCTTCATATAAATATAAATATATTGCTAAGCAAACTACAGACAAATAACAAATAATGTAGTAAAGTCTTATTGATTCATAAAATTTTATGCATCAAAAAATATTGTATAGCTTCACTCGGCTATACAAAATTATTTATAGAGTGAAAAAAACGGGGAAAAACTATGGAAGCTTATTGCATGAAATGCAAGGCTAAGCGCAACATGCAGAATCCGCAGCAGATCACAATGAAAAATGGAAGACCTGCTACTCAAGGAGTCTGCCCAAACTGTGGAACAAAAATGTTTAAGATTGGTAAAGCAGCTTAGTAGTAAAAATTTAAGAATAAATAAGGCTCGTTATAACGAGCCTTATTTATTTAATTTATGAGGTTTTATATGCGAAAAAATATACTAGGAAATACTAAAATTAAGGTAAGCCAATTAGGAATAGGCCTATCTGAAATTGGATCTGAATTATCTATAAATGATGATAGAAAAGCATCCGAATTATTAAACTTCTCTCTCGACAATGGAATTAATTTTTTGGATACGGCATCATGCTATGGCGTTTCTGAAGAACTAATTGGGAAGACAGTTAGCCATAGAAGACATGAATATTATATTGCATCAAAAGCTGGACATGCAAATGGAAACCTAAATGGAAATGATTGGTCGTATGAAACAATAAAAGATTCTATAGACAGAAGTTTGGATAGACTAAAAATTGAATATCTTGATTTAATTCAGCTTCACTCTTGTGATGTAAATACACTAAAAGATGGTGAATGTATAACTGCCGTGCAGGATGCACAAAAGGAAGGGAAAGTAAGGTTTATTGGTTACTCTGGGGACAATGATGCCGCTCATTGGGCCGTGAATTCAAAGATTTTTTCAACTCTACAAACAAGTTTTAATTTAGTAGAGCAACATGCTAGAACTACTGGACTCCTAGAAAAAGCAAAAAATAATAACATGGGAGTCATTATCAAAAGACCTATTGCAGGTGGTAGTTGGAACAGAGCTTCCTCAAAAAACTCAAAACAAAAAATTCGAACATATGATGATCCTTACCTTCAAAGAGCTATCTCTATGAGGGGTTTAGGTGAAATTAAAAATGAATCAGAAAACGGCATACTGACCTCTATGGGATACACTCTTCAAAATCCTAATGTAGATGTAATGATTATTGGGACGAAAAATATTAATCACCTAAGAAATAATCTCCGCATGATTGACAAAGAATTACCTATAGAGGAAAATGTCATCGCTGAATTAAATAAAAGATTTGAATTTTTAGATAATAATTGGCATCAAAGAACCTAGGTAATTTTATAATTATAAATTTTCAGAATTTTCAATTTTTATAATTGAAATATTTTCATTTAAATTAAAGCCTAATACCTGTGAATAAAAATATAATTCTGATTCTAGAGATGACTTTATATTTTCTGCTTTTCTAAAACCATGTTGCTCACCTTCAAAAATGATAAGGGCATGTGGTATTTGCTTTTTCTTTAGAGCGTCAGCCATAATTTCAGCCTGACTAACAGGAACTATTTTGTCTTCTGAGCCTTGTAAAATAATCATTGGAGCAGACAATTTTTCAGTGAAATTTATTGCTGACCTATCATAATATTTTTGTTTCTCTTTTGGGTATTTACCTATTAAACTTTCTAGATACATTGATTCAAATTTATGAGTGTCATTTATAAATACAGATAAATCAGCTATACCATAATAGGTGGCACCGGCAGCAAAATTATCATAAAAAGTCAAAGCATTAATTGTTGTATAACCACCAGCAGACCCTCCTTTTATAACAACTTTTTTAGGATCAATTAATTTTTCTTCAGATAAATATTTCACTGCTGCGATACAATCTTCGGCATCATAGACTCCCCAATTTCCTTTCAGCTCATCTCTATACTTTCTTCCATATCCAGTTGAACCTCTATAATTTACATCTACAACAGCAAAGCCTCGATTGGTCCAAAATTGTATAGATAAACTTAATGAATTACTTGCAGCACTAGTTGGACCTCCATGACTGATAACAAGCAATGGGGGATTTATATCATTGTTTGAATAATTGTTATTTTTTGGAGGATAATAAAAAGCATATGCTTTTGAATTATTAGTGGTTGAAAAATTAATTTCTTCAGCAATTGATAATTCAGAATTTGGAATTTCTAAATCTGATGATTTTTTTATTATTTCTATTGATTTATCCTCAATGCAATACTTAATTATCTCGTCATTTTTTGAGGGTGAAGAACCTATAAAAAATAAATTATCACCATGAACATTTAGATAGGAAATTTGAGTGTGATCGAGATTGATTTCTTCCTTAATTTTTCCATTAAGGTCTAAAATTCTGATCAACCCTTCCTTTTTATCATCAGATAAGCCCCTGAGAATAATGTTATCCTTTTTATAAAAATCATATGTCTTAAATCCAAATTGCCATGAAGGGCCTGCGTGCTCTTTAGGCTCATCAAGAATATTTTTATTTTTACCATTATTACTTTTGTGAAGATTCCACCAACCAGATTCATCACTTACATATATAAGCTCACCTTTGTCAGACCATTCAGGTTGCAAAATACTTATACCACCACCTCCAGCGATAAAATTTATTTCTCCTATTGAACAATTTTTTGAATCTATTGGCGCTGAGCATAACTCTGTTTCATCCCACGGCATATTAGGGTGACTCCATTGAGTCCAAGTCAATTTATCATTATTTTTATTTAGCCTAGGCGAAGAGTAAAAATCATTTCCTGATATTAATATTTTTACATGAAATGAACCGTCTGTTTTTACAGCAACAATTTCGTTTATAGGCTCGCCTTCATTGTCATGATTTTCTCTTATACAAATTATCCACTTAGTATCTTTAGTTAAAATTAAATCTGAATATCTGAGACTTTTTTCTAGATGTGGAGATGGAGTGATAGGAAATATTTTTTTATCATCAATACAGTAGATTCTTTGATCATCCCAATTTGTAAAAAAAACTTTATCATTTTTTACTGTAAAAGAAGCTCCTCCATATTCATGTACTGAGTTTCTTGAATTGTAACCTCTTGGCAAAATATCTCTTACCTTAGATTCATTTAGTGATTTACTTACAATTACATATCTACCAGATTCTTTAGGTCTGCCTTCTAACCAGTAGATTTTTTCTCCGTCAATCTTTATCTCTGATAATCTTAAACCTTGCTTAGTAATTAATTCTGCAGAAATTTCTGACTTCCATGACTCTTTAAATGTTTTTTTGCTTGTATTCATAATTGTCCCAAAAGTTACTTTATTTTCTTTATTGATATAAATTATCTATGAACTTAATAATATTTATATATAGAATACTATAATTAGAACAAAAAAAACAAAGTAAAATATATATTTTTCTTATGATCGATAAAAATAAAAAAAGAATACTTACTGGAATTAGGCCAACAGGAGCTTTGCACCTAGGTCATTATGTTGGAGCTTTACATAATTGGATTGATCTTCAAGAGGAATATAACTGTTACTTTTTAATAGCTGACTACCAGGCTTTAGGTGACCACTTCAATGATATTGATCTGATTAGAAAATCTGTAATTGAAGTTACTATTGATTGGTTATCTGTGGGACTTGATCCTGCAAAGTCTTCATTTGTTATACAGAGCTATGTACCAGAATTTGCAGAATTAACAATGCTTCTAAGTTTCATAACTCCATTAGGGATGCTTGAAAGAAACCCAACATTAAAAGGAGAACTTGATAGCTTAGAAGTTGAAAAAAGAACAGTTGGATTTTATAACTATCCAATGAGTCAAGTTGCGGATATATTACTACCTAGAGCACAACTTGTCCCTGTTGGAGACGATCAATCTCCACACGTAGAAATGACAAGAGAAATAGCTAGAAAATTTAATAGAATGTTTGGTGACGTTTTTCTTGAACCAGACACACTAATTGGCAAGGTACCTAGGCTCTCTGGAACAGATGGACAAGGAAAAATGAGTAAATCTAAAGGCAATGTGATTATGCTTAGCGATGACGAAAAAACAGTCAACAAAAAAGTAAGATCTATGTACACAGACCCTAATAGAATAAGAGCTGATATCCCAGGAAAAGTCGAAGGCAACCCTGTTTTTGAGTATCATGATGCATTTAATAAAGACCTAGAGCAAGTGAAAGATTTTAAAGATAGATACCAAAAGGGGAACATAGGAGATGTTGAGGTAAAAACTGCACTTGCTAAATCAATTAATGAATTTTTAGAACCTATCAGAGAAAAAAGAGTATATTATGAGAATAATATTTCGCTAGTAGAGGAATCTTTAAATAACGGCATAACCAACATTAAACCTTTGGCTTCTCAAACAATAGAATTAGTTAGAGAAAAGATGAAAATTTCTAAGTATATTAGATAATCAGGAGATATTTTATGAATCATTTTTATCCTAATTCTGAAGAATTTAAAAAATTATCAAAAAAATATAATCTTATTCCTGTATATAAGGAAATAAGTGCAGATCTTGAAACTCCTGTTTCCGCATATCTTAAGACATCAGATGGATCGTATTCTTTTCTCTTAGAATCTGTTGAAGGTGGCGAAAATGTAGCTAGATATAGCTTTATTGGAACAAATCCTTTAGAAGTAATTCAGACTGGAAAAAATACAACTAACGGGAAAAAAAACCCCTTAGATCAATTAAGAAACAAAATGAAAAAGATAAGTTATGCTCCCGTAGAAGGATTGCCTAAATTTCATGGTGGTGCTGTCGGATATCTTTCATATGACAGTATTAAATATTTTGAACCAAGTGTCCCTGAAATAAATAGTCAAGATTCAGGATTAAATGTTCCCGAATCGGTGTTTATGTTAACTAACTCATTACTAATCTTTGATCATGTCAAGCATACAATAATAGTTGTAGCTCACGCAGAAATTGGCTCAGATGTTTCAGGTGCTTACAATGATGCGATAAATACAATTACCTCACTAATTAATAAACTCAGTAAAGAATTGCCTAGAGAAGAAAAAATTAAAAATTTTATACCAATATCGCAAATACAAAATCTTCATAATCAAATATCTTATAAAGATTCAATAAAAGACAAAAGTAAATCTTTTATCCCAAATATGAGTAAAGAATATTACAAAGATTCTGTATCTAGATGCAAAAAAGCAATAAATGACGGAGAGCTTATTCAGGTAGTTTTTTCTCAAAGACTATCAAGGTATACTGAAATTAAACCATTTAATTTATATCGTTCTCTTAGAGCCATTAACCCTTCACCATACATGTTCTTTCTTCACTTAGATGATTTTAATATCGTAGGTGCGTCACCTGAATTGTTGACTCAAGTAATAGATAAAAAGATGGCAGTGCACCCTATAGCTGGTACTAGACCAAGAGGAAAAAATGAAACAGAAGACAAAAGTCTAGAAAAAGATCTAATAAATGATGAAAAAGAACTCTCAGAGCATTTAATGCTACTTGATCTAGGTAGAAATGATGTTGGAAAGGTATCTGAAATTAATTCCGTAAATGTAACGCAAAGTTTTGAAATAGAAAAGTATTCACATGTTATGCATATCGTTTCTCATGTTACCGGTAAATTATCTGATGATCTTGATTGCTTTGATGCCTTGAAATCTGCCTTTCCAGCTGGAACTGTCTCAGGAGCACCAAAAGTAAGAGCCATGCAACTAATTTCTCAACTAGAACCTACAAAAAGAGGACCATATAGTGGCGCTGTAGGCTACTTTAGCTTCACGGGAAATATGGATACCGCAATCTCGTTAAGAACAATGATTGTAAAAGATAATATTGCATACTTACAAGCAGGAGGAGGAATAGTAGCAGATAGCGATATTGAAAAAGAGTATGAAGAAACAATTAATAAAATGAGCGCAATGATGGCCGCAATTAACCATGCAGAGTTATCCTCAGAGAATACCTGATAAAATATAAATATGATTTTTTTATTAGACAATTATGATAGTTTTACATATAACTTATTTCAGTATATTTCTGAATCAGGTGAAACTGTAATAGTAAAAAGAAATGATAAAATTACATTAAGAGAATTAGAAAAAATTCAGCCAAATAAAATCATTATCTCTCCAGGCCCTTCACATCCTAAAAATGCTGGTATTTCTGTGAAAATTATCAAGGAGTTTGCTGGAAAAATTCCTATCCTAGGAGTCTGTCTAGGACATCAATGTATTGCGCATGCTTATGGAGGCAAAGTAATTAAAGCAAAGGAAATTTTTCATGGAAAATCATCAAAGATATATCATAATAATAAAGGAATATTTAAAAATTTACCCGATCCGTTCGAAGCTGTTAGGTATCATTCTTTAGCAGTAGAAAAAAAATCATTACCTAAAGATTTTGAGATAACTGCTACTACAAAAAATAACATTATAATGGGTATAACACATAAAAAATTTGAACTAGATGGTGTACAATTTCACCCTGAGTCAATAAACACCAAAAGCGGCAAACAACTTATCGAGAACTTTCTATCAAAATGAATATTAAGACAGCAATAAAATATTTAGTTCAGAATAAAGACTTAAGTGAAAAAGAAGCTCAGGAAGTAATGTTTGAGATTATGACAGATAAGGTTACTCCTGCCCAATTTGGATCTTTTATAACAGCACTAAAAATCAAAGGTGAAACTGCTTTTGAAATAGCCGGTATGGCTAACGCGATGAGGTCTGTATCATTGAAAATAGACCTCAACCAAAGCTTACTTGATACATGCGGAACAGGCGGAAGCGGTCTAAATTGGTTCAATATTTCTACTGCATGCGCGTTTGTTATATCTGGAGCAGGCATAAAAATTGCAAAGCACGGGAATAAGGCAATATCAGGAAAATCAGGAAGCGCAGATGTATTAAGTGAACTTGGTGTAAATATTAGTTTGAAACCAGAACAAGTAAAGAGATGCATAGAAGATATTGGAATAGGTTTTTTATTTGCACAAACCTTTCATCCAGCAATGAAATTCGCAGGTCCTCTTAGGCCGCAAATAGGAATACCAACTATTTTTAACTTCCTTGGACCGCTAACCAACCCAGCTAATGCATCTAATCAAGTTTTAGGTGTTTCAAATATTAATTTTGTTGAAAAAATTGCAAAAGCATTAGAAATTTTAGGAACAAAATATTCCTTTGTTGTTCATTCAGAATCTGGTGCAGATGAAATAGATGTGGAAGGCAATACTTTAGTTTATCAAGTTAATCAAAATGGAATTAAAAGAAGAAAAACAAGAGCTGCGGATTTTGGTTTACCAGAGGGAAGAAGGGAGCATTTAATCATAGATGACATAAGTCAATCTTCAAAAAAAATAAAAAAAGTTCTTGCAGGTGAAGGTAGATCTGAAAGAATCAATTTGTCGAAAGATACATCATGTAGGAATATAGTAATAATGAATTCTGCTGCTGGAATTATTGCTGCAGGCAAAGCAAATGCATTTCAAGAAGCAGCTGAAATAGCAAAAGATTCAATCGACTCAGGTAATGCAAATAAAAAATTAGAAGAACTTGTAAAAATCAGTCAGGAACTCTCTTGAAGAAAACCGAAAATATCTTAAGTGAAATAGTAAAAAAAAGATTAGTAGATATTGAACAAAAAAAAACATTTATAGATAAGGATGAATTGATCTATAAATGCAATCAAATAATTAATATAAATTCACTTGAAAAAAAAATTAATACTAATAAAAATATGTCCGTAATAGCTGAAATGAAAAGGTCATCTCCTTCTGCCGGAATCCTCAAAGAAAATTTAATTCCTAAAAACAAGGCTAAAGAATATCATGAATTTGGAGCTACAGGTATTTCTGTTTTAACTGAACCAGACTTCTTTAATGGCTCAATCTTAGACCTTAAAGAAGTTGCAACAATATCCAAACCCAATGGTGTTCCTCTTTTATGCAAAGATTTTATTATAGATGAATATCAAATTTATGAAGCTAAAGCCAACGGTGCAGATTGTATCTTACTTATAATTGGCATTTTAGAACCGGAAGAATATAAAAATTTATATGCATTGTGTAAACAATTAGACTTAGATGTAATAGTTGAAGTTTTCGATGAAAATGAACTTGATATTGCAATGGAAATATCACCAAAAATAATTGGTATAAACAACAGAAACCTAAAGACACTAAATACATCTTTGGAGGTGTTTGTTAATTTATCTAAATATATTCCTGATAATATAATTAAAATTGCAGAAAGTGGCATGAAAAATATTGATGACATTAAATGTATGAAAGACTATGGAGCCAATGGAATCCTCATTGGCGAAACTCTAATGAAACAAAATAATGACTTAAGTAGTTTTATGAAAAAAATAACAACTATTACTTAAAATGAAATATAAAACAAAAATAAAAATCTGTGGAATAAAAAAATTTAATAATGCAAAATGTGTATTAGAAAATAAAGCAGATTATATAGGATTAATTTTTGTCAAAAAATCCAGAAGATATATTGACTTTTTTACAGCTGAGAAACTTATAGGAGAAATAAAAAAAACAAAATATAAAACAAAGATTGTAGGAGTTTTTGAAAATGAAAGTCCAGAAACAATAAATGATTATGTGGAGAAACTAAAACTTGATTTTGCTCAAATTGCTGGAAAATTTGATGACGATTTACTTGGAAAAATAAAATATCCGAAAATTGTTCAAATATCTATAAAAGAAGATGATAGTGAAAAAAATATTTCAAAAATAATTAATCATTATAGAACATTAAATCATAAAATTTTACTCGACTCTTTTGATAAAAATATTGCTGGAGGAACAGGAAAAAAATTTAACTGGAAATTAGTAAAAAATCTTGTACAATCAGAGAATATTTTTTTGGCAGGAGGCTTAAATTCTAAAAATATAAAAGAAGCTCTAAATTTCCTTCCCTGGGGAGTCGATATTTCTAGCGGAGTCGAAGAAAATGGTGAAAAGGATAATCAAAAGATTGCTAAATTTATAAAAATGGTTAGAAAATATGAAAAACCGTAAACTTTTTTTTATACTTGTTTTTTTTTTAATTACTTTTGCGATGTCCTGCAAATCAACAAAGAGTTTAGTGGATGTTGGGTGCGAAGAAAACGGCAATATTACTGCTTGCTTAGACAAAAATTATGCTGGAAATAACAATATTCGACAAACACTTAATATTTGGCTTCCATGTAATATTCATCATTGTGATAAAAAATTTCCATTAATTGTTCATATTCATGGTGGAGGTTTTACAACTGGAGAAAAAATGGAGAAACCAAATATTGATTTTTTAGAAGCAGGATTTGCATTTTCATCAATAAATTATCGATTAATACCAGAAAGTAAATTCCCTGACTATTTACATGACGCTAAAGCGGCAATCAGGTGGTTGAGGAGTAATAACAGGGATTTAAGAATAGACTCATCAAGAATAGGTATATACGGAGAATCTGCAGGTGGAGCTCTGACATCTTACATGGCATTTACTAATGGGATAAATAAAGTAGAAATTAATGGAAATATTATTGATATTGAAGGAAATATTGGTAACAATAAAAATGAATCTTCAGAAATTAGCGCTGCAATAAATTATTATGGTCATGCTGATTCAAAAATGTTTTGTGATCTAAAAAAAGGACTAGATCCAAACTGTGAAGATACTAGTAATTTTTGTCATTCTTGTACAAGTCCAATATCCTATATAGGTAAAGGTAGATCAGTGCCATATATGATAATTCATGGTACTGATGACAAACTTGTGCCATATATTCATGGTGATATGTTAAGTAAAAAATTTACAGAAATATATCCTAATAATAATCCTGAACTAACATTTATCACAGTTAAAAATGGAGGACATGGCTGGTGGGATAAAAAAACTTTTAACGATATAAGTAATTCAACTAAAAATTTCTTTTTGAGAAATTTAGATAATAATCGTGAATTCAAAAAAGAAAAAAGCCGAATAATTGTTTCAGAAAAATTAAACTACGATAAAGATATAACAAATATTGAAAAACAAAAAAATGACAAATAAAAAAATAAAAATGGTTCAATACGGAACAAAGCATGGCCATGCTCAAGGAGTTTTAGAAGTAATTTTAAATCATCCTAATGTAAATTTTGTTGGAGTTTTCGAACCCGATAAAAAAAGAATTCATCAATTAAAAAAAATAAAAAATTCTATCTGGGATAAAGTAAATTTTCTTGTCGATAAAAGTTTCCTAAATGACTCATCAATTGTTGCTGCATCATGTGAGGGATCAAATACAGAAAGCCTTAATTTTACCGAGGAATTAATTACCAGTAACAAACACGTATTTTATGATAAGCCAGCCGGTAACAATAAAAAACAATTTTCAAAAATCGTAAGGCTAGCAAAAAAACAAAATAATCTTTTGCAACTCGGATATATGTTTAGGGACCATGATGGATTTGAAAAGATTTTGGATTTTTCTAAATCTAATATAATTGGCGATATTTTTCAAATAAGATCACATATGTCTACAAAAATACCAGTAAAAAATCCAGAAGGAGTGCTCACCGGTAAAGAAGGAATTAGCTCATTTAAAGGCGGCATATTTTTTGATTTAGCAGGACATATGATAGATCAGATTATCTCAATATTAGGAACACCTGAAAGAGTATTTAGTTTCTTAAAACCAAATGAAAATAATAAAAATTTATCAAGCTTCAAGGATAATACTTTAGGGGTTTTAGAATTTAGTAATGCTCTAGCAACTATAGAAATTACTGCATCAGAAATTAATCCCTTAGCAAGAAGATTTGAAGTATACGGAACAAAAGGATACATAATACTTGAACCTTTCGAACCAGCTAATAAGTTGAAATTATACTTAGAAAATGATGGAAATTTTTATAAAAAAGGAATAAATATAATAGACCTAGAAAACAGGCCTAGATATAAAAAATCTTTTGAATGCTTTATTGATAATATTATCAATAATTCAAAACCAAAAAGATCTTTAGAGCATGAAAAATTAGTTCAGGAAATTCTACTTTCTTGTATAGAAAACAATCTATTAGTTAGCTAGGTGATTAAATGTTGAAGGCCAAGATACTTTATATAATGCCGTAGACTTCAAACTTATATTTTCTATTTTAGCATCAGTGAAAACACACCTATAAAATTTTGATCCATAAAAGTCAATATTTTTCAAGTTTGAATTAAAAAAATTTGTTCTATTAAAAATAGCTTTTTTTGCAGAAACATTTTCTAAGGTAGTGTTTCTAAACTTAACAGAATTAAAAACTGTTTCATCAAGATTACAATCAATAAAAGTACTGTGATCTAATATTGATCGTGAAAAATCAAACTTGCTAAAATCTTTGCCAGAAAAAAAAGCGCCACTTAGATCCAATTCTTCATACTGATTTTGTTCGTGCCAATTCTCAATATCCTTAAAATCTGATTTTAATATAAATTCTATATGATTTTTATTCATTTTTACCTATTCAGAGAATAATACTAGTATTTGAAACAAATTTGTAACATTTTTTTGTTAAATTATATTGTATAAAATAAACAATTTAAAGATAGGAAATAGATATATGTCCTACATAGCAGAATATTTATGGATAGATGGAACAAAACCATCAGCAAAAATTCGTTCAAAAGCAAAAGTTATTGCAGATAGTGAAAAACCTGGAATTTGGGGATTTGATGGATCTTCAACAAATCAAGCTGCAGGAGAATCGTCCGATGTAGTGCTAAGTCCAGTAATGATAACTCCAGATCCAATCCGAGGTGGAGACAATAAATTAGTACTTTGTGAAACTTTATTAACAGATATGACTCCTCACCCAACTAACACTAGATCAAAATGTGAGGTTGTAGCTGAAAAATATAGTTCTTTTGAAACTTGGTTTGGGTTAGAACAAGAATATACATTTTTTGAAGGTGGACAGCCTTTAGGTTGGCCTGAAAATGGGTTCCCTGCACCGCAAGGAGGATACTACTGCGGAGTTGGTGCGGATGAAATTTTTGGTAGAGAAGTTGTAAATAAGCATCTTCAAGCATGTATAGATGCAGGGCTAAATATTGCAGGAATTAATGCAGAAGTTATGGCAGGTCAATGGGAGTTTCAAATTGGACCTGTAGGAGCACCTAAAGTTGGTGATGAAATCTGGTTAGCTAGGTGGTTATTACAAAGAATTGGAGAAGATATTAAGGGACCCAAAGGAATGCCTATAGCTGTTAGTTTTGACGCAAAGCCTATCAAGGGTGACTGGAACGGTGCAGGGTGTCATACAAATTTCTCAACAAAGCAAATGAGATCTTCATTTGAAGCATGTGAAGAAGCTGCAAAAGCACTTGGATCTCCAGGAAAACCAGAATTGCATATTGCAAACTATGGTCAAGGAGTTGAAGACAGATTAACTGGTGCTCATGAAACGGCAAAATACTCTGAGTTTTCATACGGAATATCTAACAGGGGTGCTTCGATTAGAATTCCATGGCAAGTTGCAAGAGATGGAAAAGGTTATATTGAAGATCGTAGGCCTAATGCTAACTGTGACCCATATCTTGTAACACAAATGATTATTGATACAGTTTGTTCTGAGGCAACCAAATAGTTTCTAAGAAATTAAATAAAAATAGCGAGTTTCGATTCGCTATTTTTATTTAATCAGATAGAAATTTATCTCTTTCCCTATTAACAAACTCTACATTAATTCTTAATTTTTCAAGAGTTTGATCTAATGTTAATTGTCCTTGAGGAACATGATTTTTTTCAAAAAATTTATGTATATCATTCGATAATTCATCATTTGACAAAGAAGTTAAACCAGATAGCATTCTTACTATACTATTTGATGGAAATTTATTTAATAAATTTTTCCAATTACTCTTTATAAACTCCCAAGCTATGCCTCCATGTTTTTTATTCCTCAAACAAAGAGCGAGCAAATAAGGTGCATCCTGAGTTCGAATAGTTCCATCAAGAGTAATTCTTAAAGTATTTAGAAATGATGACTCATGATTGAAAAGACCTAAAGATGTCTGGTACCTTCTTTCATCTTGAGGATTTTTAGCATTCTTAAAATTATCAAGAAAAACCTTATAATCCTTGCTGCCTCCATTCGTTGCAACAACTGAAATAACAGACGAGAGTAAGTTTGGCTCGATATCTTTTTGATTTTTTAGATGCAGATCATGTAATTCTCTGCAAAAATCAATAGTTTTTTTATCATTGCAAATATTAGCTTTAATTTTTATTATTATACCCCGTAATTCCAATACTCTTGCAGAATCATTTTTACTAGGTAAATAGCCAATTTCATCAACTAAGGGATTAACAATATTTAGAATTTTTTCTACAAAAATTTCATTAGTATTTTCATCTGTTAATTTATCTAGAGAATATAAGCATGAAGAAAGTAATGTCCAGACATCTAAATCTCTTTCATTTTTATAGTTTTGAGTAAACTCTATAAATTTTGATGCTGATAGTTTACCTGATAAAACAGTTGCCCATAGATCATCTAAAAGAGTATATCTTTCAATAGGCAAAATTTCTGAATTAATAGCCTTTGATAATTCTACAAGTAAATCTTTACTGTAAATTACTCTAAAAAAACCATTAGAATTCGCATTGAAAAATATCCAGTCAACACCATCTTCTAAATCAAATTTTATAGTTTGTCTATCAAGTAATATTTTTTCTTCAAAAACTTTACTATTGATTGAATACTTAATATTTATAGGTACAAACCAATTTGCATCATCTTTTTTAGAAGTTTTTGAAAATAGAAATTTATTTTGACTTATCATAATCTCTTTTTTATTTTTTCCATATTCAACAGATATCAGAGGATAACCTTTTTGAAAAATCCAAGAGTTCATAATTTGATTAACTGGATGATTAGTTTCATTTTCTATAGCATTCCACAAATCATCAGTATCGGTATTGTTGTAAGAAAATTTCTTAAGGTAGTAAACTATTCCATTTCGAAAAACTTCTTCTCCCAAAAATTGCTCAAGCATTCTAAGTACAGATCCACCTTTTTCATAAGTAAGCAAATCAAACATCCCTTCTGCATCCACGGGTGACATAACCTCAAATTCAATAGGCCTTGTGCTCTCAAGAGAATCTACATCAAAGGCCATAGATCTTTCAAGGCTAAATTGATTCCATCTTTTCCATTCTGGATTAAATTTATCAGAGCACATAGTAGCCATAAAGGTAGCAAAAGCTTCATTAAGCCATATACCATTCCACCATTTCATAGTAACTAAATCACCAAACCACATATGAGCTATTTCGTGAGCAATAACATCAGTAATTCTTAACAACTCAGGTGATGTTGCTTTTGCTTCATCTACTAGTAATAATACTTCTCTATAGGTTATACAACCTAAATTTTCCATAGCTCCAAATGCAAAGTCAGGCACAGCAACCATGTCTAATTTTTGACCAGGATATTTTATTCCATAATATTTAGTGAAAAATTCCAATGCGAATTTTCCAGACTTTAACGCATAACCAGTCAAGTGCCCTTTTCCAATAGGATGGATTATTCTCAAAGGTATGCCATCAACTAAAACTTCTTCTGTAGATTCAAAAGGTCCAACAATAAATGCAACAAGATATGTAGACATTTTCATAGTTTTTTCAAAATCTATTTTTTTTGTAAAATCACCTTGATTTACCTGGCTAATTATCGGAGAGTTTGAAACAACATATTGATCTTTAGGAACTATTAATGAAATATCAAAAGTTGCTTTGAACAAAGGCTCGTCAAAGCATGGGAAAGCTCTTCTTGCGTGCGTGCTTTCAAATTGAGTGGTAGCAATTGTGTGTTTTTTGCCATCTTCATCTACAAACTCTGAACGATAGAATCCTCTCAATTTATCATTTAGAATACCCGAATAAACTATATTTAATTGATATCTACCTTTTTGTATTTCTTCTTCTAAAAATATCGTTAATCTTTCAAGTGTTTCATCATTACTAAAATTTTTTATCCTTATTTTATTTTTGTTCTCTGAAAATATTTCAACTGACTTAATTAATAATTCGGCAGAATTTATGATTATTTGATCTATATTTTTAATAACGTCAATATTAATATTTACTTCACCATTAAATGTATGTTCATTTAGGTTTGGTTCCAAAATTATTTTATAATTTTCAGGAACAACTAACTCTGAAAGCCTATGAGGGTTACTATTATCTAACATTTATTTCTCCATACTTTAATTATTAATTATTGCGAATTTTTATCTTCTTGTTCTAATAAAATTAGCCAATCTAACATATGTTTTTTCCAATTTCGCTTTTTTTTGTCATTCCACTCATAAAAACCCTTACCTGATTTTACTCCTAGGTCCCCATCTAATATTTTACTTGAAATTAATTTAGAAATTTCTTGAGAATTTCCTAAAGTTGGTATTATTTGCTTTGTAATACTTAATCCTAAATCTAAACCAATTATTTCTCTTAGCTCAAATGGCCCTGCCGCTGACAATCTTCGTCCAAAACTTCCCTTAACTATTTGGTCTAAATCTTCGTGACTTACGTAGCCTTCTTCAACTAACTTTAATGACTCTCTTAACAAAGCAGCCTGAAGCCTATTGCCCACAAAACCCTTAATTTCTTTTTTTACTAATGAAGGTTTTTTATTTATAGACTTATAAAATTTCATGAGAAAATCAATTATAGATTTAGAAGTTTTTTCTCCAGATACAATTTCTATACCAGGTAATAAGTAAGGTGGATTATAATAATGGGAAATAGCAAATCGTTCAGGATGCAAGAAATTTCCTGTTATTTCTGAGGGCATGAAAGTTGATGTATTAGATAATAATATACAATCGCTAGAGACATTTTTTTCAACATATTTAAATATATCTTTTTTTAAATCTAAATCCTCGTATACAGCCTCTAACACAATGTTTGAATCGTGCAATGCTAATTGTAAACTTTCCTCTGGAAAGATATTTCTTAAGATTTTTTTTTTATCTAAGTTACGAGATCTTGATAAATAATCTATAGTTTCAGATATTTGGATAATTCCTAAATCAATTTTTTCTTTTGATACATCATTTAGATAGACCTTAAATCCGCTTAATGCAAAATCTAAAGCTATGCCATGACCCATGAGTCCAGAGCCTATGATAGATACAATAACGTTATTTCTTATATCATTCATTAGTATCCAAATCTCTTAATAAAATTAAATTTTTTGAAATAGCATTAATTAATTTTTCTTTTTTCTTTACATTCCATTTATAAAAACCTTCATTTGTTGAAAAACCTAATTTTTTTTGATTAACTTTCTCCTCTATCAAAGTTGAGGGAGAATTTTGATTTGATAAATTTGGAAATATTTCTAATAATATTTTTTCTACTAAATCCCAGCCAATCTGCTCCCAAATTTCGAAAGGCCCTGCCACAGAAAGTCTTCTACCAAATGTATTTTTTACTATATTGTCTACATCCTCAGGTGTTGCAATTTCCTGTTCTACTAAATTAATTGATTCTCTTTGAATAGCAGCCTGTAATCTGTTTGCGATAAATCCATTAATTTCTTTTTTTATCAATATCGGTTGTTTATTCATCTCGCAAAATAGATTTTTAATTTTGTCTATATTAATTGAATTTGTTTGCAACGTTGGCACTATTTCTACCAAAGGAATATTATAGGGTGGATTAAAATAATGCGTTACAAAAAACCGCTCAGGATTATCAAGATTTTTTGACAATTTTGAAGGAAGTAATGATGAGGTGTTACTAATAATTAGTGAGTTCTTATCTAAAAAAATTTCTAACCTAGAATATAAATCTACTTTTGCCTGATAATTTTCATTGATTGCTTCAACAACAATTTCTGCATTTGCAACACTGTCTTTTAAATTTTTTACAAATGTTATTTTTTTATAAGAATCACAATTACCTGAACTGGAAATCAGTTTATCAATCTTATTTTTCGCAATATTAAGATTTTTTAAAGATATATCAAACAGAGTAACATTATGACCAAATTTTGCAAATTCAAAAGCTATTCCATGCCCCATTAATCCTGCGCCAATAACTGTTATATTAAATTTTTTAGACAGAATAACCTACCGATCCATCATCTCTCATTGGAATTTTTATATCTAGCCTAGTTTCAAAATTTTGTTTCTTTAATTTATCAAATTCTACTTCTATTCCTAATCCTATTTTTTCTGAAACTTCAATATACCCCCCATTTCTTTTCCATGAAGTTTTTATCATATTGTTTACTGGTGATTCATCTATTGTTGAGAATTCTTGAGTTATAAAATTAGGTATAGTTGAATCTATAGTGCAAGCTGCAGCAGTAAGCACTGGGCCTAGAAAATTATGTGTAACAAGAGCAGAGTGATATGACTCAGCAATTGATGCTATTTTTTTTACATGTGTTATTCCTCCAGCAAGACCTAAATCGGGTCTTGCATACTGACTTCCACCAGCTTCAAACATTTCCCTAAACTCCCATATATTATGCATTCTCTCGCCGTTTGCTAAAGGTAAGGATGTTTTATTTGCTATTTCTCCTTGTGACTTAATTGAATCTATCTGTATAGGGTCTTCATAAAAAAGAGGATTAAACTCTTTTAGCTCTTCAGCAAGTGCAATTGCATTCATTGGTGTAAGTTTTCTATGAATTTCTAGAATTATATCCACATCCAATCCTGCTCCTTCTCGAAGAGCCGCAACATTATCTTTTGTCTCTTTAATAAGCCTAGATATAGTCATTGACTGATATCCATCTGGAAGTGGATCAATTTTTACAGCTGTATAACCTTCGTTTCTAGCATCTATGGCATTAAGTCTTAAATTTTCTGCTGTTGTCCCTAAATCAGAAGCATCAGGCCTAGAACCACCCATCAACAAGTGAAGCCTGATTTTATCTCTAACTTTACCTCCAATTAGCATCCAAATTGGAGCACTAAGGTATTTTCCTTTTATATCCCATAAAGCAATATCTATGGCACTTATTGCAGCATTTAATATAGAGCCTCTGAATGGACCCATTCTATACAAATGTTGCCAATGATGTTCAATATTTAATGGATTTTTACCAATTAAATATCTCTCAAAAGTATTTATTACTGTGTGTGCTGCCTCCATATATCCCCAGCAGGCTGATTGACCTATACCCTCTATGCCATCATCGGTAATTATTCTTACAAAATGACTATTACCTGAAAGAATTGATTCAATTTTATCTATTTTCATTGTTTACTCCCAACGAGATTTTTTATTATTTCTTGAAGTTGAAATAGGTTATTAATTTTTATAACCTCTGAATAATTTTCATAATTATTATGCCTATCTAAAAGTATTGGTAATATGTTAGCATTTTTTGCACCCAAAATATCTGACTCCACTTGATCTCCAATAAACACTACCTCACTAGGACTTAATTTAGCAATATCTAAGGACTTTTCAAATATCATTTTATTTGGTTTTTCACAACCGAGATCCTCAGATGTAAATACGTAATTGAAATAAGATGATAATCCTAGCTTTTCAGCAATTTTTTTGCCAGACATATTAATATTTGAAATTAAGCCTAAAATTAAACCCATATCTCTTAAGTCATTTATACATTGAATTAAATCTGGAAAAATCTTCAAATCATACTTTTGTTTTGTTATTTCAACCCAAATATTTTTAGCTACATCAACATCTACATTTGAACCAGAATTATCTATAATTATTTTCTCATATTTTGAAAAAAAATTTAGCTTTTCTTCATCATTCATTTTTCTTATAGGAAATATTGAATTTTGCTTTACCAAAAAATTATTAGCTAATTTATAAGCATCTAAAATTTTATCTTTAACTAAAGTAATATTAAATTTTTCAGTAACATTTATCTGTATTTCTTCCTTTGGTGGAAAGAAATCTGCGATTGTTCCATAAATATCAAAAAATACAGCCTTTATAACCTTTTGTTTATTAATCAATATATTTATAAATCCTTACAGGTGTTTCATAATTAATCATTTCATCAGGATAAATTTTTACTAATCCTATAGATTCCATTTCATCAAATTTTTCAAGTCCAGCATTAGTATATAGAGATTCTTCTAACTGACCTACAAAAACATACTTTATGTCATATTTATTTATAATTTCTATAGCAGTTCTAGGTAAAGTTGAGTGATAGAATCTTTGAACATCAGATCTTCTTGATGTTACAGAGTATGCGTATTCTACTCTTTGTTGCCTCTGATGCCAGTCCCAACCCACAACAGAAGGTAATCCTGTATAGACAGAAATTCTATTACCCCACTGGTATTGATCAGTTATTCCTTCAATTATTGTAGGTGATCCTTCTATATTATTTTTTATCCAATCTATTGCTAAATAATCATACATAAGGTCTATCTTTTTGTCCTGAAAATAATATTCTGTTGATTTCATATATTCCATACCATCTAAGGAAATAAAGTTTGTATTAAACCTAGTATCATTTCTGTCTTTACTACCATAAAAAGTATAAATCGATATGGAGAACACCATCATCAATAAAAAAACAGTCCATAACTTAAGAGTAAAATTATAGTTTTTAAAATTAAATCCTATGCCTGAGAATATCTTCCATAATAGGTATGCTGACCCTATGGAAATTAGTATCCATGCCTGTATATAAAACTTAAAAACAGTATTCATTCTACCTATATCATCTTTTACGGTAAAAATTTCTACTCCGGAATACAATGAATAGACTAATATTATCAAAATTGTTATAGGAAAAAAGTATGTATCTTCATAAGGTTTATTAAAATACGACAAAAGAAAATAAAGACCAATAATACTTATAAATAATACTGATAAACCTACAATTACAAAATCTGTAAATAGCAATGAAAATGTGACTGAAAGAAATAGAATAAAAAATATAATTAGGAAAATTTTTATCTTGTTTCTTTTAATTACAAATTTTTGATACCTTTCATTAAATAATCTGAGGTAGTTTTTATAATTAATTACTATAAAAGAAATTAATACAAATAAGAAAAACATATTTATGTTTATAAAATCTGTTAATTGAGTATAAAATCTATTTCTAGTAATACCATCATTAAATAATTCGTAATTTTGATGAAACGGAATAAAGGGGACATAAGAACAAAGTATTACAAAAAAGACTAATAAAGCAGATAAACTTAATCTTTCTAATCTTGTCTTTTTAGAATATAACAAGTATCCAAAAAATATAATGAACGTGGATAACAATAGTTGTGTTGGAAAATCCCACGTGTTTATTATTCTAATAGAACCAAGTATAATCCCTAGCAATAATGCTAATAAAAACTGTCCATAATAAGAATCATTTTTTAATATTTTTGTGTAAAGAGCAAAAGTTAATGAAACCGATAATAATGCAAATGGTATGACTATTAAGTGTGCATGTAAATCAGCAAATAAAAATGTAAAAAATGGAAATTCCGTTATTTCAAATCCTCCAGATTGATCATTCATCAATCGAGAACTACTCCAAAAATCAAAACTATTTGTATCATTGCGAAGAATAGAAATAAGCTGATATAAGCCATCTATATTTCCAGCAAAAGTAACTAGAAAACCTGCTAAAAGACCAGCATATAATGAATAACTTTTTACAGAACTTACATTTGATAAATAACTAACTCCCCTGATTAATGAGAAAGATGCCGTAAATGTTAATGCAGCTAATAGTGGAACAGCCAAATTATAAGCTATAGATGCTGGTATACCAGTAGATTTAATAAGATTAGAAACTATGAATTGACCATAGTAATAATAGTTTAAATAACCCCCCGAATACCAGGGATCATACGGAGGAAAAATTGTTGATTTGATAACAGCATTAAGATAAGCAAAATCCATCGGTTTTTCTCCACCTTTATATGGGTGCCATAGATCTGGATTTACCAATCTTAAGAAGAGAAAAATAACAAAAATAAATAAAAACAAAAACTCAAGCTTTATAATATTTCTTAAGTTGGCACGTACAAATTTTTTAAAAGTAGAAAGGTCATTTTTTATGAAGAGAAGTGAAACAAGCCCTAGAATCATATAGCCTATTACTAAAGATAAAATATTATATTGTATTATTCCATAAGATACAGTTATCCATGTGAAAATCGAAGAAAGTGCAATGCCAAGTGGTTTAGAAAATAAATATCCACCCTCAGGCCACCTCTTAAATATCGCCCAAGTTATTGGAAAAGATATTAGTGAAATAAATAAAATTAGGGAATACCAAATAAAAGGATATAATATATTTGGAACAGAGCTCAAGAAAAATACTGAGGACCAAGTTCCACCATTTTGTTGAATATCTGCTTTTTCATTTTCATAAAGCAAACCAAGCCGATCACTACCAGAAGCGTAAAAATATCCATTTTGCAAACCTATGACATCTAAAATCTCTTGTGAAGAAAATTGTTTTTTATTTTCAAATATAAATATTCTTGGATGATCATATACCGAAAAACTTTCGTCAGACCACCCAAGGTTAATACTGATTAAATCTTTATCACTTTTTAATACTTGATCATCATGACTAAAGCCTACTCTTGAAAACAGATCTTCATGGTACTCTATACCTAAACCTCTTATTGCTCTGTTAGTTGTAAAAACAACCTCGTAACCAATTTCCTCAGAAAATAACTTTTCATAAAAGAGACTACTTATAGGATATCTATCTTTTAATCTTGGTATTGTTGCATATAATCGATTTGAAACTAAAACTAAATAATCTGCATTTTCTAATTGATTTGAAATAGTTTCAAATTTGTTAAGGTTGTCATAATTATAAAGTTCTAATCTTTCTCCAAAAATTATTTTTGAATTATGAGGAATTCCTTCATCCCAATGTTCTTGGACAACTACAGACCTATTACTTGCATTATTTTCTAACCATTCAGATGCAGTTACCGAAGGATGATTATCAGAATATATATTTAAAAAAGATAATGAGTAATGAAGCGTGAAAAGTATTATAATCAGTACAGGAACATAAATTATCCATTTACTTTCAGGCTTCAAAGACTTAAAAATTTCCACGAACCAAAAAGTCAGTCGAGATGAATAAATTATTAAAAATGGCGTAATTGGAAGCATGTATCGTAAAAATTTAACATCGAACCATCCTGTCAGAGCGAAGTACAAGCACACCCAAGAAATGATAATAATATCTGATTTTCTTCTAAAAATTATCAGTGAAATAATAGATAAAAAAAACCCAAGCCAAGCCATTATTCCTAATACAGGACCTAAGCCCCAAATACCAGTTTGAATAATCTGATATGTATATTTTGGGGTATCAATATATTGCCTTGTAAAGGGAAAATCTATATTTCGTCTAACCATATCACCTTGTGTTGAGATGGTATTAATATAAGTATATAAATCGATAAACATATATGGCTGAAAAATTATTAATATCAGCAAACAAGTAGATGCAAACAAAAATAAATTTTTTAGCAAATTCCAAATTTGTATTCGATTAAAATTAATTATCAATCTATCCGAATTAGTTTCAGAAAATTGAAAAATAATATGTGATATTATTACAGGCACAATCAGAGGCATTACTGAAAATTTTGTCGTTAATGCAAAACCAAACATTACACCAGTTAGCAATGAATTCTTTCTACCGCCTTCATAAGTTGTTTTTAGCGAATAATATATCGTAGCTAAAACAAATGTAGTCGAAAAAGTATCTACTGCAAAAAAATGACTTAATTGAATATGGATAACAGAAAAACATGTTAAAAAAGCTGCCAAAAGAGCAACTTTATTATTAAAAGTATACCTTGAAATTAAAAATACAAATAAGACTGAAAGTGAGTCAAAAAGTGAAGAAAGTATTCTTCCTGGATACCTTAATTCATAAATATCTAACCAATCAATTGGTGCATAAGCATACTGAACAAACTTAAGTGCGTAATGAGGCATGCTACCCCAATTAAACGAACCAGGGTTAAGTGTTCCTTTTTCTGGACTAAAAAAATCTTCCCACTCTTTACCTTCAGGAAAACTTATGTCGTATACTTGAGATAACATAGCTCTCTCATCAGGATGAAAAAGTGTTCCATTGTCCCAGTTAATACCGTACAATCTAACTAATAAAGTAGAAAAAATTATTAGGAAAAGAATGCTAGCAGTTGTTTTTTTTTGCAAGTAAGTTCTTATGTACATAATTGATATTTTATTTGTATTCTTATTCAAAAACAATTCTATAAACAAAAATTACTTTGAACAAAATTACTTTCAATAAATCAACACTCGACAATGGGTTGCGAATATTAACAAGCCGACTGCCTTATACAAATTCCGTTGGAATAGTTTTTCTAGTTGGATGTGGCTCTAGGCATGAAACTAATGATATAGCAGGAGTATCTCACCTAATTGAACATGTATTATTTAAAGGGACTAAAAATAAAAAAACACCAAAACTAATCTCTTCTGTCGTTGAGGATGTTGGAGGTTCAATTAATGCGTTTACGGATAAAGAGGCAACAGGTTATTGGTGTAAAATTCCACTTGAAAATTCCACTGAAGGTATATCTTTATTTGCTGATATGTTCTTAAATTCATTATTTAGAATAGGGGATATCAATAAAGAAAAAAAAGTGATTTACGAAGAAATTAGATCTTCTTATGATTCACCAGCCAGTCATGTAAACTTATTATTTGAAAATATACTCTGGCCTAATCACGCTATGGGTAGAGATATAGCTGGAAGTATAAATTCGGTTGAAAATATTTCTAGAAATTCTTTATTATCTTTTTTCAAAAAAAAATATACTTCATCCAATACAGTTGTTTCTGTAGTTGGAAATATTAATCATAATAAAATCGTTGATCTAATATCTAAAATTCTTGATAAATATAAAAAAGTAAAGGAAGATAATATAAAAATTTACGCCCCAAAAACAAACTCAAGTTCTAAGTTAGAGTTTATCAATAAAAAAACTGAACAAGTCCATATTAATATTGGGTTTGCTGGAATGAATTACCTTGATGACAAAAAATACTCTCTATCACTCCTATCGGTTATACTTGGTGAAACTATGGGAAGTAGATTATTTGAAGAAATTAGAGAATCAAGAGGCTTAGCCTATAATATTGGAAGCAACGTCCAATATTTCAAAGACACTGGTTCTTTTTTTATTGATTCTGCGGTCGAACCAAAAAATCTTCAAGAAACTATTAAAGTTGTTCAAAATGAACTCGAAAAGGTAAAGCAAAGTATTACAGAGGAAGAATTACTAAAAGCAAAAAAATACACTATAGGAAAAATGTATATGAGGTTAGAAGATACAATGTCTATTACAAATTTTTTAGGTTTTCAAGAAATAACATCAGGAAAAATTCAAACCATTGAAGAAATAACAAAAAAATTTAATGACGTTACTACATCCTGTGTAGAGAAAGTAGCAAATGATGTATTTGATACAACAAAAATGGTAATCTCAGGAGTCGGACCGATTGATAAAAACCTAAGAAATTCAATCAATAATTATTTCTATTAAAATCCCATAATTCTGTTTTAAATTCTCTTTGTTCACTTTGAAATATATATGTAATCTAGATATATGATTACTAAACAAGCACCTCCAATAAATTTTAAGTGGCAAGCAGCTAGCATAAAAAATCTGAGAAAACATCTGAAGCTTTCTCAGACAGCTTTATCTAGAGAGCTTGGCATAAGACAACAAACTATTAGCGAATGGGAAAATGGAATGTACCAACCAAGAGGAGCATCGGTTACTATTCTTACTTTGTTAGCGGTTAGTTCTAATTTTCCTTTTGAGATAGAAAAAAACCAAGACAAAGAAAGACCTTTGCTGAATAAAAGATACAGGCCAATTCGATCATCAGACAACTCACCTGTTCAAAGAAATTTTACCAACCAGAATACAAGCAGACTAACAGAAGAGGCAAATAGAGCTGCAAACAATATAAATACAGCATCTGTGAATATAGTTGAATATTCTGATGCTGATAATAATATTTTTCCAGGAAACAAGACTGAAGTACCTATGTGAGTAGGGTAAAGTATTGTGCTTATTAAAGATTGTTTGTTCTGTAAAATAATTATAGGTGAAATACCCTGTTGCAAAGTATACGAGAATGAAAAGATTTTAGCCTTTAAAGACATAAATCCCGTAGCTAAAGTGCATGTTTTAATCATTCCAAAAATACATATTGAAAATACAGGACAAAGAAAGTACATAGATACATTAGGAGAACTGTTGCTATCAACTGAAGCTATCGCAAAAAAACTTAATATTCTTGAATCAGGATACAGAATTATCACCAATAAAGGAAAAGATGCTGGACAAATAATAGATCATATTCATCTACATCTTATAGGGGGGGAACCTTTAAATCCTTTAAATTAATAATAAATAAGCGTAAAGTCATTTGCAAGACTCAAATATGATTGGCATAATATCCATATATAGTTAAACAAAAACTTATATAATTAGATTTTAGAAACCAATGAGGAAAGGAGTGGGCTATTGCACCCTTTTGCATACCTTGCCCCAACTACTGTAAAAGAAGCGGTAGATGTTCTTACAGAATATGGAGATAAAGCTAGGCCTTTGGCAGGAGGAACAGACCTGCTTGTAAAAGCCAGAGCAAACGTTTGGGATTTAGACGCTGTTGTAGATGTAAAAAACATCCCTGAGTTAAATGAGATTAATTTCGATAGTGATGGTCTAACAATTGGAGCATCTGTTGCTTGTTGTCACATTTATGAAAATGAAAAAATATGTAATGAATACGAAGGAATAGTTGATGGAGCTTCAATAATAGGTGGAATTCAAATACAATCTAGAGCTGGATTAGGCGGCAATCTGTGTAACGCTGCTCCATCTGCAGACGGTATATGCCCTCTTATTGTAAACCATGCTGTAGCAACAATTGAAGGACCAAACGGAACAAGAGAAGTGTCAGTTGATGACTTTTGTACAGGTCCTAGTAGAACAATCCTCGAAAATGGAGAGCTTCTTGTAAGTATATTCTTACCAAAACCTAAAGAAAACTTTGGTTCAGCCTATACAAGATTTATCCCTAGGAATGAAATGGATATAGCGGTTGCTGCAGTTGCAGCATCGGTTAAATTGAGTTCAGATAAAAACACCATAGAAGAAGCAAAAATTGCTCTAGCTTCTGTTGGACCTACTCCTATTGTTGCTAAAGAAGCCGCTGAAAGTCTTATAGGTAAAACTGTTAGTGACGAGGCAATTGATAAAGCAGCCTCATTAGCAAAAGATGCTGCTACGCCAATAACTGATATGAGAGGAACTGTTGAACAAAGAAAACATCTTGTAGAAGTTTTAACTCGAAGAATGATAACTAAAGCGATTGAAAGGGCAAGAGGTTAAATTAATGTCAAGTTCAAAAATAAATAAAGTACAAATTAATACAAAAATTAATGGCCAAGAATATGACCTATTAATCCCTCCTTATATGAGCCTTCTTGATACACTTCGGGAAATTGTTGGGCTGACTGGCACCAAAGAAGGATGTCTTGATGGAAATTGTGGAGCGTGTACAGTAAATGTAGATGGCAGAATAGTAGATTCGTGTCTTGTATTAGGGCCAGAAGTTAATGGAAAAAATGTTGATACAGTGGAAGGAATGGCAACTCCTGAGGGACTTCATCCTTTACAAAAGGCATTTTTAGAAGAGGCAGCTCTTCAGTGTGGAATATGCACTCCTGGATTTCTAGTCTCAGCCAAAGGGTTACTTGATAACGAACCTTCGCCTAGCGAAGACAGAATAAGGCATTGGCTGGCTGGGAATCTATGTAGATGTACCGGTTACGACAAAATTATTAAAGCTGTTCAAAAAGCAAGTAAATAAACTTTTTCGAAAATCAGGAGGAAATTTATGGTTGCAACTTTCGAACCTAAAAAAGACTACAAGGTTGTTGGCACAAGGCCAATAAGACACGATGGATATGAAAAAGTCACTGGTAAAGCAATTTATGGAGCAGATATTAAATTGCCAGGGCTAATTTGGGGTGCTGTATCTAGAAGCCCTCACGCTCATGCTAAAATCATCTCTATCGATACAAGCGAAGCAAAAAAAATGGATGGAGTTCTTGCTGTAATCACACACGAAGATATGCCAAAAGCTGAAAATAAGATGGTTGATCTTGGTGAAGGAAGTGTAAATTTCAAATGGGCCTCAGAAAAACTTATGGCAAACAATAAAGTTATATACAGAGGACAACCAGTAGCTGCAATTGCCGCTATAGATAGACATGTAGCCGAAGAAGCAGCAAGAAAAATTTTAGTTGAATATGAAGTATTAGACTCTGTTACTAACGTTGTTGATGCGATGAAAGAAAATGCTCCTATTATACTTGAGGACTTAATAGGCGATGATCTTGGAGAAAAGATCCATAATACAAATATGTCTGAACACATCAGGCATGACTTTGGGGATGTTGAAAAATCTATGGAAGATTCTGATCATATTTTTGAGGGTGAATTTAATATGGAAATGGTTCATCAAGGCTATATTGAACCGCATAATGCAACTGCTGTATGGAACGAAGACGGCCAAATAAAAATTTGGACTAGTACACAGGGAGCTTTTCCGGCAAGAACACAGATCGCAGGAATATTGCAAGTTAATGTTTCTCAGGTAAAAGTAACTCCTCTAGAGATCGGGGGAGGATTTGGTGGTAAAATTCCAGTCTATTTTGAACCAATAGCTGCGATATTATCAAAAAAATCTGGCCGTCCAGTTAAAATGGTTATGGAAAGAACAGCAATTTTTGAAACAACAGGACCAACACCTGGAGGCAAAATTAAAGTCAAATTGGGTGTTAATAATGATATGAAAATAAACTCAGCGATGAGCGAAATATGGTTTGAAGCTGGTGCTAATCCCGGAGGAATGATTGGCCCTGCGGCAATGTGTATTTATGCACCATATAACATTCCTAATATGAGAATTGACGCTTGGGATATTTTAGTCAACAAGCCAAAAATAGCCGCATATAGAGCTCCTGGTTCTCCCCAAGTTGCCTTTGCAATGGAATCTTTGGTTGATGAATTATGTGAAGAGCTTAATTGGGATTCACTTGAATTTCGAATAAAAAATGCCTCTAAATCAGGAACAAGAAGAGGTGATGGAGTAAGATTTTCAAAAATTGGTTTAGAGGAAGTATTATCTGCTGCTAAAGCATCAGATCACTGGAATTCGCCACTTGGCACTCCATCCCCTGGAATAAAAAGAGGTAGAGGGATAGCTAGTGGATACTGGTTCAATATTGGATTAAAATCAGCTGCAAACTTAGCAGTTAATAGTGATGGTAGCGTTGTGTTGACTGAAGGATCTACAGATATTGGAGGGTCAAGAGCATCAATGGCAATGCATGTTGCTGAAGTCTTAGGAATTGATGCCCATGATGTAAAACCAAACATAGTTGATACAGATTCTATTGGATTCACAGATGTTACAGGAGGATCAAGAACAACATATGCAACTGGGTATGCTTGTTGGGAAGCTGCAAATAACTTAGTTATTGAACTAAAAAAAAGAGTTTCCATTTTATGGGATGTAACTCCTGAGGAAATTTCATTTAATGACGGTGTTTTTAGTCATAATAACGAGGAAAAAATAATTTCTTTCAAAGACCTTGCAAGCAAATTAGGGGATTTAGGCGGCCCCGCTACATCTACTGGTAGTGTTGATCTTTCATCAGCTGGTGACGGTTTTGGAATGCATATAGTTGACTTAGATATTGATGTAGAAACTGGAAAAACAGATATTGTAAGATACACAGCTATTCAAGATGTTGGTACCGCTATTCATCCTTCTTATGTAGAGGGTCAACTTCAAGGTGGAGCTGTACAAGGAATTGGATGGGCATTAAATGAAGAATATTATATGCTAAATAATGGTTCTATGGCTAATTCAAGTTTTCTAGATTACAGAATGCCAACATCTTTAGACCTGCCTAAAATTGACACCATACTTGTGGAGGTCCCTAATCCCTTGCACCCATATGGCGTTAGAGGAGTAGGCGAAGTTCCAATTTGTCCGCCTATACCAGCTATAGCCAATGCCATAAAAAATGCTATTGATGTAAGGCTTTATGATACACCTATGAATGCAGGTAGGATAATTAAGAGTTTAAGCTAGAATATTTTAAACTTTTTTAACAACTTTATTGTAAAATAATTATATGAATTTAAATAATTAAGGAAAAATTTATGGTTGCAACTCACGAAAACAAAAATAAATATAAAGTTATTGGAAAATCACCTATAAGACACGATGGTGTAGATAAGGTAACTGGAAGAGCAACTTATGGAGCAGATATTAAAGTTCCAGGTTTAATATGGGGTGATGTTCTTAGAAGCCCTCATGCGCATGCAAGAATACTGAGTATTGATACCTCAAAAGCCGAATCTATGGATGGCGTATTTGCTGTAGTAACTAATAAAGATTTTCCAAATGTTGAAGAAAAAGAAGTGTCTACAGGTGAAGATGTAGTTAATCTAAAACGAGACCAAGCAAACATCATGGCTTTTGATAAAGTTCATTACAAAGGACATGTAATTGCAGGTGTAGCAGCAATTGATCGTAATACTGCTCAAGAAGCTATAAAAAATATTGATGTTAAGTACGAAATACTAAAACATGTTTCAGATGTTGATTCTGCTATGGCCAAAGATGCGCCTATTATTCTAGAAAGCTTAGTTGGTGACCATTTAGGAGAAAATGTACCAAATACAAACGTTGCAAAAATATTTAGACATGAGTTTGGAGATGTTGAAGAAGCTTTCAAAAACTCAGACGAAGTTGTTGAGAGAACTTTTACCATGTCAATGATACATCAAGGATACATTGAACCTCATAATGCAACGGCCGTATGGGGCCAAGATGGCAAGATAAATCTATGGGCAAGTACTCAAGGTTCTTTTGGGGTTAGAGCTCAAACCTCAGGGATGCTTGGTATACCAGAATCAAATATCAAGGTAAACTACGTTGAAATTGGTGGAGGATTTGGTGGAAAAACTAAAGTATATCTCGAACCTATTGCAGCATTACTTTCAAAAAAATCTGGCGGAAGACCAGTAAAGTTAGTAATGGACAGATCTTCTGTATTTGAGGCTACTGGACCTGCGCCTGGCGGTAAAGTAAGAATGAAAATCGGTGCAAATAAAAATGGAAAAATTACTGCCGCTGAAACCGATATAATGTTTGAATCAGGTGGCTATCCTGGGTCTGCTGTTGCAGCTGGCAGTATATGTGTTTTTGCTTGCTATAATCTAACTGACTCAAAAATTACCGGGTATGATATTTTGGTAAATAAGCCTAAATCTGCAGCTTATAGAGCTCCTGGCTCACCTCAAGTTTCATTCGCTATTGAATCAGTAATTGATGAAATATGTGAAAAGTTATCATTAGATAAACTGCAGTTTAGAATTGATAACGCTAGCAAAGAAGGCACAAGAAGAGGTGACGGTGTTAAATTCATACGAATAGGTTTAGAAGAGTGTTTAGAAGCTGTTAAGAGTTCTGAACACTGGAATTCTCCTCTTGGAGAGGCTCCAGAAGGAAAGCGTAGAGGCAGGGGCCTTGCTACAGGTTACTGGATGAATGGAGGCGGTAAATCTACTTGTGACTTAATGCTTAACGATGACGGTAAAGTTACATTAAATGAAGGTTCAGCTGATATTGGTGGAACTAGAACGTCTATATCAATGCAAGCCGCAGAAGTACTAGGAATCCCGGTAGAAGACTTTCATCCAAGTGTTCCAGATACCGATAGCATAGGTTTTACTGGAGTTACTGGAGGATCTAGAACTACTTATGCAACAGGTCTTGCAGCTTATAATGCAGCACAAAAATTAGTTGAAGAACTGAAAAATAGATTATCTATAATTTGGGAAGTAGATGCAGAACAAATAGATTTTTCAAATGGTACTTTTTCCATTGATAGTGAATCTATACACATTCAAGAACTTGCTGGTAAATTAGACCCATCTGGTGGGCCAGCAACTTCCACAGCTTCAGTGAATCTAGATTCTGCTGGTAACGCTTTTGGTGCTCATATTTGTGACCTTGAAGTAGATATAGAAACTGGTAAAACAGATATTATAAGATACACGGCTGTACAAGACGTAGGAACTGCTGTTTATCCAAAGTATTGTGAAGGTCAAATTCAAGGAGGAGTTGTTCAAGGATTAGGCTGGGCTCTTAACGAAGAATATTTCATTACTGAAGATGGAGTAATGGCAAATAAATCATACCTAGATTACAGAATGCCAACTTCATTAGACATGCCTATGATTGATGCAATTATGGTTGAAGTACCAAATCCACTTCACCCATTTGGTGTTAGAGGTGTTGGAGAAGTTACTTTAGCTCCACCCCTTGCGGCTGCTGCATTAGCAATTAAAGAAGCAACAGGAAAAAGACACTTCGATCTTCCTGTAAAACCTGGAAGAATCATCGATTTATATAGATCATAAAAACTAAATGGCTATTGTATTTATACCGTACGTACTAAGAAAATATTGTGATAATAAGAGTATTGTTGAAATAAACGCTAGTAACTTGGGTGAGTTAATAGAAAATTTGGAAAAACTTTATCCTGGAACAAAAGCACATATAATAGAGGATGGTGCAATAAAGCCTGGGGTAGCAGCTGTAGTTAATCATACTACAACTACAAAAGGGCTGCTTGAAAAAATAGATCAGGATAGTGAAATACATTTTATCAACGCTGTTTCTGGAGGAATTTCTTGAATCAAGAAAAAAAACAATTCGAAGACGGCTTAATCTTTGATTCAAAAGTAAAAGAAAAAATATCTGATCATATTAGTTTTTTCCTTAAATCATTGGGGAATCATGTCGATAAGTCTGGTACAAAAGGGACCCCAAATAGAGTAGCTAAAATGTATGATGAATTATTATCAGGTTATGCTACTGATATAAATAAATTACTAAATAATGCATTATTTGAAGTTAAGTATGATGAGATGGTAGTAGTAAAGGATATCGACTTTTTTTCTTTATGCGAGCACCACATGCTTCCATTTCATGGAACCGTAAGTGTTGGTTACCTTCCAAAAGATAAAGTTATCGGTTTATCTAAAATTCCAAGACTAGTTGATATGTTTTCAAAAAGATTACAAGTTCAAGAAAGAATGACTCAAGAAATAGCTCATGCAATCGATGGACTAATTTCTCCAAAAGGCGTTGGTGTTGTTGTTGAGGGAAAGCATTTGTGCGCATCAATGAGAGGTGTAAAAAAACCTAATGTTATGATGAGTACAAGTGCCTTATTAGGAGTTTTCAAGAAAAATCATAGCTCTAGAGAAGAATTCTTAAAGCATATAAAATGAATATATCCAATAAAACTGCACTTATCACGGGTTCAAGTAAAAGAATAGGGAAAGAGATTGCAATTTTTTTAGCAAAAAAAAATGCTAACGTAATTATCCACTATAACAATTCTAAGACAGAAGCACTTAAAACCTACAATTTAATAAAGTCATTAAATCCAAATTGTATGATATATAAATCTAGGCTTGAGTCAGTCAGTGAAAATAAGAACTTAATAAAAAAAATAATTGAAAAGTTTGGAGAGCTAGATATTATTATTAATAACGCATCAATTTTCAAAAAAATAAATTTTAAAGATACATCTTATAAAATATGGGACGAGCATTTTAATATAAACGTAAGGGGACCTTTTATTTTGTCTCAAGAGTTAAAGAAAAATCTCAAAAAAAAACCTGGAAAAATTATCAATCTTAACGATTGGAATACCGTAAGAAAATCTCGTTTTGCATATGGAGTTTCTAAATACTCTTTATCAGGACTAACAAAAAGTTTAGCCCTTGAACTAGCCCCTTCAATCCAAGTTAATGAAATAGCTTTAGGTGCTATACTACCTCCGTCAGATTTAGAAACAAAGGAATATAATAAACCAAGTGATAGTTTTGGCCCTTCAAAAAGGATGGGTAAAATATCTGAAATTACAAATGTAATAGAAATGCTAATAAATAACGACTACATAACAGGAGAAACTATAAATATTGATGGTGGGAGAAATTTAATATAATGAATGACAAAATAAATATAAAAAACCTTGTTGTTTATGGGGTAATAGGGATCAACCCATGGGAAAGAGAAACTAAGCAAAAAATTGAGATTGATTTAGAGATAGAATCAAATCTAAGTCAAGCGATGAAATCAGATAATATAAATGATACAGTAAACTATAGGACAATAAGTAAAAAAATAATTCAGCATATTGAAAATTCAGAATACTATTTAGTTGAAAAACTTGCCAATAGTCTTATTGAAATATGCTTTAAAGAAGATCAAAATTGTAATTCTATTAAGATAACAATACGAAAACCAGGAGCTGTAAGATTTGCAGAATCAGTTGGCGTAACTATCATGAGAAGAAAAAATGAAACTTGAACGACGATATGCTCTTACAATAGTTGGCGGAAAAGGAGAAAGACTCAAACCATTAACTGATCATCTACCAAAGCCTATGGTCAAGATAAATAAAATACCTATCTTAGAACACCAAGTTAATTGGATGAAATCTCAGGGAATAACAGATGTAATTTTTTTATGTGGATATTTAGGAGAAAAAATTCAGGAACATTTTGGAGATGGCTCTAAATTTGGAATAAAAGCAAAATATTATTTTGAGAAATCCCCTTTAGGTCGGGGTGGTGCTATAAAAAAAGGTATGGATTTTGTTCCCAGCAAAACTAATATTTTAGTCACAAATGGAGATATAATTACCAATCAAGAAATTAATCCAATAATTGATTCTCATATAAAAAATAAAGTAATGTGCACATTAATGCTTGTACCTTATATTAGCCAGTATGGAGTAGTAATTAATGACAAGGATGATTATATAAAAAGTTTCGATGAAAAAGGAAAACTTCCATATTGGATTAATGCTGGAGTATACATAATGAATTCATCAATTAAAAATTTACTCCCTGATATTGGAGATCACGAAAATACAACATTTGTTTCATTAGCAAAAGAAAAAAAACTTTTTGGATTTAAGTCTGAAAAAATATGGAGTAGTATAGAGAGTATAAAAGATCTTCTAGAAATAGAGAATAAACTTAAAAATGGTGAATTAAGAATCTAAAGAATTGTGCGCGAAATAATGGTAGAAGTATAAACTTCTTCGTTATTTTTACTCAGAGGACATTAAGAATTTAAGAAGGTCGCTATTAGGATCTAAAATAATTGTTGTTTCAGAATCAAGGAACTTCTCATATGCTTCAAGTGTTCTTCTAAATTCATAGAACTCAGGATCTCTCTCAAGTGCATCTGCTAAAATATTAATAGCCTGTTCCTCAGCTTCACCGTACAACTTGGCAGATGTACCTTGAGCACTTTCTAAAATAATATTAACTTGTTTGTCCACATCAGCTCTGATTTCAGCATCTTTCTGAGATCCTTCTGCTCTTAAACCACTAGCAATTCTTTCTCTTTCAGCTTCCATTCTTTGGAATACACTTGTTTCAATATCTGGTGGAAAATCAGCTCTTTTTATTCTAACGTCAACAATATTTATTCCATAGATATCTTTAATATCTGTTGTGTAAGTTATTGTGAATCCAGCTAAAGCTTCTGGAACAGGATTGGATAAAAGTAAAGCAATTTCATTTTGACTCGCTCTTCTTCCACGTTCTCTATCAGTTAAGCTTTCATCAATAAAAATTTCAATTGCGCTGTTATCAATACTTCCATAAGTTTTAATAACATCTTCTCTAGAAATTTCTATCCTGTTACTTGCATCAGTAACTCTATGCATAATATCCTCACGTTTTTCAGAAATAACTTCTTCTTGCAAATCTAATGCAACTTCCTGTCTAAGCTGTGCATTAACAATATCTCCTACCCTAGAGGATGCTCCTATTTCATTCCTTAAACTCTTATAAAATTGAAGTGGATCTACTATTCTATATCTTGCATAAGAGTCAATAACTAAATTTCTCTTATCTGCTGTTAGAATCGATGCAGGAGCAGCATCTACTCTGAGCAATCTATTATCAAATTTAGTAACTTGCTCTGCAAATGGAGTTTTAAACTTTAAACCTGGATTAGAAGATGTTTTCTGATATTCTCCAAAACGTGTTACTATGGCAATTTGAGTTTGGTCTACCACATAAAGAGTTTGAGGAATAACAACCAACAAAGCTATAACAATTATAATTGACAAGTTTCTGAGGTTCATTATTGCACACCCCCCCCTGTTGCACCATCAATAGGTAAAAATGGCAATACGGAACTATC
>CEQU01070378.1_pt1 | contig 41405 bp, 41 predicted proteins | sample 531031 | NCBI WGS metagenome assembly CEQU01 (sample SAMEA2621216, study PRJEB7988) | marine metagenome | isolation source: saline water (ENVO:00002010), including
ATCCAGGTGGATCCGGGCCTTCGTGAAACGCGTCTCGCTTACCAGCTCGACTTCGTCACACCGGGGAGTTCCCCACGGTGTGCCATGTCGCGGAAGCGCACGCGCGAGATGCCGAACTTCTTCAGGTGTCCGCGCGGGCGACCGTCGATGACGTCGCGGTTGCGCAGGCGCACCGGCGATGCGTTGCGGGGCAGCTTCTGCAGGCCCACGCGGGCCTCCTCACGCTGCTCGTCGGTCGAGGTCGGGTCGACGAGCTGCTTCTTCAGCTCGAGGCGCTTCGCCGCGTAGCGGTCCACGACCTCCTGGCGCTGCTTGTTGCGCGCGATCTTGCTCTTCTTGGCCATGATCAGCGCTCCTCTCGGAAATCGACGTGCTTGCGGACCACCGGGTCGTACTTCTTCAGCACGATACGGTCGGGGTTGTTGCGGCGGTTCTTGCGCGTGACGTAGGTGTATCCCGTGCCCGCGGTCGAACGCAGCTTGATGATCGGACGGACGTCCTGAGCCTTCTTCGCCATTAGAGCTTCACACCCTTCGCGACGAGGTCCTTCACAACCGACTCGATACCGCGCGCGTCGATCACCTTGATGCCCTTGGCGGACACGTTCAGGGTGACCTTACGACCGAGCGACGGAACGTAGTAGGTCTTCTTCTGCACGTTCGGGTCGAAGCGGCGCTTCGTCCGTCGGTGCGAGTGGCTGATGTTGTGACCGAAGCCGGGAACCGCTCCAGTCACCTGGCACACTGCGGCCATGGTGTCTCCTTCTGTACCGTGAAGCCGGACGGCTCCACCCAAGATCCCTTGTCTGCGCCCCGCACCGAAGACGTCCCGTTTGCGGGTCGAGCGATGGTGTGGGGTGCGAACTACGCGCTGGAGTGCGCGCAGACAAACAACCACCCTAGCACGTCGGGCGTGTCGGCTCCGACAGGGCGGCCGCTCCCCTCCCCCACCGGAAGGCGGAGACGGTCGGATCCCCCTCGATCCAGAAGCGCCACGGATACTCCGCGGTGCCGGCGACGCCGGCCACTCCCACGCGCGGACCGCGGGCGACCGCCGCGAGCGGCTCCTCGCGAAGCCACAGTCGGGCCCGTGCGCCGGCTCGCTCGTCCGGCTCGATCGCGTCGATCCCGTCGTGGACCGGATGCCGCAGGCCAACCGCGTCGCCCAGTCGACCCGGACCGCGGGCGAGGTCACGCGGTCGGCGCACGACGCCGCGACCGGCGGTACGGCGCCGGAGCGCAGCATCCTCACCGTCGACGATCTCACCGGCGCGCAGCAGGATGCCGCCGGCTCCGCCGGCGGGGGCGGCCACGACGTTGACGCACGAGTGGATGCCGTGGCTGAGGTAGATGTAGAGGTGACCCGGCTCGCCCCACATCGTGGCGTTCCGCGCCGTGGGACCCATCCGCGCGTGCGAGCCCGGATCGGGCACGTCGCCGGTTCCGAGCCCGAGATAGGCCTCGACCTCGGTGATGCGCACCACCACCCGCTCCTCGGCGACGTCGGTCACGAGCACGCCGCCGAGCAGGCGTGGCGCCACGTCCACGGCGAGCGCGCGCAGGTCCTCGCGCGCGGCGGGGCGCAGTCCGTCGCCGACCCCGCTCATCCGGGCGGCAGCCGGCACCACGACGCGTCGAACCCCGCGAGCGCCACGATCTCCGCGTTGTCGGCGAGGGAGAGGATGTGGGTCTCGACCCGCTCGGGCAGCGGGAGCAGATACCCGTCGTAGCGGTTCGAGACGACGTCGGGGGCGATGAGCACGGCCGCATACCGCCCGCTGGGCGACACGCACGTCTGGAGAACGGTGTCTTCGTTGGGCACATCCATCACGATCGCGGTCTCACCCTCGTCGTCGACGGTCGCGATCGTGGTGGCGATGGGCTGTCCGCCCTCGTCGCGCAAGGACGTCGTGCGCAGGGTGCCGCCGCCGGGAAGAGGCTCCACGTCGTTGAGGGTGCCGAGGTCTTCTGCCGAGGCGACGAGGGGCGTCTCGTCACCGGTCGAGAGGTCGAGCACCACCCATCCTTCCGGACGATCGATGACGGCCTCCGACGTGCCGGGGGTGATGCCGGCGATCGCGTTCGCCAGTCCGAACGAGGCCGGGTTCTCCCCCGTCGGCCCGGTGAGCGTCAGGGCGCTGTCGAACCCGACGAACAGCACGCTGTCGGTGTCGGGCACGAACGACCACGAATCGACGCGCGCGTCGCTCCCCTCGACGGCGACCTGCACGGGCGCCTCCTCGGCGGCGGAGTCGTCGACCGATGCCGTGAACAGCGCACTCTCGAGGGCGCCCTCGGTGCCGACCGCCGCGTCGGTGAAGAGGTAGCCGATCCGATCGCCCCGGTCGGCGGCCTGCAGGTCGGAGATCGTGCCCTCGCCCGGCAGGGCCAGCGTGCGCTCGTTCTGCCCATCGTGGTCGGTGACGATCAGCTGCGACTGATCGTTCTCATCCCGCACCGAGAACACCAGGTGGTCGGCGGTGATGCGGAAGTCCTCGATCGCGGGGTGCGTGAACACCGGGATCGCCTGCTCGCCGTCGAGGTCGGTGACGAAGACCGTGTCGCCGTTCTCGCCGCCGCGCTGCAGCAGGAACAGGTCGATGCCGGGGGTCGTGAAGGTTTCGGTGAGGGTCGAGGTGGCTCCGCCCCCCAGCCCGGTCACGTCGTCGATCGTCACGGTGTACTCGGTCTCATCCCACAGTGGCAGGGTGAACCGCACCCCGACGCTGCGCCCCGAGGTGTCCACCGCGAACGGGACTGCCGGGGTGATCGTCACCTGCGAGGCGTCGACCTCCTGCAGCGACTGGGTCGTCGTGAAGATGACGCGGGTGCCGGATGCTTCCACGGCGGCCTCGGGATCCACCGCGACGTCGGTCGCACGCGGCCCCTGGGCGACGCTCACGGCGGCGCCGACGGCGGCGAGCACCACGAGGGTCGCCACGACGATCGCGAAGACGGCCGCGAAGCCGAGCGGGCGCCGACGCGCGGCCTCAGGCCTGTCAGTACTCATACGGGTCCTCGGGCTCGTCGATCGCGGACACCTCGGCCGCATCGACCGTCAGCGTGCCGTCGCTCGCGGCCCGCACGGTGCCGGAGACCTCGACCCACTGCCCCGCCTCGGGTGCCGCCTCCCCGGAGGCGATCGGCACGCTGGCCGGCTGCGCGTCGATGACGCAGTGGGTGATGACCAGGCGGGTCAGGCCGAACCCGTCGTCGGTCGGGGCGACGAACCCGGTGAGGGTGACCTCCTGGCCGTCGAAGGTCTCCGGCGAGGTGGAGGTCGCGAACACCGTCGCCCACTCGCCGATGCCGAACGTGGAGGTGTCGCCGGATGCGGCGAGGGTCACCGCATCCTGACCCGCGAACAGCGGGGTGACGCCGACGTCGCGCGCGAGTGCCATCTCGGCCGACAGCGAGGTGGCGGGAAGGACGAGGGCCAGCAGCACGACCCCCGAGGCGATGGCGCCGCCGATGATCGACGCGGCGAGGGCGAGCGGATGCGCGTGGTGGGCGTGCCCAGGGGGACGAGCGTCGTGCGGAGCGGCGTCGGACGGATGCGGCTCGTCGGGCGTGCCACCCTCACGGGGCGGCGCCGCTGCGACCGACGCGCTCGCGGCGGCCTCGCGAGCCGCGCGGGCTTGCGCACGCGAGGTCGGACGCGCGTCGGTTTCCTGGAGGGTCGAGACGCCGGAAGCATCGGGCCCTGCGCTCGCGTCCGGCTCCTGCTCCGGAGCGCGCCGGCGTGGTCCCGGGGCAGGCGCGGACGGCGGCGGACCGTGCTCGTGCCCGTGCTCAGCTTCGGCCCCCAAGGGGAGCGCGAACGAGGCGACCGCCCCGACGAGCAGGAGCACCGCCATCGACACCGCGAACCACGACGAGTCGGGGTTGATGTAGAGGTCGAGGTCGCCGGTGAGGGCGAGCGAGACGGTGACCACGGCGATGATCGCCGCGAGTCCGACACCGAGCCAGCGCGTGCCGAGCGCTCCGAGGTCACGCAAAGAGGTTCACCCCCGTCGCGATGGCGAATGCGCTGAGAACGACCACGACGACCACGCCGGCGAGGGTGCGGGTGGTGAAGGTGGTGCGCAGCAGCGCGAGCATCTTGACGTCGACGAGGGGCCCGACCAGCAGGAACGCGACGATGGACCCCGGAGTGAAGGTGGAGGCGAACGACAGCGCGAAGAACGAGTCGACGTTGGAGCAGATCGACACCACCATCGCCAGCGCGATCATCGCGACGATCGACAGGGCGGGGTCGGATCCGATCGCCAGCAGCGTCTCTCGCGGCACGAGCACCTGCACCGCCCCGGCGATCGCGGAGCCGATGATGAGGGCGGGCATCACCGCCCGCAGCTCCACGACGAACTGCGCGAGGCTGCGGCGGACGCGTCCGCCCGGCTCGTGTGCGACCAGTTCGCATGTCTCGCGGAAGCGCTCCGTGAGCAGGCCGTCGGGGTCGCGGTGCAGGCTGTACAGCCATCCGATGAGGTTCGCGATGAGGTAGCCGCCGACCAGGCGGGCGATGAGGATGCCGTCGTCGAATCCGAACGCGGCGTGCGTCGTGATGATGACGATCGGGTTCACGATCGGTGCCGCGATGAGGAAGGTCATCGTCTCGGGCACGCTGAATCCGCGCATCAGAAGCCCGCGCGCGAACGGCACATTCCCGCACTCGCATACGGGGATGAGCATCCCGAGCAGCGACAGAACGGCGCGGCGGGCCCACGCCGCGCGCGGGAGCCACCGCTCGATGACGCCGGGCGGCACCCACACCTGCACCACGATCGAGAGCACGACGCCCAGGGCGATGAACGGCAGCGACTCGATCAGCACGCTGATCGCGAGGGTCAGCCCGTCTTGCGCGCGCGTGGAGAGCGAGAGCGGGTAGAGCGACGGCAGCAGCAGGTCGATGGCGAACAGCGCCAGCACCACAGCCACGCCGGCTCCCGCCCACACCAGCGCGCGGGCGGTCGACGACGGCTCGTGGAGGGTCTCCGAGCGGCGGCGCGTGTCAGTCGACGGCACGCTCGTTCGCCTGGGCGGCCGTGCATGCGGCGCACAGGCCGAAGATGTCGACGATGTGCTCGGCCTGGGTGAAGCCGTGCTGCGAGGCGGTCGCGTGAGCCCACGTCTCGACGTCGCTCGCGGCGATCTCGACGGTCAGCCCGCAGGATCGACAGATCAGGTGATGGTGATGGCCCGGCGATTCGCAGGCGCGGTAGAGATTCTCTCCTTCGGGGCTCTGCAGGGAATCGGCCTCGCCCTTGGCGGCCAGGCCCGCGAGTGCTCGGTAGACGGTGGCCAGCCCGATGCCCGTATTCTCCTCACGAAGGTGAGCGTGCAGCGCCTGGGCGCTGACGAATCCGGGGGAATCTCCGAGCGCCTCACGCACGCGCTCGCGCTGCCAGGTGTTGCGCTCGACCATGCCGCGAGTCTACCCGCGGCGCCTGGGCAAGCCCCGGGCGATTCTTATGCGAACCGTTCGCGGGTGACGCGGCCCCGCCGGCGGCCGACGACGCGACAGACGAGATAGATGACGAACGAGATGGTGGTGATGTAGGGGCTCACCGGCAGGGTGCCCGCGATCGCCAGCAGGATGCCGCCGACGGCCGAGACGAACCCGAAGACGGCCGACAGCACCGGCACGGCGAGCGAGCCGGAGGCCACGCGCATCGCGGCGGCGGCGGGAGTGACCAGCAGCGCCATCACCAGGAGCGCGCCGATGATGTGCACCGCGACGGCGACGATGAGCCCGAGCAGGAGCATGAAGCCGAGCGAGACGGCCGTCGTGGGCACGCCCCGCGCGGCGGCGGCCTGCGGGTCGAGGGAGTCGAATCGCAGGGGGCGCCAGATGAGCAGCAGGCCGAGCATCACGAGGGCCCCGATGCCGATGAGCCAGCCGAGCTGATCGGACTGCACGGAGACGATCTGACCGGTGAGCAGGCTGAACCGATTCGCGCTGCGGCCGCTGTAGAGCGACAGGAAGAGGATGCCGAGGCCGAGGCCGAAGGGCATGAGCACGCCGATGATGGAGTTGCGGTCGCGCGCGCGGGCGCCGAGCCATCCGATCAGCGCCGCAGCCACGAGGGATCCCACGATCGACCCCGTGACCACATCGAGGCCGATGAGAAGGAACGCGGCGGCCCCGGCGAAGGACAGTTCGCTGATGCCGTGCACGGCGAAGGCCATGTCGCGCTGGATGACGAACACGCCGATCAGGCCGCCGACGAGCCCCAGCACGGCGCCGGCGACGACGGAGTTCCACACCAGCTCGAGGATCTGCCCGTAGTACGGCAGCCCGCCGAACATCGCGTCCCACACGTCAGCCCAGTTCATGCGCCGACCTCGTCGTGGTGGTGGTGGTGCTCTTCGGCGTCGGGCGCGCCCACGACGACGAGGCGTCCGCCGGCCTTGAGCACGTAGACGGGGGCGCCGTAGAGGCGGGTCAGGGTGGCCGACTCGAGCACCTCGTCGGGGCGGCCGAGCGAGAAGCGGCCGTTCGCGATGTAGAGGATGCGGTCGACGCGATCGAGCACCGGGTTGATGTCGTGGGTGACGAAGAGCACGGCTGCGTCGGTGGCGCGACGATGCCGGTCGATGAGACCGATCACCGCGCGCTGGTTGGCGAGGTCGAGGCTGGTGAGGGGCTCATCGCACAGCAGGAGGGGCGGATCGTCGGCGAGCGCCTGTCCGACCCGGAGGCGCTGCTGCTCGCCGCCGGAGAGCTCCCCGACGCGACGGTCGGCGTAGTCTCCGGCGCCGACGGCCTCGAGGAGGCGGTCGACGCGAGCACGGTCGCCGCGTCGGGGGAGCGGGAACCCGAACCGATGGCCGTCGACGCCGAGGGCGACGAGGTCGCGGGCGCGCAGGGCGGTCTCGGGCGGCAGGGGACGCTGCTGCGGGATGTATCCGATCCGGCGGTTGCCGGCCCCGCGCACCTGCTCACCGAGCGCGGTCACACTGCCCTCGCTCAGCTGCTCGAGGCCGAGGATCGCCCGCAGCAGGGTGGTCTTGCCCGAGCCGCTCGGCCCGAGCACGGCGATCAGCTCGCCGGGCTGCACCTCGAGGTCGAGCCCCGCCCACAGTTCGCGGCCGTCGCGCCGCAGCGCCGCGCCGCGGATCTGGAGCGGAGGCGTCACTCCGTCAGCGCGTCGGCCATCGCCGCGACGTTCGCCTGCATCCACGAGACATAAGTCTCCCCCTCCGGGAGGGTTTCGGAGAATTCGAGGACCGGAATGCCCTGCGCGTCAGCCTCGTCGATGATCTGCGTGGTCTCGGCACCGCCGGTCTGCGCGTTGACGATGACGAGACGCACATCGCCCGACTCGAGGAGCGTGAGGGATTCCAGGAGGGTCGCGGGAGCGACATCCTGACCCTCTTCGACCGCCTCCGTGAAGGCCTCGGGGGCGACGTTGACGAGGCCCGCGTCCGACGACAGGTAGAGCGGAACCGGCTCGGTCACGAAGATCTCGTCGCCCTCGTGATCGGTCGCGACGGCGGCGAGGTCGTCTTCGATGGTCGCGATCTCTTCGACGAACGCGGCGAGGTTGGCCTCGTACGTCTCCGCCTGCTCCGGGTCGTGCTCGCTCAGCTCCTCGGCGATCGCCTCGGCGACGTGCTCCATCGTGTGAGGGTCGTACCAGACGTGCTCGTTGAAGCCCTCGATGTGCTCGTGCTCGTGCTCCTCCTCTTCGGCCGCTTCCTCCTCGGCCTCCTCCTCTTCGGAGTGGTCGTGCTCGGCCTCTTCGCCGGGGTAGTCGTGCGAGTACTCCACCGCGGTGATGACGTGCGCCTCCGATCCGCTCGATTCGATCATCGCGTCGACGAACGCGTCGTACCCGCCGCCGTTCTCGATGATGATGTCGGCCTCGCTGACCACCAGCTGGTCCTGCGCGCTGCCCTCGTACTCGTGCGGGTCCTGTGCGGAGCTGTCGATGATCGAGGTGACGGTGACCGCGTCTCCCCCGATCTGCTCGGCGATCTGACCGTAGACGTTGGTCGAGGCGACGACGGTGATCGTGTCGTCGCTGTCGGCCGGCTCGGTGGCCGCGGAGCCGCATCCGGCCAGCACGAGGACGGTGCCGGCTGCGATACCGACGGAGGGCAGGATTCGGGAGTCGCGCATGGGGAGATCCTACGCCTACTGATAATGGTTCCCAAAATCATGAGCAAGAGCCCGCCATCCATGCTCCCCCGCTCACCCTCGCGCGGTTCACCTGTCACCGGATGCCGCATCCCCACACCACAGCGACAATGAGCGGCACCCAACGCCCGGTCGTGGGCGCCCGGACGCGAAACGGCGGCTACTCGACGAGGAGGGCGGGCTCCTCGAGGACGGCGGCGATGTCGGCGATGAAGCGGGAGACCTGGTCGCCGTCGACGACACGGTGGTCGAACGAACCCGACACGGTCGTGACCCACCGGGGCCGCACCTCGCCGTCGACCACCCACGGCTTCTGCCGGATGGCGCCGAGGGCGACGATGCCGACCTCACCCGGGTTGATGATCGGCGTTCCGGCGTCGACCCCGAAAACGCCGATGTTCGTGATCGTGATCGTGCCGTTCTGCTGGTCGGCCGGGGTCGTCTTGCCCTCGCGCGCCGTGAGCGTCAGCTTCTCGAGCGCCTTCGCCGTCTCGCGCACCGACAGCGCCTGCGCGTCCTTGATGTTGGGGACCAGCAGCCCGCGCGGCGTCGCCGCCGCGATGCCGAGGTTCACGAAGTGACGCACGCGGATCTGGGCGCCCTCCTCAGTGTCGACCCACGCGGCGTTCACCATCGGGGTGCGGCGCACAGCCCACACCACGGCGCGGGCCATGATCAGCAGCGGCGACACCTTGGTGTCGGCGAACTCCGGCGAGGCTTTGAGACGCTTGACGAGCTCCATCGTGCGCGTCGCGTCGACGTCGACCCACACCGACACGTGCGGGGCGGTGTAGGCCGAGCGCACCATACCGCTGGCGGTCGCCTTGCGCACACCGCGCACCGGAATGGTCTCCTCGCGGTCGTCCGCCGGTGACGCCGCGGCGGCGACGGGGGCGGAGGGCTCCGAGGCGGTCACCGGGATCGTCTCCTCCCGCACCTCGCCCCACGCGGGCGTCTCGATGTTGCGGAAGACGCTTGCCTGCGAGGCGTGCGCCACGACGTCGTCGCGGGTCACCTCGCCGGCAGCGCCGGTCGGGGTCACGGCCGAGAGGTCGACCCCGAGGTCGCGGGCGAGCTTGCGGATGGGCGGCTTGGCCACCACGCCGACCGACGACGTGATGCGCTCCGCGGCCGACACCGGCGGCTTCCGACGCCGGGACTGGACCGGGCCGCCGGAGCCGTAGCCGACGAGGACCGATCCCGATCCGTCGGGTTCCGGCGCCTCGGCGGACTCCCCGTGCTCCGAGCGACCGACGGTGGTGTCGGCGCCGGAGGCGGCATCCGCAATGGTGATGATCGCCGCACCCACCTCGACGGTGTCGCCCTCGGCGACGAGCAGATCGCCGACGGTGCCGGCGAACGGCGAGGGGAGCTCGACGAGCGACTTGGCCGTCTCGATCTCGACGATCACGTCGTTGACGGCGATCTCGTCGCCGGGAGAGACCCGCCACGAGACGATCTCGGCCTCGGTGAGACCCTCCCCGACGTCGGGGAGGACGAATGTCTGCGTGCTCATGGCGTTCCTCTGCTGGGGCGGGTCAGTAGGCGAGGGCGCGGTCGACGGCCTCGAGGATGCGGTCGGGATCGGGCAGGTAGACGCCTTCGAGCTTGGCGGCGGGGAAGGGCGTGTCGAAACCCGACACGCGCAGCACCGGCGCCTCGAGAGCGTAGAACGCCTTCTCGGTCACCGTCGCCGCGATCTCCGATCCGAGGCTGACGAACCCGGGCGCCTCCTGCGCGTAGACCATGCGGCCGGTGCGCCGCACCGAGTCGAGGAGGGGGCCGTAGTCGACCGGCGAGAGCGAGCGCACGTCGACCACTTCGCAGCTGGTCCCCTCGGACTCCGCAAGAGCGGCCGCCTGCAGGAGGGTCGTCACCATGGCGCCGTGACCGACGAGGGTGACGTCGGTGCCGCGCCGCACGACACGGGAGGCGTGCAACGGCACGGCCGGGGCCGTGAGATCGACCTCGCCCTTCTGCCAGTAGCGTGCCTTCGGCTCGAGGAAGACGACGGGATCGGGCGACTCGATCGCCTCCTGGATCATCCAGTACGCGTCGTTCGGCGTCGACGGGCTCACCACGCGCAGCCCGGGCGTGTGGGCGAAGTAGGTCTCGGGCGATTCCTGGTGGTGCTCGACCGCGCCGATGTGTCCGCCGTAGGGGATGCGGATCACGACGGGCATCTGCACGGCGCCCTCGTGGCGGTTGGTGATCTTCGCCAGCTGCGTCGTGATCTGATCGAACGCCGGGAAGACGAACCCGTCGAACTGGATCTCGATCACCGGGCGGAATCCGCCCATCGCCAGGCCGATCGCGGTGCCGACGATGCCGGACTCGGCGAGCGGCGTGTCGAGCACGCGACGCTCGCCGAACTCGGCCTGCAGCCCCTCCGTCACGCGGAAGACGCCGCCGAGTCGGCCGATGTCCTCGCCCATGAGCAGCACGCGGTCGCTCGCGGACATCGCCGCGCGCAGGCCGGCGTTGAGGGCCTTCGCGATCGGCATGACCGCGGTGGCCTCGCTCGCCGCGGGTGTTGCCGTGGGCGTCGCCGTGGCGGCATCCGTGCTCATCGCGTCTCCCCCTCGAACGTCGCTTCGTAGGCCGCCAGCCACGCACGCTGCTCATCGATCAGCGGATGCGGGGCGGAGTACACGTGGGCGAACATGGCCTCGGCTTCTATGCCGCCGAGAGCATTCGTGCGCACGCGGGCGTCGTCGGCCACCGCCCGCGACTCGGCCTCGACGTCGGCGAAGAACGCCGCGGACGCGCCGCGGCCCTCGAGGTAGGCGCGCATGCGGGCGATCGGGTCGCGCCGCGCCCACGACTGCTCCTCGTCGGACGTGCGGTACTTGGTGGGGTCGTCGCTCGTGGTGTGCGCGCCCATCCGGTAGGTGAGCGCCTCGATCGCACGCGGACCGTCGCCGCCGCGCACCTCGTCGAGGGCCCGGCGCGTGACCGCGTAGCTGGCGAGCACGTCGTTGCCGTCGACCTGCACGCTGGGGATGCCGTATCCCGTGCCGCGCTGGACGAGCGGGGCGCGCGACTGCGTCGCGACGGGCACCGAGATGGCCCAGTGGTTGTTCTGCAGGAAGAAGACCTCGGGTGTGCGGTAGCTCGCTGCGAAGACCATCGCCTCGTGGACGTCGCCCTGGCTGGAGGCACCGTCGCCGTAGTAGACGATCACCGCCGCGTCTCGGTCGGGGTCTCCGGTGCCGCTTCGGCCGTCGAAGACCATGCCCATGGCCAGCCCGGTCGCGTGCAGCGCTTGCGCACCGAGCACGAGCGTGTAGATGTGGGTGTTGCCGTTCTTGGGGTCGGCCGGATCCCATCCGCCGTGCGTGAGCCCGCGCATGAGGCGAATGATGTCGACGGGGTCCACTCCGCGTATGCGGCACACGGCATGCTCCCGATAGGACGGGAACAGGTGGTCCTGCGCGCGGGCGGCCCGAGCGGATCCCACCTGCGCGGCCTCCTGCCCGAAGCTCGGCGGCCACAGCGCGAGCTGACCCTGACGCTGCAGGTGCGTCGCCTGCTGATCGAAGGCTCGGATCACCGCCATGTCGCGATAGAAGGTCTCGAGATCGGCGTCGTCGAGCGCTTCGATGTAGGGCAGATAGGCCTCGGCGGCGGCGCTCGCGGAGAGCGAGCCGTCGGCGTCGAGGAGACGTACGACGTCGGAATGTTCGGACGTGCCGTGTGCGGGCGCTTCGGGCGGGGTCACCGTTCTACGCTAGCCCGCCGTCCGGGGTGGTCCGATGGGAGATCATGCACAACGGATTCCGCGATGCGTAGGACCTTGTCGACAGATTCCTCTTCGCCGACGGAGATCCGGATGCCGTCACCGGCAAAGGGCCGCACGATGAGGCCTGCTGCCTCGAACGCCGCCGCGATCGTCATCGACGCGTCACCGGCAGGGAGCCACACGAAGTTTCCCTGTGCCTGCGGAATCCGCCACCCCACCTCGCGCAGCTGTGCGGCCAGGCGATCCCGCCGTCCCCCGATCACGGCGACACGCGCTCGGAGCTCGTCCTCCAGCTCGAGGCTCGCGATCGCCGCGACTTCGGACTGCCCGGTCACCGACAGCGGAATCGCGGTGCTGCGGGCCGCATCGAGCACCCGGGGGTGGCCGAGGGCGTACCCGACGCGGAGCCCCGCGAGACCGAAGGCCTTGGAGAACGTGCGGCAGACCACGACGTTGGGCCGCTCGGTCGCGAGCACACGCGTGCCGTCGACCGCGTCGGGGTCGGTCACGAACTCGGCGTAGGCCTCGTCGAGGATGATGAGCAGGTCATCGGGCACCCGCGCGACGAACGCGTCGAACTCGGCCTGGGTGACGACCGGCCCGGTGGGGTTGTTCGGCGAGCAGACGAGCACGGCTCGCGTGCGGTCGGTGACGGCCGCCGCCATCGTGTCGAGGTCGTGACGGGCGTCGTCGGTCAGGGGGACCTGCACCCCGGTCGCCCCGGCGAGCACCGTCAGCCAGGGATAGGCCTCGAAGGAGCGCCACGCGTAGATCACCTCGTCGCCCGGAGTGGAGACGGCCTGCACCAGCTGGGCCAGGATCGACACGCTGCCGGCACCGATGTGCACGCGCGAGACATCGACGTCGTAGCGTGCGGCGAGGCGCTCGCGCAGCAGGGTCGCCGCTGCGTCGGGATAGCGGTTGACCCCGACGGACTCCCGCAGCACCTCGACGACGCCCGGCAGGGGATCGAACGGGTTCTCGTTGCTGGAGAGCTTGTAGGCGTCGGCCCCCGCCTGGCGCCCCTGCTTGTAGGGGGGCAGCGCCGCGATGTCGGCGCGCACGCGCACGGGAATGTCGGATCCGTCGGTCACGGCCCGAGTCTACGACTCGCGCACTGTCGCACCGAGGTGCGCGCGTGGGAGACTGTCGCCACTATGGGCTTCCTGCTTCGAGTCGTCGTCAACGCGTTCGCCATCTGGATCGTCACCCTCATTCCGGTGCTCGGTGTGAGCGTCATCCCCTTCGAGCCCGGCGAGACGCTGCAGCTGGTGCTCACCCTGCTCCTGGTCGCGGCGATCTTCGCGCTCGTGAACACGCTCATCGGCACCGTGATCAAGGTGCTCGCCTTCCCCATCTACATCCTCACGCTCGGCCTGATCGGCCTGGTGATCAACGGTTTCCTCCTGTGGCTGACCGCCTGGATCACGGGATTCTGGAACTTCGGCCTGCGGGTCGAGGACTTCTGGTGGGGGATCGTGGCGGCCATCGTCATCTCGCTCATCAACTGGATTGCGGGCATCATCCTGCGCCCTCGCGACAAGGGCTGAGCCGACCGCGGCTCACTGTCCGCCGCCTCCCGCGGACCGGTCGGAGCGACGGTGGGCGGTGTACTCGAACACCTCGACGCCGTCTGCCTCGGCCAGCGCATCGACCAGGTCGTGCACGCCGTCCACGCGCGGATCACCGCTCTGATCGATCAACGCCGCCGTCTCGGCGTAGGCGGACATGTGATGCGCGGGCATCGTGAGGTCGTCGATCCCCGCGTCGGGATCGGCGCTGCGTTCGACCACGACGCTTCCGGGTGCGCCCACCGCCTGCGCGTGGCCCCCGCCCGACAGCGCCGCCACCGGATCATCGGTGTGCCGCACGGTGACCGCCAGCACGTCGTCGCCGACGTCGGCGTGCACGGGGGAGCCGAAGGTCATGACGGTGCGCACGTCGTATGTGCCCTCGAGCGCCAGGTGCGAGGTGACCATGGCGGCCTGGGAGTGCGCGGCGGTGTGCACGACGTCTCCCGGCCGGATGCCGGCATCTCCCATCGCGGCGATGGTCGCGTCGTATGAGGCCGACCGCTGCCGACTGTAGAGCTGCAGGTTGGAACGGTTGTCGAAGGGCTGGGTGCCGCCGAGCTGCGACGACCGCGTGCCCGCGACGTAGACGACATACTGCGCTGGTGCACCGGTGAACGTGTACTTCTCGATGCGCACCTGCGCGGCCCCGGCCGGCATCCGCGCGGCGATGTCGGCGAATGACCGCGGCGCCGGCAGCGACGACGCCGCGGTGCGACGCACGGCCACCGACGCCGGGGCTCCGGTGAGGCGGGCGGATGCCGGCACCCGGCCGGCGCCGGTGCCGTGCACGCCCGCGGCGAGGCCGCCGACGAACAGCCCGGCCGCCCCGAAGGGACTCAGCAGCGCGCCGGTGGTCTGGGCCTGCGCCACCAGATCGCTCGGCCACGTGAGCGTGTGACGCATGAGGAGCATCGCGGCGCCGATCCCCGCGTCGGGGTGGTCGCCGTGCAGGGCCGTCAGGCGACGCTGGATAAGACCGGCTCGCAGGTCGTCGCCCGCCAGCTCCGCCGCGCGGCGCTCCGCCCACAGTTCGACGGTCTCGTACACGGCCGCGGCATCGCGGAGCGCTCGCGCGACCTCGGCGGCCGTTTCGCGCCGCTCCGTGGTGCGCATCCGGAGCGCCTCGATCTCCGCCCCGAGACGCTGAGACGTTGCCGGGCCCAGCATCAGATCGTCGGCGGCGAGCATCAGGTAGCGATCGACGTCGTCGAGGTCGGCGCGCAGTACGTCGAAACCGCGCGCAGCGTGACGGAGGGTGTCGGTGTCGACGGCGACGGCGCCGCCGGCGGAGATGTCGAGGTCGTCGCTCATCGCTCACTCATCCCCACGCCGCCTCGTCCTGCAGTCGCATCGCCTGCCGGGCCGCGTCATCGCGCAGCACCTCGGCCTGTGCGGCCGCGCCGGCGACGTCGTCGCACCAGCGTTGCGCGGCATCACGGAACTCCCGACCCGCGCGGGAGCGCCACGACGTCGCCTCGGCAAGCCGCACGGCGTCGGTCTCGACCTGCCGCAGGCGGTCGACCGCGAGCGCGAGACGCCGCTCCGCGCGCTCGGCCGCCGCCACGTCGGCGCCCGAGATGGTCGAGGCGGGGGAGGGGAACGTGAAGAGCATGCGTCCAGGATGCGGCCGCGTCCGGCCTCGGTCGCAGCCGCGACAGCGAGCCTGAGGACGGAGGCGGGACGGGTGCGACCTGTGCAGGGGGAGAGCGACCGGGCGGCATCCGCCTCTTGCGCGAAGCGCATCCGGTGCACGCACAATGGGGATCATGAGCGCGAACGAGTACGAACCGTTCCGCGTCGTCTTCGTCTGCACCGGCAACATCTGCCGCTCCCCGATGGCCGATGTCGTCTTCCGCTGGTTCGCGGATTCGGCCGGACTGAGCGATCGTGTGGTCTCGACGAGCGCGGGAACCGGGGAGTGGCACGTCGGCGAGCGAGCCGACCACCGCACCCTGGAAGCCCTGGAACGCAAGGGCTATGACGGATCGCGGCACCGTGCCCGACAGTTCACCGGCGAGGACTTCGAGCGGAACGACCTGATCGTCGCGCTCGACCGCAGCCACGAGCGCATCCTGCACGAGTGGGCGCGCACCGAGGGCGACACCGACAAGCTCGCGCTGCTGATGTCGTTCGAGACGGATGCGCCGACCCTCGACGTGCCCGACCCCTACTACGCCGGCCCCGGGATGTTCGACGACGTGCTGACTATGATCGAGGGTGCGAGCCGGGCGCTCTTCCGGCAGCTCGAACCCGCCATCAGACCGGCGTCCTGACGCCGGTCCCCTCACGCGCGACGACGGGAGTCTCCGGTGACCTCTCTGCCCGACCAGCCCCTCAGCCCGCTCGACGGCCGCTACCGCGGCGTCGTGGCCCCGCTCTCCGATTTCCTCTCCGAGGCGGGCCTGAATCGCGCGCGCGTCGAGGTGGAGGTGGAGTGGCTGCTCGCCCTCACCGACCGTTCGCTGTTCGGAACGTCACCCCTGGATGAGGAGGCCAAGCGCAGCCTGCGCGCGCTCTACACCGATTTCGGGGCCGAGGAGATCGCCTGGCTCGGCGAGAAGGAACGGGTCACCCGTCACGACGTGAAGGCCGTCGAATACCTCGTTCGCGACCGACTCGACCGACTCGATCTCGGCGGCATCGCCGAGATCACGCACTTCGCCTGCACGAGCGAGGACATCAACTCCACCGCCTATGCCCTGACCGTGCAGCGCGCGGTGACGCAGGTGTGGGTGCCCAAGCTGCGCGCGGTGATCACGAAGCTCGAGGCTCTCGCGGTCGAGCACCGCGACGCGGCGATGCTCTCGCGCACCCACGGCCAGCCGGCCACCCCGACCACGATGGGCAAGGAGCTCGCCGTGTTCGCGTGGCGCCTCGCGCGGGTCGCGGATCAGATCACCGGCGGCGACTTCCTCGCGAAGTTCTCCGGTGCCACCGGCACGTGGTCCGCGCACCTGGCCGCCGAGCCCGACGTCGACTGGCCGGAGCTGTCACGTTCGTTCATCGAGGGCCTCGGCATCGGCTTCAACGTTCTCACCACGCAGATCGAGTCGCACGACTGGCAGGTCGAGCTCTACGACCGCGTGCGACACGCGGGCGGCATCCTCCACAATCTCGCGACCGACGCATGGACCTACATCTCCCTCGGCTTCTTCGCGCAGATCCCGGTCGCCGGGGCGACCGGCTCCTCGACGATGCCGCACAAGATCAACCCGATCCGCTTCGAGAACGCCGAGGCGAATCTCGAGATCTCCGGTGGTCTGTTCGGCACCCTCGCCCAGACCCTCGTGACCAGCCGCATGCAGCGCGACCTCACCGATTCGACCACGCAGCGCAACATCGGCGTCGCGTTCGGTCACTCGCTGCTCGCCCTCGACAACCTCGAGCGCGGGCTCGGCGAGATCTCGCTGTCGCAGCACGTGCTGGATGCCGATCTCGACGCCAACTGGGAGGTGCTGGCCGAGGCGATCCAGACCGTCGTGCGCGCCGAGATCACCGCTGGGCGATCCCAGATCTCCGACCCCTACGCGCTGCTCAAGGAGCTCACGCGCGGGCGTCGCGTGGGCGCGACGGAACTGGCCGAGTTCGTGCGGGGTCTCGACATCGGGGATGACGCCAAGGAGCGCCTGATCGCGCTCACCCCGGGCGGCTACACCGGGCTCGCGTCATCCCTCGTCGACACGCTCGCGTAGACCGCTCAGGAGGAGGTGGGGGACTCGTCGCCCGCGGAGTCGACCTCGTCGGGGAGGAGTACCGGGCGATCGATCGGCTTCTCCATCTCGGCCGGATCGACCGCGAGCAGCAGCAGGGCGACGATGAGAAGCGTCGCGATGAAGCTCACCCCCGCCACCACGAGCGCGACGACGATCGCGCGCTGATGGTCCTCTGCCGGAAGCGCCTGGAAGAATCCCATCGCCACGAGCGCGACGATCCCGGCGAACGCGGCGGCGGCGAAGGCGAGCCCGAGAAGCTGAACGGGCTTGAGCAGGTCGCGGCGGGTGCGCTTGTCGGTCACGCGTCGGCGCCCCTCTGTTCTGCAGCGCCCTGTTCGGCAGCGCCCTGCTCGGCGGTGTCGGATCCGGCCGTCTCGGCGGGCGCAGTCTTGGGCCGCGGGCTGGCTCCGGCGATGCCGAGGTACACCGCGACGATGGCGGTGTAGAAGCCCAGCACGCCGACGGCGATGATGGTGCCGGTCAGCTCGAACGTGCCGGCCTCCTCGATCGTGTAGCTGAGCGAATACTCCGGCGACACGATCAGCGTCGCTGCGGCGAACACGAGGGTGAGCGCGCCGATGACGACGCCGTCGCGGGATTCAGTGCGTGTGGGGATGCTGCCGACACCGCCGCGCATGCCGCGGATACCCGCGATGAGCTCGGTCGCTCCCGTGAGGACCGCCCACGCGATCACGATGACGAAGAAGAGCGTCGTGGTGCGCCACGGCGGCAGGCCGGCGGCCATGCCGGCGGCGGCCGAGATCAGCCCGAGGAGCACCGCGGGCCACCGGGCGCCGACCGGGTACACCAGCCACGCCGCGGCGAGGTGCACGAGGGCGGTGGCGAGGGCGAACCCGCTGAAGACGGCGAGGCCCACGGCGGCCGAGTGGTCGCTCGAGAAGGTGATCATCACCGCGGCGATCGCCGCGAAGACCGCACGTGCGACCTGGACGTGGCGCACGTCGAAGGCGCGCGAAGACGGAGATGAAGTCACGATGGTTCCTGTGGAGGTGGTCCTGACGGACAGGACGGATGCGTCCAGTTTAGGTCGTCGCCCCTGTGCGGGTACTCCACGCCCGTCCGGGACGCATCAGTCCTGCCCGATCCCGCGCAGCCAGCGCCGCAGGAGATCCTCGAGTCGCGCGCGCTCCTGTTCATCCAGCGCGGCGAGCAGACGGTGCTCGTTGCGCATGTGTGCACCGAACGCGTCGTCGATCACGCGACGGCCGGCGGCCGTGAGCGCGACGACCCGCCCTCGCCCGTCCGATTCGCTCGTGCGCCGCGCGACAAGGCCCGCCGCCTCGAGGCGGTCGAGCCGCTTGGTGACCGCGCCCGTGGTCACCATCGTGTGGCGCGCGAGCTCGCCGGGCGCGAGCTGGAAGGGTTCACCACCGCGTCGCAGCGTCGCGAGGATGTCGAAGTCTCCCTCACCGAGGCCATGCTGCTCGTAGACCGCGATCAAATCGCGTCGCAACGCGTCTGACAAACGGTGGAGTCGCCCGAAGATCCCCTGCGGCGACACGTCGAGGTCGGGCCGCTCCCGCCGCCACTGCTCTTGAATGCGGTCCACACGGTCAGCTGATCTGCTCACCTTGGCATTATATCTTTCTCGGAAGCTATAATGTCTTCCATGGAAGCTAGTTCGACGCTGCGGTGGATCATGATCACCGCAGTCGCCCCCGTGAGCTGGGGAGCCACGTACTGGGTCACCCGTGAGTATCTTCCGGCGGAGAGTCCGCTGTGGGGGGCCGCGGTGCGCGCGCTGCCGGCGGGGCTCCTGCTGCTCGCGGTCGCGCGTCGACGCCCGACGGGAGCGTGGTGGTGGCGTGCTGCGGTGCTGGGCGCCCTGAACTTCGGCGGATTCTTCGTCCTCGTGTACGTCGCGGCTCAGTTGCTGCCGACGTCACTCGCGGCATCCGTCATGGCCCTCGCACCGGTCACCCTCGCCGGACTCGGATGGATGCTGCTCGGGCAGCGCCCCACGGGCGCGGCCGTCCTCGGCGCCTCGCTCGGAATCATCGGGGTGGTCCTCGTTGTCGGCCTTTCGACGACGAAGGTCGACCCACGGGGAGTCGCGGTTTCCCTCTCCGCCCTGCTCATGTCGTCGCTCGGCGCGATCCTCACGACCCGATGGCGAGACGACACCCCGGTCGTCACCTCGACCGCGTGGCAGCTCACGGCTGGTGGTGCGATGCTCATCCTCGCGGCGGTGTGCGTCGAAGGGGCGCCGCCCGCGGTAGCCGCACCGGGCGTTGTCGCGTATACCTTCGTCGCGGTGGTCGCCACGGCTGCAGCCTTCCTCTGCTGGTTCGCGGGCCTTCGCCACCTCGCGCCCGCCACGGTCGGAACAGTCGGGCTGCTCAATCCGGTGACCGGCATCGCCCTCGGCACGCTGATCGCCGGCGAGACCCTCACGAACGCGCAGGCCATCGGCGTGGCACTCGTGCTCATCGGGATCGCGGTCGGCCGAGGCCGTGTCGTCGCGCACCGGCCACAACGGGGCCGCGCGCCTCGCGAGCGGGCGCGCAGGGAGGCGACGTGCTGAACGTCAGGCGAGGAGAGTCTCTCCGATGTATCCGCCCTCGGCGCAGCCCGGCGGCACGGCGAAGACGGCGGACCCGATCGGCGTCGTCCACTCGTTGAGCAGATCGAGTTCGTCGAGGCGCCGCTGAATGGGCGTGAACTGCTTGTCGACGTCTGCCTGGAACGACACGAAGATCAGCCCGGAGTCCGACACCCGGTCGCCGGTGGGCGCCTCGTCGTAGTTGTAGGCGCGCCGGAAGATCCGCTGCGTCGGGTCGTCGGGTCGGGACCGTCGCATGTGCGAGAACTCCGGGATCACCGGGAAGCCGATGGCCGTGGTGGCTTCGAAGTCGGGCTCGTCGTGTTCCGCGGTGCCCGTCAGCGGCGCGCCGTTGGACAGATAGCGACCGACGGACTGCTCCCGCCCGGGCCGGTCGAGCTGGTCCCACGTGTCGAGGTCCATCTGGATGCGGCGCACGACCGCGCCGGTGCCGCCGGCCATCCAGCCTTCGGTGTGCCACACCACGGTGTCGAACTCACTCGTGCCCGGCTGCGGATTGGCGGTGCCGTCGACCTGGCCGAACAGGTTGCGCATCGTCGTGCCGGGGGCGACCGAGCCGTAGGCGCGACGGAAGCCGTGCTGCGTCCACTTCACGTCGGCGAAGCTGCGCGCATCCTTCAGCAGCATGCGCGTGGCGTGGGCGACGGTCGTCGGGTCGTCGCCGGCGAACTGGATGAGCAGGTCGCCGTCGCTGAACTCCGGCTGCAGCCTGTCGATGCCGAACGCGGGCAGCGGCGCGAGCCAGGCGGGACCGGTCCCGCCCGCGCGTGCGACGAATCCGGGACCGAAACCGAACGTCACCGTCAGGCGCGCCGGCGGGGAGGCCATCTCGTGTTCGGAGTCGGCGAGTGCCGCCTCGCCCTGCGTCAGGCGCGACGCGTCGTCGGTGAGGACCTGCATGAGACGGCGGAGCCCGTCGCGGTCGACGTCGTCGTGCAGGCTCAGGCCCACGAAGGTGCCGTGCGCCTGGGCGTCGGTATCGACGCCGGCCTGGTGTGCTCCGTAGAAGGGCACAACGGTGTCGCCGTTCAGCGGCACCGAGGCGGATGCGGTCGGGGAGTCGTTCTGGGAGAGGGCCAGGTCGGCGCCGATCGCGGCAGCGGCGCCGACGCCGGCGACAGCTCCCCCGAGGAGGAACTGCCGCCGGGTCGAGCCGGATCGGCCCGCGCCCTTGTCGGGCGCGGCCATCAGCTGTCGTCCGACCCGCTCGTGTCGGACTCGTCCATGTCCATGTCCATCTCGGAGTCGTCGCCGACGTAGTTCTCGTTGGCGCCCGAGTAGTCCTTCACCGGGGCCGTGAACTCCACCGTAGAGTCGTCGGCGAAGGTCAGCGTGAAGGTGACCTCCTCGCCTGCCACGATGGGCTGGTCGAGCCCCATCAGCATGATGTGGCTGCCGCCGGGCTCGAGCGCGTAGGTGCCCTCGGCGGGGATGACGAAGCCGCCGTCGATCGGCTGCATGACCATCTCCCCGGTCTCGTCGGTGACGGTCTCGTGCAGCTCGATCATCGGGGAGACCTCCGTCGAGGCGGCGACGACGGTGATGTCTTCGCCGGAGGAGTTCTCCAACTCCCCGAAGGCCGCCGACATGCCCGACTCGGCGGACTTCACCCATGCGTCGCTGATCGCGAAGGCGTCCGCCTGGGTGGCGGCCTCGGTGTCGGCAGCGGGCGTCGTCGACGTCGACGCACAGCCGGCGAGCAGAAGTGCGCCGGCCGCCAGGAGCACGCCGAAACGGGAGGTGGTGCGGATGGATGTGTTCACAGGATTGCCTTTCAGAGTGCGATGGCGACGGGTCACGACTCGTCGCCGGTGCCGGCCTTTCGCCGGTGGGTGAGGGAGATGAGCGCGAAGGCGGCGACCGCGACGGCCGCCCCACCCGCGCCGATGAGCACGAGACGCATCGCGCCCGCGCTCTCCTGTGTGCTCTGACTCTGCGACGACGCCGGGTCGCCGACGCTGTCACCGGTACTCGCGGTCGCGTCGGTCGCGGCCCGCTCGAGGGGCTCGGCATCGCCGATCGTGAACGGCACGAGACCGCTGATCGGATGGCCGTCCTCGGAGACGACGCGCCAGCGCACCTCGTATCCCGCATCCGGCATATCCGGCTCGAGCGCGATCGTCACGACGTTGTCGCTCCGTTCGGGCTCACCGTCGGCCCAGTCGTGGCCGTCGGCGTCGGCGACGACGACGGCCGCCCCCATCGGGAGGATCTCACCCGAGAAGGTGAGCGTCACCGACTCGGGAGCCACGGCGAGCTGCTCGTCCGTGGCCGGGGTGCTCGAGATCAGTTCGTCGTGCGCGGCGGCGGGGGCCGCGACGACGACGGCGGATCCGAGCACGATGCTCGTCGCGGCAACCGCCGTGACGAGGCGCGTGCGGATGCGGAACATCGACGACGCCCTTCTGCGCACGATCGTGCGCGAGTACTCCGCTCGGCCGCAGCCGAGCGCGAACGACCCGTCGCCCGAAACGGACGACAGCGGAGGTCAGAGCACTCGGAGGGCGGGCGGTCCGCGGCGCCGCAGGGGCGCCAGGCGGGGGGCGTCGTCGACCGACAGGGCAGCGACGAAGAGAGGGGCGCGGGGCGCATCCGGAACCGGGGAGAGCACGGCGACGGGCTGACGGCGGCGCCACCACGCGACCAGCTCGCCGGCCAGGGTGCGCAGCGCGGCGAGAACCCGCTCGCCTCGGTACAGGGCCGCGACCGTGACGACGGCCGCGAGTACGTGCCAGCCCCACATGGCGGCATCGGCATACAACGCGGCGGTCGTCTCGCCGGACAGCGGCGCCAGCGTGATCGCACCGTGGTGGTGGCCGCCGGCCGTCACGGCACCGGCATCGGCCGCGCCGAGCACGAACAGCACGTGGAAGAGCACCTGACTGAGCGTGACCGACAGCGACAGGCGGAAGACGGAGAGGCGTCGACCGGCCAGGAGGGTGCAGACGAACACGGAAAGCACCCACGGCACGACGATGCCGAGCCATCCGGGCATCGCACCGCCGCCGGCGACGTGCGACAGCAGCGCGACGAATGTCGCGACGGATGCGGCGACGAGACCACGAGCGACCCGAGGTGCCCGTGACTGACGCATGGTCCCCATTGTCGCACCTCCGCCGGCGGAGGTGCATCCTCACCCGTCGAGCGAGTGCCCCAGCACGGAGAGGGTGGCCGAACGGGCGTCGCGACCCTGGTCGCCGCGGCGCGCGACCAGAAGGCCCACGACCGATTCGGTGACGAGCATGAGCGACGCTCGGGAGGCGTGCTCGAGCTCTTCGCGGAAGGATCCGCGCACCGGGGGGATCACGAGCGCGATGTCGGCGGATTCGGCGACCGCCGACCGCGCGAAGGAGGTGATCGCGATCACGCGGGCGCCGCTCTCCCGTGCCGCGGTCATGACCGCGAGCGTCGCACGGTTGACCCCCGACCCCGAGATGACCAGGCAGACGGCGCTCGCGCCGAGTTGGCGGGCCGCGATCTCCTGTCCGAGGGTGTCCGGCAGGTACTCTGCGGGGCGTCCGGCGGCCGTCAGGCGCAGCACCATGTCCAGTCCGAGCGGTGCGGACAGGCCGTTCGCGGCCACCAGCACTCGCGTCGCGCCGTCCAGGGCACCGACGAAGCCTTCGAGCTGGTCGTCGGTGAGGGCGGTGACCGTCTGCGGCAGGCGCGCACTGAAGGCATCCACCTCGGCCCGCAGCGCGCCGAGCATCGAGCCGTCGCTCGTCACGGCGGGGGCCGCCGATCCGCGTGCGAGCTCACGGGCGAGGGCCACCCGCAACTGCGGATAGCCGTCGTAGCCGAGAGTCTGCGCGGTGCGGATGACGGTGGCACGGCCCACCCCGACGGCCTCGGCGAGTTCCTGCGCCGACCGGTCGATGGCCGACTCGATGTCGGCGGCGATCGCCTCGGCGACCCGTCGCTCACTGGGCTGCATCGAGGGGGCGAGGGCGGCGACGCGGGCACTCGGGGGTGCGTCAGAGGATCCGACCCAGGTCACGTGCGCCCGCTCCCTCCATGATCCGGCGGCGAATCGCGCCGGAGATCGCGTCCATGAGCATCGTGGCCGCGACCACGACGATCAGGAGCATGCCGACCGTATCCCACTCTGGGAAGTTGGTGTAGTTCGACAGCATGTTGCCGATGCCGCCCGCGCCGGATGACTCGCGACAGGCCTCTCAGCGGCGGGCGGGAGACGAGCCGGATGCCGCCGCGGCGGCCCAGGCGCGGAGATCGTCGGAGAGGTCGGCGATCGTGCGCCCGCGCAGCGTTGCGGGGAACGGCGAGGAGTCGCAGGTGGCGCCCACGAGCGCCGTGTCGGCACCGAGAGCCGCAGCGGGGGCCAGGTCGAACTCGGCGATGTCGCCGATCGAGAGCACGGCGCCGTCCTCGAGTGCGCCGCGGATCACGGCCGACAGTCCGTCCGGCTTGCCGACGGTGAAGTGCATCGCCGAGAAGAGGTCGGCGATGCCCCAGTCGGCGAGGAGCTCCCGCACGCCGGCGTCGGGAGCATTGGTCGCCAGCACGAGCCGGGCATCGCCGGCGAGGTCGCGGAGGAGGTCGGCGATGCCGGCCGGGGGTGCCACCGGCGCCGCGGGGGTGCCGAGCACGTCACGGCTGGTCTCGTAGGCCGCGCTGACGTCGGCGGCGGCGATGCCGGCGTGCTCGGCGGCGGTTCCCACGGCGTGGTACCCGTCGCGGTATCCCGAGTCTCCCGTAGCGAAGGAGGCGAGTTCCGCCTCGGCCGTGGTGAGGAAGCCGTCACCGGCGACCCGGGCGAGGGAGCGGGCGTAGGCGACGATCGGTCCGTCGCCGAGGGCGAGCGTTCCGTCGAGGTCGAAGACGATGGTGCCGGTCACGTGGGTCCTTTCCACGCCCATGTGGACGCAGCGTCCACGCTAGCCCGCAATTGTGGACGGAATGCTCACCGGCAGATGAACAACCGGTTACGAGCCGTGCGGATGGGCTCCCACGCCGTCGACAAAACAGGAGATTTCAGGGCGACCAGGCGTGATCGGCCCTGTTTCCCGCCGCCACGGCGCCGATCTCCTGTGTTGTTGACGCGAGGCCCACGTACTGGCGCCGAGCGGGCGCGGAAACGGCGCGGAAGGGGCGCGGAAGGGGCGGCAACGGCGCGTCGGGTCCGTGTCAGACGCGGCGGGCGCCCGAGAACCGCGTGATCAGGCCCGGGTGGTCGAACGGCATCGCGAGAACGGAGTCGGGTGCTCGATCGACGAGGTCGGCGAATCCGGCCGCGGCGAGCAGGTCGTCGTCGAGGGCGAGCAGCTCGGCCTCGACGAGAGGCCAGGGCTCGTGCTCGTTGGCGGCCCAGATCGTGCGGCCGAGATGCCGCTCGTGGAACCCCCAACGCGCGGTGAGGAACCGGGACAGCGGCGTGTCGATCACGGTCCCCCCGATCGCGACGCGGATCCGCGTGCGCGGCTCTCCAGGCCTTCCGCTCGCGGATCGACGCCGTGAGCGGAACTCCCGCACCCGCGCGCCAGGCTCATCGCGCATGCCGATCTGCGACCACCGGTAGGGAAGTCCGAACAGGGCTCGCGCGGTGAGCACGGGGAGGAGGTGCTCGGCCTCGAGCGTCTGGAAGACGACGCCGCGCCTTCCGGCGGCATCCACGCCATAGGTGCGGACGTTGATCTCGCAGAAGGTGCCCAGGCGCGGCACCGGCCCGAAGGGCAGGAATCGGAAGTCGGACAGCACGAAGGGGACGAGGGCGATCCACGCCGAACCGTCGAACACATCGGGTTCGACCCCAGTCGGCATCAGCGGTCGGATGCGGTCGGGATCCACCCGCCAGTGCAGGAACACGGCGTGGCTCCAGCGCTGGGCGATCCGAGCCCGTCCGGGCAGTGTGGGCGCGCCGGGCTCGAGCAGCGGCAGGTCGGAGCGGGTCACCGGCTCGGGTCGATCAGCGTCATGCCGGCCGGCGACGACCGGTCGAGCACGGGCAGGAGGGCGGCGGCGTCATCGAGCGAGACGACCGCTTCGACGAGGTCCTGCGGACGCAGATCGCCGCTCTCGATGAGCGACAGCATCGCCGGATAGTCGACGGCGGCCATGCCGTGGCTGCCGAGCACGTCGAGTTCCCACGCGATCGCGCGCGCCATCGGCATCGGCGACAGACCCGTGGGGCTCGGCAGCAGTCCGACCTGCACGTGGCGACCGCACCGGCGCAGCGACAGCACGGCATCGGCGCAGGTCTGCTCCGACCCGACGGCATCCATCGACACGTGGCTTCCGCCGTCGGTCAACGACCGGATGCGCGCCGGCACATCGTCGCCGGCCGGCACGACGTGGTCGGCGCCCAGTCGCACGGCGGTCTGCCGCGCGCGTTCGCTGCGGTCGACCGCGACGACCCGCGCGCCGAGCGCCTTGGCGATCATCACGGCACTCAGACCCACTCCGCCGGCGCCGACGATCGTGACCCATTCCCCGGCGGACAGGCGCGCACGTGCCGTGAGGGCCCGGAAGGCGGTGGCGAAGCGGCACCCGAGCGCGGCGGCGGCCTCGAAGGACACGTCGTCGGGGATCGCGACGAGATTCGTGTCCGCGGCGTGCAGGGCCACCCGTTCGGCGAACGACCCCCAGTGGGTGAACCCCGGCTGCTGCTGGTCGGGGCACACCTGCGCGTCGCCTCGGCGGCACCACGTGCACCGGCCGCATCCGCACACGAACGGAACGGTGACCCGGTCGCCGACCCTCCAGCGTTCGACGCCCGCGCCCACGGCGTCGACCACGCCGGCGAGCTCGTGGCCGGGAACGTGCGGCAGGGCGATGTCGTCGTGCCCGACCCAGGCGTGCCAGTCGCTGCGGCACAGCCCCGTCGCCTTCACCGCCACGACGACTCCGCCCACGGGGGCGGCCGGCGCGGCGACGTCTCGGACCGACAGCGGTCCGGCGATCTCATCCATGACCAGCGCGCGCACATTCTCACGCTACCGCCGCCCGGTGTCGACCCCTCGCGAGCGAGCACCGCCCCGCGCATACCGTGGGACCAGCCCGAAACGAGGAGAACCATGGCACAGACCATCGCCGATCAGTCCGTCGAGATCCTCGAGCGCGCCGGCGTCGAACGGGTGTGGGGCCTGCCCGGCGACTCCCTGAACGCCTTCACGGATGCGCTGCGCACCAGCGACATCGCCTGGATGCACGTGCGGCACGAGGAGGCGGCCGCGTTCGCCGCGGCGGCGGAGGCGGAGATCACCGGCGAGCTCGCCGTCGTCGCCGGAAGCTGCGGACCCGGCAACCTGCACTTCATCAACGGCCTGTTCGATGCGCACCGCAGCCGGGTGCCGGTGCTGGCGATCGCCTCGCACATCCCGTCATCCGAGATCGGGTCCACCTACTTCCAGGAGACCCACCCGCAGGAGCTGTTCCGCGAGTGCAGTGACTACTGCGAACTCATCTCCGACCCGGCGCAGTTCCCGTGGGTGCTGGAGACGGCGATGCGCACGGCCGTGGAGAAGCGCGGGGTCGCCGTGGTCGTCGTGCCCGGCGACATCTTCTTCGAGAAGGCACCCGAGCGACGCCCGGCGGCCGCCGTTCAGGCCACCCGGCCGCGCATCGTTCCGGCCGAGAGCGAGCTCGAGGCCGCTGCGAAGCTGCTGGATGCCGGCGACGCCGTGACGATCCTCGCCGGCGCCGGGGTCGCGGGTGCCCATGACGAGGTCGTCGCGCTCGCGGACCGGCTCCAGGCACCGATCGTGCACGCCCTGCGCGGCAAGCAGCACATCGAACACGACAACCCCTTCGACGTCGGGATGACCGGTCTTCTCGGCTTCGCGTCGGGGTACCGGGCGATGGAGAAGTGCGACACGCTGCTCATCCTCGGCAGCGACCTGCCCTACCGGCAGTTCTACCCGCAGGACGCCACGATCATCCAGGTGGATGTGCGCGGTGAGCAGCTGGGCAGGCGCGCCCCGATCGACCTCGGCCTCGTCGGCGATGTCGGCGAGACCGCGCGCGCCCTCCTGCCGATGCTGCGCGTCGGCCGCGACAGCGATCACCTCCGTTCGGCGCTCGAGCACTACGGCAAGACGCGCGCGCAGCTCGACGAGCTGGCCACCGACGACGGACACACGCCGATCTACCCGGAGTTCCTCACGCGCCTCATCGACGAGGCGGCCGCCGACGACGCCGTTTTCGTGCCCGACGTCGGGTCGCCGGTGACGTGGGCGGCGCGCTACCTGCACATCCATTCCGGTCGCCGCCTCGTCGGATCCTTCTCCCACGGGTCGATGGCCAACGCCCTCCCGCACGCGCTCGGTGCGCAGGCGGTCGACCGAGACCGGCAGGTGATCGCCCTCGCCGGCGACGGGGGTCTTGCGATGCTCATGGGGGATCTGCTGTCGCTGCGCCAGAACGATCTGCCGGTGAAGATCGTCGTCTACAACAACTCCTCGCTGAACTTCGTCGAGGTCGAGATGAAGGCGGCCGGCATCGTGAACTTCGGCACCGGGCTGGACAACCCCGACTTCGCCGCCGTCGCCGAGTCGGTCGGCATCACCGGCATCCGCGTCGACGAGCCGGGTCAGCTGCGCGGCGCCCTGAAGCGCGCCCTGTCCGAACCGGGTCCGGCCCTCATCGATGTGGCGGTCGCGCGCCAGGAGCTGTCGATCCCGCCGTCGATCAGCGCCGCTCAGGCCAAGGGGTTCGCCCTGTATGCGCTTCGCACCGTGATGTCCGGGCGGGGGGATGAGCTGCTCGACCTCGCCGACACGAACGTGTGGCGCCGCCTCTTCCACTGACACACGTGGGCGAACGCGCGCGGCGCGGGTCACCGGGGCCCTAGGATCTCATCCGACCAGAGGGGAACCCGATGACCACTCCCGCAGCACCCGGCCCGGAGGCCGAGCGGCCCATGACGACCGAGCCGACTACACCGGTCGACGCTCCGCCGGCGCGGAAGCGCGACGTGCTCGGCATCGTCGCGGTGATCATCGCCGCGATCGGTCTGCTGCCGACCCTCGCGGTCTTCCTCATCGGGCTCGTGCCGGAGATGAACGCGATCTGGTGGCTCGGCATCATCATCATCCCGCTGCTGGCGATGCTGGGCGTCGTCGTCCTCGTGCTCGCGATCATCGGCATCGTCGTGGGTGCACGCCGGCACTCGAGGTTCGTCTGGTCGATCGTGGCCGCCGTGCTCGGGCTGCTGATGGTCGCTCCGATGTCGCTGCTGTTCCTCGAGTCCGCGACGATCTGAACGGATGCCGCCGCCGGCATACGCCGACGGCGGCGGGCGAGGTCAGCGCTTGCTGGCGAGCACCCGCGCCGATTCGCGCTCGGCCGACACGTTGCGCACCCCGGCTCGCGAGCCGGCGAGCTTGGCGGCGATGTGCTCGCCGACGGTCACCGGCACGTACAGGTCGGGATGCTCGTCGTCGATGCACGAGGGAAGGGTGCGGATGACGGCGTCGACGTCGCCGTCGTGGAAGAACGCCGCGCTGCGGCGGCGCTCGATGGTGCCGTCGATCACCGGCGGCTTCACGCGGTGCAGCGTCGACATCCACCGTTCGTTGGTCAGGCGCGCGGTCACGTCGCCGAGGTTGATCAGCAGCGCGCCGGCTTCGGGCTGCACGTCGTTCCACGAGCCGTCGGCGCCGAGCACCTGGAGCCCCCGCACCTGGTCGGCCCACAGGATCGTGACGATGCCGTAGTCGGTGTGCTCGCCCATGCCGGTGAGGTCGCCGTCGAGGGTCACATCGGTGCCGGGCGGGAGCGCGTAGTTGTTCATGCGGAAGACGTCGAGCGAGTGACCGGTACGGTCCGCGAAGAAGTCCGGCTCGAGTCCCAGCGCGTCGGCGAAGATGCTCGTCATCGTGCGGGCCACGCGAGCGGCCTCCCCGAAGTACGTCTGCACCTTCTGCTCGAAGTCCGGCACATCCGGCCACACGTTGTCGGCGTAGTCGGGCTGGGGGAGATCCGCGGACTCGGGGTAATCGGCGGCGGTCGCCCCGATGTTGAAGGCCTCGAAGAAGTCGTTCATCCGCGTCGCAGCCTCGACGCCGAGGGAGAGGCTGAGGGACTCGGACTTGGGCGGCGAATAGCCGCGGTTGATCTCCGGCGGAGTGCGATAGCCCTTCTTCGCGTCGAGGTCGAGCGCGAAGAACGCATCCATCGCCTCGGTGAGGCCGTCGATGATCTCGGGCGGGATGCCGTGCCCGTGGATCTGGATGAACCCGACCGTGCGGCAGGCGTGGTCGATGGCCGCGGCGACGGCCAGGCGCTCTTCGGGCGAGCCGTCGGTGACGTAGGCGGAGATGTCGACGGAGGGAACGTGGAACGTCATGGTGACTCCTTCGGTGAGGGCGGTCCGGGCGACCGCGGTGGGTTGCCGCATCAGGCTTTCCCCACCCCTGGAGGGCGTCGCTTTCCGTGCGTGTCATCCGACGCTAGCCGTCCGCCTGTTTCGGGCGCGTGAAGATTCGCCTCGGATGCTCGTCTCGAGTCGGTCCGCGCGCTCAGGCGCGGGTAGGTTCTTCCCGATGAACGCCCCCGCCACCGCCCCGATCCCCGTCTTCCTCGACTGCGACACCGGAGTCGACGACTCCCTCGCCCTCGCCTATCTGGTGTCCTCGCCGGCGGTGCGGCTGGTCGGGATCGGGACGGTCAGCGGGAACACCAGCAGCGAGCAGGCCGCGCGCAACTCCCTGGATCTGCTGGCCCTTCTCGACGCGCCGGAGGTTCCGGTGGCGATCGGGGCGCGCGATCACCTGCGCAAGACGTACAACGGCGGCGTACCGCACATCCACGGAACCAACGGCGTGGGCGACGTCGACCTGCCGACCTCACCCCACGAGCCCGTGGCGGGATCGGCGGCCCGGCTGCTGATCGACCTGTCGCACGCGTACGCCGGCGACCTGCACATCGTCGCGATCGGGCCGCTCACCAACCTCGCGCTGGCGCTGCGCGAGGACCCGACCCTGCCGTCCCGCGTGAGCGCCGTGACGATCATGGGCGGCGCCGCGCTCGCCCCGGGGAACCTCTCGCCGGTTGCCGAGGCGAACATCGGCAACGACCCCGAAGCGGCGGCCGCGGTCGTCGAGGCCGACTGGGACCTCACGATCGTGCCGCTGGATGTCACGATGGAGAACGTGCTGCACGAGGCGGACCGGCTGCGGCTGCTGGAATCGGATGTGCCCGGCGCACGCGCTCTCGGCGAGATCCTCGACCTCTACTTCGACTTCTACCTGCCCACCTACGGCACGCGAAGCTCGGCGCTGCACGATCCGCTGGCCGCGGCGATCGCCGCGGGCGGCGTCATCCCGACCCTTGCCCCGCGCGTGCCCGTCGTCGTCGACACGACCGACGGCCCCGGACGCGGGCAGACCGTGGCCGACCTGCGCGGGCAGCGCCTCGGCGCCGTCGACCATCCCGGCGTGCGCACCCGGGTCGTGCTCGGCACCGACCGCCCGCTGGGCCCGCACCTGCTCGACGTGGTCACGGCGCCGGCGCGCCGGAACGCTCCCGTCGAGGTGTGACGCGCGCGCCGGGCGAGCAGCCCGGCGGATCCGCGGGTCGCATGGGGCGTTCGCCCAGGCTGGCCATAGCGAGAACGTGCAGGGTGTCCCGGTGAACTATTCCGCTCATCGCCCCGGCCGGTTCGGCTCCGACGGTCAGATCGAGTTCCCGGTCGACGATGACGCCGAACCCCAGTACCTCTCCGACCTGAAGCCCGCGCCCGACGACGTCGATCAGCAGACCGGCGCCGCTGAGGCGGCATCCGCACCCCCTGCCGGCACCGCGACCGAGCCGACCGTCGTCCTCGACGACACCGCGACGGATGAGGCGGAGCCCGACGCCGCGCCTCGTGGGCGCCGCCCCCGTGCCGGACGCCGGCGCCGGATGCCGCTGTCACGACGCCTGGCGGTCCTCGGCGGCGCAGACGGCGACATCCTCGACGACGTGCCGGCCGAGACCCCGCGCTTCGTGCAGATGTTCTTCGTGCTGCTCGGGACCGCCGTCGTCTCGGCGCTGTCGATGTTCTTCGCGCTCCTGACCGGCGTGCAGGTGATCGTGTGGATCGCCGTACCGCTGGCGATCGTATGGGCCCTCATCATCTTCAACCTCGACCGGTTCCTCACCTCGACGATGACGTCCACGCGCAATCCGTGGCGTCTGCTCGGTCTCGCGTTCCCGCGCGTGGTGATGGCGGCGCTGATCGGCATCGTCGTGGCGGAACCGCTCGTGCTGCAGATCTTCCAGAACGACATCACGCGCGAGATGAACGCGACCAACGTGGTGCAGGCCCTCGAGGACCAGACGGCGGTCACCGACGGGCCCGAAGCGCAGGCGCTCGACGCTGCCGGCGAGCGCCTCGCCGAACTGGAGAACCAGGCGGCCACGGGCATCATCGCGGGCACGTCGTCGACGTCCGCCGAGGCGGCCGCCGCGCAGACGACGGTCGACCAGCTCACCGCCCAGCTCGCCGAGAAGCAGGCGGTCATCGACGAGGCGCGCCTGCTCTACCAGTGCGAACTGACGGGCGCCGGTGCCGGCGAGGTCGAAGGATGCTCCGGCGTCACAGGCGAAGGATCGAGCTCCGAGGCCGCCGAGGCGCAGCTGAGCGCGGCACAGGCGGCATACGACGAGACGGCCGCCCAGCTGCTGGAGGCGCAGAACGACCTCACCGCCGCGAACGGCGCCAGCGCGGATGCCGCGGCCAGCGCATCCGAGATCAACAAGCAGCAGGCCGAAGACGAGCTGCCCGTGGCCCGGGAGCAATACGACATGGCGCTGGCGGCATACAACGAGCAGGCGGAGTCCGTCGCGTCGGGCAACGCGGGTGCGACGGGACTGCTCAGCCAGATGAGCGCCATGGAGCGCCTGGCCGAGCAGGAACCGGCGATCCGATGGGCGCACCTGCTCATCGCGGGCCTGTTCTTCATGATCGAGCTGCTTCCGGTGATCGTGAAGGTGCTCACCAGCTACGGCGACCCGTCGCTCTATGAGAAGGCGCTGGCCATGCGCCGCCAGGTCGATCTCGACCGCGTCACTGCGCGGACGTGGACCGAGCGCGCATCCATCGCGACCGCCGGAACCGGGTAGCCTCTCCGGCGGGGGTGCCGGTCAGGCCGGACCCCAGATGGCGGTGAAGCGGGCGCGCCGGTGGGCGGGGTGCTCGATCTCGTCGACGATCGCCAGCGCCAGGTCGGCGGCGGAGATGGTCGAGGCTCCGTCGGCGTCCTTGAGGAGAACGTCGCCGCCGAGCACGTACGACCCCCGCGAGGGCGTGTCGAACCAGGCGCCGGAGTCCGACGGCGGGCTGACGTAGAACCAGTCGACCGACTCCGGGGACCGTTTAAGGATGTCGAGGGTGCGCAGACCCGTCTCGATCTCGGGCTTGACTTCGGCGGGGAGGTTCTCGTGGGAGACGTCCCAGAGTGTGCGCCCGCCCTCTTCGAGCTGCAGAGACGATGCCCCGCCGACGTAGCCCACGCGCGTCGCGGAGCCGGCGACCTCGTCCAGGAGGCGCTCCAGCACATCCTCGACCTCGCCCGCCATGTCACCGCGGGGCGACAGGGCCACCACGACGGCGTCGCGTCCCTGCACGACGCTCGACAGGGTCTGCGCGTCGCGCGCGTCTCCGGCCACGTGGTCGATCCCCTCGGCCGAGGCATCGGGAGTCGAGCGGCTGACCGACGTGACCTCGTGTCCGCGGCGCGCCGCCTCAGCGGCCACCGCCGCTCCGGCGTATCCGCTGCCGCCGAGAACCGTGATGCGTGCCATGAGTACCGTCCTTTTCCCGTCCGCCGTCTGCGCGGACGCCTCAGCTCACACCGTGGGCAACACCGTCGGCAGCGTCACGCATTCCGTACAGGCCCGGTGCGGGTGGTGCGGGTCGGCGCGGGTCGGCGCGGGTCGGTGCGGGTCGGTGCGGCCCTGCCTCGCGCACGCCCACCTTTCGGGGTCCCAACTCGAGCTGGGAACGACCCCCGCAGCCGCCGCGGCATCAATTTCGCCCTCTCAGCCTGAGTTCGTGCCGCGCGGCTTCCGCCCGGCGTCGGCCGGTCTTGCCACGACGTCGGTCGATCCCGCCCAGTGTCGGCATCTCGCGCCTCCTTGCACGAATTCAGGCTGGGATCGGCCCGATAGGAGCCGCGGCGGTGCGATACGCCCGCCCAGCCTGAGTTAGCGCCGCATGGCTCCCCGTGACGGCGCCGGTCGGTCTCGCCAGCGCATCGATCGACCTCGCCCCGCCTTCACCCCGCTTCGCGCACGCCTTCGCGCACCAATTCAGGCTGAGACGGGCCCCGACAGCCGCCGCTGCGCCAATATCGCTTCTCAGCCTGAGTTGGCGCACAGGAGGCCGAGTTGGTGCACAGATGGCGACGGCGTGACACGGTGATCTCATGACCTCCCCGCTCGAGCAGCTGCTGGCGCGTCACGTCTCGACCGGCACCGTTCCCGGAGCCGTCGCCGTCGTTGTCGCGCCGGATGCCGAACCCGCACCGCTCGCCGTGGGCGCGTCCGCGCTCGGCGGACCCGACCTCGCCGTCGACGCGATCTTCCGCATCCAGTCCATGACCAAACCCGTCACCACCGTCGCGACGCTGCGGCTGGTCGATCGTGGGCTCATCAAACTCGATGACCCCGTGGCACGATGGCTGCCGGAGCTCGCCGACCCGGTCGTGCTGTCGCATCCGGACGCGCCGCTCGATGACACGCGGCCGTCGCCCCGGCCGATCACCGTGCGCCACTTGCTCACCAACACCAGCGGCTACGGCATGATGACGACCGATTCCCCCCTCGCCCAGGCCATGGTCGAGTCAGGACTCGAGGCAGGTCCGCAGCCGAGCGGGCTCGGCGCCGACGAATGGCTGGCGAGGGCGGCGAGCCTGCCGCTCGCCTTCGCACCGGGTGAGGGATGGCGCTACCACCATTCCTTCGGCATTCTCGGCGTCCTCATCTCACGCGTGGTCGGCCGGTCCACGCCCGACCATGTGCGTGAAGACCTCCTCGCCCCGCTCGGCATGGTCGACACCGGATTCTGGACCCCGTCAGCATCGGCGCACCGACTGCCGGCGACCTACCGACGCGACGGCGACGTGCTGGTCGAGAGCGAACCCGCCGGTGGCGGGTTATACGCCGGACCTCCCGCCCACGACGTCAGCCACGAAGAGCTCGTGTCCACCGTCGCGGACTACGCCCGCTTTCTCCGCGCACTCAGCTACGGAACCGAGGTCGGTGATGGACCGTTGGTGTCGGCGGAGCTGCTGAAGCTGATGACATCCGATCAGATCCCGGACGCTCTCAAGCGGCCCGACAGCTTCTTCCCCGGCTTCTGGGACCAGATGGGGTGGGGCTTCGGCGTGGGCGTGCAGACCGGCGGCGGCCATGCCGGTCGGTTCGGCTGGTCGGGCGGCCTCGGCACCGACTTCTTCGTCGACCCCGACGGTACCATCGGCATTCTGCTGGCCCAGGTCGACCTCGACGAGCAGGTGATGGCGCTCTTCAACGAGTTCCAGCAGCTGGTTCCGCCTCACTGACCCGTCGCCCCGTGGCGTCGCCACCTCCGTCCTTCGACCCTTCCGCCGGACCTAACTCAGGCTGGGACGGTGTTGGGATGCCGCTGCGGCGCCGAAACCGCCCGCACAGCCTGAGTTGGTGCACGAGAGGCCGCCGCACCGGGCGCAACTACTCCGGAGGAGCCGGAACCAACCCCGCGACCCGATCCCCGTCTGGTCGCACCGGACGACGTGAACAGTTGCCTTCCGCCGTCCGTGTCCACCGGCGACGTCCGGATGGTATCCGAACCGCCCCGTGCCGGAACTCAGGCTGGGACGGCCTCCGGACGCCGCCACGGCACCGAATCCGCCGTCTCAGCCTGAGTTGGTTCACGGGGCGCCCCGCGGACGGGGGCCGGGGGCACCCTGACCGGCACCGGGAGCGGCCTGACCGACTCGGCAGCGGCCTGACCGGCCCCGGGGGAGCGCCCTGACCGGATGGGCAGCGACCTCCCCGGCACCGGGGCAACGCCCTGACCGGCTGGGCAGCGACCTCACCCGCACCGGGGCAGCGACCTGACCGGCCGGAGACGGCCGGTCAGGTCGCGGGGTCACTCCGCGGCGGTTCCGCGGGAGCGGCGGCGCACGAGGACGATCCCGCCCGCGATGCCGACGAGGGCGAGCAGGCCGATCACCCACGCGGCGGTGGCATCGCTGCCGGTCACGGGGAGATCCGCCACCGTGAACTCGGCCCACCCGACAAGCTCGCCGTCGGCGTCGAGCATCGCAAGGCGGTGCACGCCGACATCGAGGCCTTCGGGGAGTGCGAGGGTGGCGCTTCCGTCGGCGTCGGCGAGCGTCCAGCCGAGAGCCCGCGGCTCCGAATAGACGTATCCGAAGTGCCACTGGTCCGCGGCCAGACCACCCACCGTCACCCCACGACCCGCGACAGAGACGGTGATGACGTCACGGAACACGAGCGGCAGATCTTCTCCGTCGACGCTCGGAGCCGCCGGCACGAAGCCCGGTCGTCCATCGGTGCCCGGCTCCTCCGTACCCGGCTCCTCGGTCCCCGGCTCCTCCGTACCCGGCTCTTCCGTGCCCGGCTCCTCCGTCCCGGGCTCCTCCGTCTCAGGCTGTTCCGCGCCAGGCTCCTCGGTCCCAGGCTCCTCCGTGCCCGGCTGCTCCGTCTCAGGCTCTCCCGCGCCAGGCTCCTCGGTCCCAGGCTCCCCCGTGCCCGGCTCCTCCGTCCCCGGCTCCTCCGTCCCCGGCTCCTCCGGCTCCTCGAGTGCGGCGAGCGCCTCGCGCAGCGCGTCGTACGCGGCGGTGTACGTCTCGTAGCTCGAGCCGTCGGCGACAGCGCGGGCCTGCGCCAGAGCGTCGTCGAGCCGGCCGAGCGACTCGTCGGTGTGCGGGGAGCGGTCCACGGCCTCCGCCTCGGCGATGAGCACCGGCAGGGCGCGGATGACCTTCCACTCGAGCTGCCCCTGCGCCGCCTGCAGCACGCGGAGCGCCTCGTCGACGTCGGCCTGGGTCGCCGTCTCGTCGCCCAGCACGGCTTGCGCATCAGCGACGGCCCGTTCGAACACGGCGAAGTCGATCGCGATGAAGCGCTCCTCCTGGGCGACGAGCTCGGATGCCGACGACACGGCCGCCTGCAGGTCGTCGCGGTTCACCGGCTGCGGCGTCTGCTCGTCCGGCGCGAACTCCCACCAGTCGAAGTTCGCCACGTACTGGTATGCCTGCCCGGGAACGGGGTCCGAGTGCATCACGACGATGAGCGTGTGGCGTCCCGACACCTCGCGTTCGAGGTCGACGGTGGTGGTGACGTAGTTCCCCCAGCCGCCGGTCCTCGGAAGCGCGACGCTCGCGACGCGGTTCTCCTCGGTCTGCTCGTCGAGGTAGAAATCCAGGCGCGGGTTGGCCCCGACGCGCTCGTCGCGAGTGGATGTGCGCACGGTCAGCGTCGTGAGCGGGCCGGTGCCGAAGGCGACGTCGTCGTAGACCAGCTCGCCGCCGTCGTACGTGCCGCCGACGTTGCCCGACGGGCTCGTGCCCTCGGCCACGAGCGACCCTCCGCTCGAGGAGGTGAACTCCTCCGCCTCGACGCGTGCCGGAAGGATCGGCGCGTCGTCGTCGGCCTGCAGCAGCGTCACGCGGTCGAGGCTGATGGTGCCCGGGTCGAGCCGCAGGCTCACGGTGGGTGCCCAGTCGGCACGCTCGTCGACGCTCAGCACGGCGTCGAGCGAACCGCTGCGCAGCTCGGACCAGGTGCCGTTCCGCTCCACCCACGAGGTGATCCGGCCGTCGTCGACGACCGTCGCGAAGCGGTCGCCCGGCTCCCACGAGACGCCGCCCTGGATGCCCGCGCCGACATCCCGTCCGCTACCGTCCACGACGACGTCGAACCCGGTCTCGGAGCGGGTGTTGTTGAACCAGCTGTGCGCGCGGTTGCCGACCCCATCGGTCAGTCCGATGAACAGGCTGTCCTCCGCCGAACCCGTGCCGGCGAAGGCGCGCGGCTCGACCACGAGCGCGAAGGGCTCGCTCGTCTCGGCCGGAAGGGCGAGGTGCGTCCAGCGGCGACCGTCGGTGGATATGGCCTCCAGCACGCCCTCTTCGGCATCGACCGCGAGGTCGGCGGCCGGCTCCGATGCGTCGCCGTAGGCGGTGTACTCCGCCAGTCGATCGACCGAGAAGTCGTCGTCGAAGGCGACATCGGCGTAGGCGACGCCGTCGAGCACGACCCGGTCGGTCGCCGGGGAGATCCGCAGGTCGTCCGCAGCGCGTTCCAGCCGGTCCAGCGCGGCGCGAAGCGCGTCGTCGCCCGCCGAGTCCTCGGCGAGCAGGGACCGGGCAGCCTCTCGCGCCTCGTCGAACGCGGCGAACGAGGCCGTCGAGTAGGCACCCCGCACCACCAGGTCGGCATCGGCGAGCGCCTCGGTCAGCTGACGGCGCCACTCCTGATCGATTGCGAGAGTGAGCGTTCCGAGCCCCGAGACGCCGTCACCGCGCAGCGCGGCTGCGGCCGCTCCTTCGAGGGCGGCGTCGGTGAAGGCGAGCGCGAAGGCGGCCGTGGCGGCATCCCCCATCGACCCGGTCAGGCGCAGGTCGGCCGTCGCGGCACCGGTCTTGACGAACGCGGCGGCGACGCCGGCCGGCAGCCCCGGCACGGTCACGAGACCGTCGGCGACGAGGTCGCGACCGTCGGCGCCGGCGAAGGTCGCACCGCGCAGGGTGAGCCCGACCGTGGCGTCGACGGTGCCGTCGGCGGCGGCGAGCACCGTGGTGCGATCGACCGCGAGGGATGCGCCGGTGAAGGTCACCTTGAACACGAACTCCTGCGCGCCGGTCGACGGCGTGCGGCTGAACGCGGCGTCGGTCACCTGCACGACGAGGTCGTCGATGCTGTCGAACTCCGTCGAGGCCGTCGCGTTGCCGGTGAGGATGAGATCCACCGAGCGGTCACCGGTGCGCTCCGCCCGCAGCGTGAGGCCGTCCGGAACTCCGGAGGCGGTGATCGCCCCGCTCGCGGCGAGATCGTCACCGTTCCGCCCGGCGAACGTGCCGTTGGTGATGGTCAGCGCCACCGTGTTCTCGATCGACCCGTCGCCGGCGGTGGAGCGGAACTCGCGCTCGGAGACCACGACGGCGCCGGTCGGGTTGTAGACCGAGCTCGGGAGGGTGTCGCTCAGCGACGCGGGAGCCACTCCGTCGGCCGCCCAGTCCGAGGCGGTGTCGCCCATCGTGAAGGCCAGCGATCCGCCCCCGGTGAGCTGGTCGTAGGTGACCCACGTGCGGTCGAAGCTCTCGCCGTTGAGGGTCGCCGACTGGATGTAGTAGTCGTCGGGCGAGACACCGTCGGCGGAGATGTCGAACGTGCGACCCGATTCGTAGGAGATCCGCACGTTCTCGAAGAACGGCGTGCCGATCTGGTACTCGTCCGACCCGGCGGCGACGGGGAACAGTCCCATCGCGGCGGCGACGAACATCGATGACATGGTTCCGGTGTCGTTGTCCATCGTCGGCAGGAACCCCTGCGGCGAGTTGCTGTAGACCGACGTCTTCACGGGCGGGGTGAACTCGCCGCCGTTGGTCGGCGCCTCGTGCGTCGAGCCGGTGGCGATGTAGCGGTTCCAAGTCTCGTCGGTGTAGATGCTGCGCACCCAGTGCTGGGTCTGCGCGGGCGAGCCGACGTAGTTGAACAGATAGGGCGCCTGCAGATCGATCTCGTTGGCGTTGGCGTGCAGCATCCGGGAGCCGTCGTCGGGAGCGTGCTCGCCGAACATGAAGCTCAGCGCCTCGAGGGTGGTCTCGGCGCCTCCCATCTTCTCGATCATCCCGCCCATGTCGGGGGCGACGTACCAGTTGTACTGCCACAGCGTGCCCTGGTACACGTTGCCGGCCTCGAAGCGCTCGGGGTTCACATCCGCCCACACGCCGGCCGCGTTCTTGGGGAAGACCAGACCAGTCGTCGTGCCATCGGCGAGGGTGACCGCGTCGCTCTTGTACAGGTTCGTCCAGTTCGCCGCGCGCAGCCGGTAGGCGTCGGCTTCGGCGGTCTTGCCGAGCGCGTCGGCGATCGTCGCGAGCGCCCAGTCGTCATACGCGGTGCCGAGGGTGTCGTCGACCTCGTTCGCGATGTAGCCGCGCTGCACGTTGCCGGCGTCGGCGTATCCACCCTGCGACTGCGAGACCAGGGCGGGCCATGCCGCCTCGAGGCCTCTCAGCTGCGCGCCCTTGGCCACGGCGTCGGCGACGACGACCGCGGCGCGCTCGAAGCGCACGGTCGGCACCGAGTGCACCTGGTTCGACAGCGACCCGCTGCCGGTGTTCGCAAAGCTCGCATAGAGGTCGACGATGGACTGCGCCATGTCGCGGAAGACCTCGGGGTAGCCGATCGCGAGCACTTCGTACTTGCGGAAGTCGTCCCAGAATCCCCAGCCGTCGTAGTGGATGTAGCCGTCGGCGGCGTAGATCTCGCCGTCGAGGCCGCGGTAGGTGCCGCTCGTGCTGGTGGCGTTCACCGGGGCCCCGAACATGCGGTAGAGGTGCGTGTAGAACAGCTGCTGCAGGTCGCCGTCGGGGTCGCTCGTGGTGGATGCGGTGACCGCGAGACGGCTGAGGATGGCGTTCCAGTCGGCGTGGGTGTCGGAGCGGACCTCTTCGAAGGTGCGCTCGCCCATCTCGACGCCGAGGTCGGTGCGCGCCTGTGCGGCGCTGATGGGGGAGATCGCGACCTCGAGTCCGACCTGCTCACCGGCATCCACGTCGAACTCGAGCACGGCGCCGAGGTCGGTTCCGGCGCGGGTCGCCGTCGTGTCGAGCGCCCCCGAGGACCCCCACGTGCGCAGCGAGCTGACCGGAACGGTCGACTCCGCGTAGTAGTACATGCGGTAGTCATAGCCGTTGAAGTGACCGGTGAACTCGCCCGACAGCGCGGCGCGGCCGTCCGACAGGGTCGAGGTCGTCAGGGAGGCGTCGCGGCGGCTGGTGAAGTTGTTGCGCAGATCGACGACGACGGATGCGGTTCCCGCTTCGGGGAAGGTGAACCGGTCCTGTCCGGTGCGCACGTCGACGGTCGCCTCGGCGAGGATCGCGCCGCGCGAGGTCTGCAGGTCGACGCCGTAGTAGCCGGGCTCGGCCTCCTCGGCGTCGTGGCTGTAGGTCTTCGCGTACGTGCCCGACGAAGGACGCGCGGAGTAGGTCTCGTAGGTCGGCACGACCAGCAGGTCACCGCCGCCGCCGGAACCGCCGACGCCGTTGAGGTTCGTGTGCGTGAAGCCGGCGATCTGGTCCTCGGCGTAGTCGTATCCGCTGTGCGACCGCCCCGGCGTGGTCATGGGGTTGATCTTGATGATCGAGTTCGGAGCCTCGGCGCCGGGCAGGTCCTGGCCGAAGTCGTCTTCGGTCGACACGAAGGTGTTCACCAGCGCCGCGAAGTCGGTTCCCTCGGTCGGTGCGGCTGCGGATGCGACCGGCGCGGCCACCGCGGGCGCAACGGCCGCCCCGAAGACGGCATTCCCGACCAGAGCGGCGCCGACGAGCGCTGCGAGAACGCCGGAGGAGAGGGAGCGGAGGGAACGGGATGTGTGCGACATGCGCGGAAGGCTCCAGGGCAGGGGGATGCGGGGCTCGGGAAGGGGGATGCGTGAGGCTCGGGAGGGGATGCGGGGGCGAGGCGCGGGG
>CEQU01015724.1_pt1 | contig 39131 bp, 11 predicted proteins | sample 531031 | NCBI WGS metagenome assembly CEQU01 (sample SAMEA2621216, study PRJEB7988) | marine metagenome | isolation source: saline water (ENVO:00002010), including
TTAATATTATATAGTTATAATAGTTTGTTGTTATTACCCATTGTTGTTGGGTCTTATTTACCACTTTCCTATTGGGCAAGTTTCCGACACTATCCTGACTTTTGCTTTCAGGAAGCACCCGCATAAAGAACACCTACCTTGCTCTTTTATAAACTTAGGGCACTGGTTGCATATCTCTAACCTTTTCTCTGAAACAATAGAGTCTGCTGACAGCTTCTCTCCTTTTAATATTTTTTTACCTGCATTTTTTATAGACCGAAGCAGATTAGAAGCCATCTCTATTTTTGAAGGTAGACATAAATCTTCTTCATTGATTTGATCTTCTTCAGGGACTCTGTCCTGAGTAAAAGCCCTTGTCTGTTCTATATCAGCCAATAGAGAAAATTCTAAAGGCTCGTCTGGGTTAAAAGTTTTCATTATTTTTTGACATTATCAAGAAATGAAGCTTTGAATATATTTGTTAGAGCAATACTTGTTAAGTAGTTAGTTGTCGATTTAGTACTGCCTTCTGGCAGGTTTCTTCCAAAGGCAGAGCTAAATGGCGCGTCTCCCAAAAAGTCTAACACAGGTATTTCTAAAGTCATATTATTATCCCCGGCACTGGCCCTAGTGGAAAAACATCTAGAGCTGCTAGCTCCGCCTTTTGCGCACACATGTTTCGTGCCCCAAGCAGATATATTTCCGCCCGGTAAGCCTATTATGCCTGTGTCAGACGGCTTCAAGTCCGGGGCTATAAATGTTTTTGCCCCCTTTACCTTTGTACAGAAAGACTTATAGATATTAGTTCTTTCTTCAGTCCACCATTGATCTTCTGGGGCAACGCTCCCGGGTTCAAAAAAACCGTACACGGCGTCAACGTTAAAGCCTTCGTCATTTATATCCCTACAGAACACCAACTTCTCAGCCGCAGAAGCCCCAGATTTTTCATACGTAGGCCAATACCCTAATGAGGACTTAGTCCATTGGGAATTGAAGTTATCGTCTTCCACTAACCCAGATATTACCACCTCTTTATTTTCTAACATATCTCTTAGAAAGAAAGGCACACCCCATTTCATAGCAGTTTGATTTTTGGGTACCTTCACTTTTATTTGACTGTCCATGAAATAAAGAGCACTCCAAGCTGAAGCGTCAGAGTCTATCCATGGCTTACGAATATAACCAAACTCTTTATTGGCGCATATACTAAAGTACCCAGATTCTGAAAATTCATCGCTTTCCCAATTGCCTACATATATATCTTTGGCAGCGGTATAAGGCTGATTGAGCTTATATTCGGCCAAAAATATCTGAGTTAATAACTTAGGACAAGCTGGCATATGTTCGTGATGAGCGTAAAACCCAAAGGTAGGCAAATCTCTCCTATAGAAGCTTGAATCAGAATCAAAACCTGACTCACTAACAAACTCAGCGTCGCCGTAGTTGCCATTGCATAAAAGTACGTCAGAGTTGTCTTCATTACTTAGCTTCCTTACCTTGGAAACCCATTCGTCAACAGACTCTTTGTGTCTAATATTTATGGGCAAGTCTATTCTAACCTCCTTTAGTAAATTTATAGCATTTGCAAACTGGTTGAACAAAGCGGCTCTAAGTTTTATATTCTGCAAAGGCCCATAACCTTTCGGATCATTTGGCGCCCCAAGCTTGTCGTTTCTAAACATGGGGGATATCCATCTTAATCCCCCAGACCTGACCTGAGTTGAAGAAACCCTATAGCTGACATTTTTGTTTCTGTAATCATTTGTATCGGTATATTTTATTCTATTTCCGCTTGGCTCATCAAATCTAGCTAAAGTCTGCCATCCTTCTTCTTGGTTAATTCCATCAGGGTAACTTGTGTGAATTCTGTACTCAACTCTATAGAATACTCTTGGCTGCCCTTCTAAGGTAGTAGCTCTTGTATTACCTATCCAAAGGTGAGGCCAATGCCTTAGATTTATCTCAAAGACGGACGCGCCCTCATTATCGTAAAATTCTTTTACTCTAGCCATCGTTATAGGTTGCCCATTTATGGATATTGTACTGCCTGCTATTTCATAAGCATTCACCGAATCGCTGGATCTAGCAGTAACAGAGATTGGAGATCTGGCAGGTAATATCCTCGAGCCCGCAGCTATAGTCTCCTTATAGAATACTTTTATTCTGAATTCTATTTTTTCAAATTCTGCTACCGAAATAGTATCCATAAAAACCTTCAAATGCCCTAAAGCATTATATGTAGAACCAAAAGCCGCAGTTGCGTCAAAATCTTCCATAGAAGAAGATTCCTGCCATTCCGAGCTACTAGGAATGTGGCTTACTTTTCTTTCTAGTAAATATTTTTTTCCTCCTTTGTTCGGCCAGCTTATATCTGCTTGGGATTGAGAATCTTCCAATATTTCCGTGTTAGCAAGCCCGACGGTTACCACGCTACTAGAACCGTTCGGCGCATATACAGTATATTTTTGATTTAATTTTATATTATAGTTTTTTCTGGTGCCAGTGTCTTTTATAGTTTGGCGATAGACGTCTTCGAATGTAGACTCTTGTCCCGCAACAGGAGGAGTATGTATTAGTCCGACTAGCTTCCCATTTACTTTAAATTCGTCGCCCTGCCTAAATATTATATAGTTAGTGTCCTGAGGTATACCGGCTAAATTGAACTTTCTTCTTAGCTTTACTGACCTTTCCCTTGATATACTTAAGTCAGATTCGTCATGTTGAATTTCTACTGTCTTGTAGTTTTCGGCTGATTCGTCATCTTCTTTTTCATCTAAAGCTTGAAAAGCTAAATTTTCAAATAAATAATCATAGTCTTTCGACATAACGCAAACAGGAACCCCTCTAGGGAGCAGCCCCGGTTCTATATTTCCGTATTCTAACGGCTCAGGATTAGACTCTTGATCAATAAATCCACCACTCATGCCTCTTAAATAAAACTCCATTTGCTGAAACTGCTTTAAGCTGACGGCCGTTTTCTTTTCTTCTTCGCCCTTATCCGTTCCATTGTCATGAGAGTAAGGAACAAGTTTCGTAAAATAGAACCTAGGCGCACAAGCGCCCCAAGGGTCGTCAGGGTCTAACCAAACATTTATATCTGGGGCAGCATCTCCAATTCTGGCTTTATGGCACTGTAAAGATGTATATTTCTCTTCTCCCTCATCTGGCCCACTCGCTGGGATGTATAACCATTTTCTTTGTTTTATTAAATACTCTATCAACGCATTCTCATCTGTCCTATAAGGCTCTGGATTATATATGCCCGCGGCCAGCCTCTTATGTATCCTTTTTAGTAAAGATAATTTCATTATAGAGACGTTGGACCTTGGCTTGTAAGTTCCCGGTATGTGGCTAAGTCTACGATTTAATTTTACTTCAACTCTATCTCTAATTCTAACCCAAGAGCCTTCGTCTTTTGCGCATTCGTCTTGGTCTTGTGCATGTGTTATACCATTAGTAGCGTGATAGCATATTCCGGCCTGAAACCTGTCATGTTTTTTAGAAGTATCTGGAGCCAAGACGAAGTCGCCAGTATTTTGCCCCACGTCTATACATTTAACCGTGTCTATTACATAATCTGGTCTATATATTTTACAAGAAGAGAAAAACCAAGCGTTTAAATTATCTTGCAGAGTTGCATCTCCGTCGTCAGTAGTCCAAACTATACTAAACCAATTTTGCTCAGAGTTAGAACCTTCTAAAAATGTATACCCGGGAGGGGCTTCTGATCTTTTCACCGGCTTTATGCCATATGCGAAAGTTTGCAGTAGATGCGCATACCTATTGGACTGAAAATCTAAAGAATGCAAATGGCACCTATTATGCAGGAAGCCCATCACATCACCGTATACTTGGTCATGCCATAACGAAGTGCTGTTATTATCTGGGCCAGAGTTTATAGAAGTCATAAACATGGACCACTGATTGCTCCAATTTTGCTCTGGGGCATTTCCATAAGTCCCAGATTCCTGCCTGACAAAAACTGGATAAGCCGGATGATCAATACTATAGCTGTCCACACCAGAGGCGCCAACAAATGTATCTCCTACTTTGTATCTCGTTTTGTTATAGACTATGGTCATTTGCTTTATAGGCTGCGGTATTTGATCCGATTTATCCTCTTCCCCTCTGATATAAAACAGCCCTCTTAAGTGCTCTTCAGTAGCTGAATTACTATTGGTAAATTGACTAGGAAGCTGCGCAGCCAAAACTCTATAAGTAATACCTGCCTTTATCTCTCCATTAGGGACGCCCAACCTGTCCGGAGCCATACCCCTGAAAGTATCTAAGCCTCTCCATATATTAGGAATTTCTTCTGGAGAATCTACTTTGAATACTCTTTCTTTTCCTGTTACTTTTACGAAGCTATCAAAATATTGAAACTGACCATCTAAAGTGTAAGAGATTGGCGTAAAAGCCTGCCCAGCCGGGATTCTTCTTGTTAGGTGGAAAGTGCCATCTGCGTCACTAAGTTTTAGAAGTTCTTTCGCGTTGTCATTTATAGTGAAAATATCAGTGTCAAATTTTATTTTTTCACCACTGTCTGGATATACGGGGTATAATATAGCGCCTTCGCCTTTAACTACATATGTAAATCCAGCAGGAGCACCGTTGGAAGCGTTAACAACAGAACCGTCAATAAATAAAGACTTCCTGTCATTATCCATTATAATGTTATTTTCGTCTATTTTTTGGTTTGAGTCTAAGTTGCAGTCAGTACATGTCTCAACTTCTATCCCTCTGTATAGGCCGTTCTTTTTAGCTGTAAATTGCTTTAATAAACTAATAAAAACGTTTGATTTGTTTCCTAGTTTCGTATCCGTGGAAACTGACGCGCTTCTGTCGAAACCAATTTCCCCATTGGCTGCAGTGCTTTTTGTGGCAGTAGCACCTCTAGCGGCATACGTCACGTTATTTTGCCCGTTGCTTGATACGTTCACAGTAGCTCTTTTTGAAGCATATTTATCATTTTCAAAATTTTGATTTTCCAAAACATTAGAATATACATAATATTTATTACCTGCGATTAGCCCATCAACAGCATGCACTTTCCTAAACATTACTACATCATCGTTTCTATCAATTTCAGTCTGCGTCCTTGTTAAAGAGCCGTCTGTAAATTTATTCTCAGCAAAGAAAGATATGCCATGTATCGGGTTTATAATTCCTGTTTCTTCTGCGGAATATTCATGGCCTAATGTCTTTTTAATCCTTCCACCATAGACGAAACTTGTGGGGAATATTTGGCTGTTGACTCCACCCGGGTTTCCTTGAGAATCATCATCATAGTTTTGTGTAGATACCGCTACGTATTTATTTGTTGCATAGATTTTTTTGTTTTTGTATTTGGCTCCGCCTTCGCCGTATACATAGCAAATGTCTCCTGCTACTAAATCGTTTATTTCGTCAAATATAGTTTCGTTTATTCTATTACAATATACTAGCTGATATATCCTTGGGGCAGAGACCCTTCTTTGTCTTTTATTGACAGGCGGTAAGTTTGTATCGACTAACGAGCCGTCTCCCGCATTGGCCCCCGTATTATTAGGCTGCCAATAAGTTTCATAATACGGATAAGTTATAAATTCTGCACCGCCAGAAGCAGTACCTTCAAATACGTTTCCTACTAGTTCTTGTTCAGTAGGAGAAAATTCGAATTCTGCGTCAGCGTATATGGTAGTGTCTTCGTACTCTATAGAACCAGTTCCATAAACTAGATATTTTTTACCTGCAACTATCTCCCCGGAGACGACTTCTTTGTATATATATATTTCGCTTCCTAGATTGCTTAAAGTTTTAGACTCTATATTTAAGCCAGTGCTAATTATTGGGTCAATACTCCCACTACCGTCATATATGAAGAAATTGTTTTTAGCTGTGACTGTCTTCCCGTCTATTGTCATAGAAGCTAAAGTATTATTATCATAATTTGTGTCATACAAATAATGACGAGTGAAACCAAGTACAAAGTCAGCATCTTCGACGTCATTAGGGCCTATTCCATCTGCCGGGTTGTCATTAGAATCTGTATTATCTAAATAATAGTTCTCAGCAGAAATGGTCGAATTGCTAGGCGTGACTTTAAATAATATCTTAGGATCACCTACACTATATTCAACTCTTGGATACGGCATTGCTATATCCTGCCGACCGGAGTCATAATTGCCAGAGAACATGGCAGCAGGAATGGCATTGGAGTAAGTTATCTTATCATCGTTTCCTAGGTTTAATTCACTGGAAGAGAAATCTTTTATTGCAGCAAATCTCTCCTCCGCGACAAAAGTCTTCCGCCACGCCGCCCCAGTCTTTTCGTCTGCTATTTGTCCAGTTGTTAGGGAAGTAATATTGTTTTGGCTGTGGTTCGGGGAAAGTTTTCCTTCTATGCTGTCTCCAGTTATTCCGGTTATAGTCAAAGTTACTTTCCTTGTGAAGCTGCCAACAGACCCAGTCAAAGTACCAGTTATAGAAGTCGAGCCCTGTAAAGCGCGCTCTGTTATTTCAATGTAGTTATTTGAATCTCTTTCTACTATTTCTCCCGCTTCTAGGTTTACAGGTAGAGGACTGACAGTAAGAGTTGTGCCACTCGTTGACGAAACATAAATAGTGGAAGTAAAAGTCAAACTACTCGTACTTGGGATAGATTTGTAGCCCAGTTGAGTAAACTTAATACCATTAGATAAAGAATTTTCTAACTTGTCTAAACCTTTATCACCAAAATCAGCTTGCTGGCTACTGTCAAATTTTTGGCTATGGTAGTTGTTTTTAATCTGCACCAAGACTAACGGCAGAGTGACACTTCCTTGTTTTACTTTGTATCTATAAGATTTTTTTAAAGAATCCACCCCTGTTCCCTCAACGCCAGTAGTAGATAAATTAGAATACGCTTTAATTCTTTGTGTTGAAATTAAAGATTCATTATGATCGTTTAAATTATATAAAACAACCTCACCTTTACCAAAAACAAAAGCGTCAGACCCTTTTACCCCATACTCTGCATATAAATTTATTAAGTCTGAAAATTTACTATCAGAAGCTATAGAAGATTCTGACTTAAGATTTCCGCCAAATGGCTCTATCTCTGGGAATAAATTTTTACTCTTAGGCATGTATGGCTTCGTAAAGCCTTGGAAGAATAAGCTATTAGTGCCGCCGCTAGTCACGTCAGCGTTAGTCTGCATATCTAAATCTATATAGTTTTCACATTCAGTTATACCCGCCTCTAGAAAAGATTCGCTTTCCTGATTTGACTTGTGAGACTGCTCCGTTATGAATGCTTGCGCGCCGTAAGATTGACCATCTAATGAAGTCGACCAGTTAGTATTAAGCTTTGCCGCCCTGATCGCATCACTTGACTCATATATCCAAGCGTTAGATTGCCAATTTGGAGTATTTATTTTGTAAACAGGGGTATTGGGGGCAGTAAAAGCTCCAGAAGAGAAGGTGGTAGGAGAGGAGTTTTTCTTCTGAGATATTTCTGGACTTAACTTATTGTTTTCAGGCTCTTCATCTTCACTATAGCTTAGGCCAGCTAAATTGCCAACGTCACTCATGATTTTTATAGGGCCGCCTTCTATTATTACTTTTTCGGTACCGGCATCACCACCAGAAACCTCTTCTTTGAAAAACGATTGGCCTTCTTTAAATATAATTGGGTTGCCGGAAACTACTTCAATTTCTTCGTAATTGACCAAGCCTATGAATTTAGTGTTAGTGCCGTCAGTGGTTATATATTCGCTTCCATTTGAGTCTCTCGTCGGAACCCATCTTGCTTGACCTGATACAGCGGAAAACGTGCCTCCTATTTTTACCTTTTGTCCGTTGTAGCTAATTTCGTTACCTCCAGCTACTGTATAAGTAGGGTTGCCTGTTGTTGTTATATTTCCGTTCGATACTTTTTTTGTTGAGCTGATGTTGCTATACGTTGCGCCATCAGTAGTATAATAAGCTGTTTTTATATCATCGGTCCAAAGCAGAAGAGGAGCCTCATCAAAATGTCCTAGAGGCTCTGGCTCTATTAGGCTGCCCTTCACACTTATAGGCATCCATTCTTGATCTAAAATATATTTATTTGTTATTGTTGTAGTCAAGTTAGGGCTTTGGCAGACATAGTCCCCTGAGTCTTCTTGAGTCCAATTTCCACCTAAAGTTAAACAAGCGTTTTCAGAACTAGGCGAAGAATCAAAAAATTCCAAATAATCGCTAGATACAGGGTGCGCTTGATCGCTTAATATATATTCACCAAATATATAGACATTTTCTGAAGGAACGAAAATGGCTCCATTTTCAAAAGTTATAGGTTGGTTTGCCTTGCAGACTAAATATTTTTTTACAGTAAAGTTAAATGTTCCAGACACTTCGTTTCCGCTGCTGTCAGTATACGAGCCATTGAAACTTCCTGTTATATTTTCGGACGCTAACGTTTTGTAAAAATTTAAATTTCTTATTTTCAACTGAAAATCTAACCCCGAAGTAGAATAGTCTCCGGGTTCTTTTCTTACTTCGCCCTCTATTGCCGTGTCTGAATGCTTGTATCTAATTATTTCATTCGTTAAGCAGTCTGCGGCGTTATTTATTTCGCTAATCTGATCGCCACTAACTTTTTTGCAAACGCCCCCTATTTCGACATACTTTACTACGCCTTGACTGCCGTCTAGAGACTCTAAAACATATTTTTGCCCGGGATCTATTATCTTTTGAGTTTGTGTATACACAATTGGACCCGTAGGGTCTTGAACCCCAGAAGCAGATTCGTATTTAGCTATACTGTGAGAGCTATTCCAATTAAAAGACTCTCCATTTGCTACCGCACTGCCGTCTACCTCATACAATGTGCCAGACCCTCCGTACGCATAATATTCTTCGCCGCTTACTAAGTCTTCCTGCTCCACAACTTGGACAACCCCTAAACCAGAAAAACCAGTTTGGCCACTAACGCCATAAAAAACATTAGAAGGAGTGGTTGAATTTTGAACTACAGTTCCAAACAAGTAGTATCGGCCCTCTCCAACTGTGGCTCCGTTCTGTATGGGCTCAGAATAAACCTCAGGCTCTCCGCTTGTAATCTCAAAATAGTCAAAACCCTTTATAGCTTTAAAAGAATTTGTAAAAGTTCCAGTAGCGTCATAAGTTTTGTAAACTATTTCTCTTTCGTAAACTATATTTGCAAAATTTCCAGTAGCTAGAGACTGACCCTCTAACTGGCCGTATATTTTTTCGTCACCTGCTAGTGCGTTTTGAGTCAAAGTAAATTTAGCCCCATTGTCGAAGTAGAGCTCTTCCCCCACTGCTAAATTGAAAGGTATACTTACCACACCTATTCCATTCGGGTCCGACAAATAACTTCCAACAACCTTAGGGACTGAATTTATTTCTACTTTGTGGTTAGATTTATTTTTTACTATAGGAGCTACTTTACCGCTTTCTATCGCTCCAGACAAAATACCAGATAGCTCTGTAGCGTTTAACGCATATTCTTTTTTTGTAAAATCATATTTGTTTTGATCGTTTGTAGACGCAGGCTCTTTAACTGTAAAAGTTGATCCGTTAGAAAATTCTAAAACAGTAAACCTTTCAATAGCAAACGGTATTGGCTGGACAGTCAAAGAAGTAGCTTCATCTGACGCCGCCCCATTTGTTTCTACTTGAGCGACATATTGCACCTGTCCACCGCCATATACAAAATAAGAAGAGCCCTCCTCCAGCTTGTCTCCTTGCTTTATCTTCGTCCTCCAGCAGTCTGTTCCAGACAGTGTTGCAGAAGAAGTGACGTCTAAAAAGTTATCAGCGTGGGCAATAGAATTTTTCTTGGTATAATTTGCTCCATTATAACCAACCGTTCCACTTCCGTACGCTATATATTTTTGACCTGCTTTTATTTCTCCATTGCTGACGGTTTTATATAATAACGGCGTTAGTTCAATAAATCCTCTCTCCCTAGGTTTGAAAGCAGATTCGTCCATCCAAGGGCGCATACCATTAGCTGAAAATTGTTTTAAGTTTGTTGATGTTAGCTGACTAGCGAATAAATCTGTATCTACAGACAACGGCTGATTAAAAGTTAATTGCTTGGCTTTAAATGTGGTTCCGTTTTTATATACTTTTCCGTCGTACTCTATAGCGTCAACAGACTCGCCCACGACTTGATATTCTCGATTTTGCTCTACTTCCCAAGGCTTAACCACTGGGTATACTAGCGGGCTGCCACTTTGTACGTTCCAGTATTCGTGAGCGCCAATTCTGAAATCTAATCTAGTAGACGCTGTAGAACTCCAAGAACCTTGCGCAACAGAGTACGAACTTATTAAATGGGTCCTATCACCAAAAAATATCCTATAACCTTCGGTGAAAGCGTCAGTTTTACCTGTAAAAATTTTACCTGCACTTATATCTAAAGTCGGTGACGCAAAATCGAAAGCGCTTTCGTCGTTATATTTTACGTATTTGATTCCACCTTGCTTTAAATAGTATTGCCTGCCTACTTTCAACCTATTTTCTGCTTTGGGTTGCACTGCTCTTGAAACGGTTAAAGAACTTGAATCAGGAACAGTAAAATAAGATTCGTGAGACGACTCAACCCTGTAAGACATATCTTCTATAGAGTTTGGTAAAAGCTCCGTGTCGATAAGCCTTAAAAATTTTGCACGACCGATTGAATCGCTTGCTCTTCCATAAGGATTAACGATTGTCGACTGAGCCAAGAAGGTTAAAGATATAGGAAATTCATAACCTCTGTACGCACCGTCTATTATTGAAACTTCAGTCTTTATTCCTACTACTTCTTTTTCTGTTAACTTAGCTTTTCCCCATTTGCCGTCATACTTATCTTTTCTTAAAATATTAAAATTCTCAAAGTTACTAATTAATATGTCAAGAAATCTATAATTACTCTCTAACGTTACTGAGGTTTTTCCACCCGCTTCTATTTTCTTTAATTGTATTTTTCCTAACCCGTCATTATAGTTCCGTACGTTTTCTAGAAAAGGCACGTCACTGCGTCCGAAGATATAAGAAGACAAGTTTGAATGCCTGACAAAATAGTCAGTACCATTATATTTTATTTTTTTATTTGAGTCTTCCAGAATAGATATGTCAGCAAAATATTTTTTTCCATTATACTCTATCGTTGTTAAGTTCTCATAAGAAACATTTTCAGGAGATTCAACAACATAATATTTATTTGGCTGGAGAGTAGTTGTTTTTTTCTCGTACACGGTCGGAGAGCTAGGGACAAGAGTGACTTGCCCAGCTCCAGTGAAGTCTTGACCTATGTCATAGTTGGAGCTTGACTTAGTTGCATAACCCTCTCCCTTTCCTCCAACTTTGTAAGTATAGTCGTTATCTGGTACATTAAAGTTTTCGCTGCCCTGTTTATACTCATGAGTAATTTTATACACTTTACCAAAAGACTCAATGTGAGGCACAGGAGATATTGGAAGCATGTAAATAAAAGACTTTCCTTTTGCTTCATAATCATATCTAGCTTCGCTGCCATTAACGTCTCCAAAATTCAGTTTAGTTTTGTCCTCTCTCGACTCGTCGACAAGTTTTTCTATTTTAAATTTGTTCCCAGACAATATCTCCCTCGAAGAAAAATAATCCGCATAGACAGTATCATCCATCTCATCCACGAAATAGGACTTGCCGTCCTCCACGTTGAAATATTTTGCGTTGGAAGAATCATATCCCACTTGGATGTCTTGAGAAAAACAAACTATAATTTTATCAGTTAAAACCACACTAGTAGTAGAAGATAAGGTAAGTGTGTCACTTGCGCTAACTGATATATTATTACTTTCTTCGTTATGATAAATTTTTCCGGAAACATTTCCATTGATAAAAACATCCCCCACATCGACTCTGTCCGTTAAAGTTATAGAAGAGCCTGCCGGAAATTCTATTACCGTACCTACTGGCATATGTATCGGTGAATTTTTGATTCCAACCCTGACGCTTGCTGCTCCACTCCCGGAGTTATCATTACCTCCTTCATAGTACGAACCAGAACCTGCTTCATGACTTATGCCTATTTTCCCTGTGGCTGCTGGATAGTAATCCACCCCGTTTACAGTCATAAATCCTCTACCTCTTAAAGTATAACTACCTGCACTCAAATCAAAAGAAGAGTACGAAGACCCAAGCGCTACAATTTCTCTTAGCTTTCCAGCAACAGCTTCTAAAGTTAATATGTTCGTACTAGTAACCGGCTGCAAAAGAGTTCTCTTTTTGAACCTGACAACCGGCTTACCTGACACGGCTTCAATTATTGATTCATTCTCAAAACTTTGATTAACTGAATAGTGCCCAACGTTTTTCCCCACAAGTTTTGCTTTTGCTCCAGCGGCAACATTAGACCCATGAGGGCACACTAACTTCCCAGTTATTTGGTTGTTATTTAAATCATAAGAAACAACTTTAAGTTGACAATTTCCGCTAGAGTGCTTTAAGAAAATTAATTCACCAACAGAGAAAGAAGTAGACAAAGAATCAAAAGTAACAGTCACGCTATCTCCTTCATTGACAGCGCTAGACACAATAATTTCTACAGGCTCTGCATAATAAACACAATCTGAAATAGTCGTTAAACCGCCATTTGCATCAGCCTCTAACACTGAAGACTCTAAAGACAGTGCCCCTGTTCTCTTCTCTGTGCCTTCACTATTGCTCGCAACAGAATCGTACAGTAGAATTCCTACTATTTCTGTAGCAGTTAACTGGTACTCTTTTTTTGTAAAATCGTATTTATTTTCAGTAGTTGTAGCTTCAGGCTCTTTAATAATAAAACAAGGGAGAGGCCCGCTACCATTACTTGACTGCTGAGGGAACCTAATTACCTGCTCAGGCTTCAAGGGATATGTCAACGGAAGAACATTTACATTACTCGTTGATACATTATTAGTCGGCTTTGGCGTTAAGGCGGCTAAATTATCTTCGTTAAATATAACTTGAATAGGCAAAGACAAATCCGCCGTTGTGGCGCTAGCATAGACATGTAAGGAGTCTTTTTGTGTTTTAAAATCTAAATAAGGCTCCCAAGTCGTATTAGTACTTCCGTCTACGGGGTCTACGCAAGACTCTTCTGTCTGTAGGGTTTCTAAAACTTCTCCATTTGAGTTTTTACAAAGTCCTTTTATTGCTTCAAAAGAGTCTCTATTCCCTAATTCCAGCTTGTCCTCGACAAATTCTTCGTCTTGTATAACCCATCTTCCGCCTTTTGTTACGCAATCTTGATGCACGGCGTTAGTTTCTACTAGCTCCGAGGCCAACAATTCTTCTTTTACCTCATCGTTTTCAAAAGGGGAAATGCATCTGTATTTTGGAGATATGTTAGGATAGACCACCCTGCCGTCACCCTCTGCGGCTACAAAGTATTTTTTATTTTTTTGGAGGCTAGAAACAACTGGATACACATAAGGTTTACCAGAGCTTTTCTGCCATTGTATCATTAGACTTGAATTAGAATCAGACGGAGTAAACTCTATTTTTCTGTCTTTTATAGTGGTTGTGTATGTGGTCAGAGTTCCACCCACAGAAACCTGAATAGAGTTAGACACCAAAGTAACCTCTTCGCTTCCATCGCTCTCATTAAACACGGAAGACCAAACGCGCCTAGTGGTACCCTTGAATACTTCTCCTGCTTCTATTCGTTTGTCGTCATATTCTATTATTTTGCCTTTTGATAAAATATAGTATTCGTTTTCTTCTATTGATGTTACAGCTTCTCCAACTAATACGTACTTCTCGCCAGCCTTCAAGCCAACGGGTTCTTTTTTTACAACTATAACGTTACCGGAAGAAATATCTATATCTTTTGAGGAACTAACTAGTTCAGCAGAAAGGTCAGAGTCAAAATTTTCTTGAGTTCTGTCTCTTTCTACTTTTGATAAAGCGTAGCTAGATTCACCTATTGCGCCAACAAAAGAAGTCAAGTTAGCATTCCTCTCGGTAGAATAGTTAATATTATTATATGTTATAAAATTTATTCTTTCAAAGCCTGAAGTTCTGTCTTTGTTTATAAAGTATGTTTCCCCTTCTTCTATGTCTCCCGACTTTACTACTTCTCTTATTACTGGTTTTTTTCTATTTAAAGAATATGTGTTGGTATTTAGTTTAGACGGCTGAGTATAAATATCGTCGTTAGTTGTTTTAAATACGTTGTTAGAATGGAGAGCCGTCTTAACAGTTGAGCCGCTATAAACACAAGCTACGTTGTCATATACCAAATAACTTTCATCCTCGGTCGCATCAGAAAGGGCTACCACGCTAGAAGTCCACCCATTATTTCCTTCCCAAAACATTCTAAACATTATGAGATAATTTTCTGATTCGTTTGAGGGTACTAACGCCATATTAGCGCTTGCATCGCTAACGCTCACTGCTCCGCTAGGAGAAGTAACTATGTCGCCGGGCCGATAAGTTGAGCCGCCAATAGAAAGTGTTACGCCAGAGTCTATAGCGGATTGATCTGCGTAAACATAAAATTTTGTTCCAGATGGTACAGTTTCTCCATGTTTGTATATTTTTATTAATACGGGAGAACCGGAAACCCTAGTAGGAGGATTAAAATCTCCATTTTCATCTTGGGTTGCAGTAAAAATTTGACCCGCAGAATAAGTAAAGCCGTTGATACTTACTTGACCTGCTCCTTGAAGTAAATATACCGCGCCATTTTCCACAGAAGAAAACAATTCGTTATGTAAAATATTCTTAAAAGTAGTCTGCTTTGCGCCAAAAAAACTTATTTCGTTATGACCTAAATCCTTCAGTCTAGAACTAAAATCGGGATATCCTGTTAACTTTTGTATCCCGAAACTTGGGTTCTTCCTTTCGATTAACTCCTCGCTAGACAGAGTGACATCTGGCTTAAAATCTCCGTTTGAGTCCTTAGCTTCAAGTATATAGTTTATTTGAGGCGCGTCATATATATTGATTGTGTGCTTAGACCCTGCCCCTGAAACTAGACCATCCAAAGTCACTGAAGTAGATGACGGACTCTTTGCTCTCCTAAAGCTTGCTTCTTTAGTCGCAGTTACTACATACCTTACTCCTTGCTCTAAACTCATTTTACCCTTCTTCTTTTGGTTGCTCTACATTCGGATCATAGACTATAGTTCCTATTTGCTCTGAGCCTATTCCTCCGATTTCTGGAGTCCCTTGATCTGTTACGCCGTTAACATATCTTTCAAATGTTAATACACTTTTATCCCTTTTGTAGTCCCCTCCCCAAGTATAGCCAGCTTCTCTGCATGCTTTTTCTGTTGTATAATATTCATTAGCGCAGTAAGGGCAGTCTTCTTCAACTCTATAGTCTACAAATTGCGTCCTCGGGATCATCCTTAAATTATCTCCATATAGCTCTCTAGCAGAATCGTATATTGGATTTAAGTTTATAGGAACATAATTGTTTTGGAAAGGGTCTCCGCCATTGGCAGCATTAGCCATTAAGTTAGCGTAAGTATAATCTGTATCCTTGTTGTATCCTTTTGCCATTTTATCCGGTAGCTCTAAAGCCCCCATGATGTTCGGGATATAGCCGAAGGTATTGTACTCTTGCCATATATCGAAAGGTTCTCTTAAATTTCTCCTCTGTACGTTGTCGGAGTCGGTGCCCTTGCTGGCTAAATAGTCCATATCTTTACCTCTTGTATCTATTGATATGGCTCTTGATTTTTGTCCTGAGTCCATTGTCTCTGGGTCAACCAAAGGACCGAACCAAATATCTTCTTCCCCATCTACAGACTCAATTTTTGACCCTTTGCCTGTAGACGCTACTCTAAGTAACGCTAGAGCATCTGGTAAGTCGGGCTTGTATTCCAATAAATGAGCTAATTCAAAAACTATTTCAGAGCGATCTGAGCCTTCAAGATTATTCTCTATATGAGAATTTGGAGCTAAGAATTTTATGTCAGAGCCGTTTATTAACTCTAGCTCTATTCTTGAGTTGGAGATTTCTTCTCCCGCGGCGAAGTAATACATTTTTTGAAATATACCTTCTTGTATAAAAGTCTTTCCATCTGCGGTTAAGCAGTCAGCTATGCTGTTGTGGTTCGTGCCGTCAGAGCATATTCCAGTTGTTGAAACCGCGGTGACATCTACAGTTATAGAAGTTGTTGAAATATTACTGCTGCCTCCCCATTTATTTTTTTTATTTATTCTTAGTGTTATGGAATCCCCTATTGTTGTAGTTACCCCGCTTGACCTAGTATGTTTTATTTGTATGCCAGTCCCCCAAGCGTAATAACCAGCAACACAAAATCCTGAGACGGGAACGAAATAGGTTTTATCTAAAGTTTTATAAGTTCCGTAACCTTGCTCATCTTTCTCCCATAAATCAAATTTGCCAGAACTCAAATGACTTAAAATAGTTGACGCTGCTCCCGTGTTTCTGGCTATAAATCTAGGGTATCTGGGGGTTATCCTCGGCACTTTGCCGTCTTTTGTAGAGATAGACTGACTTCCACCAAAAGCAGGAGACAAAGAATATTGTTTTTTAAAAAAATCTTCGAACTCAAAATTATAAGTCGGCAAATCAAAAGTAGCCTCCCCGACAGAGCTGTATAAAGCCTGCCCAGAAATGTCTCTATCGCTTTGGGCCATCTCTGGAGTCTTCCTAAAGCCAGAGTTAAAGTAATTAGAAATTTGGTCTATTTGGTCATGGTAGGCTTCTCTTTTTTCTAAGTTTCCGCCTCCTTCATACGAGCCTTCCAAATAATACTTATAAGGGAGTTTAAGCGGCCCTTTTACTGGTTTTCCATAAGAAACGCTGCCGCCACCTCTGTCGTTTAATTCTAAATGAAAGCCTCCCACAAATTCCAATTCGTAAAAATCATACTTACGCCTTACCTTTAAAATACTAAACGGGTGATACCCACAAGATTGCGTAAAGCTCAATTTAGAATGAGTGTCAGGATTTATAGGCTTGAATTTGTATTCGTATATAGGAGCAGGGGGGAACCTTGGGTCAGATGGGGGACAATAACCTATTATGTCTGCAGAAGGAGCATAGCTTGGCGCATATTTCCCATGAGGAGACCTCCAATTGTAATCAAATTTGTGATATATCCTTGGCGCAAAATACGCAGGAGCCTCCGCCCTAAGCTTACCGGTTACAGCTGAACCGTTTACGGACACAAACGCAGCAGCCCCTCTTTGCAGTTTTGCCATGACCCACTTCTCTGTCATCGTTATAGGCCTATGCCTTGCGCTAAAGCGGCCTGAAGTAAAATTATTCTCGTTAGTATCGTTGCTTGTATTAAATTGGGAGTCGTAATACCATAAAGGATAATCAGAGACATACGCTGCCCAAGTAGGTTTAACAGGGAAAAAGCTAATAGGGATCATGCCAAGCCTAAACCATTCTGGCGGCATCTTCCTCATGTCATGCCAATTGTTTGTTACATTAGCTCCATTTTTACCCGTTCCCATTACATAAGACACTAAAGGATTTGCTGGATTTGCACCTCCCGGCTTTGCGAAAGGCCTAGTTGGCCAAACGTATTGACCAAATGCCTTAAAAGCGTCTTTGGAATCCCAAGGTTGCAGTTCTATGTGAGAGTATAGTTTCCACCATGCATCTTCATGGTGGTCACTCTTATTGTTTCCTTGCATGTAAGACGTATTCTCTTCTTTAATTCCTACGCCGGGCTGAGGAGCATCTAAAGGCGGTATGATCATAGACCTAGTCAGAGAATGGGTGTAAAAAAATAATCTCCAAGTAGGGTCGCCAGCGCCGCTAATTAGCCTATCATTAAAAGCCTTTGCTAGCTTGTTGTACTTTTCCGCTGTAGGTGACTCAACCCCTAAGTCACATTTTCCATTCGCCCAAGTGCCGCCTACATCCTTGCAAGCCTGCGCCCCTAAGCTTGTGTAATAGTCTTCTTTTGACTTTAAGCTCCCGTTTCTTACTTTATAAGCCTTTTGATACCCTATAGCCATACGTTCTGAGCTGTTGAAGAAGCAGTAGAAGATCCAGCACCTCTACTCCTGCCGTCTAAATTTAAATCTATCCAAAGTATCATTTGAGTAACTGGTGATATATTAATATTGCCATAATGACCACGTACGGCCGCCAAGTTAAAAAGTAGAGGAAATGTTGGATCACTTCCATCCATTGAAGGATGCGTATTTTTCCAATCTTTAACTGAATTCTGCATTACTATTGGCAAATCAAGCGTCCCGCAGTAAATTATTTCTCCCCTTTTATAAGGAGGGGAAACTTCTTTATCTGAAGGAATGCCTCCCCCACTAACCCCACAGGTCTTTGAAAGGTATTTGGGCACCGCAACCAACCATCTAAACTCTACAGTATTTGGCAATGCGGTATTACCTATTATCTCTCCTGAGTCTGCTCCTGATTTTGCTTTGTCTTTTACTTGGACTTCTTGGCATAACATGACTCCTTGATGAGCCCCTCCTGAGAACGCGTCGTTCTGCAGTGTGTCCACGCCTATAACAGAAGCCGATATGTCTTCTGGAGTCTCAAGAATTTTCATCGTTTTAATTTTTTGAAGAGAGCCAATCATTTTATTTTTGTCCTGTTATAGTTAATTCATCTTTTATGTTATTTAATGTGCCAGTTGTATTTACTCCGCTACTTATATATTTTACAACCATTTGCTCGTTATCAAAGCTAGGCGTAAATATTATTTGAGAGTTTATGTCATAAGGTATAGAATTTATTTGCCCAGATGAAGCGTAAGTATCTATCGGCGTCCCAGAAGTAAAACCACTAGTTGAGTAGTCAGCTAAAGTAGAACTTCCCTCTTCACCGGTTTTAAAATTAAAAGTGTTTTCAAATGTTTTTGTATATCCAGTTAAATAACCAGAATAGCTTCCTGAGCCAGTTATATTTTGAAATGTACCAGAGGCTAAAACGTTGCCAGAAAAGTATCCAGTGTGAGCTAGAGAAGAGCCAGATTGTAGCCCGCTGCTAGGATAATCTATGGAGCCTGTATTATCTGGCGCACCAGTTATGTTCCCGGTGAAAATTCTAACTCCATATTCTTGCCCGGAATTTGAAGCGTAAGCCTCGCCAGAACCGCCTATTCCAGTTTCGTTTATTGTCCCAGTTATAGTCCCGGTGCTTAAAACGCTTGTGCCAGACAAACCTCCGACACCACTCAACTGGGAATAACCAGTAGCAGTAATAGAATAGTTTATAGACCCATCCCCAGTAGCGTACCAATAAAATCTTCCAGTAGATTCTGCATTGCCGGTAATAGAAAGACCGGAAGTATTAGGCGTACCCGCAAAAACGTCTTCTCCACTCAAGTCATATACCCCAGTTGTTCCTGACTCTATAAAACCACTTCCCACAATTGTCCCGCTGCCGGTTAAGTTTCCGCTCCCAGAAGAATATATCCCACTTCCATTCTCTCCTGTAAACAAGCCTCCTGTATAGCCACTTACATAAACAAGACTTTGATGTAAAAAAGATCCTGTTTGTATTAAGCCGTCTTTACTTATGTAATATGAAGTATCTATTTCTCCTGTTCTTGGCTCAAGCGAGTTACTACCAGAGAATACACTAGAGCCAGAGACAAAAATCTCTTCTATATCTTCTGAGTTGGATAGAAAATATGCATATTCCTTTTCCGGCAAACTGTCCACCACAAAGCCTGTACTAATCTTTCCAAAGTTAGTGTACAAATCTAAATCAACCCCAAATGGGCCATTCTTAAACAAGCCCCCAGATGGGAAAATTTCTATATTGACCGTGCCGCCGCCTGAAGCCGCGGTGGCATTTGTATTAGTTGAATAGTTATGTCCGGTAAATATAAAATCTAAAAAATCCCCAGTGGGAGAAGTTACTTGCCCTGACAAAATTTTTATATTACCTAGCGAAGTATTGTTTGTTAGGGTTCCAGTGAAATTAGTCCTCTCCCTAAAGTCAGACGGCATGCTAATTTGATAAGATGGAGAAGTGCTAGATTTAAGGTCCAAAAATACCTGAGCAGTGCATCCAGTAGTGTTTACAAAAAACTTTTCTATCAAGAAGCCTTGAGATTCACCAGAAGTACGAAATAGTTCGTCAGCTATGTAGTAGTTATAATATTGCTTATTAGCAGAACTATCTCCAGAAAAATTTCCAGAGATGCTCACGGTCTGACCAGAATTATAAGAATAAACTTGATAACCACTAGTGTCGTATACAATGCCGCTAGAAAAAAGAAAATTTATAGGCACGTCTCCGTCTCCAGATAATCCAAACCTAGCTTCACCTTTTAGACTTTCTGTTGAAAAAGTTAGATCAAAAGACCCGTTTGAGCCTAACAAAACTTCCCTGTTATTTTTTCCGCTAAATTCCATTTTTATCTTCCGTATGTATTAAGTTTTGGCCCTAGGCTTTTTAAGAAAATAGCAGGAGAAGGCATTACAGCCGACCTTGTAGAAAATACGAAAGACGTTGTTATGCCATTTTCTCCATAACTAATATTCATACTTTGTAATCCTTTTTCTGGCAACATATAAGAGCCCAAGCCCGCCTCCTTTATCTTTAAGCCAGCTATCGAAAAAGAAAACTCTTCTTTAGGTAAATCCACCCCTAATTCTTTATTGAAATATTTTTCTATTTCTTTGTGATAATCTAATGCTTTAATAGACTTCATGTTGCCTTTGCCAGCCTCTGTCTTTAAAGTTTTAGGGATAAGCATGTTGACTATTGATTGGCCGTCTGCTGGGTTAACTATCTCATCTACATCATTTGTTATATTATTTTCTATTATTCTTATTCCTAAAGTGTTATTTTCATATTTATCTGATTTTTCATTTTCAGACATAGGAAGTATAGAGCCATATATATCTTTTGCCCCGTCTACAGTCACTTCGCTAGTTGAAATCAACTCTAAATAACCTTGGTAATCCTGCATTGAAGGCAGTATTACGCGCATTCCTCCTTTGATGCCGGTTCCAGCTAAAGCAGGGTTATTTGGTAGTTTAACAGAAAAGTATTCACACAGCGTCCCCTTTGGAATTATCTCCCCAGATGACCCACTATCATAAGCAGCAAATTTCGTAAACCCAACGTATGGCCTATTAACTTCGTCATTGATGTTGCAAGTCCCACATATTTGGTCAATAAGATTTGCTTCACAAACTGTTATGCAGTCTTGGGCGGTAGCATTAGCTGTAGAGTCTCCCGTTGAAGAACTTCCTGCGTCTTGTACTGATAGAGAAACAATCTCATTGTAGTTAGCGGTTATAGTACTAAAATATCTTTTGTCTATCCTAGCGTCGTCATAAGTTCTGGCCTGAAAATCATCAGACCCTAATCTAGTATAACAGTTTCTCGCTGCTCCTGCTTTCGGAGCTATGACTAATTGAGGCTTTGGTCCTTCGCCCGAGGAATCGTTCGTAATTAGTTCGACGTGATCCGAAAGTTTTGCTGTTAAAGTTTTATAGATTACTAAGCTTCTTCCGACAAGTTCTTTCATCTCCGGTACTAGATGTCCTACTCGACTCGTGCCATCACTATATTCGAATTTTGACTTGAATTCTTGCTCAGTAGTACCCCAAGCAGCTTCTCTTTCAAAAATCCATATACCATTTCTATAGTTATAAGCAGAATTGACTATATTGTCAGGATTTTGGTAGGTTGCATTTACTTCCCCTGTGGTACGATCTATAAACTCTGTAGGATAAGCGTCTTGCTTTAAATTATCAGCACCTAAAGCGTTCCTTAAATATGGCAATATAGCGCCAAGTCTAGCTTGATGAGCTAAAGGATTAACTATAAAATTAGCGTACGGAAATCTATAGGCGCTTTGTGGACTAGTCCAAGTAAATGCCTCTACGTTTCCTCCTCCGACCATTTTTGTCACATGGTTGAAAGCTGCCCTAGTTATACAACCTTTCTCATCTAGCTCGCCATCTAATATTGGCTTAAAATAAAACCGACCAATAAACTCTGCCATCTGTTTATCAAACTCAAGCCAATAGTCATTAACGGTCGTATCATGAATCGCCACAAACATTTCAAAATTATCTCCGTACATACTTCTGACACGCTGTACCTCCGCAAAATCCCACTCCGCTAGAATCGCATTCCTTACCTCTTGGTTTAATGAAGTTACATTGCTAAAGCCGAGGCTAGAGTAGTTTCTCTCCCCCCACATGACAGAAAACCTAACGGCTTGGTCATACTTAGCTAAAGCAGCATGAGAAATAAACTGATGCAAAGGTCTGTTATTCCAATCAGAGGGCGCCATAATTAACTCCAAGGGGATGTTGAAAAAGTTTTTTACAGCGTATTTTCTTTGATTTTTTTGTTTTACTTTTGCGCCTTTGACGTACTGAGATATATATGATTTTTTATACGTTCCTTCTTTTGAGTATGACTCAGTTGTAGTCTCTACTATAGCCTTGTCTGAGTCTGCATCTTTTATTCCGTCTACTTTGTCTTTAATTTGCTGCAGTGTGTCTATTTTTGTTGTAAGGCTTATCCCTACTATTTGTGGCTCCTCGCTATAGATATTCCAAGTAAAAGTGTATCCAAAATCTGCGCACCAGTTTCCTAGCACTTCCCTAAGCGTACCGCTATAGTCTCTCCTGTAGGGAGAGTAATCATTTTCGTAGCTTTTGTCTTTTAGACTAGGTTCGCCGTCTATTGATTTTAAAGATATAAAACCTGCCTTGAACGCTTCTAGCAAGTCATTAAAAGTATAATCTACGTCTGGGATATCGCAGCTATTCTCTACGAAGTTTTCCCTACCCATAATCATGGCCCCACCATGCTTCTTAAATTTGTCTTTATCTGACGGAACGAAAAAGTAATGAGCATTTGTCGAAGTTGCTAGAGCATCTATTGGAGTAGCATGATCAATAGATCTTCTGACTGGCGGTAAACTATTTCCTTGGGAGTCGTTAACAATATTACCCTCAGAATCATAGATGCCGGGCGTGTCTCCCGCTTTTGATTCCCTCTTTTCGAAGCCATCACTCCCGTCGCATTTTAAACAATTTACCGACATTTCTACCACCGCTTGAGAGGTGGTTATTCCGCTAGCGTATTCTTTTATTTTGTTTGATTGTTGGTCTCCTGTTGATGAACTTTTGGAGGCATGCCTATTTACTAAACCCACAAAAATTTTATCAAGAAGTATAGAACCGTCTACATACTGCAAAGTTAAAACGCTTGAGCCGGGGCTCTTTCTAATTTCATATTTTAATAAATGCATATATATAGGATCTAAATCTCCTATTTCTATACTCTTTAAATTAAGTTCATCTATATCCTTCTTTATAGCTTCTTTAACCTTTGAGTCTATACCTTTTTCATTAGCTATATTGACTGTTAAAGTGGTAGGATCAGACGAGTTACCCAAAGACACACTTGCAGAATATATATAGCCTCCGTACGCTTGCCCGGGCTCATTGCCTTGTATTGTTATATTTCCTATTTCGTTAAATGGCATTTTATGATCCTATTCCTATGGTTCCGTCTGAGCTTATTGAAGAATAAGCCTCAAAAGTTATTCCGTCGTTATCTATTCTTTTTCCCTTCTTCTTTTTAGAGCTAGAATCTACAATTTCATATTGAGAATCTTTAGCCTGTCTTACACCCTCTACCCAAACCTGCTCATCAACTATTTTAAAATTAGGTTCAATAAATGAGTCTGTACCATTTGAGCTTGCTTGGTCGAAATTTTTAGTTCCTGACGTGAGAGGAGCTATATGAATCAATCCGGTCGCCCCTCCAAAAGTAGACACATCAAACTCTATTTGTTCTACCGCCGGGGTGGCAGGTAACAACCTGTAATGTTCCCCCGATTTTAATTTTTTACCATTTAAATAAGGCTCATAATAAACTTCATCATCAGAAGTGTTGGTTTCTCCTAGGTAATATGTCTTGAGTATGAGTTTATCGCTAGAATTTTTGCCATACAAGCCGTCTGTTCTTTGTTGGCCTGTGTATATAAAAAATTTTGATTTCGCGGTGCCGCTAGTCATTCTATCATAAATTACTGTATCGCTTACGTCGAAAGGTGTTGAAAAGACTTCGGCGCCGGGCGAACCGGGGTAAAACTTAGTGTTTATAGAATTTCCTTCTTCTAGTACATCGTAGTCTCCGCTATAGTCTAGCCTTATGTCCAAAAAGCTTATATTATCTTTTATCTTATCTGCTTCTACTATAGAGTTAGAATCTGCCCCGCTGTGCAAAATAACCAAACCATCTCTAGTGGCAGTGATAAATCCTGTACTTTTTATCGCCGCCTCAAAAGATGCTCCGAGATTTCCTGCGTCACCAATCTCGTCAGTAGTAATAGCCATTGTCTCGCCAACTCCTAAGTTACCTCCATCAACGCCGAATCCAGACCCAACACCTCCCGAGATATAATCAGAAGAAAAATCAACGTAGTATCTTTGGCCAGACACTACACCATCTTCTGGCCCCAAATTTGCAACTCCTGTGCCAGAAGCTCCATACTGAGCGTAGTCAATAGTTATACCTGTCGGTAAAAGATTTGCACTTTTTTCTGCCTGTAGTAAGCCGTTCTTATAAACGTTTACTTTCTGCCCCGTATGCAGTGAGTCAAATTCATACTTGTTACTTTGCCTACTGGCTATATTGTTATGGTTGCTGGTTCCAGTGATATAAGAGTATACCTCTATGGTATCAGAAGAAGTTAAATTGCTGTTAAAAGACACTACGGACTTACTGCCGGAGTACAAGCTTCCAGAAGAAAAAGACTCTACCGCATCTGTAAAACTAGACACATTTTCGGATACTTGTGTTGAGGACTCATGAAACAATACCTGTTCACCGCTAAGCGGTCCTAGAAGATCGTCTACCCTATATAAATTTATGTTTGTCCTAGACGCCCCCTCTGGGTAACTAAATGTGTCGATTAAGCCAGTAGTTTGCCCAGTAATTCCAGAGCCTGTAAAAACTTGACCAAGGTAAGGAGTGGAAGTCTTTATATTTCTAGTCACAGCACTAGTGACTTCTTGCGGTTTTGTATAACCAGTAAGGAAAAAAGTTCTGGCAATATCATTCCTAGCCGCTTCGTCAACGAATCCACTAATCAAAATAAAAGATAAAATATCACCACTAAACCCAGAGTAATTAGCAGACGTATAAGATGGCGAATAAGCAAAGTTACCTACTCTCCACTTGTCTGATTTATTTATTTTTGTGGCTTGCTCGTTGCTTAAATTGCCTACATCGTAAAACTTTTCAACATGATTCTCCAAATAAGGAATATTATGGACACTCATTTCGACGCTAGTGGAGTCGTCACTCATAGAAGCTGAAAACAAGATATTTCCTCCAACTTCTTTAGTTGTCGTTAATGTCGTTAAATTATTTGTGTAGTCTACGGGTGCTTGAAAATATAAATGGTTCGAGGCATCTATACCTATATTAAATCCAGAAATAGATGTATCATCTATCATCGAAGATAAAAGAACTTTTGGCTTATCTACTGCCTCTAGCCATCCTATATCGTTAAGATGCATGAAAACAGTCCACCCATTGTAGTCAATCTCCTTGCCTAATAAGACCGCTCCGCTTCCGTTAAAATGCCCAGACCCGTCAGAGTCTTGGCTGGATGTAAATATTTCATCATCTTCTCCTACTGATATACCCGGGATAGCAAGAGCAGAAAGACCGTCCCCAGTAACGTAAGGATTATCAGTAAAAGAATTCAGAAAAATTGCACCAGAAGTTGCTCCGGTGAAAGAATAATAGACTTTGGCCCTTCCTGTTTCGATGTTATTCTTTTCTAGGAAGTCGTAAAAAATACTTTTTTTAGGTAAGTCTGCCATTAGGTTGTAGATAATTTTGTATTTGCTTTTGCGTACAATCCGCTACTATTAAAAGAATATGAATTGCCAAAACTTAAACTTCCGTCTGTTTCTGGCCTGCTAGACGTATCAGATTCAAGCCTTTTACTTTCTCCGCTCACCAAGGCCGTCCTTATTGTATTAACAATCCCTGACCCAGAAGCTTCGATAGTACTATCTTTAACTAAGGACGACGCCCTGTGGTCAGGAATTATTTGGCCATTTACATTGACAACCTCTCTGTTATAGACATTGGTTTCGTAAATGCCGAATACTCCATTCTCATTGACGGACGCCCTTGGTTTGTAAATTGGCAAAGCAGTCTTTACATCTATATTATAACTTGAGCCTCTTATTTTTGAGTCAAAAATTCTGTCTGAGTTGTCGAATGTAGTGGTTATACTAACAGCACCCTTATTTCCGCTGACTATAGACAAAGAATTAGGAAATATGTTTAAAGGGTAACCATTTATTCCCAAGTCGCCAGATATACCTTGGTACACTTCGTTAGCCAGATCCCTTAGCCTTCCTGTTCCATTGTCCCCAGTAGAAAGATCATTGTTTAAAAACTCGTTGGCACTTTTTATCCTTTCTTGCAAGTTTCCTCTGGCTTTCACATTTCCATTTAAACTTACTGTTGCAACTTCTGTTGTTTCGTCATGACTAATTTCTACATTATAGTCAAAATAACAAGGCCCGCTTCCATACTGAAAAAAAGTATTATTATTGTCATCAAATAAATTATCATTATCATAAGTGGCGTTAAAAGTTATTTTTCTTTCTCCGTTCGTCGCGGCCGTAACTTCTTCAGAATTGTAAGAAACAGGTATTTTAAAAAAATCTAAATTAGACTGACTTATTGAGCCGGTAAACAAATCGTAAATATCAACCTGTTCAAACCTAGTTCTGACATCAGACATTAACCCTGTCTTACCACCATTTACTTCTCCCTGTATAGTACCTCTTACAAAATCGTCTTGAATTCCTGATTCAAGTGTGCAATTGTATTTTACCACAACTGGGTTGCATCCAGAAGGATCCATTTCATAAATTTCAGAAACAGAGTAAGTAGCATTGACTCTATCTATTGTCTCTGACTGCGTCTTTAAAACCCAAGAATCACAATTGCCGGTTGTAACGAATTCTGAATTAATTTTACCACTTATCCCAGTTCTTCCGACAACAAAGTTTTTAGCATTGTCGAATGCCTGAGTAGCTCCAACTCTAAAACCTCTAGCAGAAACGTTATGAGTTAGAGTCACTATTTCATCTTCTTGTTGCTCGTCATAAGAAAATTCATCAACTGGGTCTAGGACTCCATATGATGAAGAGAAGTAACCGCTTTGGTGAGCCTGTAAATTTATAGTATAACCCACCAGCATATTGTACCTAGACTCTTCAAATGATATTCCCCTAACTATACAGTCTTCTCCACTGTAAACAGTGTCCATTGGTGAACCCGAATCCTGTATTAAAAAAGTCCCAAAATCAGAAGAAAAGCCATTTATTAAGCCTGACTGCATGCCTATTAGGCCAGAACCGTAATCATCATCAGTGGCTCCAGAGAAAAAACCTGTTCCAGATATAATTCCATTGATGGTTATATTATCTATTCTCCCCCAACGCCCGTCATGGTCATTTAGCATCTCTTGATCCATAGTCACGAACGGCGTAGGCATACCGTGCTCGTGAAAAGCAAAGTCTCCGTATTTTACTACGGTGCTAACTGGAATAGTATCTGGACCTCTATGCGCCATTTTGTGTATTTATCGCTTTTGGATTTATGTTGCTATACTCTACATTAGACTTAGTTACATAGTGTACATTTAATCTAAAATTTAATTGCCGACTATTATCAAAAGAATAGCTGCAATCACTAACAAATAAATCTGTCTTGCCTAGTTTAAAGTCTGAAATTACTTCTGCTCCTTTTATTAGGGCTAACTGCTTAAGGTAGTTCAGCTCCGTGCTTAACGATGGAAAAGTCGAATACACGTTCTGACCTTGCACTCTGGCCTTTTGGCTCCTTATTTCCACTGTCCTGCTCCCCATATTGGTTTGCTTACCCAACGAATCGTCTGGCTCATGTATTAACTGGTATCCATCTTTTTTGTTTGGTATTACATATGTACTTCTAATTAGTTGAGGGATAGTGTCAGAGATGGAAACGTTTACCTTTTTTAAACTTGATGGGGTGGCAACAGCAGAAGGACTAGAGCTTCCAGCCGAAGAGATGTTGTAGGAAAACCTCAACGACGTGTCATCAGAATGGACTTTAGAATAAGAAATTTCCATTCCCGCTCTTCCTCCGGTAAATGTGGTATTCATTGCGACGGGCTTTAAGTCTGTCTGGGTCGGGCCACTAGAGTCCCTTAGTGCGCTATAGTATTCTTGAGCGCGAGCAAGTAGCGTAGCGGCAGAGGGTAGATGCGACTTTATAGAGCTAAAAGCATTTTTCGTTTTTTGTCCGTAGGGACGAATCCTTCCATTCTCGCTAATCGTTAGCATGCCGTTTTGACCTTCTGTGTAGTTCAAACTTCTTTCGTGTATAAAATTGTTTTCTACTGCTGGGTCATTATTAAATGTAATAGTATAATTTACTGATTTATTTCTTCTATTGTGTTGCCTTGATATAGACATCGCTTGATTTAGCCTACTGAGTCCAGAATTGCCTGTATTCAACGCGTCCGGACTCTGCTCTGCGTTTTCAACTGCGGAGTTTTTGCCGTTATACTTACCTGATCCACCTAAAAATTTTAAGTTGTTGTTAAATACTGTCACACATCTTCCAGATGCGTCTCCTATTTCTTGCTCCATTCCTGCAAGAGCTTGATCATAAGTCTCTTTGCCTTTTATTTCGCAATTTTCTGTAACTAATATAATTCCGTCCGCACCGAGAGAAACAGCATGTCTTAACTTTTTTGTATAGTCGTCTTCGTTTTCGTCTCGAATAGTTATCCTTTTTACAAAGGAGCAACTTTTAGTAAAGGCGTCATAGGTTTCAGTATAATAATGTCTTTTTCCTTTTACTTCAGTATTGTTAAATAAACCCGGACGGACAACAAAGCCAAACGCAGGAGTATTACTTGCGTCAAAAATTTGATCAGCAAAAGCTTTTCCTTGGATAATCTCGTAAGCCTCTCCGCTCGTCGCGTCGTCAGAACCTTTACCTTCTTCGAATCTTATTGATACTGTGTGTTCATGAGTATAGCTGCCATCTTCGTCTTCCGAAAAATTAAAAGACTCAGAAAAATCTCTTATTAGTTCTGCTCCACCTACCTCAAAAGCATCCTTAATGCCTTCGTAAGAACCAGAATTTGGCAGACCATCTATAGAGGCTTCTGGGATTTCTATATTGAATCTGTGGTAACCTACTCGAATAGGATTTTGCTCTGTTGTAGAAATTGATTCAATAATTCCTTTGCCCAGTTCCCAGTTGGTTCCGCCAACTTTTATTTTTATGTTTTCAAAATTATTTGCGTTGTTTAGGTAGGTCGTTAAGTTGTCCCAAGTCTCGGAGATGCCATCATTGTTAAAGCTCGTATTTAAGTCGCCGGGGTTTCCATCATCTTTAATAGTCCTTCCACCAACATTAATGTTGTAGGACATTACCTCTATACTCAATCTCTTGGTTGAGCCGTAACGTGCAACACCATCACCTAGAAAATAATTTTCTACGTCATAGCTAAGTACTGTTGCATCTGTAAAAATAATGTCAGCCATATCAACTAGTAGAAGGTCCTTTTAAAGCGTTATATACACCGGGCATAGTAGAACTGATAGCGCTATCAAGAGCCGTAACTAATTGATTCTGAACTTCTGACATTTGAGTCGTAAGATTTCCTGAATGATTAATACTGATGTTCATTGGTTGCATGCTTAAAGTAACAGCTCCTTGACCTGTTCCTTCAGCTTGAGCTCTTCCGCCCATCATTGATGACATGTTTTCATTCAGCGCTCCAATGCTTTCCGAAACGTTTTCCAAACGCTTGGTTAAGCTTGAGAAGTTCGGAACTTGTCCTTCTGCTGCGTACCCGGCTCTTCTTGGATTTGGATGAGCATTTACTACCATCTCTTCCATCCCTCTTTCCGAGCCGTTAAAGGTAGCTAGTCCCTTATACCTTGGTGTGTTTACAAATTTTGTATAAACGTCACTCATTCCTGATTGACGTCTTTCTCTCATCTGGCTATTGATTATTCCTTCTGAAGCAAATCTCCCGATAGACGGATAGCTCTTAAATTGCTCTCCTCCCGTTACTCCCGCTCGACGCAACATTTCTCTTCTTAATCCGGGCGACTGCATAGACCTAGAAGATAAAGAAGGATGACTTAGCCAGCCGAGTCCCGGTGCGCCATACCTAGCGGACATGTTTAAGTACCTAGCTCTTTCTTGTTGATGAGCTTTTTGATAACCAGAAAATAAAGTACCTAGGCTACTCATTTGCGCGAAGTTAGGAATGTAGCCATTAGCGTATCCGCGAGTCATAGTTCCTTGTTGTCTTTTTTCTTGTCTCATGTTATACGCCACACCTCTAAGGTATGCTTTTTTAAATTCAGCGAAAGTCTCATTCCTATATCTTCCAAATTTTCTTCCTTGATCGTATTTTCTTCTTAAGTCGCTATTAGAAAAACCTCTCGCTTGTTGTTGTTGCGCTGAAGGACCTGCTATACTCCAGCCTCCGTCCATCCATGACCCAACTAAACCAGCTCCAACCCTTGTAGCCCTAATGATATTAGTTGTCCCAGTTAAGTCTGTTAGAATATTACTGCCTCGCTTATCGTCAGCGCTTAATTTTCTGCCAATTAGGTTTTCCATTCCCATTCCCAATCCTCTTCCTATCAAGTCTCCCGCGCCAGTAATTGTAAGTCCTTTTGCTGCTCTTGCTGCATAAAATGCTCCTTTTGAGCCATATTTTGCTGCGCCTACGCCTACATTAGAGCCAAAAAGTCCAATATTATTTTTAGCAAATCTTCCATAAGCTTTTGCATACATCTCTGGACTCATTTTGCCCCTCATCCGTTGCAGGGCCATGTAAACAGCTCGTTGGCTTTCCGCGGCTGCTGCGCCTCTTGCAGCCATTCGGGCGGCAGGCGCTCCTAATCTAGACGCAATGTTGCTACCAAATTGAGCCCCTCTCCTCCCTATAGACCTGCCAAGATTATAAGCCCTTGATCTGGTTCTTATACCTCTTTGGTTATAGAAAGATTCTGGTCTGACAACGTTTCCTTGGGGCATGCGGAGGCTACCTACGTTTGTTGCAGCAGACCAACCCGGGGGCAACCCTATCGGACCTTGATACATTCTCAATAGAAGATCTTTTCTACCCATCTTTAATAGGCTCTCAGCCATTTGTTGCCTAGCAGAAGTCAAACTTCGCTGGTTAAAAGCGCCCCTAGCAAATCTTCTATGCTGTTTATGGTAGCCATCTCTTTGTGTCTTACGCTCGTAAAGTTCCTCAAACTGGTCAAAGGTCATGTTCCCGCCCTGCAAAATGCCTTGGAACGGAGTTATTCCTCTATTGAAGTTGGGAATATAGCCCTCTGCCGCCATGCCCATCATTTTAGGGGTCAGAACAGCGTCCTTGCCAGAACCCATAAAGTTTCTCACTAAAGCCTCTTGGCTGTTCATCCAAGTAGGCTTGCCATTGATGCTTCTACGCATAGGTCTGGCGTTCGTTTTTTGAGTGCCAGAATATTGAGAAGACCTCATGACGTTTCTTTTTTCTACTCTCGAACCGCCAGCAAAATTAGGAATATGACCTTCGGCGGGACCGCCTCCCGAGACATTTTTCCCTTGTTCTATTAGTTGAGCTATTCTTTGATTGGAGTTCGCTATGATTGAAGAAAAACGTCGGACTTCCGATAAATACATATTAGTGGTGAATTGTAGTCCAGTAAAATTAGTTTGGTCAAAAGCGTCTTTAAATGACCTAGTCAATACAGGAACTAATGCTTCAAAATTCCTAGCAGAACGGTTACTGGCTTGCTCAACAGCTTTAACAGACTGAACAGGCTTGAGCATTGAGTCTATCTGCGTTCTAGATATATTAGACGCTCGCTCTGCAGACAAGCCAAAACCAGCAAGATTCGCATTTCTCGATAACCTAAGCGCATTACCTCTTATAGCTAAGTCTCTTCCAAAGCCAGTTTCTCTACCTGTAAGATTTTTAATGTCTTGGTTGACGGCAAGAGCGGCTCTACCTGCTAGTTCTACATTTCCTGTTCTTCTAGCGAAGCCAAGCACACTTTGATTTCTAGCTACGCTAGTCATCATATCCGTCCCTCCTCGCAGGAAACCTTGTGCGCCTCCTTGTACTTGCATATCCTTCTGGAATTGGAGCTGCTTTCTTTGTTCTTCGTATTGTTTTTCTTGTAGCCTCTTTTGCTCCTGATTGGTTCTGGCAATTTCTGCCAGAGTATTTTTAGAGTCTAAATCTGCTTTCAGTAGTTCTGTCTTGAGCTCTGTTATGGCCTGTGGAACTTGTTCCCTGCTGCCACCGAGTACTTGCACAGACAACTTGTCCAAAGCGCTAGCTAATTTATCACCCCTCATACCTGACTGAATAATGCCGAAAGCCCCAACTCTGAACCTTGTCGAAGCTTCTCTTTGCTGTGAGCTAAGGCCGGGAGTTGTTCCGCCTTGGCCTAACTGCCCCGTAACAGTCTTAGCCATTTTTGCGACAATTTCATTTATTTTTTTATCAGTTTCAAACTGAGCTTGTCGGACTCTTGATGCAGTGTCTTCCTGCCTATTAGCTTGTTGCAACCTAAACTCAGAACGGGCAGTAGCCTCTTCACCCATAAACGGTCGCATAGTGTCAAGCTTAGCTTGGGCTATTCCTAAGTCTGTTCTTCTGACTCCAGCAATTGTGTCGCCTCTAAATTTTCTTGCTCTGGATGCTTCTTCAAAAATTGTACTCATTAATTGAGAAAGACCTTCGTTAAAAGAAGCTACTGCGTCTCTGGCATGCTTAATTATCTGATTTTGCCGTGCTATTTCGTCTCGGTAAGGCTTAGTAGCCTCTAAAGATTCTTTTGTTGCTTTAACCTCTTCGTATCTGTACTCAATAAGTTTTTGTAGTTCTTCTTGGGTTTTAGCTAATTGAGCGTTGTTGGTCGGCAAGAGATCTGTGAAATCTTTTTCTAACTTTATTCTATCGTTAAAAAATTCAATTAGCCCTGCTCGGTCCAATTTCCTTAAGTCCTCTCCTTCGTCTCCAACTGCTTTGAGCAACTCGTCTCTTTGGTTTTTATTCAAGCTTTGTAGTCGAGATCCACCCAAGAAAGTACTGGCAAAATTTTTAGCCGTTTCTTGCCCGCCGAAAATCGGCCTAACATCAACACCAGTACCAAAAAGACTTCCTTCGGTTTTTAAATTCGAGAGAGTCAACTGCTTAGCGACTCTTTCTGTTCTTTTGGCCAGCTCTGCGTTTGCTTTTTCCAAGATTCGTCTAGCGTCTTCACTGTTTTTTGCCATTAGGACTTCTCTTTGGGTTGCTGATGACATATCCTCTAGAGCAGTCATCATCTGTTCTCTTAGCTTGGTTACTTTTTCTTCGTCAGCGGCAGAGGTTAGTAGAGCTTTTGACAAATTTTCTTGAGCGGTTAAGTATATCTGAGAAGCATTTGTTTGAGCCGTCATTTGCTCCGTAGCTTTTTCTACTTCCTTACTAAGTTTATGAGTGCGGTCGTTATAAATACCTATAGCCTCAAGAGCTCCTCCAAATAAAGACAAGCCACCCACTAGTCTACCTAATGGACCCGGCATTGTTTCAAACGCTACAGCAGCAGAAGCCGCAGCATTAGTAGTTGAAGATAGGATTTTTGTAGTTTTATCACCTTCTCCGGCCAATCCCTCCATTGCGCCTGTCGCTGCCGGAAGAGCAAAAGAAAGCGCCAATAGCTTGCCAGTTGAATCTTTGGCTGCGGTCTCCAGTCCTTCTCCTGCAGCCTTACGTCCTCCTGCACCGACGACAAACCTGCCAGCAGACAGAAGACCCCTGCCAGCGGTAGCAAGAGCGGGCAAGATGAAATTGGGCACATGTCCTTTCGCCCCGAACATACTTTCTTGCATTTCTTTTGAGCGACGTATGTCTCTGGGTAGGTTTGGATGGTCTCTTAATACTGCTCTAAAATCTTTCTGTCTGCTTTTGTCGGCTACATGTGGGAATGGAAACTGTCTAAACTCTGGATCTCCGCCCATCATTCTTTCTGTTTCCATAGCTCTATTAACAGCGCTAAAATTTGGGACGAAGCCGCTAGCGTATCCCTGCTTTTGCATAGCCTTGCTAGTAGTTATATCTCCAAATCTAATCTCACTACCATGATGACCTAAATTCGTTGCAGCGCCTTTAGTGAACAAGCTTCTATAAGCAGGCTTAAGCTGGTGGCGCTTCATGTCTATTCTCTCTGAGCCCGTTTCTTGGCCCGGAATAATCTGCGTAGACATTGCCTTGATGAAGCTTTCAAATACTCGCCCAGAGACTTGGCCTCTTGCGGCTGGATCTAAAGCACTAACATTGAACTGCTTCATCATGTTTCTAGTTTTTGTCGGATTAGTTCCCGGCATTGACTTAAACATATCGTAACCAATACCTTTGACCATGTTCGGGTACCTCCTTAAAAATGAAGTGTCAAAATTTCTTTTTGCGTTTGGCATCTTCGAAGAGAAACCGTAACCAGCAACTGCAGACTTGCCTAAGTCTACTCCGCTTAAATTTTTGGCAAATAAAACATTGAGGCGGGGCCTAGCTGCGGCCGTTGCTTTTCTTTCGGCCCTGCCAGCTTCTGAGGCTGCTCTTGATTGCTGTTTACTGGCCATAACCGTATCGTACATCCCTCTTAACGTTGGGTCAGAGGCAATAAGCCTCTGGTATCTATCATTGTTAAAACCTTGAACGCTTCCAGCTTGGAGTTTTTGTCTTATAATTGTTTTTAATTCTGCGTCTGACTTTGATGCGAATTGAGGAACAAAACCAGAAGCTGAGCTTAGAGCAGCTCTAAATGAGTCCATATCTCCCGCTCTAGGGCTATAAACGTTCAATCCGGGAAGCCTTCCAGTTTGAGGTTTGTTGTTTTTCCAAGGAGACTTAGTTTTATATCCAAAATGGCCCTGCTGAATACCAAAAGCTAAAGCTTTACCAAGGTAATAGGAGTCAGTTCCTCTTTTCCCTCCTTGATTAACTGCTCCTTTTGCGTCACCTAAAAATTTTACTTCGTGCCCTACTAGGCCCCTATTTGTCTTCTTTAATAAATCCACCGGAAAGTTTGAACCCAAATTACCGGTTGTTTGAAGCTTATGTTGGAGTGCTACATATCTTTCAAATTTTTCTGCAATACTACCTCCCCCTTGAGAAGCTTCAGTTAGATAAGCGTCGTCTGGCTCTACTTTTATGTGGTTAATATTATATTTAAACTTATCTTGCCTATCAAAACCTACGAAAGTACCTTTGGGATCGATTCCGTGCTCTTTTCTAAATTTTTTTATACCTTTTTGCCCTATAGGAGTTCCGCTTTTGGTAGCTACTCTCCCACCTAAATACTTTCTCATCTCCGGCCTAGCATTCGCGATTGATTGCATCGACATAGTTTTTTGGGCAAAGTTGGGAATGAAACCTTGTCCTGCATACGGATCAAAACCGTGAGTCGCAATAAAGTCTTGCCTATAAGCATCCGCCGCCCTACTTCCTGCTGGAGGTAGGACAGCTTTCTGCTTCATCCCGGGGAATCGTTTAATATTTTCTCTTGAGTTTGTTATTACTTCTAGTCCCGGTGAAATTCTTGTTCTTCTTGTTAGGCCTGCGGTATAACCTCCTTCGGCGGCCATCCTTCTTTCTTGTTTGTCGGGCACAAGTCCTTCCGCCTTTCTTTTTACTGGTCTTTCTTTTTTTTCTGAAAAAGAGAAGAAACCTGTCGACTGCATTAACCCGGCTATTTCTCTAACTTTACTAGCCTGTATGTCTAACTTTCTATTCTCTTCATCTATTTGATTTGAGATGAGTTGATGAGCGTCTTCGACTGATAAGTTTCCGTCTACTAGCTGCTTCATTATGTTTCCTTGAGACCTCAAACGAGCTTCAATAGCTCTTTCGAAGCTTTCTCTTTCTTTTGACTTGTTTGTTTGCAGAACTAGAGTCTTAAAAGCGTCTCCTGTAGTTGATCCCAGTCTGGCTATAATTTTAGTAAGACCTGCAAAGGCTAAAATAAGACCCGGTCCGCTAATTACATTTTCAATTCCTTTGAATATTCCTTTCGCTATATCTGAGCCTATTCCTTCTCCGTCGACATCTCCTGCTTCCAAAGAAGAATTGAGCACGTCAAGAAAATTTCTCATAGATGGGCCGAATAACCCTTCTCCCACTCCCGCTGCCGCTTTCTGTAGGTTGGCAAAAGTTTTATTTACTAGAGCGCTAAGAGTTTTGTTCAGCTCTTCGTTTCTTTTTATCGCCTCGTCAGTTGAAGACACAGATGTCTGTAAAGCTCTTTCGTAGACAGAATATTCTTTTCCTAAATCTGATAGGGCAGCTTTCACGATGTTGATTTGAAACACGCCACCAATAAGCTCTGTGATTTGCGACTTCTGAGCTGTAGATAGCCTGTCGTATTGCTTCGCCAAGCTTTGTAGAATGTTTATAACTGGCTTCGTCTCCCCGCCTAAGTCTTTTGTCTTGACGCCGAGCATTTCTAGCTGCTGTAAAACTTTAGGTCTTTGCAACCTAGTGAAAATAGTTTTAAAGCTGTTACCTATAACCGCGCCTCCTCTAGCAGTTGTTTGTTGGGCTGAAGTTACAGCAGCTACTAACTGGTCAAATGAAATATTCGCGTCTGCGGCAGAACTGCCTACACGCCTTATAGCTTCGGCTAAATCTGTTGTACTGACCGCAAACGCAGCGTCTACATTAGCGAGTTTATTGATTATCTCTGTAGACGTTAAAGCGCTTTTACTAAAAGAGTTAATTGCTGCCGTAAGAGTCTCAACACTCTGGGCAGCTTGCATACCTGACAATCTAGTAAGCACTAGAGCGTCAGACGTTCTTTTAAGGGTTTGTTCTGTTGATAGACCTTGCCTAGCTAACTCTGTACTAGCCTCTGCTACAGCTTGAAAAGATTGGCCAGTTTGCCCTGCTATTTTAAACAGTCTATCACTAAATTGAGATAAAGTTTTATTGCTAACATTAAGTATGACATTTATATCTGCTAGAGTCTTTTCTACGTTAATAGCGGATCTAACCGTCTCAGTTAGTGCTCTTTGAACTGCGTATATTGCACCAGCAGAAGCGCCAAAAGCTACAACACGGGCATTAGAAGCGTCTAGGGACTTGTCAAACTCGCCTAATTTGCCAGTGATTCTCCCTAGCGGCTGAGTGAAGCCTTTATCGTCAAGCGTCATCTTATGACTCGACGCTAGCTTCGCCAGTTTCCCTTTTAGTGGCTTTAAATTGCCATCTACATCAACTATTAATCTCCCTGTATCCGCCATACTCTGCAGATAGTTATTACACTTTTATATTATCAAAAATCTACATTATAACCATGTATTTTCATAATGTCTTTCATATTTAGCACTCCGTCTTCTTTTTCTTCCGCTACCTTCGCTACTTCTTTATTGAAATCTACCGCTAAAGGATCCTCGTCAATCATCTTTTGTACCTCTTTTTTGTCTGCTCCTACTATAGTTGAGGCCTCTTTTCCTTCTGTTTGCTTCTTGATTTCTTCCGTAGCTTGGGCTGAATCGTACCATTCTACTAATTTTTGCGGGTCTTCGTAGGCTTCTTCTGGCGGGTTGCCTTTTGAGGACATTACAGACTTATAGAACTTACCAGTTGAAAAAAGGTCTATTTGGTAGTTTGTTAGGTCTACAACTGGCTTACCGAAGAAGATCATAGGGTCATCATTCGAAATAAGAAAAGAATTAATAAAAAACGGCATCGCCGCTAGTTGTTTTATAAACTTAGAATTAAAGCTTGTTAATGAGTTATTATATAAAAATATATATGCATATAGTTCTGTTTGGTCCATTTCCTGATATTGTTTTCTGTTAAAAAACTTTTCTTTTAGATATGGGTCTTTATATAAGCATAAATTTATTATCTCTTCGTTGCTTTTGCGATCTGCGTATTTTTCGCAAGTCAAGTCCATAGCTTCTGACCTTTTTTCTTCAATAGACTTTAGCTCTGATTCTTGGTCTTCTATGATTTTTGATATTGAGTCTATTTGGCTACGTATAAGAAGTTTCTTTTTGCTCTCTGCGTTTCTGCTTAACTCCTCTTTGAGCTTATTATAGCGCTCTTCTTCTTCGCTCCAAATGCCTTGGTCCTTTAATAGCTTTAGTTTTTTTTGGGCGGTAAGCAGTCCCTTCTCTTCGGCTTCTGAAAAATGTAATTTGTATTTTGAAGATATGTAGCCTATGTCAGACTCATTTAAGTGTCTTACGTACAAGCTCTCCTCTTCTGACTCAATTAAAGTATAACCGTTAATAATGTCGGCATAGACTTTACGGAATTCATGAGTCAGCTTTGCATCCACTTTAGTTCCCTGCTACTGCTTTAGCTTTCTTTTTGGGCGCTCTTTTTTTTGCTTTAGGCTTGGGCTTCTCTCCCTCTTCTGTTTCAGTCTTTTCAGCCTCTGCAAATATATTGTCAATACCTTGAAAATCTTCTGGCGATTCTACCTGACCCGACTCCCAAAAGCTTACATAGTAGGCTAGCTTACGGATCGCTTCATTCCAAAAGAGATTGTCATCCTCTTCGTACTCGTCATATTTCGCTAGTTTTTCTTCATAGATTCCATCGCCAAACACTGGAACCCTCTCTCCTTCTTCATCCATAAAAGAAAGAAATAACACCCACCACAAAATCGTTTTATTCTTAGCGCGAGATTCTGCGGTTTGATCAAACAGAGAGGACTGTTCGTTTTCTATAGACTGCAAATCATACCTTAGCTCTATAGCTTCTTTCATTAGTTCTCTAATTTTTTCTGTTTTTTCTTTTTCAGAGATTTTTTCTAAATTTATTTGAGCTCTTTGTATTTTATTTTCTACAGCTGCAAGTTTTTCGTAAGCGGTAGCGTAGTTATCTTTTTCAGATTCACTCATTGTTCCGCCGTCGTTACTAAATCTTTTAGCTAACAAGGTTTTGGTTAGAAGTCCCTCTTTGATACCCTCCGAGAGTCTGACTCCGTAGAAGAGGTCAGCGTCTTCGTATAGCCTTCTATTAGGACGCTTAAGGCAAAATTTCACCGGCACTTTTTCTTCTATCTGTTTAGTGATTTTGATTGGCTCTCCGCTTTCATCTTTACCGTCTTCTGAAACTTCTTTTTTGACGGTTTTGTTAACTTCGAACTCATGTAGCCATTTTACTTTTTTCTCTTCGCTC
>CEQU01016340.1_pt1 | contig 39097 bp, 32 predicted proteins | sample 531031 | NCBI WGS metagenome assembly CEQU01 (sample SAMEA2621216, study PRJEB7988) | marine metagenome | isolation source: saline water (ENVO:00002010), including
AAAAAACCCAAAAGATTTTGTGGGTTTTTCTAATAAAGTAGCTGAAACCATTGAAAAGATAGACCTGAAAAAAGCCTGGGAACATCTAATAAATCAAGATTTCTCATCAATTTCAGTTGAACATATACTCAAGGCACTAGATTTACCTATTGACTCTCATGAATTTAAAGTATCTGTATTCTTGAGTATGAACAATGATGATACTTATTTTCAGTTCAAACCAAATCAAATTCAAATGATTTCAAAAACTGAAGTTTTGAAAAAAATCAAAATCATGGACCAACGAAAAATTGCAGATGAAAAGAAAACCCGTTTAGCAAAAATACTATTAAATGGTAATTTCCATAAACAATTAAAAAAAGATGATTTAGAAATCATAGATAATTTAAAGTCGATTGTTTTATATGGAGATAAAAAAATCAAAAAAACTGAAATATTTGAATTCTGTGAAAAATTCCTAAACACAACTCAACGAAGTGATATTTTTGAATTATTAGTAAAGAACAAAATTTTAGATAAAAATCTTCCTGTAGAATTATATCAAGCTGAAATCCCAATCAGATTCTCACCAAAAATTCACAAAATTACTGAGTCAATCACAACACAAAACTCTGATGATTATGAAGACCTCACAAATCTAGAAACATACACAATTGATGACGAATCTACTAAAGATAGAGATGATGCTTTTTCTTTTCAACAAAACTTTTTATGGATTCACATTACTGATCTGACTAACTTATTTGATAAAAATTCTGAAATTGATCTAGAAGCTTTTAATAGATCTAGAAGTATATATCTTCCAGAATTCACAATTCCCATGTTACCTCCTAAAATTTCCCAAGAAGTAGGAAGTATTAATCCAAACCAACCACAAAAATGTATTTCATTAAAACTAGAAATAAATTCCCAAAATAAAATTATTGACTGGGATTTCAAAAAAACACTAATTAATTCTACAAAATCCCTATCTTACAGTGAGGCAGAATTGATAATAGAAGATCAAAATCATAAATTAAACACAACTTTTAACAATTTAGACAAAATTTGTTTCGAATCTAGGAATGAAAGAATCCTTGCAGGGGCATTTTCATTTGACCGCCCACAAGTGAAGTTTTCAGGAATATCTTCTGAGAGCATTCAAGTCATGTTAGAAAGTAATTTATTAAAAAGTAAATTGATAATTGCCGAGCTAATGATAATTTTTAATCAATTTGCTGCACTTTTTTGCTATACAAATAAACTGCCCGCCATTTACAGAACTCAAGAAATTATTGATTTACCTGAATTCACATATTCTAATGCATATTCTTGGTACAAAACTTCACAACATTTAAGACCTGCAAGAATTTCTACCAAAGCAAAAGAACATTCAGGATTAGGGACAGCTTTATATGTACAGTCTACATCTCCACTAAGAAGATTTTCTGATTTAGTAATGCAACGACAAATAAAAAGTTTAATAGATTCTACAAATACTCCTTACGATATTAAAGAAATTTCTTCTATTGGTGTGCACGGAGAATCTTTAGCAAAAAATTTAAGCAGAATAGAAGAATCAAGAAAAAAATATTGGTTTTTAGTTTACTTAAAGCAATCTCTTCTAAACAATTCTGTAACTATATTTGATGGAATAGTACTTGAAACAAATGGCAATACTTTAGGAAGATTATTTGAATTACGTGATTTCCCTTTCAGGTTCAGATGTGAAATCCCTAAATCCATTCAAGAAGGTAGCAATATCACTATAAAGCTAAATTCCGTAGATCTATGGAATAGAACAGCACAATTTGCATATAAATTTTAGTGGTCGGGGTGGTCGGGATCGAACCGACGACCCCCGGTTCCCAAAACCGGTGCGCTACCGCTGCGCCACACCCCGATAAAATCACTAGGCATATAAGAGTACATTTTCAGGAGCTATAGGTAAAGGATCAATTTTTTGGTAATGTACAGGCTAGTATATTAATGTAAAATTTGCACCCACTTACAAAGGAGACTGACATAGACTCTCAAAAGATACATTCACTTTTTAAAAAACTTCTCGATGGTGAAATTGAGATAGACGATGCTGTTAAAAGTCTAAAAACTTTGCCTTATGAAGACTTAGGATTTGCTCAAGTCGATCACCACAGATACCTCAGACAAGGTTTCCCTGAAGTAGTATTTGGACAGGGAAAAACTCCAGAGCAAATAGCACAAATAGCTTTAAGCATCTCCAAAAAATCTTCAAAATTTCTTGTAACAAGAGCAACAGAAGATGCTTATAAAGAAGTTCTCAAATTAGTCCCTGAAGCAAAATTCAATCAATTAGCTAGAGTAATTTATTTTGAAGATGATAATTTTAGTACTGAAAAAATTCCAGGTCTATCAGTGATTTGCGCAGGAACATCAGATTTACCAGTTGCATTGGAAGCTTCAATCACAGCAGAACTAATGGGTTGCGATGTACAACAAATATTTGACATAGGGGTAGCAGGAATACATAGATTGTTTGATAAACTTGAAACAATCAGAGAATCAAAAGTTTTAGTTGTCGTTGCAGGTATGGAAGGCGCATTACCATCTGTAATTGGCGGATTAGTAGATATTCCAATCATTGCAGTGCCTACTAGTGTAGGGTACGGAGCTAGCTTTGGAGGACTATCTGCACTATTAGGGATGTTAAACAGTTGCGCACCAGGAATTTCTGTTGTGAATATTGACAATGGATTTGGAGCAGGATATTTCGCGGGCAACTTAATAGTAAACAATAAATAAATCTGAGGTAAATATGATTACTGAATATCCTGTAGGCATCAAATCGTTTGATGAATCTCCAATTACCGGATTCAAACATTCTGAGTACCACTCAGATGAAATACTTCACAGAATAATTCTATTATCTAATTACGAACATTCGGAACATATTAGTGATTCAGAATTTTCTGAATTATTAGAAACACTCAACCAATCAAATAAAATCTCTTTTTTGGGTTCTAATTTCAATCAACAAAACTTAAATCTAAATAACAAAAATTTCCCTCCAACAAACGGATTTACATTTGAAAATGATTCTTCAGATCACATCTATTTTTGGAGATGGATTACAATGGAATCTCCCGATTTCGTGATCTTAGTAAATTTATCTTCTGAAGAAAAAATCAAATTATACGGATTCGAAAACCATCATTTCATTCATAATTTTTTAAAATCTTCAGAAGATAAAACAAATAATTTGCTCAAATCTCTATCAGAAAAAAACAATCAATCTCCAGGCAAAATACCATCAATTGAGCTCAGCGGATCATTTTCTCAAATCAAAATTCAATTACAAAATCTTATTCAATTTATTAGCTCAATAGATGTCTCCACTTCTTCGGCAAGAAAAGAAATTCAAAGAAGGCAGCATCGAACTGCCAACGAAGTGTCAAAAATATTATCTAAAGTATACGGACACAAATTAGACCAACCAATCAATTATGTTCAGGGTGTTTCTATCAGTGGTCGTATAAGGCTTGCACAACTTGACAAAAATTACCCGAAAGCCATAGAGGACATCCCAGGATTTGTCAGCTTTATTTTAAACGAGAATCAATTCACTCAAAATACGCAAACGGGCCCCAATTTAGCCGGACTTTGTTGGGCAGATGAATTGTCAGATACCACAGGTGATAAAAAATGGATGGAACTAATTATCAAAACTGCTGACATTTACGAACCTAGGGGAGAAGGGCTTTCACCAAAACCTTGTGATCCTAATTTTGGATGTGAGGATATGTTTTTCATTTCTACTATGCTAGGTAGAGCATATAAAATTTCCAAAAATGAAAAATATTTAAATACGTTGATTAATTATTTAAATGATGCGAACACTCAACATAAAAACGGCCTGTTTTATCACAACAGAGTTACTCCTTATTTTTGGGGAAGAGGAAACGGTTTTGCAGCTTTAGCTTACGCTGAAGCATTACATTACATCCCAGACAATCACTCTCTAAAAAAATCATTGATAGAAAAACATATCAATCATATTAATGCGCTAATCAAAATACAAACTCCTACTGGAATGTGGACCCAATTACTGGATGAATCAGGAACATATCAAGAATTATCAGCTACATGTATGATTGGGTACTCAATTACACGGGGATTCAAATCAGGAATATTAAATGAATATCATATGAATTCTGCTAAAAAGGCTTGGCAAGGAACGTTATCAAGAATTGATGATTCAGGTGGATTAGTAGATGTTTGTACAGGCACAGGATTTCAATCTACAAAATCTGACTATTTTTATAGAAAGGCTGAATATGGATATGATGATCGAGGAGGATCAATGGCAATTTGGTTCTCTACTGAAATGGAAAACTTACTAACATAAATTTGATTGGAGAAATTCATGGATATCGGACTAGGATTAGACCCAACACTCAAACTAAGCTTAAATGAACAAGATAAACTTTGTGAAACAGCTGTCGAACTTGGTTATCAAAGTATTTGGACTCCGGAAGGCACTGGGCAAGATTCTTATCAAATTTGTTTAAAAAGATGGCAAGCTACAACTAACATTATCCCCGACGGTATTACCACTGGAATAGCAGTTTCACCAGTGATTTGGAGATCTCCAATGGCTTTTGCAATGGCTGGAGGTACAGTAAGCCAAATTTCTAATGGAAAATTTATCATGGGATTAGGGTCAGGGGGTGCATATAGACCCGGAGCTATGGATAGTTTAGGAAGATCTAAAATTTCTGTTCTCTCACTAATGAGAGATTATGTAACTATAGTAAAAAAACTGGTCAATGGAGAAACTGTTTCATATCAAGGAAAAATTGAAACTTTATTAGAAGAAAAACTAGCAATATTTCCACCTCCAAAAACACCAATATATCTAGGAGCCCTTGGGCCTAAAATGCTGTCATTAGCTGGTGAATTAGCAGACGGTGCAGCATTAAACTGGTGTAACCCAGAACAAGTTGAATGGAGTAGATCTCAGGTAAAATTAGGTGCAGAAAAATCAAATAGAGACCCTTCAGAAATAAAAATTTCGGAGTACATTAGAATTTGTGTTGATGACGAAGATGAAGAGCGTGCGAGAATTGCCCTTGCAAAAGCAACAATAGGGTATGCACTTGGTCCTTCAATACCATCAGAAAAAGAACGTAAATTAGGATACAGGGCTCATTTTGAAAGAATGGGGTTTGCCAAAGAGTTAGCTGAATTAGACCAAATGAGAGCCAATGGAGCCTCTCAAAATGAAATTGCTGAAGCCTTTCCAACCAATATATTGAATACCGTTGGATATTTTGGATCATCTGATGGAGCTGCAAAAGCCTTCGCCAACCTATCTCAAGGATTAGACAATGCAATAGTTAGAGTGGTTAGTTCCAGGCCAGGTAAAGTTGATGGAGCCCTAGATGTTATGAAAGCCTGTTCGCCTGAAAAAATTCGCCAAAACCTATGATAAACATATCTGAAAAAACACAATTACTTATCAATTTAATGGATCATATTCCCCCATGCGCAAAATGTGGTATGAGGTGGAGTACAGGTGATTATGAATGTCCTCATTGTGGAGAAGATCAATACGAAAAATTATACCAATGGGCTGAACTGGTAATAGAACAACTATTTAAATAAATTTTTTATAGATTCATCTGAATAAGAATATTTATGCGCTCTAAAAACTTGATTCATTTCTACATCTCCCTTAAGAGATTTTACAAAAAATGGATTTATATATTCCCACACAATTTCCTTCGCTTCTGTGACTTCAAAAATTCTTCCATGAGCACCTTCACAAATCAAAGTATTACCGTTTGGTAGCCTTTGAGCACTACTGACGTGAAAACTATAAAAACTATTAGGAGGCGATCCTGCATATTGCCAGACAATCTCATTTTTAAAAGGATTAATTTCTATAACCCTAGAGTGTTCAAGTGATTTAGAATGACTACCATTATCAAAAAGTAAAATATTGTTGTTTGGTAATTGTGTTGGATGATGCTGATGCCATGTTTCTCCAGGCCCCCATTTCCACAAAAACCCTTGATTTTGTGAGCTTAATATGCCCACAGTATGAATACTTCTAAAACTTAATAAAAAATTATTATCAAAAGTTAAACTTAAACTATTAGCGTGAGTCCATTCTTTTCTAGACTCTAATGGACAAATCACATCTTCGTTGAAATCAAGATGATCATAAATTTGAATTTTTTCAATTATTTCACCATTTTGAGAAATTTTAACTATTGAATCTCCTAAAATATATTTTGAATCTTCTTCTATATAACCGCCTAAAACTTTAGAAGTGAAATCTTCACCCAACACATCAAATACCAACACATAGGTTTCACCATTTTCTAAACGAATAAAATCATGATGAATCATTGGATTTTCATACTCCCAAACAACTTTAGAATTTCTATCTAATTCAATTAATTTATTTGAAGATCCTCCGACATCTTTAACAAATTCATTTTCTTTTGGAGGATTTGTTCTACATAACAAATTGCCGTTATCTAACAGGTATCCATATGTGATCCCATCAGAATTTTCCCATCTGTGGACTTCATTACCATCCACATCGACAAGTACCGTAAAGTTGCCTCCAATAGAACTGAATAGTACAAAGCCGTCAAATAAAGATAATTCATCTTTATAAATCAACCTTAATGGATGATGAATTGACCTACCCATATCTAATCCAAAGTTAAAGGTGATTCATCAGTATTAGCCCACTCGCCCATTGAGCCATCGTAATTTTTAACTTTTTCATAACCCATCATTTTTAATACAAAATATACGTGCGCCGCACGAATACCACCTTGTCAATAGGTCACAATTTCTTGCTCAGGGGTAATTGCATTTATATCTAAAATTTTTTGTATTTCATCTTTTGACTTAAATGTTTGATATTTATCTTCTTTCAAAAAATTAGTCCACTCAACATGAATAGCTCCAGGAACATGTCCAACCCGTTTATTTCCTCTAGAATTAGACCCATCCCATTCGCCATCAGATCTTACATCGACAAAAGTCACATTTTTATTTAGCACATTAGATATTCCTTGATCTAAAGTACAAATCAAATCCAAATTGGCCTTGGGAGTAAATTCGGCTAGATGATTTTTTTTGTGCTCATTAGAAATTGGTCGTTGCTCATCAAACCATTTTTTCCATCCTCCGTCCAAAACTTTAACATCTGAATGGCCATAGTAATTTAATACCCACCAAAACCTGGCTGCCCACAACCCTCCGTTACTATCATATGCAACTACTGTAGTCGTATCTCCAATTCCCATATCTTCAAAAATTTCTTTTGCGACATCAGGTTCGGCAACCCAAGGGTATTCTTTTGGCGATTTTGAATAATCTGGATGCTTTATATAATGGTGTACTTTAATTCCTACTGCACCCAAAATATGTGCCCTACCAAAGGCATCATAAGGGTCACAATCAACTATACAAATGTCGGGATTATTTAGTGATTTTTCTAACCATTCAGTAGAAACTAAAAACTCATTGTTTTCATTCATGCCAAAACTCCGTAATATCTTGAAAGTTAAAAAATTGAGGGAATATTGAAATTTCAGATCAATAAACACAACCTACTATACACATTTCTATTTGTATTGATAGCCACTTTATCAATATTCAGCAGATTTTATGGAATTTTTTGGGACCAAGGATTTCCCTACACTCCTCACCCTGACGAAAGAGCTATTCTAATGAAAGTAGCAGAATTAAAAATCCCTCAAATTACAGAACTAAATGTATTATTTTCTGCTCAAGAAAGTTTATGGAATACAAAATGGTTTCCATACGGAACTTTTCCTATTTATTTTCTAAAAATTTTATACGAAATTATAGATTTTAATCTCGATATTAGAATTATAGGTAGATCAATTTCAGCATTTTGTGACTTACTAACAATTCTAGGGGTGTTTATTCTAGGCAAATCCGTCATAAATAAAAATGTCGGGATTTTAGCTAGCTTAATTGTTTGCATTACACCTATTCATATTCAACTTTCTCACTTTTTTGCTTTTGACACTATTCTCACTATGTTTTGTGTGTGGTCAATTTATTTTCTCTTTTTGGTTAGTAAGTACGGCCATTTTAAATACTCGCTAATATCAGGAATACTAATATTTTTGGGATTAGCAACGAAAGTAAGTATTACACCTATATTAATGAGTTATTTAATTGCTCATATATTTTTTTATTTCACATCTCAAAACAATAAATCATTAAAAATTTTATCCAACTTTTCAATAGGAATCTTTATAGGACTAGTTGTCTATTTCATAGTCTCCCCTTACACATTTTTAGATTATGAAAAATTTATTGCTGATTTCATAGAGCAATCGGAAATGGTAAGGAGAATAAGGGATTACCCTTACACCAGGACATATATAGATACAGTTCCTTACATTTACCAATTTAATCAAATGTGGAAATGGATTTTAGGATTTCCTCTCACAATTTTTATTACATTAGGTTTTTTGTGGTACTTATCAAATCCATTTAGTCTTTTTAAATCTAAAATAATCCCATTTATACTTCTTGTATTTTTAGGATTGATGCTAATTTTCAACAATTCTTCATTAATGATATTAACCGTATTATTAATATCAATGTCCTATTTCTTGATCACCTACATCAAGCCTGATTCAAATAGTCAAAATATTGGAATAGCATTAATTCTAAGTTGGGTAATTCCTTATTTTCTAATAACCGGTAGCTTCGAAGTAAAATTTAACAGATATTTACTACCACTTATTCCTTTTTTAATAATTTTAGGAAGCGGGTATTTAATACATCTTTACAACTGTTCTCAAAAAAAATTACTAATTTTGTTTTTAGGGACTGTGGTTGTAACTTCATCCAGTTTAATGAGTTTTGGTATCTTAAATTTATACTCTTCAGATCACTCAGCTGTTTCTGCATCTAAATGGATAAATCAAAATATTGATCCTGGATCCGTGATTTTAAAGGAACATTGGGATGAATCTTTACCCAATTTAACAAAATATCAATTAGAAGAAGTAGCAATTTACGAACCAGATTCTATTTCGAAAATTACGGAAATAGCCAATCAACTGTCTCATTCCGAATACATAATCATATTCAGTAACAGACTTTACGGAACAGTAAGTCGATTACCAGAAAGATACCCATATATGATCGAATATTATAGTTCGTTATTTAAAGGACAATTAGGATATGAACTCATACATTTTGAGGAGAAAAATATTTCCTTTTTGGGAGTAACACTATATGAGGAAACATTTAAGTCTAATAATCTGCCTAACCCACTACCTCAAGTTAGTTCAAATCATTTTTTAAGTTTCAGTTCTGATAAAACTTTTTCAGAATACGATCATCCTAAAATTTTAATTTTTCAAAATACTCAAAAATTTTCGTCTACAGACATTAAAAATAAAATATTGAATAATTCATATAAAGTAACCAATAAACTCAAATTTGAAGAGGATTTGCTATCTCAGCAAAGAAAAGGTGGTACTTGGATAAAAATATTCAATCCTGAATCGTCATCAAATTGGTTAAGTATTATCAAGTGGTTTTTTGCTATAGAACTATTGTCAATAATCGCCATTCCTATTACTTTTTTAATTTTCCAAAAATTTCAATATAGAGGATTTTTACTAAACAAAGTAATTGGATTGCTCATTATTGGATATGCTTCATGGGTATTAAATAGTCTACAGATTCTAAAATTTTCTTCTACAAATTTATGGTTAATAATATTTTTCACTTCTTTAATCTCAGGCTACATTTTTTATATTCAATTTAACAACATCACAAAATTTTTCTATCACAAATGGAAAGAGATTGCTGCATTAGAAATATTTTTTATTTCCGCATTTATTTTGTTTGTCATTATTAGACTTTTAAATCCTGACTTATGGCACCCATACAGAGGCGGAGAAAAACCTATGGATTTAGCTTACCTAAATGCTGTAATCAAATCATCATATATGCCTCCATACGATCCTTGGTTTTCAGGAGGATATCTAAATTATTATTATTTCGGTCAATATTTAATAGGATGTCTGATACATTTAACAGGAATACCAACAGAAATTTCTTATAATCTTGCTATTCCTTTTTTATTTGCAGCAACCGCTTCAATATCGTTGATGCTAGGAATCAATCTGATTGAATTTAATGGTATTCGAGCAAAAACACAGACTAAATTAATCATTGGATTCTTAACATTCTTCATGATTTGCATTCTAGGAAATTTTGAAGGCCTATTTCAAGTAATCAATATTGTTACAAGTAATACCAGTTCATCAATATTTACTGAATTTAATTTTTGGCAAAGTACTAGAATAATGACACCTGATCCTCCGGGATTTGAAATTAATGAATTTCCTTTCTTCACTTTTTTATTTGCTGACTTACACGCTCACCTGATCAGTATTCCGTTTTTTTTAATAATTTTAAGCCTATGCTTAAATCATCTTAAATCTTCTAATAATAAATTTTCAGAAATAATAATTCTCACATTTTTTGGGTTTTTAATAGGTTCAATAAGGGTAATCAACACTTGGGACTTTCCTACTTCTTCGATGTTAAGTATTTCTACTTTGATATTTTCAGAATATTTAAAAAATGGTGGTATAAATTTATTAGTTATTTACAAGGGAATTTACAAGTGGATTTATGTAATGATAATCAGTGTCGCTTTATTCTTCCCGTTCCATCAATCTACAATTACTTTTTTTACCACCATAGAACTTACGACTAATGTGACTACTATAAATCAATTTTTAATAATTCATGGATTACATTTATTCATTTTCTCTTCTGGAATATTAATATTGATGAAAAGCAATTACTCGATCAATCAAATTGTAAAAACAACTAAATCAAATCCTATAAAATATTTGATCGGTCTATTGTCTATTTTAATAATCCTTTACTTCACTTCAAACTATTCTTTAGTTCTCTCTGTTAGTACGGCTATCTCATTAGGATTATTTTTATTGTTCTTCTTTAAATTAGATCCCCACAATAAAAATAATCCGTCTCTAATATTTTCCTTCATATTAACAATATTAGGAATGTGCTTAGTAGCGGGAATTGAAATCTTCAGAATAGCAGGTGATATTGACAGAATGAACACAGTATTTAAATTTTACATGCAAATCTGGATCCTTTTTTCTATAGCTTCAGGATATTTTATTTTTGAAATTTATCAAAATATTAAACAAAACAATTCGATCTATAAATATTCATGGTCAATAATCTTGTCAACATTAATTATTTCGCAATCTATTTATCCAATTTTAGGAACTATAGACAGAATTAACGATAGATTTGAAACAACAGGCATGACTTTAAACGGTTATGAGTTTACTAAAACTACTAAATATAAGGACCCAAATGGAGAAATAGATTTAAAATCAGAATTTGAAGCAATTTATTGGCTTAGAAATAACGTAAAAGGATCTCCTGTAATTTTAGAAGCATTTACTCCCAGTTATAGATTAGGATCCAGAATTTCAATCAATACAGGATTACCTACGATCATTGGATGGGAATGGCATCAACAACAACAAAGATGGGATTTCAAAAGAGAAATATCTGATCGAATCAATGATGTGAACTCTGTATATTCAGAAATCAAATATGAAGACAAACTGAAAATTCTGAAAAAATACGACGTTAAGTACATAGTCATAGGTGGAGTTGAAAAAAATTATTACGGATCTGATCAAACTAGCAAACTTACTGAACAACTATTAAATGATTACAAGATTGTATTTGAAAATGAAAATGTAAAAATTTTAAAAGAGCTTTAGTACAATAGAAGCTATTGACAGTACAAACCTAGATCTGTACTATTCCTATGTGGTCGAAATATACCCCTTACGATACTTATATTTAAATCCAGTACTCTACTGGATTTTTTCAATTCGCTATAAAACCACAAATTTTATTTAAATAACCCTGAAATACTAAGGAGCGTGAGGACTAATGACCCTTTCTGCATCTCATGAAAAAAGTACAATTTTCCCAACCACAAAATCTTTCTCTAGAATTCATAAGCTTCTAGAAGTCCCTGACCTAATTAATGTTCAAAAAGAGTCATTTAACTGGTTCACACGAGAAGGGTTACAAGAACTTTTTGATGAAATTTCTCCAATAGAAGATAACCAAGGACAAAACCCAAGATTCTCTTTGAGATTTATTGGATTTGAATTTGAAGAACCCAAAATTCCCGAAGATGAATGTAGAACTAGAGAAAAAACTTTTGAAGCAGCTCTTTACGTCACTGTAAGTCTCACTATCAATGCTGTAGGGCCTGCTAAAGGTGAAGTAAAAGAACAAAGATTGTATGTCGGGAACATTCCAATCATGACCAAGGCAGGGACATTCATTATCAATGGAGCTGAGAGAATAGTAGTTAGTCAGCTAGTGCGATCTCCGGGAGTTTATTTTTCTGAAGATCACGATACTGGATCTGGAAGACCTTTGGCATCTGCAAAACTTATCCCATACCGCGGCGCTTGGATGGAATTTGAAACTAGTAACAGAGATGTTATTTACGTGAAATTAGACAGAAAACGTAAAACTCCTGTTTCCACTTTACTTAGAACTTTAGGGTACGAAACCAACGAAGAAATCTTGGAACTTTTTGAAGACGTTGATAATAATCCCGATCACAAATTTATTGAAACCACTATTGCTAAAGACTCAGGCGTCACAACAAAAGACGAAGCATTAATTGAATTCTACAGAAGATTAAGACCTGGAGAACCCCCAAACGCAGAAAACGCACAAGCACTAATAGAATCTTTATTCTTTGACTCTCGAAGATATGATTTAGGTAAAGTAGGAAGATATAAATTAGAAAGTAATTTAAAGGGATTAAAATTTCAAGAAATTGATGGGTCCACTAGAATCCTTTCTAAAGAAGACATTGTTAGTCTTTTAAGAAGATTAATACAAATTAACAACTCAGAAAAAAGAGCTAATGACATAGACCACTTAGGGAACAGAAGGGTCAGAGCTGTTGGAGAATTAATCCAAAACCAAGTCAGAGTTGGATTTTTGCGTATGGAACGAGTTATTCGAGAAAGAATGACTATTCAAGTAGATCCTGAAACTACTACTCCAGCTGCACTGATTAACGTAAGACCCGTAGTTGCTGCAGTACGAGAATTCTTTGGCGGATCACAACTTTCACAATTTATGGATCAAGCCAATCCTTTAGCTGAATTAACACATAAAAGACGTCTTTCAGCTCTCGGACCAGGTGGTCTTTCACGAGAAAGAGCAGGGTTTGATGTAAGAGATGTTCACCATTCTCATTATGGAAGAATTTGCCCTATTGAAACTCCAGAAGGTCCAAACATCGGACTATTAGTTTCATTAGCTACATATGCAAAAACTAACGAATTCGGATTTATTGAAACTCCATACAGAAAAGTTTTGACTGAAATCAGCAATCAAAACCCTGAGGATCTCATAGGTCACACTCCTACAGAAAACATATTAGGAAAAGATGGCAGAACCATTGTGAAAGCCGGAACACAGATCTCTTCTCGCTCCATAGGAAGGCTATCTGAACTTAATGAACAAATTTTTAAAGTCAAGCCATATGTTTCTAGTCTCATAAGCGACATTCTTCACTTATCTGCAGTAGATGAAGAAGAATATTTTATTGCTCAAGCCAACTCAGCTATAAATGACGCTGGAGAATTTATCAATGACAGAATAGAAACACGAAAAGGTGAAGAAGTTGGAATGGTAAGTTCAGAATCAGTAAAATTCATGGATGTTTCACCTCTTCAACTTTTTAGTGTGTCTACATCTTTAATTCCGTTTCTTGAACATGATGATGCTAACAGAGCTCTTATGGGATCTAACATGCAAAGGCAGGCCGTGCCCTTGCTTAAACCTGAAGCCCCTGTTGTCAGTACGGGAATGGAAAAAAGAGTAGCTAAAGATAGCGGGCAACTTGTTCTTTCTCAAGCAAAAGGTGAAGTGACTAGTGTATCTGGTACCAATATTATTGTTACAGACGAAAATGGATCAGAATTCAATCACCCACTTATAAAATTCTACAGAAGTAACCAAGGAACGTGTATCAATCAAAGAGTGATCACTGAAAAAGGTGCAAAAGTTGAAGTTGACAGCGTTCTTGCAGACGGATCATCTACTCAAAACGGACAACTAGCCCTAGGCCAAAACGTTTTAGTAGGGTTCATGACATGGGAAGGTTATAACTACGAAGATGCCATTATCCTTAGTAATAGATTGATTAAGGATGACAAATTCACTTCTATCCACATAGAGAAACATGAAATTGAAGCTAGAGATACTAAATTAGGTCCTGAGGAAATCACTAGAGACATCCCTAATATAGGTGAGGATGCTCTAAGAAATTTAGATGAAGATGGGATTATACGAGTAGGAGCAGAAGTAAATAACCGTGACATTTTAGTTGGAAAAATTACACCTAAAGGCGAGACTGAATTAAGCGCTGAAGAAAAACTACTCAGAGCTATTTTTGGTGAAAAAGCTAGAGATGTAAAAGATTCATCTCTTTACGTTCCTCACGGACAAGGCGGAAAAGTTATTGATGTCAAAGTTCTCGAACGAGAAAAAGGCGATGACTTATCACCTGGAGTTAACAAATTGGTTAGAGTGTGGATAGCCGAAACTCGAAAAATAACTCAAGGTGACAAGATGGCAGGCAGACATGGTAACAAAGGAGTTATAGCTAAAATTCTTCCTGAAGAAGATATGCCTTTCTTACCTGATGGAACTCCATTAGACATCATACTTACTCCTATAGGAGTACCTTCAAGAATGAATTTAGGTCAAGTACTAGAAACGCATTTAGGATGGGCGGCTAAACGTTTAGGATTTCAGGCAGAAACTCCAGTGTTTGATAGTGCAAAAGATATTTCAATTGAAGACGAACTATCAAAAGCTTGGCTTATCGAACAATCTCACTCAATCCCGTCTAATGCTAACTTAGATCCTAATCCAGAAGATATTAATCTAGAAACTCTAGAACAATATTTAAAAGAAAGAGGCTATGGGTTAGATGAAATTTTTATTAACCCTAAACCCGATTATGCTAGGACTGTTGCTCTAAAAATTTGGCTTAAAGAATATGCAAATATAGACAGTTCTAAAATGTCATTAGAAGAAATGGTTGAAAAATCATTAGAACTCAATAGATTCCAACAAATAGCTGCTCCTATACTAGGTAAATCTATTCTCTATGATGGCAGGTCTGGCGAAGCTTTTGACCAACCGATTACAGTTGGTTACGTATACATGCTCAAACTAATCCACTTAGTCGAAGACAAAATCCATGCTAGGGCCACTGGTCCGTACTCTCTAATAACACAGCAACCCTTAGGAGGAAAAGCACAATTAGGGGGCCAGCGTTTTGGAGAAATGGAAGTATGGGCACTAGAAGCATATAGCGCAGCCCATAACTTGCGTGAAATGTTAACAATTAAATCCGATGATGAAATCGGCAGAGTAAAAACTTATGAAGCTATTGTTAAAGGCGAAGATGTAGCGCAGCCTGGAATACCACAATCTTTCCATGTTTTAATGAAAGAACTTCAGAGTTTGGGACTTTCTGTAGAGTTAGAAAGTGATCAAGATGATGAGATGATAGATGAGTTATCAGAAACATTGACCGACCCGTTAGCTATGCTAGAAAGCGCTATGATGAATGATGAAGATGATGGTGAAGATTCACCAGAACCTACATCTATAGAAATCATTAATCAGGATTCAGAATCAGAAACACTTACATCTGAAACGTCAGAAGACGATACAAATATTTAAAGTTAAAATTCCGGGAGAGTTTAATGGCACAAGCAGGAAATGATTTTGATGCAATCTCAATTTCTTTAGCATCCCCAAATGACGTGCAAAAATGGTCATGGGGTGAAGTAACAAAACCTGAAACTATTAATTACAGAACATTACGCCCTGAAAAAGATGGCCTTTTTTGTGAACGAATTTTTGGCCCTACCAAAGATTGGGACTGTGGTTGTGGAAAATACAAAAAAATTCGATTTAGAGGAATTATTTGTGACAGATGTGGAGTAGAAGTTGCTAGGGCAAAAGTACGTAGAGAACGTATGGGTCATATCAATTTGGCTGCTCCTGTTGCTCATATATGGTTTTCAAAAGGAACACCAAGTAGGTTAGGCTTATTATTAGATTTATCCCCTAGAAATCTTGATCGAGTTTTATACTTCGCCCAGTACTTAGTCACAGATGTTGATTATGAATTAAGGGACCAATTAATAGATCAACTCAAGTCAGATTTACAAACTCAAACTGATTCTCTCGACTCTAAAATCAAGTCTAAGACTGAAGAGATCAGACAACTTTTCCAAGAACAAATACAAGACTTAGAAAAACAAAAAGCAGAAACAGATGATGAATCAATACAATCTGAAATTGAATTAAAAATAGAAGCTATTGAATTAGATATCAGTAACAAAGCCAATGAAGCTGTTGAAGAATTTTCTACTGAATATACTTCAGAAATTGATGAAACTAAAAATAAAATTTCTGAGTTAGAAGAACTTCATGTTACCCAGCTTTTAACAGAGACTCAATACAGAGACCATAGAGACAATTATGTTGGGACATTCCAAGCAGGAATGGGAGCTGAAGCTGTTTTATATGTTTTAGAAAATCATATCAATCTTGAAGAATTAAAGACTCTACTTCAAGAAGAAATGGAAACAACATCCGGACAAAAGAGAAAAAAGGCGATTAAAAGATTAAAAGTTGTTGAATCTTTCAGAAATAGTGACAATAAACCAGAGTGGATGATTAGGACTAATCTGCCCGTTCTACCACCAGATTTAAGACCTATGGTTCAATTAGACGGGGGAAGATTTGCAACTAGTGATCTAAATGATTTATATAGAAGAGTTATTAACAGAAATAACCGATTGAAAAGATTAATAGAATTGCAAGCTCCTGAAATTATCATCAGAAATGAAAAAAGAATGTTACAGGAATCTGTTGATGCATTAATTGATAACGGCAGAAGAGGTAGAGCTGTAGCTGGAAGCCACAACCACAAACTTAAATCTCTTTCAGATTTACTAAGAGGTAAACAGGGAAGATTTAGGCAAAATCTATTAGGCAAGAGGGTAGATTATAGTGGAAGGTCTGTAATTATTGCTGGTCCTGAATTAACTCTAAATCAGTGCGGACTTCCAAGAAAAATGGCACTAGAATTATTTAAGCCATTTGTGATGCATCGTCTTGTAGTCAAAGGATATGCTCACAATATCAGAAGTGCAAAACGATTAGCTGAAAGAAATTGGTCAGTAGTTTGGGACATTCTAGCTGATGTAATTAAAGAACGTCCCGTATTATTAAATCGAGCCCCTACTCTTCACAGATTAGGAATTCAAGCATTTGAGCCAGTTTTAATTGAAGGAAGTGCTATCCGCGTCCATCCACTAGTTTGTACAGCATTTAACGCAGACTTTGATGGGGACCAAATGGCAGTCCATGTACCATTATCAAAACTAGCTGTATTAGAAGCGAAAAAACTAATGTTAAGCACTAATAATATGCTAGCACCTAGCTCAGGAGAACCAATAGTTACACCGTCTCTAGATATGGTTTTAGGATGTTATTACCTAACTTCAATGGACGAAGGACATGATGAAGAAAAAAGTGAAATCAAAACTTTCAGTGACTTTGATGACGCTATACTCGCAAACGAATTAGGTATTGTAGATCTCAGGGTTCCAGTTTTAGTGCGAGACCATAAAGGAACAACAATCAAAACAAGTGTGGGAAGAATTATATTCAATAAAATTTTCCCATTAGACTTCATTAATGAATATGATTTCATCAACACTGAAGTCGAAAGACATGCTCTGAGAGATATTGTTGGAAAATGCTTTAGAGTTCTTGGAAACGAAGGCACTGTACAGGTTTTAGATCAAATTAAATCTTTAGGGTTTAGGTACTCCTCTAAATCTGGAGTTTCTATAGCAATCAATGATGTAAAAGTTTCTTCACAGAAACAAGAGCTAGTTCTTAAAGCTGAATCTCAAGTTTCACAATTAGAAGATCAATATTTAGATGGATTAATTACTGAAGAAGAAAGATATCAAGCAACTGTAAGAATTTGGACAGAAGCAAATGATGAATTAACTACTGTAATTGCCGAAGATCTTCCTAGTTATGGCGGGATTTATATGATGGCCCAATCCGGAGCAAAAGGAAACATAGCTCAAATCAAACAAATGGCTGGGATGAGAGGGTTAATGTCTAACCCAAGAGGAAGAATTATTGATCGTCCTATTAAGTCTAATTTTAGAGAGGGCTTAACAGTATTAGAGTACTTCATTTCCACTCATGGAGCCCGAAAAGGATTAGCAGATACAGCACTACGTACTGCTGATAGCGGATACCTCACCAGAAGATTAATAGATGTTTCTCAGGAGGTAATTATTACCGAGGAAGGATGTTTAGGTGATGAAGGAATGCTAATCGGTGAATATAATGACGAAGCAATCAAAGATTTATTTCTAGATCGTGTCAAATACAGATACCTCGCTAAACCTTTGGCTGATCCAAAAACTGGAGAAATATTAATAGATACAGAAACACCTATTCTTGACGAACAGCGTGACATTTTAGAAAAGCACGAAATTAAAGAATTAATGGTCAGTTCTCCATTATCTTGCAAAACAGTTAGGGGTTTGTGTAAAAAATGTTATGGATTATCTTTAACTAATTTGAAGCCAACTATGATTGGTGATGCTGTAGGTATAATTGCTGCTCAAAGTATTGGAGAACCAGGAACTCAATTAACCATGCGTACTTTCCATACTGGTGGAGTGGCTGGATCAGACATTACAAGTGGACTACCTAGAGTTGAAGAATTATTTGAAGCTAGAGCACCTAAAGGTGCTGCTGTATTATCTGAAATTTCAGGCACTGCTGAACTTATTGAAACGTCTGAAGGCAGAACTGTAAGAATAACTAATTCAGAAGAATTAACTGATGAATACACAGTTTCAGGATACAAAAAACTAGTTAAAAAAGGTGACATAGTTATTATTGGAGCTCCTATTGCCCAATCTAAAGAAGATGAAAATAACATTATTTATGCAAGAAATTCTGGGACGGTGGGTGTAGAAGGTGAAAATATAACTATCACATGGCAAGATGAAGAACAAAGAGAATACGCAATTCCAGCTTCATCTCATTTGCAAATATCTACAGGTGATCAAATTGAACCTGGTCAAGCTATTACAGCCGGCCCCAAAAATCCTCAACAAATTCTTGAAATTCAAGGTAGAGAGGCTGTTCAATCCTACCTAATTGAGGAAGTACAAAAAGTTTACCGATCTCAAGGAGTTCCAATTCACGATAAGCATATCGAAACCATTATTCGCCAAATGCTAAAAAGAGTTCAAATCCATGAACCGGGAGATACTGGATTATTACCTGGTGATACTATGGATAAATTAAAATTTGACGAAAGAAATTCAGAAACTATTTCTGAAGGTGGCGATCCTGCTACTGCAATACCTATATTATTAGGTATTACTCGAGCATCATTACATATGGACAGTTTCCTTGCAGCTGCATCGTTCCAAGAAACTACTAGAGTTTTAACTGAATCTGCAGTGTCTGGTAAAAAAGACCTTCTAACAGGACTAAAAGAAAACGTGATTATTGGACGACTAATTCCAGCACGATACGATAACACTGAAGAAGGTAAAGAAAAATTAGGGTTAGATGAACTAGAAACTGTATTTGCTTTAGATGAAATGCCCGAAAGTCCGCCGCCACCACAGATTGAAGATGAAAACGGACTACTATCTTTGGTCAGTGACTTGATAGACGAAGAAACTGAGGAATAAAAGCTCAATAACTTTAGGCGACTTATATATATTTTATTCTAAGTCGCCTTGTAATTTAAATTTTTCTGCTTTTTTAGAATAACTTTTTGCAATCGAAGAAATCATTTGCAAATGTTTCTCTTTGACTTGCCCTTTGATTCTAGCAGGCATCCCCATCACTATTGATTTTTCAGGAAATTCCATCCTTTCCAACACCATTGATCCCGATCCTATTACAGAATCAGATCCTAATATCACTCCGTCATTAAGAATTGCACCATTTCCAATTAGACATCTTGAACCAATATTTTTTGCATGACACATCACCCTGTGACCAATTGTCACATGATCACCTATAAATACTTCAGCATCTCCATGAAGTACTGAATTATCTTGAATATTGGTAAATTTACCAATATTAATTTTATGCGTGTCACCTCTAATAATTGTTCCAGGCCAAATACTAGAGCCTTCACCTATTTCAACATTTCCAATAACATACGCAGCTTCACTGACAAATGCAGTAGGATGAATTTTTGGAGATTGATTGCCTAAACTTCTTATCATTTTTACTCCTTTATTAATTGATTATTACAAGAGTTTGTCCTGTAGTTACTTTATCTCCAGAAGAAATTTCTACTGATGAAACTATTCCAGACCATGTTGCCTTAAGACTTTGTTGCATTTTCATAGCTTCTAAAACACATATTTCATCTCCAATGACAATTTCATCTCCCACATTCACAGACACAGAAATAATCATTCCAGGTAAAGGAGAAGAAAACGTTTTATTAGAATCAACTGTGTCGTTTGAAACAGATTTATCTTCAGAAGAATTATTAAAAAATGTATTCTTCATTAAATTCTTTATACGAGAAAAAACTGGGGTATTATCAGAAAAATTTTGAATATCATTAATAGAAACTTTGAAAAACATCCCATCTACAGACACGTTCACAAAATCTTTATCGCTATCTAAAATACTGACTTTGTACCATTTAGAATCAACATAAACTTTATAAGTCTTCATATTATCCTGCCAAAGATATAAACACGCCTGCAATTACTGCTGAACCAATCACTCCAGCTACATTAGGTCCCATGGCGTGGCTCAACAAAAAGGTTTGAGGATTCGATTTTTGGCCCATTTGATGTGAAATCCTAGCGGCCATAGGAACTGCGGAAACACCTGCAGAACCAATAAGTGGATTAATTTTGTTTTTAAGAAAAAGATTCATAATTTTTGCAAAAAGTAAACCTCCCAATGTCCCAAAACTAAAAGCAACCAATCCTAATCCTAAAATTAATATTGTCTCCCATTGAAACATCCTATCTGCTGTCAATTGAGTACCCACAGTAATCATAAGAAAGACTGTAGTAATATTTAAAATTTCATTAGATGCAGCATTAGTTAATCTAGGCACCACATTACTTTCTTTAAACACATTACCAATCATAAACATCGAAATTAATGGAGCAGATTTTGGAACTATTAATATGATTAAAGTCATAGCTAATGTTGGAAAAATGATCTTCTCAAATTTAGAAACTTCACGTAAATCTTTCATTACTATCATTCTTTCTTTTTTCGTAGTCATCAATCTCATTAATGGGGGTTGAATGAAAGCAACAGCTGCCATATAAGAATAGGCTATTACAGCTGTAATTCCTAACAAATCAGGGGCAAGTCTAGATGTCAAAAATATCGTGGTAGGACCATCAGCACCACCAATAATGGCTATAGATGCAGCTTCTTTAATTCCAAAATTAAAACCAAAATCACCTAATACTATAGCCCCCCAAAAAGCAACAAATATCCCAACTTGTGAGGCCGCACCCAGCAATAATGTTTTAGGGTTAGCTATTATGGGCCCGAAGTCAGTAAGAGCACCTATACCCAAAAAAATAATTGGTGGAAGAATATTCCAATAAGAAAGTCCATAGTGAAACAAAACACCAAAAATTCCAGCTTCTTGAAAACCTGATTCATCAGTTGGTATAGCCATCAATCCCGTCAAAGGTAAATTTGCTATTAAAATCCCCAATCCCATAGGCAATAATTCATAAGGCTCCCAATCTTTTGAAATTGCTAAATATAGAAAAAGAGAACCTATAAGTATCATCAACAAGTGCCGATAATCTAAATGACTAAAACCTGTAGTATTAAAAAAATCTGATAATTCATTCATATTTAAAAAGTTCTAGTTATTTTCCTCAGATAAATAAGCTGCAGAAGCTATAGACGCAGCAAGTGCTTTTTTCATATTTTCTTCTGGATCTCCTTGAGAAAAAATCGGTGAAATAATATTTATAACGATTCTAATCAATTCAATCAAAATGATTAATACAAATAGTAAACCGAATGTAATTAACAACCCAACTAAAGTAATATTTATTTCTTGATTAAAATTTTCGATAATGCACCAACTATAATGAAATAAAACATGACGATTCTACACCATTTAGGAGTAGTGTGAATGAATAAAAACCAAACACCAAATTTTATGTATTTTGCGATTAAGTCAGCTTTATTAGACAAAAATATATATAAACATTTTATTCAAAAAGAAGAAGTATCAATTTATTCTTTAATAATTGTTACTATCTCAGCGTTATCTGCATCTATTGGAGTCCAATATAGATCAAGAGCAATAGATTTGTCAGAGTTAGGAATTGATGGATATGTAATTATGATGATGACTGCAAGTTCAATTTTCGTAGGATGGATTTTATGGGCTTATGTATCAAAAGTATTATGTTCATACTGGGGAGATCAAAACGATGATTTCAGACTATCAATTAGAACCGTAGGAATCGCTTATAGCCCTGGGGTTTTAATGATATTTACCGGTATTCCATTTATAGGACCTGTTTTTATGTTGATTGCTTCAATTTGGATTCTAATATCAGTTACTGTGGCTATTTCTGTTGTCAATAAAATTGGCTTTAAAAGCCTAATTCCTGGGATTTTAGGATGGATAATGTCTTGGATACTAGTTCCATGGCTTATTTGGGGACAATATATATTTTAAGCAATAGTAGATTCTATATTTTGCCATCTAGTGAATAACAATTTCTTAGTATTCTCAAAAATCACTTTTTCCACTTCCGCAGATGATAGATTTTTTAGTTCAGATATTTTTAACAATATTGCTTTCAAATGTCTGGGTTCAGTCCAATTTTCTCGATTTTTTTTAAAGGGTTGAGGAGCAGAATCTGTTTCAATAACAATATGTTCAAGTGAAATATTTTTTACTACATCTTGTAATTCATCAAGCCTAAATAGAGGTCTTGCTATTGAAATATAAAATCCTAAATCTATTGCAACTTGAGCGTCATAAAGACTTCCTTGAAAGTAATGCATTACTCCGCCCACTTCATAGGCTTTTTCTTCCTTTAAAACTCTAAAACAGTCTTTATGTGCTTCTCTACTATGAAATATAATAGGAAGTTTAAGATCTCTTGCTATATTAATTTGCTTTCTAAACGCATCAAATTGCCAGGCTCTATCTGGCATATCTGGTAAATAATCCAACCCAATTTCACTCATTACAATCACTTTTTCGTGACTTAAAACTAATTTCCTTAATTCATTATCGTGTTTTTCAGTAAAGGGTTCGATTAAATCCATAGGATGCATTCCAACACCAGTAAAAAATTGAGGGAAAATTTTTGAATATTCTATATTCTTTTTAGAAGAATCTATTGTGGTTCCTGCAGATATCACCATTCTTACATCTTCTTTTGCCGCACGAGACAAAATCTCTTGAATTTCATTCTGTGAATATGGATCTAAATGTACATGAGTGTCGATTAACATAATCAAATTACCGCAAAGTGATTATACTATTGGTATGAAATCCAAATCCATAGTTACAATTATATTTTTAATTGCCATATTTTCTATCAGTTGTTCAAATGAACACTACCTTAGGTTAAATAGTGAATTTCAGCCGATTAAAATCAGTCAAAAATTGCCTGAAAACTTTAAATTAGGTGGGTCATTAAGATTAGCTTCCAATAATTTTTTTAATTCTTTAGATCCTCACAACAATTCTAATGTTTCAGACTCTTCATGGGGTCCAGGTTTAATTTATGACAGAATACTCAAATATGAACATGGAGAAAATGTATTACTACCATCTTTAAAACATGAATGTCTAATCTGTAGCAAATGGACTTTAGAGGATGAACAAAAAATTACATTTACTATTCCTAACAATCTAACTTGGAATACCAGTCCTCCCACAACTTTAACTACCTCAGACATTGAATTCAGTATCAACAGAATCAAAAACCAGAAAAACTATGATTTTCTACATATGATTCAATCTATTGATATAGAAACTGAAAACAAAATTTCATTTCAATTAAGATACCCTGACTCAGATTTTTTGATGACTTTAGCAGATGTAAAAAATAAAATTGTTTCAAAAAATCTCACAGAAAATTCTGAAGAAATTACACTCAATAATTCAATTGGGTCTAATTCTTGGTCTATCGAAAAATTTTCACCACTAACAAAAATCACTTTTTTAAATTTACGTAAAAATGACGACCAACCTTTCGTAGACACTATTGAAATTAATGTATTACCCGACTCACAAACTAGATTGAGTGCATACATGGTGGGCTTAATTGACGTATATGAGATTGAAAATCTTACACATAAAGATGATCAGTTATATCAAAATCAATTAAATGTAATAGAACCTAGTACAGGGGTATCGCTTACATTCAACACATCCAAGTTTCCTTACAATAATAGGAATTTTAGAAATGCCATTATTAATGCTATAGATATAGATGAAATACAAACACTCAATAAATATTTTGCTTTAGGCATGCCTTTAATCGATAAAACATGGGAAGTTGATCAAGTTAAGTGGCAATCCCAGTTTAATAACCCTGATAAATTTTCAGATAATATTAAGCAGTCTAAAGTGAATATGCCAATGACTATAAAAATGTTGGCAAGTGAATATGATCAAAATTATTCAGAAACTATTAATAAATTAACTAAACAACTTGCTTTAAAAGGGTTTTTAGTTGAAACAACGATTTTAAATAATAGAGAATATGCTTCAAAAACTTGGGATCAAAAAGATTTTGACATATCTGTAGGACCTCAATTCCCACAATTATCGCCAAACTCATTTTTATTTTCTATATTGCACAGTAAAGGAAAATTGAATTCTTCAAATACTTACAACATCAAACTAGATAAACTAATTGAAGAACAATCTCAAACGTATAATTCACAACATAGAGAAAAGATTATTCAAGAAATCAATTCTATTTTATTTGATGAAATGTATCGACTGATGATTAATTCAAAAGTATCTTCGTGGACTTGGACTGATGCAATAAATAATTTTTATCCTAATTTTTACTCACAAGAATATAAACACTGGGATAAAGTTTGGATAGAAAGATGAGTTAATGTAAATTTTCTAAGGCAGAACATGCCAACAAAACACACTTAATTCTCACCGGAAAAGCCATAACATCATATAGAACAAATATATCTGATTCATTATGAAAACTTTTGCGACTATTCGTTTGCATATCTAACCTAAATTTTTCAGTAAAAACAGAAACTTCTTCTATAGACATTCCTTTAATATAATCAGAAATCATTGAACCTGATGCCAAAGTGATCGCACAACCTTCACCCTCAAATCGAATTTCCTCAATACATAAATGATCATTTAGGCTTAAATCAAAGTGTACTTCATCTCCACAAAAAGGATTAATAGCATTTCCTGAAAAATCAATTTTAGAAATAGGAGAAGAATTCCGTGGGAATCTACAATGATCTAAAATTGTTGAATTCTTATATAAATTATCTAATTTAGTTTGAGCCATCGCCAAAATACCTGATAGCAGATTTAATGCCATCAATCAATGTATCTACTTCTTCAATAGTATTGTATACATAGAAACTTGCTCTAGCCGTAGCAGAGACTCCTAAACTTTTAATTAATGGCATAGCACAATGATGACCTGTTCTAACAGCAATACCCATTCCATCTAATATAGTTCCTAAATCATGTGGATGAATGTTAGGAATATGAAATGAAAAAACAGCACCTTTTTGATCAGAAGACTTAGGGCCAAATAATGTTACTCCTTCAGATTCTAATGTGTTAAATTTTTTTAATGCATATGAAGTAATGTTTTTTTCATAATCATGAATGTTTTCCATACCAATATTTTGTAAATAATCTACGGCAGTTCCTAATGCTATTGAGTCAGCAATATTGGGAGTACCAGCCTCGAACCTCATCGGAATATCAGCCCAAGAAGCTTTTTCATATGTCACCTCTAAGACCATTTCTCCCCCTGTAAATACAGGATCCATTTCTTCTAAAATTTCCATCTTCCCATAGAGTACACCTATTCCTGTAGGCCCCATCATTTTATGACCAGAAAAGACAAAAAAATCACATCCAATATCCTGAACATCAACCGACATATGAGGCACACTTTGTGCGCCATCTAATACAAATAAAGCTCCCACTTGATGAGCTTTTTCACATAATTCTTTCACAGGATTTATAGTCCCTAATGCGTTTGAAACATGAACTATTGAAACTAGCTTTGTTTTTTGAGTAATTAATTCATCTATATTTGACAAATCTAAAGTTCCATCAATATTCAATGATAAAAACTTAATTTTTGCTCCTTTCGTTCGGGCTAATTCTTGCCAAGGGATTAAATTGCTGTGATGCTCCATTGGAGACAATAGAATTTCATCACCTTCTCCAATATTTTTATTTCCCCAAGAATAACTAATAATATTCAAACTCTCTGAAGCATTTCTAGTCCAAATTATAGATTGAGAAGTCTGTGAATTAATAAATTTAGATATTTTTTCTCTAGCTTCCTCAAATTTATCGGTAGCTTCCATACTTAAAGTATGAACCCCTCTATGAACATTAGAATTATGATTTTCATAGAAATCTACTAGGGAATTAATCACCGACCTAGGCTTATGAGTTGTAGCAGCATTGTCTAAATACACCAACTGATGTCCATTAATTTTTCTAGACAAAATAGGGAAATCATTTCTAATCTGATCGATATTAATCATAAATTACTCCTTTATTCTGTAGAGACTGATTGATCATTCTCTGTTAAAGCAGTATGAAAAGTATGCCATGGCAAAGTTGCACACTTAATTCTTGCTGGAAACTGTGATACACCACTCAATATTTCCAAATCGCCTAATATATCACTAGAAAAATCTTCTCCAGGTTTCCTTGTAATCATTTCTCGAAATGATTCAAAAATCTGGATAGCATCAGAGATTTTTTTCCCTTTAACTCCATCTGTAAGCATAGAAGCAGAAGATTTGGAAATAGCACAACTATCCCCATTAAACGCAATATCAGCTATTTCATCACCAACCAATTTTAAATATACATTAATTTCATCTCCGCATAATGGATTAAATCCATTTGCAAAAGATGTAGCATCATCAAGTTTGCCAAAATTTCTTGGCCGTCTGTTGTGATCCATTACTATTTCTTGGTAAAGATCTTGAAAATCATTCATTTTAAAACTCAAACTTATAATCAGGTAATGATTCTAAAAATTTATCTTCTATAAAATCTCTAAATTCCATTTGTTCAATTTGGGATATTATCTCGTCGGCAAAACCATAAATTAACAATTTACTAGCAGTCTCTAAATCAATTCCTCTGCTTCTCATATAAAAAACAGAATCCTCATCTATATTCCCAGCTGAAGCTCCATGAGCACATTGAACATCATCAGCATAAATAAACAAAGCAGGTTTACTGTCTACCTCTGCTTGGTCTGAGAGTATTAAATTTTTATCAGATTGTACAGAAAAAGTTTTTTGAGCTTCTTTTCTTACGAGTACCGTTCCACCAAAAACTGCTCTAGATTTTCCGGACAAAATTCCTTTATAAAATAAATTACTAGAACTATTTGGTTTTGAATGATCAATATTAATAAAATTATCTAAATGTTGCTCATCTGAAGTCAAATACAACCCCTTTAAGTCACAATGCGCTCTTTCTCCATCAATTAATACGTTTAGATCATACCGTCCTATATTAGCCCCATGAAAAAATGATGAAGAATCAAAACTACTGTCATCACTTAATTTCACTCGTCCATATCCAATATTGAATGAGTCATTACTTTCTGACATTAATCTGTAATGAGTCATTTTTGCAGAAGGTTTAAGTTCAATTTCTGTTACAGAATTAGTTAAAGTAACGTTTGCGCCTCCTCCTACATAATTCTCCAACACAATGGAGGAAGATTTTTCTTGGGCAGTAATGTGTAATCGGGGGTTATTGAATTCCAAATTAGAACCTGAGCTATAATAAATTATATTCAATACTGCGTTGGGATCAAAAGATTTTTCTATAGATAGAATTAGACCATCAGATAAAAATGCAGAATTTAAAGCAGCAAACCCATCATCAGATACATCTGTTAATTGACCAATTCTATCTTGAGCAGAATTTAACGAATCAATTGATATGCCACTATTTGGTAAATTAGAAATGTCGTGATCAATATAACCATCTATAAACACAATGTTGTACCAATCTTTTGACCAAGGAGCCACTTGTTTGATCAAATCAATATCTACGCTTTTGGGTTGTGAAACTTGAAAAACATTATTAACTATGGGAGAAACGCTAGTATATTTCCATTTTTCGTTACCTTTTCTAGAAATAGGAAATCCTATTTCACGAAAAGTATTAAATGATTTTAACTTGAAAGATTGCAACCAATCAGACCCAAAACCAGCTTGAGATTCAAATTGATCCTCTAGTGAATCTAAGTAGTCTTTAAGCATAAACTAAGATCCTGCAGAAATAGATTCTTTGATCCATTCATATCCTTTTTCTTCTAATTCCAAAGCAAGGTTACTATCACCTGACTTAACTATATTTCCATCTACTAAAACATGGACGAAATCAGGTTTTATATACTCTAATATACGTTGATAATGGGTAACAATCAGTACTGAATTATTTTCTGACTTAAAGTCATTAACCCCATTAGATACAATCCTAAGTGCATCAATATCCAATCCTGAATCAGTTTCATCCAATAATGCTAAAGTTGGGTTCAAAAGCGACAATTGCATTATTTCGTTTCTTTTCTTCTCTCCTCCAGAAAACCCTTCATTTACAGATCTTTTTACCAAATCAGGGTTCATTTCAACCTTATTTCTATGTGTTTCTAACAAACTATCAAATTCTTTTACGCCAAGTTCACTTTCACCTTTTTCTTTTCTAATAGCATCAACTGAAGATTTTAAAAATTGCCAAGACCTTACTCCAGGCAACTCAACGGGATATTGAAAAGCCAAAAAAATTCCTTTTCTAGCCCTAATTTCAGGTAATTCTTCATTAATATTTTCACCTAAATATTCAATAGATCCACTAGTTATAGAATATCCGGGTCTTCCAGAAATCACATTCGCCAAGGTACTTTTACCAGAACCGTTTGGTCCCATAATCGCGTGAACTTCACCCAAATTAACTTGCAGATTAATGCCTTTCAAAATGTCTTTGTCATCAATAGACACATGCAAATCATTAACGATCAAAAGAGGTTTATTATTGTCCATTAGTTATCCTACCGTTCCTTCCAAACTTACTCGTAGCAATTGTGAAGCTTCCATAGCAAACTCAAATGGAAGTTCCTTAAAAATTCCTCTACAAAAACCATTAATTATCATGTAGTTTGCTTCTTCTAGGTCAATTCCTCTTTGCTGTAAATAAAACAATTGATCATCATTCACTTTAGATGTTGTAGCTTCATGACCCATTTCAGCTGAAGGATTCCGAACTTCAATATAAGGCACAGTATGAGCTCCACACTCATCGCCTATAAGCAATGAATCGCATTGAGTAAAATTTTTAGCATTATGAGCATTTGGCAAAATAGAAACTTGCCCTCTATAAGTATTTTGAGCTTTGCCTGCTGATATGCCTTTAGCAATAATGGTACTTTTTGTATTTTTACCTACGTGTATCATCTTAGTTCCAGTATCAGCCTGCTGATAATTATTCACAAGAGCTACTGAATAAAATTCACCTGTTGAGTTATCTCCCTGTAGAATAACACTCGGATACTTCCAAGTAATGGCGGATCCAGTCTCAACTTGAGTCCAAGAAATTTTAGAATTCTCACCCCTAGCAGCTCCACGTTTTGTAACAAAATTGTATACCCCACCATTCCCTTCTTTATCCCCAGGATACCAATTTTGAAGAGTAGAATATTTAATTTCTGCATCTTTAAGTGCCACCAGCTCAACAACTGCAGCATGCAACTGATGAGTTTTACGCATTGGAGCAGTACAACCTTCTAAATAACTAACATAACTACCTTCGTCAGCTATAATTAATGTTCTTTCAAACTGACCGGAATCTACTTCATTAATTCTGAAATATGTCATTAATTCAATCGGACACCTTACTCCAGGTGGAACATATACAAATGAACCATCACTAAATACAGCAGAATTTAAAGTTGCGTAAAAATTATCGCTATAAGGGACTACTGATCCTAAATATTTTTGAACTAGATCAGGGTATTTTTGAACTGCCTCGCTTATCGGACAAAAAATAACCCCAGCTTCTTTCAACATATCTTGATAAGTAGTAGCCACAGAAACACTATCCAAAACTGCGTCAACTGCTACCCCTGATAATTTCTTTTGTTCCTCTAATGGAATACCTAATTTTTCAAAAGCTTCCAAAAGTTCAGGGTCAACTTCATCTAAACTCTTGGGGGAATCATCTTGTGATTTCGGTGCTGCATAATAGATTATTTCCTGGAAATTAATTTCAGGAAATTCTACATTTGCCCATTTTGGAGAGGATGAAACACCTTCTTTTTCCCATAGTTCGAATGCTTTTAATCTCCAATCTAGCATCCATTGTGGTTCATTTTTTTTATTCGAGATAAATCTCACAATATCTCTACTTAAACCTTTAGGTGCAATATCAGATTCAATATCAAATTCAAAACCCCATTTGTACTGCTGATCTTCTACACCAGTCTCACGTGAAATAACTTTTTGTTTTTGCATAACTTTTCCCTGCTATTTATCGTAACTTAATTATCAACCGGGAAGTTGAAACAATCAACTTTGACCGATAATCTGTACCACTACTTCCCTAAAATCAACTTGAGAAGCTTTATCACCATCCAGCTCAACCATAAAAATTCTTTGCCATTGACCTAGTGGCATTTTGCCTGAAATGATTGGGACTGTTTCACTAGTTCCCAAATATAAGTGTTGACAATGTGAATGCCCATTAGGGACTTCATCATCGTGCATATGAACTGTTCTAATATCAAAATTATTGTGTAAATAATTTCCTGAAGCAGGGGCAACACTTTCTATAACCACTTTAAAATCTTCTAATAAAAGTGGTTCATTTTCTTGGATCACAATAGCTGAAGTAGTGTGCTTAGAAAACACCACAACCATACCATTAGAAATCCTTGATTTTGTAATTGCATTCTCTACTTCATCAGTAATATCAATAAATTCTAAATAATCCGACGAAGAAACCTGTAAAATTTCAGTCGTTACAGTAAACAAAGATTCAGAAACTTTCATAATCATCTCCTCTGTAAATTATATATGAATTCATTCAGTAAAACTAATAATTTCTAATTGCCAAGAAATCAATTAATTCCTTGAATTCTTCTTGGAATTTTTTTTCTACTTTCGTATCTCGAAATGACTTTAATGCGGTTTGTAAATATTTTTTAGTCAACATCTCAGCGTACTCTCTAGTTTTAAGGTCATCCATGATATTTAAAACAGTATCCACATCATCATCAGTGACTTCAATTCGACTGTATATATCATTTAATCGATTTAAAATATTTCCTGAATCTCTAGACATAGCATGAACAATAGGTAACGACTTTTTTTTTCTTCTAATATCTGCACCAACAGGTTTTCCTGTAGTTTCTTGAGAACCCCAAACCCCCAAAACATCGTCACGAATCTGGAAGGCATAACCTAATGCTTCCCCAGCTTGATCAATACAACTTAAAAGATATGTGTCTTTAACATTTAAGATTGCTCCTAAATTCAATGAAGCCCGTAACAAAGCTCCAGTTTTAAGGGAAATCATGTGTAAATAATCTTCTAATTCAATTGAATCCTGTTTTTCAAATAAAAGATCTAAAGTTTGCCCTTCTATCATTTTTATACATGCATTACCCAATAAAATAGAAACAGAAGACTTTAATTGTTCATCATTAAATTGAATTGAATCAATATTTTTATGGGCTGCTACTTGCATCAAATTGCCTGCTATAAGCGATTTATGTTTGCCCCAAATAGTCCAAAGGGTGGGTCTATGATGTCGAACCTGATCAAGATCTTGTATTTCGTCGTGAATCAGAGAAAAGTTATGAATCAGCTCTATTGATGTGGCAACTTGAATTGATTTATCTAAGTTTTTCCCTGTAGCTTCACTAACAAATAAACACAATGAAGGCCTCAGCCCTTTACCTGATGGTGCTTGCAAAACATTCCCATCCATATCCTCCCATCCCATACAGTAACGAAGCATTGAATAAGCCTGAGAATGAGAATTTGACAAACAATTCCTCAATTCATTCTCAAATTTATCTTTATATCGAATCAAAATATTAGGATCTTTCATTTCATGTTCAAATTATCACACTTTGTATATATCAAATAGTATTAAAAATCTATTTTTACTTGCCTGAAAAAACTCAAATATGCTATATTCGCACTATTCAGTTGAGTATATTTATACGCAAAATCATATATAATTTCTCATGTATCACTGAAACACCCCATCACTAAGGTGAATATGCTAGACGAATATTTTAAACAATATGGAATAATAGCGATTTTCGCTGCCATAGCGGTTGCTCTTCCAACGGCTTTGATGTTGATATCTTGGATATTATCAATCTTAAAAGTACGGCCAAATAATCCATCTGAAATAAAATCAAGCATATACGAATGTGGCTTTGAAACAATTACAGAACGTTGGAACCAGTTTAATTTTAGGTATTACAGTATTGCATTGCTATTTGTACTTTTTGATGTAGAAGTGGTATTTCTGTTTCCTTGGGCCGTGAGCTTCGGAATTATGTCTATAGAATTCGGAGCATTTGTAATGATTGAAATGATAATTTTTGTTGGCATTTTAGCTTTGGGATGGATATATGCATGGAAAAAAGGATCTCTTGAATGGAGTTAAATTTTGGATAACGAGATAATTGTTCCCGATCAAAATCTAAATATCCCTTTACATGACACTACATGGGATTTAGACCGAAACGAAGGTGATTACATAAATCACTTAAAATCTACACATTTGGCTCCCTTAGCTGAACCACTACTAGAAGTACCCGATGATTTACAGAAAAATGTAGCAGTCACATCAATTGATGCTCTTATTGGATGGGGAAGGAAAGCCTCTGCTTGGCCTTTATCTTTTGGATTAGCTTGTTGTGCTTTTGAAATGATGGCAAGTGCAATGTCAAGATTTGATCTTTCTAGATTTGGAATGGAAGTATTCAGGCCTTCCCCAAGACAAGCCGACCTAATCATAATAGCAGGAACAGTTACTTGGAAAATGGCCCCTGCAATTGAGCGGGTTTATGAACAAATGGCTGAACCAAGATGGGTGATTTCTATGGGTGTTTGCGCGACAAGTGGTGGCCCATATTATGGATCTTACAGTGTTGTTCCTGGAGTAAATCACATTATTCCTGTAGATGTTTATGTACCGGGGTGTCCACCTAGACCAGACGCATTACTATATGGAATTATGCAGTTACATGAAAAAATCAAACGATATTCTATAAAAAATAAAAACCGGAAATAATCTTGACTGAAATTTTAGATGTTTCAAAAATCATTAACGAAATAAATAAAGAATTACCAAACTCTATTGTGAAAAATAATGATGATTCTGTATGGATTAGACCTGATGATATAAAAAAAGTATGTTCAATACTTAAAAACCCTCAAGGTTTGGATTTCTCTTTTTTAACATCAATTAGTGCTGTAGATTACATAGAATATTTTGAAATTGTTTATCACTTAACTTCTATGAGAAATAATTACTCTGGGATTATCAAAACCAAGTGTTATGGAAGAAAAAACTTAGCACTACCATCCGTCATTGACATTTGGAAAACCGCAGACCTTCAAGAAAGAGAAATTTGGGATTTAATGGGAATACAATTTCAGGGACATCCTAATCTAAAAAGAATTTTGTTGTGGGAGGGTTTCGATGGACATCCTCTTCGTAAAGATTATTTAGGGAATTAAAAAATGACTGGAATCAGAACTGAACCAGTAACAGTTAATTTAGGGCCTCAACATCCAAGCACTCATGGAGTATTCAGACTTCGAGTAACTTTTGACGGGGAAGAAATTATAGACTTAGAACCAGTATTTGGATATTTACATCGTGGAACTGAAAAATTAGCTGAAACTAGAAATTACACTCAAATTGTGACTCTAACTGACAGAATGGATTATGTTGCAAGCATGTCAAACAACCTTGCATACGTTAGAACTGTAGAAAAATTATCAGGTATTCAAGTACCTGAAAGAGCTCAATATATTCGAGTAATTTGTGCAGAGCTACAAAGAATTGCAAGCCATTTGATGGCTACTGGATTTCTATTAAATGACATTGGGGCTCTTGCAACACCATTAATATATTGCTTCAGAGAAAGAGAAAAAATATTAGACTTATTTGAAATGCTTTGTGGTGCAAGAATCACATTAAGCTATATGAGGCCAGGCGGTGTTTTCCAGGATGCTGACTCTGATTTTTGGAATGCGTTAGATATTCTAATACAGGAATTACCTCATTACTTAGATGAATTAGAAGCACTAATTTCAAAAAATGAAATTGTATTAGCAAGAACGAGATCAGTAGGAATTCTATCTGACGAAGATGCTATAGATTACGGTGTGACAGGCCCAATACTACGCGCATCTAGGGTTAAATGGGATTTAAGAAAGGCTAATCCATATGAAATTTACGACAGGCTCAATTTTGAAATCCCAATAGGCGTAGAGGGAGATACATATGACAGGTTCCACGTTAGATTGTTGGAAATGCAAGAAAGCGTCAAAATTATTACTCAATGCATTAAACAGATAGAAAAAGGACCTATTAGAGCCAACACTCCTTATTTTATCCGACCAAAACCTGGCGAAACTTATCAATCAGTAGAAGGACCTAAAGGAGAATTAGGATTCTACTTAATCAGTGATGGAGGAGTTTCTCCTTATCGTTGTAAGGTCAGAGCCCCATCATTTATCAACCTTACCCCATTAAAAAAAATGATGTTGGGATGGAAAATGGGCGACTTAATTACGATATTAGGGTCTATAGACATTGTTTTAGGTGAGGTCGATAGATGACGCAAATTTCTTTTGTTCAATTAATTGATTTTTATACTTTTTATGACATGTTTTATAGCATTTTTCAAAACTTAGGTTTTGAAAAATCATCTGCTTGGATGTCATATATAGCTGCCGGAGGTTCTTTATCATTTTTAGCTATTAATCTCTTAGTTTTAGCAACTGCCTTTTATACTTGGTTTGAACGGAGAACAATTGCTAGATTTCAGGTCCGTAGAGGACCTAACAGAAACGGGCCTTTTGGGTTAGGGCAACCTTTTGCGGATGTGATCAAACTTATAATGAAAGAGGATACTATTCCATCTGAAGCAGATAAACCTGTATTTACAATAGCTCCTATTGCTCTTCTTGCCCCCACATTACTAATCATTACTGTTATCCCTATAGACGACTCTAGTTTCCTAGCCACATTAAATATTGGAATACTTTTTATTGTAGGAATCACTTCAGTTAACTCCATTGCAATTTTCATGGCTGGATGGGGATCCAGAAACAAATATGCAATCTTAGGTTCAATGAGGGGAGCAGCAATGCTGATCAGTTATGAAATCCCTATGGCATTAGGAATTACGAGCGTGCTTTTAATTGCAGGATCATTAGCGATGAGTGAAATTGTGGCAAAACAAGAAATTTGGTTCATAGCAGTAATGCCCATGGGATTCTTTGTGTTTATGGCCTCTGCCACAGCAGAAATGAGCAGAACTCCATTCGATCAAATTGAAGCAGAATCTGAACTAGGGTCAGGATACAACACTGAATTTAGTGGAATAAAATTTGCCATTTTATTTCTTGCTGAATTTATGGCTCCTATTGTTACATCAGCTGTAGTCACAACTCTATTTTTAGGTGGATCTCAAGGATTTAATTTCTTACCAGGACAATTTTGGTTTGTACTTAAAATGTTTGTTGTAATTTTTGCTCTATTATGGATTCGATCAACATGGCCAAGACTACGAGTGGATCAAATCATGGGATTTGCTTGGAAAATTTTAATGGAATTAGGTTTTGTAAATATTTTCTTAATTGCTGTAGAGATAGCTATACTAATGGATCCAGTCACTGGTATCCTCACATCTCAGGATATGTTAATTATGGCAGGAATCAATTGGGTATTTACTATTATTACTTTAGTATTTCTAGCTAACTTTTTAGGTAAAAGAAACTACGACAGACCAGATCCAGTTCCATCACCATTGGCGAATATGCAGCCAAAAGGAGAATAACAATGTATGGATTAGGATTAATAAAAGGACTTGGAATCACTATGAAAAACTTGGTGATACCCAACAGACAATTTAATATTTATCAATATCCAAACAAAAGAGCTACTCCATGGGACTTAGCAAAAATTAATTCGTCAAAAACTTTACCTTTCATAGCCAAAAATCCTATCACTACATTTAAATCTTTGGTTGGATTAGTGAATGTTGAGGAAAGACTACCTCAACACCCAAATTTTAGAGGCGAAGAATTTGCTTGGTACGACAATAGGTGCACAGGTTGTGCCAGTTGTGCAAAATACTGTCCATTAGGAATCATAAAAATTGTTACAGGAACCAGTGGGGTAAATTCTCAAGAAGGACAAAGTTATGACCTAGAAGTTTTTGATATTGACATTGGAAGATGTATGTTTTGTGGATTGTGTGTAGAAGCGTGCCCATATGATGCTTTACATATGGGTAGTGGTTTTGAGGAAGCACAATACCAAAGATCTAATTTAGTAATAGACATTAATAAATTGAAATCCGCAGAGAAAAAACCTAGCACATGGTTTAGACCTCAACTTGTTCAGCAAGGTCATGATCCCATCACTGGGGACACTGCAGACTGGAAAAAAGTTGGAAGACACGAAAAACCATCTCTAGATGATCAATCAGAAAGGTGGGCCAAAAGATGATTTCTGATGGAATTGCCAGTTCTTTAGCTGTAGAAATTTCTTTTTGGATAATTTCTATCTCTACAATATTTTCAGCGATAGCAGTTGTTCAGATTAAAGACTTATTTAGAGCCTCTTTATTCTTGATTCTTACATTCCTAGGAGTGGCAGGACTTTTCATTTTATTAGGCGCTGAATTTCTTGCTGGAATTCAGTTAATGATTTACGTTGGTGCGATTTCAGTATTAATTATTTTTGCCATTTTAATGACTAGAGAAATTGAAATTAGTAACCAATCTCACTACATGAGAATACTAGTATCCATGGTAGCCTTAGGGTTCATGCTTTTAGCTATCTCTTTGATTACTTCCACGGATTGGCAATTAATTGACGAAAGATCTTTTCCTCAAAATCAAACTAATGAAATTATCAACACTGTTCAAAACTCAATTCCAACCTTATCAAAAATGTTACTCACTGAATATGTTTTAGCATTTGAAATGGTAGGCGTTCTACTTCTAGCTGCAGTGTTAGGGGCACTAGCCTTAGTGAGAGAGAAAAAATGACTTTAGAAAGATTTTTAATTATTGGAGCAATATTATTTTCTATAGGGCTGTACGGTGTGCTATCTAAAAAACATTCCATTGCGGTTTTGATGTCATTAGAATTAATGTTTAATGGTATTAATATTACGGCAGTTGCATTATCTAGATATACCGTTCCATATCTTTTAACTACTCATTCAGGAGAAAAAGTAGTTCAGTATCTACTAACAGGACAAATTTTCACTATTTTTATAATCACAGTAGCAGCAGCAGAAGTTGCATTAGGGTTAGCAATTATTATTGCAATATATAGAACCCATCAATCTGTATTACTAACAGATTCAAATCAATTAAAGAACTAAATATGTGGATAGAATATAAAACGGCTAAGAATTTACAAGTAGCAGAAATGTGGAAAAACACATTTGAAGCTGAAGGACTTGCTACTAAAATTCTCCCATTTGGTGAAATTACTACTTGGGGAGAAAGAGTAGAGTTTAAAGTTTATGTTCCTAAAGGCAGGGAACATGTTGCTGACGAAATTTTAAGGAAATTATAAATGGTTACTGAACAATTAATTTGGTTGATTTTCCTACTTCCTTTAATTTCATTTTTCATTTGCAGTGTGATAGTCAGGCAACTGTTCAATCATCATTCAATAATTGCAGGTTACACTGCAATTATTTTAATAGGATTATCATTTTTAATTTCCGTTCTTGCTTTCTATGAAGTAATCATTAACCATAATGAGATTACAAACACACCTATAGAATGGCTCACAATTGGTAAATTTTCATTATCAATCGGGCTATTATTAGATCCATTGACTATTGTGATGCTAACTGTAGTAACTGGCGTAAGTTTAATGGTCCAAATCTACTCATTAGGTTACATGAAAGGTGAAGATCAACAATCTAATCATTCAGAAGATCCCGCTGAATTAGGACAACCTGTTTTATCTAGATATTTTTCGTACATGTCTTTATTTACCGCTTCTATGTTGGGATTAATTTTGGCATCAAACATTATCCAATTATTTATTTTTTGGGAATTAGTTGGATTATGTTCTTATCTTTTAATAGGTTTTTGGTTTCACAAACCTTCAGCTGCAAAAGCTGCAAAAAAAGCATTTTTAGTGACAAGATTAGGAGATTTTGGATTTTTATTGGGAATTATGTACCTGTTTTCTCACCAACATTTATTTCCGTCTGATTCTAACCCTTTGGATATAATCACTATTAACACATATATTCCTTTATTAGTGAATACAGGATTAATTAGTTTAACTGCGATCACATTAATTACTTTAGGAATATTCTTTGGAGCTATGGGTAAA
>CEQU01048363.1_pt1 | contig 39054 bp, 36 predicted proteins | sample 531031 | NCBI WGS metagenome assembly CEQU01 (sample SAMEA2621216, study PRJEB7988) | marine metagenome | isolation source: saline water (ENVO:00002010), including
AGTTTTTCCACCATCTTCAGTTTTAAAAACACCACCACCATAATTATTAATGAATACAGTATTAGGATCTGTCTTACTTACCACCATATCAATTGGATTCCCTGGCTTTATTCCCGGGGGGCCCCATTGCTCTTGTATGATCCATGTTTCTCCCTGATCTGTCGAACGAAGAAATTCATTTTCTCCCGCAACATAAACAATGTTTTTATCAGATTCAGCAAAAGCGACCGCACCAAACATCCCTAATCCTGAATAAAGAGGCGATACATCTTTCCAAGAAGCCCCTCCATCTATAGATTTATAAACCGCTCCTGAGTAATCGCGAAGAGAATTATCGACGTCGTTGCCGCTTGCAATTATGATTAGCTTTTCATCATATGGACTCTGGTCTGCTCCACCAAAATGCATTGACCACTTTGGGTTAATACCCTGGTTACTTTCATACCAGTTTTTTCCTCCGTCATTTGATTTGAATACCCCTACTCCAAGTCCACTTGGGATTGCATCGTCAGAAAGGTCTTCAAATTCTTTTTCTGCTGCTGTGTCAGGTTCACGGTCAAATAGTCCTGTAGTGACGAGTAATTCTTCAGTGTCAGACGAGTTTGTAAAAAAAAGCCATCTAGTTAGATTTGGAAAATCACCAATTAGTTCAAATTTTTCACCTCCATCAGTAGATTTAAATACAAATCCTCGAGTTCGATTAAACTGGAATCCATCCACTTGAGTGTCAACGTCACCCATCACATAAACGATATCTGAATTTCCTGGTTCAACTTCAATCATTCTGACGTTTAATTTCAACTCGGAAGTATCCTCTTCCTCATCTAAATTTTGTGATTTTTGTAGCGAAATAATTTTATTTGAGTCTAAGCCATTGTTTTTTGATTCCCAAGATTTTCCTTCATCGTATGATTTATAAAGCCCCCCGTTATCTTGCAGTCCTATCCATACAATATCTTCATCATTAGGATCTATTCTTAGGGCATATACAGGAATATTATCTAATGAAGGGCCGACTCGAAAATCAATATTCCTTTCTCCTTCTCCATTAGATTGAATCCAATTTAGGCCTCCGTCAGTACTTTTTTGTATCCCTGACCAAGCATCAGTAAAATACATGGTATCTGGGTTATCATGTCTATACCTCACGTTATATCCCAAACCTCCAATTGGTCCTTTAGCTTTTACCCATGTATTGATAGGATCATCAGTACTCGGTACGCACTGCACAGCAAAGTTATCAGATTGGCTTTCAATATTATTCTGGTCCTTACTCTCTTCATCTTTTGAAGTATTTATTTTTATTTTATCTTTTGACTGAGTAGAATCAGATGCTTTCGGTTGTGGAGATGGTGGTAACGTTGTAGCAGTTGGCTGAGTAGAATCAGATGCTTTCGGTTGTGGAGATGGTGGTAACGGTGTAGTAGTATTTTCAATCTCAGCTACCTCTCTTACAACCGTCACCTCTTCTGAGGAATCTTTATTTATAACCTGAGTGCTAGATTCAGTTGCACAAGCAGAAATAAGAAGAAGTAAACTAATTAATAATAGATATTTAGTTTTTGCTACTACCACTGAACAAACATAGGCATAATGACATGAGTATAACCTGGGTTATCAAGAGACTTAAATACACCTGGGCTAGAAGGAGTATTTGTTTCTATAATTATATCTTTAGAATCAAAAACCCCTAGTACATCTAGTAAAAATCTACTATTAAATGCAACCTTTGATTCATCTCCATGAACATCGGCTTGTATATTGTTCTCATTTGAACCTACCTCTTCTGCCCTAGAGATGATTTTTAGATGCCCATTATTTTGCGGTGAAATTAACAATCTAATGATACCACTACCATCTCTTGCAAAAATTGAGGCAGCTCTGGTAGCTTGTATCATTTCAGTTAATCCAACCTCAGCCTTTGTTGAAAATTCATCAGGAATAAGTTTGTCATAATCAGGAAAAGTTCCCTGGACTAAGGAAGTTACAACCTCGGAGTTATCCAATTTAAACCTAGCAGATCTTCCATTTGTATTTAGTGCAAGCTTCACATTGGAACTTGAATCAACAAGAAGTCTCTGAAGTTCAACTAGTGTTTTTGCTGGAATAATAACCTTTACAGGTTCAATTATTTCCGTCTCAAAATTTACTTTTTCTACAGCTAATCTAAATCCATCAGCCGCTGCAATTGTAAATCCAGACTTATCAAGCTCAAAATTAACTCCTGTTAACACTGGCCTTGAATCATCAGTTGCAGCTGCAAAAACCACTCTTTCAAGTGCAGATTTCAAGACATCACATGGTATAGATACAGATTTTGAATCATCAACTGTAGGGATTGGTGGAAATTCTTCAGCAGAAATACCGTTTATATTTGCATTAAATTGCCCACATTTAATTTTTAAACCAACGGGTTCGGAAAGGAAATCCATATGAACATTTTCTTCTGGAAGAGAATTAATGAAATCGTTAAGCATTCTTGCAGGAATAGTTACCTTTGCTTCGCCCTCAATCTGTGCTCCTATCCAGGTACTTATAGAAATTTCTGTGTTAGTTGCAGTAAGTTTTAATTGCCCATTATCACTTTCCAGTAGTACATTTTGCGTAACCGGCAAAGTTGCTCTTGTAGCGACTGCTCTACTGATACTGGATAGACCTTTACTAAGATTATCTTTCAAACATGTTACCTGCATGGCAATCCTTTCAAATTAGTAAATTCTTTAATTCTTATGATATATATATAACATATTAATTCTGATTTAACATCCCTTTTAATATATGATACTACAAGTGAATAAAAATATAACATAGATAAAGAGTATTAAAATTATCTCAAATTTTTTAAATGAAAAATAAAAAATTATATAAAACATTAAAGAGTCTATATTCTCAAAGCCTATCACCTGAAGAGGTAATTGGAATTTTCGAAAAAGAAAATGATTTCTCAGGTTCTGATTTTGCAAATATAGACCTTTTTAGAGAAATCAGAGTTGGATTTCCAGAAGTTATTTTCGGCCTAAGTAAAACACCAAAACAAGTTTTAGAAATATCTAAAAAATTATTTGAAGAAGAAAAGTTCTTTTTAGTTACTAGATCTTCATTAGAAACATACGAATTACTAAAGAATCACTATCTTGAATTAGAATGGTCTGAAATTTCAAAAACAATTTGGCTTGATAAAAGAAAACGAAAAGCAGGTTTATTACCAGGCCTGAGTATAGTTTCTGCAGGAACATCAGATTTACCTTATGCAACTGAAGCAAAAATTACAGCAGAGCTTATGGGGTGCGAAGTTAATATGATTACTGATGTTGGAGTAGCTGGAATACATAGACTTTTTACAAGATTACCTGAAATTTCTAAGGCCAAAGTTATAGTAGTGGTTGCGGGAATGGAAGGAGCCCTACCTAGTGTTTTAGCAGGTTTGGTTAAAGCTCCTATAATAGCTTTACCTACATCCGTTGGATATGGGGCCAACCTAGATGGATTAAGCGCATTTCTTACAATGTTGAATTCATGCGCACCTGGAATCTCAACAGTCAATATAGATAATGGTTTTGGAGCTGGATACCAAGCAGCAAGCATTATAAAAACAATTAAAGTTTAATTATCTTTCAACTCTTCGAATTTCGATTTCTTCACCTTTGGCTAATGCCACTCTGCGTATCTCAATATCCAACTTTAACAACCAATAACTCAAGGTAGCTTTACTAACACCTACTCGCTTAGCAGCTCCAGTTAAGCCATATTCATTAACCATTTCAGGCAATGCGCGCTCTAAGGGGCGGCGTAATTTCTTTTCCGCATCTAACATCTTTTTCGTTTTTGGTCGAGCCATAAATACCTCAATCAATAAATATTTTTTTCATATTTAATAATAATTCCACTATCAATATTTGTCAAGAACTTGTCTTGAATAAATATTGAACAAATATAAAACTTATACAATATTTGTAAAATACTTTATATAAATTTCACCTTGTCCTAAGTATGAACAAAATTGTTACAAAATTTTTATTTTTTTTTATTTTTATACAGATAAATTTGACAATTTTGTAAAAAATTCAAAAATTAATTACAAATCCAAATAAATAGTCTAATCAATAGGAAGTCCTTTTAAATTTAAAATGATATATTTTACTTATATGAAATTTTGACAGACCTATAAAACGATTTGTTCTGGGTGGGTTAGAGTAAAAAATAAATATGGAAGTAATTACAGATATAATACATAGCCTTGAAACCGCAATATTGAGTTTCACTAATGAAATTTATGATTTTATGGGATGGTGGGGAATAATAGTGTTGATGTCTATAGAAAGCACCGCCCTACCCTTACCGAGCGAAATCATCATGCCGTTAGCAGGATGGCTACTTGTGTCAGACAAAAATTTGGGATTAGTTTATGTTTTCTTTGCCGGATTTTGCGGAGCTGTTGGCAGCCTTATTGGATCATTAATTGAATATTATGTATGCCGAATAGGAGGAAGACCTCTTCTAGAAAAATACGGTAAGTATATATTAATTACAAAAAAAGATATTGATAAAGCAGAAAATTTATTCTTGAGAAAAGGTGAAATAATAGTACTCATTGCAAGATTAATACCTGGCATCAGAGGATTTATTTCAATCCCAGCTGGATTAGCAAAAATGAATGTTATAAAATTTTCTTTATTCACTTTTTTAGGAGCCTTTCCATGGACTTTTGCACTGTCTTTAGCTGGATATATTCTAGGTGATAACTATAAACAAATAAGAGAGATAATGAAACCATTTGATATACCTATATTTATACTTATATTATCACTTATCATCTGGTTTATTTGTAAAAGAATAAATGAAATTAGGAATAACTCAAAATAAATTTTTCGCAATATTTCTAATTAAATATTTGGGACAAAAAATATATAAAAAGGTAGAATGATTAAATTGCCCCGGTAGCTCAATTGGATAGAGCGAAAGACTTCTAATCTTTAGGTTGTGGGTTCGAGTCCCGCCCGGGGTGCCATTTTCTTGACTAAATCTTAACATTTTGTAGCAATAATAAAAATCAAAAGTTATAAATACCATGAAAAAAAAAGCTCTGATAATCGAGGATGATAAATCAGTTTCTCAACTGATAAGATTATATCTGTCAGATTCAGGATATGAAGTAGTAGAGTTCAATGATGGAATGAAGGGTCAAGATTATGCTTTATCAAACAATATAGATATAATTTTACTAGATCTCAATCTTCCTGGAATAGATGGAATCGAGATATGCAAAAATATTAGAAATGTTTCAACAGTACCAATAATTATGGTGACTGCTAGAGTAGATGAAACTGACAAGTTGAAAGGCCTAGATATTGGTGCAGATGATTATGTAGCTAAACCTTTTAGTCCAAGAGAACTTATGTCAAGAGTAAATGCGGTGCTAAGAAGAAGTGAAAAAAACGAGATACAAAAGACTAATTCCTATCCTAAAATTTTACGCACTGAATATTTTGAAATAGATGTTTCTGCACATAAAGTAATGGTAAAAAATCAGCCAATTAAATTAACACCCACTGAGTTTAATATTCTAAAATTGTTGATGGAAAATGAAGGTAGAATATTCTCAAGAGAACAAATAATTAATGAGGTATTTGGATATGATTTTGAAGGCTATAATCGAAACATCGATACCCACATATCAAATCTTAGAAAAAAAATTGAAAATATTTACCCTCAACAGCATAATTTAGAATCGATATATGGAGTAGGATATAAATTTGAAAAATAATAAATTTTCATCACTCCAAGTTAAATTTTCTATAAGCTTTGCATTGGTAATATTAATAATATTACTTTCAACAAGTATTTTTTCTGCTTTCAGTACAAATAAAGCAATTAGGAATATTGATCAGACTATAAGCCAAAATAAATCATTAAGAGCAGAAATTATCTTGAAAGAATCATTAGAAGAATTATCAGATTATAGAGAATTGCAATATTCAGCACAGCAGATCGCAAAACTTTATGGATGGCATGTTGTTTTAAACAATAATGAAGGATTCATAGTGGTAGATTCTAATCGAATAGCAATGGATTCTAGAGGTGAATATGAAACATTTTCTGAAAGATTTGGTAATGGAGCTATTTTTGATACAGTTTATCCCGTAGAAAATAAAAAAAAGGAACTAATTGGAAATTTATATATTGATACAAATCCAAAAAAAAATCAAAGACCGTTATTATTGAGGGAATACAATCCATTAGAAAAAATTAGCTCTGTAAGTAATAAAATCAATTCTGATATTAAAGCCTCTGATGAGTATTATGATCAATTATCAGATTTAGTTGACCCTCCATTAAATGACCTAAAAAATTCATATCAAAGGTCCCTTATTTTTTCAGGTATATTAGCAGGCATAATTGGATTAGTAATAATAATGTATCTAACTAAAAAAATGATTTTTCCAATAAAAAACCTTCGCAATGCCGCACTATTAGTTGGAGAAGGCAATTTGTCTCATAGGGTACAAGAAGATAGTAATGATGAATTAGGAGACTTATCAAAAGTTTTCAATAAAATGATAGAAGATCTTGAACAATCAAAATCTGTTCAAAAAAGACTAACAGCAGATATTGCACATGAGTTAAGAACTCCACTTACAAATATTATTGGTTACATTGAAGCTTACAAGGATGGAATAATAAAAAGCGAGCTAGAAACTATAGACACTATACATGAGCAAACATTACATTTATCTAAACTTGTAGAAGATCTTAGAATATTATCTATTGCAGATTCCAAAGCATTATTACTGAATAAAAAAATCGATAATTTAGTTGAAATAGTTAAGAATACTCATAGCGATTTTAATAATAAATTTAATGACAAATCAATCAAATCTAAAGTCATCAGCGATAAAGATGAAATAATGATTGAATTTGACAGTACGAGAATCAAGCAAATTTTATCAAATCTTATTGAAAACGCTTTAATTCATACACCAAATAAAGGGATTATCAACATTTCAATAAAATCCCGTAAAAATAATATTGAAATAGAAATTTCTGACAATGGAACAGGAATAAAAGAAAAAGATTTAGAAAAAATATTTGATCAATTTTACCGAGCTGATATTAGTAGAAATCGTTCTACAGGAGGCACAGGATTGGGATTATCTATAGTGAAAAAGCTAGTAGAAGCTCACGGAGGAAATATAAACGTAAAAAGTATTGAAAACGAAGGAACTTCATTCTTAATTTCTTTACCTTTGTGATTATATAAACTAATATATTTACATGAATAAGCCAAATATAATATTAATTAATTGTGATGACTTGGGATATGGAGACTTGGGTTGCTATGGTTCAAAGCTAAATGATACTCCAAATATAGATAAATTATCTGAAGAGGGAATTAAGTTCACAAACTTTTATATGGCATCTCCTGTCTGCTCACCTTCTAGAGCTGCAATGTTGACTGGTTGTTATCCTCCACGAATTAGTTTCGGGTCTTTTGATGATAACCGAAACGTTCTTTTTCCCGGTTCACCTACAGGGTTGAACCCCAACGAAATAACCATTGCTAATCAAGTTAAAAGTGCAGGATATAATACTAAAATTATTGGAAAATGGCATTGTGGAGACCAGAAAGAATTTCTTCCGACTAACTACGGTTTTGACAGCTACTACGGAATTCCATACTCTAACGATATGGGGCGCAGTGTAATACCTGAAGATGGCTCTGGAGGATCATTTGGACCTATTGATGAAGAAACACGTTCGCGCAGAGAAAAATTTCCTCCTTTACCATTGATCAGTGATAATGAAGTCATTCAAGAGCAACCAGATCAAGCTGGTATAACAGAAAGATATGTTGAAGAAAGTATAAAATTTATCAGAAAAAATAAAAAACAACCATTTTTTTTATACTTAGCTCATATGTATGTTCATCTGCCATTATATGCTCCTGAAAGATTTATAAATAATTCTAGAAACGGTAGGTATGGTGCAGCAGTAAGCGGCATTGACTGGTCTACAGCTATGATATTAGATGAACTTAAGAAACTAGATTTAGATGAAAATACTCTTATAATCTTCACAAGTGATAATGGTTCCAATACTAGAAATAACGGAAGTAACGCACCTCTTCGAGGTAAAAAACAAGAAACTTATGAGGGAGGACAAAGAGTACCTATGATAATGAAGTGGCCAAAAAAAATTCCAGCTAATTCAACCTCTGATGAACTAGTCTCATCTATTGATTTTTTTCGAACAATTTCTTCTATATTAGGTATAAAAATAGATAGTAAAAATAAAATTGACAGTCTTGATTTTTCTAATGTAATGTACTCACCAATTAATTCAAAAAGTCCAAGAGAAACTTTTTTTTACTACAAACAGAATAATCTTGAGGCTGTGAGAAATAAAAAATGGAAACTTCATCAGCAAAAAGATGGTAAAAAAGTAAGTGAATTATATAACTTAGAAAATGATATTTCAGAAAAAAATAATGTTTATGAAAAATACCCTGAAATTGTTCTAGAACTACAAAAATTACTTGATGAATGTGCTAAAGAACTAGGTGATGAATTTTCAGATATTCAAGGGACTGATATTCGACTTCCAGGTAAAGTTAAAAACCCTTCAACACTCACCTCATTCGATCCTAATAGTCCTTATTATGCTCCAATGTACGATATACCTGATTGGGGTTAAGTGCAAGTTTACTGAGCTGTATAGCCACCATCTACAGGCATATTAATTCCAGTTATAAATGAAGCATCATCTGAAGCTAAAAATAAAGCAGCCTTTGCAATTTCTTCAACTTCCCCAAGTCTTCCCATTGGATGAAGAGAAATAAGCCTTTGATGTTCATCTGAGTCATCAGTTAGAGTTTTGGTTAATGGTGTATAAGTAAAACCCGGGCACAATGAATTAACTCTTATTCCACTTTTACCGAATGCAACAGCCATATCTCTAGTCATCTGTACTATGCCCCCTTTTGAATGAGGATAAGGGTTAAATCCATCGCTAAGCCCTTGAGCATAACCAACTAATCCTATAATAGAGGCTAGGTTAATTATTGAACCTCCATTATTTAATTTCATTTTCCTTATGGCATGATATGACATCATCATGCTACCTTTTAAGTTTACATCTATCACCCAGTCCCACTTTTTTTCAAAATCCCAATCTTTAGGAGCATATCTAGGCGTAACTCCAGCACTATTAATTAAAATATCTATCCTGCCATACTTTTCATATGTTTTTTCTACTAACGATTTACACTCATCATTAGAAGTAACATCCGTAGTAGAAATAAAACTCTCACCCCCCTCAGAATTAATTTTTTTAGAAAGTTCAATCATTGAATCTTTTTTTACATCTGCAAGAGATAACTTAGCACCATGTTTTGCAAAAAGTACAGAGCATGATTTACCAATACCAGAACCTGCCCCTGTTATTAATGCAACCTTATTATTAATACGTCCAGTCATAACTTTCTCCTCTTTAATAAATGTAAATTAAGTTTATTTTTAGATACTATTTATCTTACAATACAAATATGAATAAAAAAAATCAAAATAAAAAAGAAAAAATTAATAGAGACTCAAAAAATATATCCAATTTAGAAATAGCTGGCCTAATAAGCCGATTATATGCATTTATGATTGATTTAGGTTTAATATTTATCATAATTTATACTTTTGGACCAATCTCAGGTAATAAATTATTTCATGAAGATGCAGCAACTCAAGATATCTTAGTACTTTTTGGATATTTTGTTATACCTACTATAATATGGGGAAGAACCCCAGGAAAATGGGTGGCCGGTATAATAGTAGTAATGAAGGACGGAACCCCAGCTGGGCCAGCTTCAATACCAAGAGAAATGGTAGGTAAATTTGTTTCATACATATCATTTGGAGTTGGAATATTATGGATTATATTAGATAAAGAAAATCAAGGTTGGCATGATAAGATAGCTGGTACATATGTTGTAAGATGTGACCAGAAATCAAGGCTACCTTTTTTCCTGAATTTTTTAAAAAATAAAAAGAAGTGAAAATATGGATATTTCAAAAAAGGTTCAAGAACAGATGGAAAATAGCTCATGGATAAGAAGGATGTTTGAGCAAGGGATTGAGCTAAAAAAAACACATGGAGAAAAAAATGTATTTGATTTATCCTTAGGTAATCCCATTGTAAATCCTCCAAAAAAATTTTTTGAGATATTAAGAGATTTAAGTAATTCCAAAGATAAAAATGTTCATAAATATATGCCAAATGCAGGTTTTTATGAAGTAAGAGAAGAAATAGCTAAATCAATTTCAAAAGAGTCGGGTCTACCTTTCAAAGCTTCTGATATTGTTATGACAGTAGGAGCAGCAGGTGCTATTAATACATTGTTTAGATCTATCTTAGACCCTGGAGACGAAGTAATAATTATTTCACCATTTTTTGCAGAGTATATTTTTTATATCGAACATCAAAATGGGAATTATAGAATTTGTGATTCAGATGAAAACTGGATGCCAAACCTCAAGAGCTTAGAAAATATTATAGGTGAAAAAACGAAAGCTATATTAATAAATTCTCCAAATAACCCAAGTGGTGTCATTTATTCAAAAGAAATTTTAGAAAAAATGTCTTCAATTATAAAAAATGCAGAGAAAAAATATTCCACTAGCATTTATTTGATTTCTGATGAACCATACAGAAAAATTATTTATTCTAATAACGATTATCCTTTTATATACCAATATCACGAAAGATCGGTTGTGGCTACATCTCACTCAAAAGATTTAGGTTTGGCAGGAGAACGAATTGGCTATATAGCAGTCAATCCTAGTTATACTAATAAAATAAAACTTATCGATGCTATTATTTTCTCATTAAGAACATTGGGCTTTGTTAATGCTCCAGCATTAATGCAAAGAGTTGTTGCTAAATTACAAGATGAAGTGGTTGATGTGAATATTTATAGAAAAAAACGAGATTTACTTTATGAAAACCTTATTAAAATCGGTTACGATTGTGTAAAACCTGATGGTGCTTTTTACCTTTTTCCTAAATCACCAATACCTAATGATGAAGAATTTGTAAAAATATTACAAAAAGAACTTGTACTTGTAGTACCGGGCATAGGGTTTGGAACCAAAGGTTTTTTTAGAGCTTCATACTGTGTTGAAGACTGGGTAATAGAAGGCTCTTTAGATGGATTTAATCAAGTATTAAAGCAAATTAATAGTTAGAAAGAAAATAATGTCAGAAAAAAAATGCTGTTCTCCAAATCATCCTCATAAAAGTAGCAGCGATATTAGCGAAATAAATTTCTTAAGTAAGCAAGAAATTAAACTTGGAGAAATGATATTAATTGATCAAGAAAAATTTTTAATGGGAACAAATTATAAAAAAGCTTTTTCTTCTGATGGAGAAGGACCACTTAGAGAAGTCACTATATCAAAATTTTATATAGACCAATATCCTGTGACAAATCAAGATTTTGAAAAATTTTGCATTAGTACTGGGTATACTACTGAAGCAGAAAAGTTTGGATGGTCTTTTGTTTTTTATCAATTATTATCTGAAAAAACAAAAAAAAATGTATCTGAATCAGTTTACGATGCTCCGTGGTGGTGGAAAGTAAATGGTGCAAGTTGGAAAAATCCATATGGACCTGATTCAAGTATTAAGGGCATAGAAACTCATCCAGTTGTTCATGTTTCATGGAATGATGTAAACGCATACTCAAAATGGGTGGGTAAGAAAATTCCATCTGAAGCAGAATGGGAAATGGCTTCAAGAGGAGGATTAGTTAATAAAAATTTTTCATGGGGCGATGACGATTCGGAAATATACAAAAAATGTAACATATGGGATGGAAAATTTCCTGATCAAAACTCTCTAGATGATGGGTGGTTAGGAACATCTCCTGTTGATTACTTTGAACCTAATAAACTAAATGTATACGATACTGCTGGAAATGTATGGGAATGGTGTAGTGACTGGTTTTCATCATCCTTTCACCAAATTGACAGTAAAGAAACTAGAATAAACCCTAAGGGACCCCCTCAAGGTAACACCAAAACTATGAAAGGTGGATCTTATTTATGTCATAATTCATACTGTAATCGATACAGAAATTCAGCTAGAACTCAAAATTCACCTGATTCTTCAACAGGGAACTTAGGATTTAGACTCGCTTATAGCGATTAATTTATTTCGATTCTTTTAATCCAGTACCGGTTAGAGGAATTAGAACTTTTTCATTAAGCCCTATTTTTTTTTCTTTCAATAATTTATTTAAACCTGCTAAAGCTGCTGAACAAGTAATTTCTATAAATAAACCTTCATTTTCTGACATGTATTTTTTCCAATAAATCATATCCTTTTCTTCCACAGTCATAACAGTACCTTTAGATTTCCTAATACTGTCAGAAATCTCAAAAATTCTTGGAGGGTTTGAAACAGCAATACCACTAGCCAGTGTAGGATGAACTTGACTAATATCCCAGTCTATACCGTGAAAATAGTTATAAATAGGGCTGACTGAACTCGCTTGAATTGCATGAAATTTGGGTATATTAGTAATTTTTCCTTGTTTATATAATGCTTCGTAAGCAGAGTACATCCCAAGCAATAATGATCCATTCCCAACCGGTAAAATCACATGGTCAAACAAAAAACCTTCTTTTATTATTTCATAAGTAACATTTTTCATTCCTTCACTAAAATAAGGGCTTAGGTTATGCGACAAGTACACAATATCATTATCCTGTGAATAATTCATCGCTGAAATTGTAGTGTCATTTCTTGATCCTTCAATTTGAAATAATTTAGCTCCATACACTCTAATTTGTTCTTTCTTTGCATCAGGCGTTTTATGAGGAATAAATATATTAGCATTTATATTCATAAAACTTGCATGTGCTGCTAAAGATGCACCTGCATTTCCCGAGGAATCTTCTACAAATTCATTCACTCCAAAATTCTTTGCAATGTTCATTAGAATATTAGACCCTCTATCCTTAAAAGATCCTGTGGGAGATAAAAATTCAAGTTTGGCATATAAAAAATTATGCTCGATTTTTTCCCCAAGATTTCTTAAATGAATTATGGGAGTATCACCGTCACCCAGTGAGAAAAAACTTGAGTTCATCAAAGAATTCATCATAGAATTTTTATCTTTAGGAGGGTGATTATACTCAACTTTTACAACAGAATTACATTCATCACACCTTAGAAGAAATATACTTGGTTTATATTTCTTCTTGCAATTTATACAAATTAAGCAATGTTTCATAAATAAAACTATACATCTATTTACAAGAAGAATAAATATAGTATAAATAATAATAAATATCTAAAAATTGACTTAATGGAGTATTACATATGGGAAAAACAGGAGTATCAGCAGTATGGCACGATTCAAACGAAAGTTGGGAGTTTAGAGAATTACCATTACCAGATCTCGAAAATGATGCAATTCAGGTAAAAGTAGAAGCTACTAGCGTATGTGGCTCTGACCTGCATATTTGGAGAGGTGATGGTATTGATACAAAAAAACACCCGAGAGATCCTTTTGTATTTGGGCATGAAATGATGGGTACGGTAGCTTTTATGGGTAACAAAGTTACAACAGACTCTCTAAGAAATCCATTAAAAGAAGGTGACAGAATAGCATTTTCATATTTTTTCCCATGTGCAAAATGTTACAACTGCATAAGAGGTGAATTTGGTGCATGTAAGTTTAGATTAGGCAGAAAACCTCTTGAAGAATGGCCTGTTTGTAATGGTGGTTTTGCACAGTATTACTACTTAAGAAGCCCTCACTATATATTTAAACTTCCAGATGAAATTTCTAATGCATCAGCTGCTCCTATTAATTGTGCTTTAGCACAAGTTTATGATGCGCTTCATCTTGGTGGAGTCATGATGGGAGATAACATAGTAATCCAAGGTGCCGGTGGATTAGGGATTAATGCAACTGCAATTGCTAATGAATTAGGGGCATCAAAAATAATTGTTATAGACGGTCAAAAACCTAGGTTAGACCTAGCGGTTCAGTGCGGAGCAACTGACATTATTGATATGAACGAATATGATACACCCCAGTCAAGAATAGATAGAGTAATGGAACTTACTAATGGTATTGGTGCTGATAAAGTAGTTGAAGTAGTAGGTTTCCCTCAGGTAGTTGAAGAAGGTGTTGATATGGTAAGAATGAGAGGTAAATATCTAGAAATAGGAAATATTATGCCTGGATCAAAAGCATCATTAGATATGGCTAAATTTATTACTAACCAGATAAGGTTCTACGGAATACAACACTACGATCCTTGGATAATTCCTAATTCTATTGATTTCTTACTTCGAACAAAAGATAAATATCCATTAATGGATGTAATATCTCATGAGTTTTCTCTTGAAGATATTGATAAAGCTTTCAAAACAGCTGAATGGCTTGGCACGCAAGATGGTAGCAAAGTAACTAGAGCAATCGTCACACCTAATGCATAAAAATAAAGTCATGAAAAAAATAAGATTAGGTATTGTGGGTGCAGGTAGATTTGCTGATACTCACATGCAACATTTTTCTAAGATTAAAGATGTTGAAATAGTTGCTGCCTCTCGAACAAATGAAAAGAGACTATCTGAATTTCAAAAAAAATGGAAAATAAATAGTATTTACACCGATTATGAAGAAATGATGACGAAATCTAATATAGATGGTGTAATAATTATTACTCCGACCAATTCTCATAAAGACATAACACTTTCCGCAATTGACAAGGGACTCCATGTTTTGTGTGAAAAACCATTAGCATTAAGCGCTAAAGATTGTAAAATCATGTTAGATTCAGCAGAAAAAAAAGGGGTAATTCATTCAACTAATTTTAATCAAAGAGGAAATACATCACTTGGGAAGATTATGCGATATATAGATAGAGATTTCGTTGGAAGAATATTTCATGCAAATATATGGTGGGGAATGTCTCATCAGTATGATGCAAGACCAGATACATTAGCTTGGAGGTTTAAGTCTGAATATGGAGGGGGTTCAGTCTACGAGCTTATTCATGTTTTTGATATGCTTAGGTTCATAAATGGAGAAATTTCAAGAATAGTTTCAACTCTGGATACAACAACTAAAAAAAGACCAACGGCAGACTACCCTGAAGGAATAAACGTAGATGTTCCTGATGCTTCAGGTTTTTTATGCGAATGGGTAAATGGTGGCTTTGCAGTGGTTCATACTTCATTCGCATCTCGAGGAACAGATCCTGACGGAAGCACCTCAGCTAGAATTGAGATTTCAGGTGAAAAAGGTAAAATTGCTACTAATGGGAAATATCTAATTGAAGGTATTACAGGTAATAATGGACCAATTCATCAATTGGATCCAGGCCCTGAATATGCTCAACCTTATTCTCTATTTGTCGAAGCTATAAAAAAAAATGACCAAAAAATTATTGATACATCATTTTATGATGGCTTAAAAGCAGCAGAAATTGTTGATGCTGCCTACGAATCATTCAATAAATCGAAATGGATTGAAATTTCCCATACATAAGTTATAACTCATTGAAAACTATTTTATAAATTACTATAATTGTCAACAAATAATTTATTTTTTTTGGGTACCATTACATATGAAATTAAAACACTGTCACAACTTTCACGATTTTAGAAAATTAGCAAAAAAAAAGATACCATCTCCAGTTTTTCACTATATTGATGGAGCTGCGGATGATGAAATGACTCATATAAGAAACACCAAGGCGTTTGATGATGTTGATTTAGTTCCGAATGTCCTAAGAGATGTTTCAAAAATTGACTTATCTACTACTGTTTTTGGTAAAAAATTAGATTTACCTTTTTACTGCTCCCCTACTGCATTACAAAGACTCTTTCATTATGATGGAGAAAAAGCCGTAGGAAGAGCTGCGGCAAAATTTAATACAATGTTTAGTGTTTCAACTCTTTCTACTACAAGCATGGAAGTATTAGCACCAATTGATGCACCCAAGTTATTTCAATATTATTATCACAAAGACAAAGGTCTCAATGATGCTATGGTAGAAAAAGCAAAAGAGGCTAATTTTGATGTTCTTGCACTAACTGTAGATACAATAACATCAGGTAATCGTGAAAGAGATTTTAGAACAGGTTTTACTTCCCCTCCAAGAATAACTCTTTCAAGTGCATTTAGTTATGTTACAAAACCTATGTGGGGAATAAATTATCTAACTAAAGCAAAATTCGAATTGCCATTACTAAAAGATCATGTATCTGAACTTAGTAATGTAGCCACATCTATAGGAGATTATTTCGGTAATATGTTAGATCAATCTATGAATTGGAAAGATGCAGAGGAACTAAAGTCAAAATGGGGAGGACAGTTCGCATTAAAAGGAGTTATGAGTGTTGAAGATGCAAAAAAAGCTGCGGATATTGGTTGTAATGGAATTATAGTATCAAACCACGGGGGAAGACAACTAGATGGATCACGCTCACCATTTGATCACATTGCTGAAATTGTGGATGCTGTAGGAGATAAAATAGATGTAATAATGGAGGGTGGAATTCAGAGAGGAACCCATATATTAAAGGCTCTTTCTGTTGGAGCTAAGGCTTGTGCCGGGGGGAGAATGTATCTTTATGCACTTGCAGCAGCTGGTCAAGATGGCGTGGAAAAAGCATTAGGTATATACAGAGATGAACTCGAAAGGGATATGAAGTTAATGGGATGTACAAAAATTAGTGACTTGTCTCGACAAAATTTACGCTATAGAAATTAATTTACATTATTCATAAAATTTTTTTATACCATTTTTAGAGTATTCTTTACTAACAGCATTCACAGCATTTCCCTGAGAAATTTCTATCCCAAATTGAGGTAATATATTTTCCAAGGCTTGTAAAATATATAAAACGTTTGGAGGGTAACAAGATTCACCCATCAATCCTATTCTTATTACTTTACCTGCAAAGTCGCCTAATCCTCTGCCAACTTCGATAGAATATTGTTCTAATATTTTTGACCTTAACTTAACATCATCAACATCCTTCGGTAAATTGATAACGGTAAGTTGGTCTAATCTGTCACTCTTACTTATAGGTAAATCTAAGTTCAATGCTTTCAGGCCAGCTCTAAGTGCAGAAGCATTAACTTTGTGTCTTTCCCATCTTTCAAACAATCCTTCATTCAATGTTAGCGCAACAGCTTCTCTAAGACCATATATCATACTTACAGGAGCTGTATGATGGGCTACATGATTTTCAGACCAATAATCCCAAATCAATGAAAGATCGAGATACCAAGAAGAAGGTAATGTTTTTCTGTTTCTTATAAATTCCAGAGCTCTAGTTGACATTGCAACAGGAGATATCCCTGGGGGAGCAGCTAAACATTTTTGTGATCCAGAATAGGCATAATCAATTTCCCATTCGTCAAATTGAAGCTCGCTTCCAGCCAATGATGTAACAACATCCGTCATAAACAAAGCTCCAAAATCATGAGAAATTTTTGCCATTTCCTTAATTGGATTTATAGTTCCTGTAGAAGTTTCAGCATGAATACCTAAAACCAATTTAGTATCAGTATGATTCTTTAAGTTATCTAATAAAACTTGTGGGTCGAATGATTTACCCCATTCTGTTCTAATTGGAATTACATTCAAACCTAGTCGTTTAGCCATAATAATTTGACGTTCACAAAAATAACCGTATGAGCAAATTATGACTTTATCCCCTGGTTCAGCTAGACTTACAAGACCAGCTTCCATACCAGCAGAACCAGAACCAGCAACAGCAAAAGACATTTGCTTTGTTAAGAAAATTTGATTAAGCATATCCGATACTTTCTCTAATAAATCAAAAAATGCTGGATCTAAATAACCTACAATAGGCAAAGACATAGCTCTAAGAACTCTCGGATTGGCAGAACTTGGTCCTGGCCCCAGAATAACTCTTCTTGGCATATCTAATGGTTCATATATATTTTTTTTACTCAAAAAACCTTTTCCTAATTTGACGTATTTATTAAGAATACTTAGAATTGATTCTAATATCATCGATTATTCATATCGTATTTAATAATTTTTTTATTTTTAGGAGAAAACATTGACTATAAAGGAAAATAACGGAAAAGTTGCAGTTATCACTGGTGCTGGTACTGGGATAGGTAAAAGTGCTGTATTGCATCTTATTCAAGATGGATACCAAGTTGTTTTGGCTGGTAGAAGAGAGCAACCCCTTAATGATACTGTCCAAGAATCAGGTGCTAGCGAAGACAGATTCTTAGTACAAACAACCGACGTAAGTAAAGAGGAAGATGTAAAAAAATTATTCAATGTTGCTATGAAAAAATTTCAGAGAGTTGATGTTTTGTTTAATAATGCAGGTATTGGTGTAAAATCTACTACAGAAGATCTTAGTCTTAGTGACTGGCAAAGAGTAATAGATATAAATCTAACTGGTAGTTTTTTGTGCGCCAAAGAAGCAATACAAATTATGAAAAATCAAAATCCATTAGGTGGAAGAATTATAAATAATGGATCGATATCAGCGTATGTCCCACGGCCCGACTCTGTAGCTTATACATCAACAAAACATGCAATTTCAGGACTAACTAAACAAATTTCTTTAGATGGAAGAAAATACAATATTGCTTGTAGTCAAATTGATGTTGGCAATGCAGCAACTCCAATGACAGCAACATCTGATTCTGGACAACCGCAACCAAATGGTGATGTAGTTCCAGAACCAAGATTTAATGTATCTCACGTTGGTGAAAGTATTTTACAAATATCAAATCTACCATTAGATACAAATATTCAATTTATGACTATAATGGCTACAAAAATGCCATATGTTGGTAGAGGGTAGATTTCTAAATAAATTAAGGAGATAAAAATGGACTTAGGATTAAAAAACAAAATATGCATAATTACTGGAGGAAGTGACGGAATTGGAAAAGCAGCAGCAATTTCTCTTTCTAATGAAGGAGCTAAGGTGGCGATTATTGGCAGGAATGAAAAAAAATTAAACGATGCAGTTAATGAAATTATTTCTATTACATCAGGAGAAGTTATTGGTATATCAGCAGATGTATCAAATGAAAACAATGTTAAAGGAATGGTTAATAGTGTGGTGAATAAATGGGGTGGAATCGATATTTTGATAAACAACGCTGGAACATCTTCTGCTACATCATTAGAAAATATTACTGACGAGCAGATTAAAATAGATTTTGGCATAAAAGTATACGGTGCAATATATTGTGCAAGAAACTCGCTGGAATACTTGAAAAAATCAGATTCAGGAGTAATTATTAATACAACTACCCCAGGAGGCAAAGCATCAGGTCCATCTGGTCAGCCGACATCTCTATCTCGGGCTGCTGGAATATCCTTAACAAAATCTTGGGCTGGAGAATTAGCAAAATATAATATAAGAGTTAATACAATTTGTGTAGGATTACTAAAATCTGGGCAACATAGAAGTAGATGGAAAACAGCAAACAAAGAAAACCCCGAATACACAATAGAAAATCATTGGGAAAAATTAGGTCAAAACGTACCTTTAGGTAACAGGGTTGGTGAAGCACACGAAGCTGGAGATGTAATTTGTTTTCTTGCGTCAAATAAAGCAAGTTATGTTACAGGTACAGCGATAAATGTAGATGGTGGCACCTCACCTGTTATTTGATCTCACTAAGATAAATAATCAAGGGCACTTCTTACAAATATCTCAGTTCCTATTGGAAGACAATTTTCGTCATAGTCAAATTTAGAGTTATGATGAGATTCGATACCCCTTGATTCGGCATCTTTAAGCCCTGCACCTAAAATAAAATATGTGCCTGGAACACGATTCAAAAATTCTGCCATATCATCTCCAACACTTATTGGTTCTATACTAGTTGCATTTTCTTCACCAACGATTAAACTAGATACCCTTGCTACAGAGTTAGCAACTTTAGGATTATTTATAACAGGGGGAGCTCCATGTATTCTTTCAAAATTTATATTTGCCCTAGTAGCCTCAGCGACATTTTTTGATATTCTTTTTAAGGAATCCATTATGTTTTTTTGAACATCGTTCTTATATGACCTAATTGTTCCTTCAACAATAACAGAGTCTGCAATTACGTTGGGAGCAGTACCACCATGTACTTGACCAAAAGTTAAAACTGACATCTCATTAGGGGCAATTTCTCGACTAACAATTGTTTGCGACATATTAATTATTTGAGATAAAGTAATTATTGGATCTATAGCAATATGAGGCATTGCGCCATGACCACCTTTACCTTGTACGGTTATTCTAAACTGATCAGCTCCAGCAAAAACGGTTGAATCATTGATTCCCACTTTTCCACATGGAACTTGATTCCATAAATGAGTACCAATAACTCTATCAGCTGGGTATTTTTCAAATAATCCATCTTTAATCATAGCTAAAGCACCCTGAACAATTTCTTCTGCTGGCTGGAAAACAAAAACGATATTTCCATGTAAATTTGATTTTAAATTACTCAGTATTTCAGCTGCACCCAGTGCCATTGTTATATGACCATCATGACCGCAAGCATGCATATTTCCATTATTTGAGCTAAAATCAAGATCAGTATTTTCATTAATTGGAAGACCGTCAATATCTGCACGAATCATTAGTGTTGGACCGTCGTACTTTCCTACTAATTTACCTACCACTCCGGTCTTACCAATCCCATACTCAACTTCTAAACCGAAATTTTCTAATCTACTCAATATCTCCTTAGATGTCTTAAATTCCTTAAATCCCAACTCCGGAATATTATGAAAAAATCTTCTAGTTTCTTTTAATTTAGTTATTTTACTATTTATTATTTCTGATATTTCATCTTTCATCTTAAAGCCCTTGTCTTGCCATACTTGCTTGCCTACATCTTTTGATAAAAATTTTTTGAGCCGACATAATATTTTCTTTCTTTCCTCGCCACTCATACATTGCTGCTGATTGCAAACCTCGTCCATATGAAAAAGTTATCTCCCATTGAGTTGCTTTTTCTTTAGCATATTGATTTATTTTTCTTAAAATCAAAATAGAGTCATCATCACTCATTCCTCCAGATAAATATGCAATACCAGGAACTTCATATGGGACATTATTTAACAAAAATTCTATGTTTATTTCTGCAATTTTTTCTACCGATAATCTATCAGGATTTTTATCCCCTTGAATTATCATACTTGGCTTAAGAACAATACTATCTAAATCAACATTTTGCTCTTGCAATTCCATGAAAACTTTTTTAAAAACTTTTTCATTAACTTCTTTTGATTTATATATTGAATGTTTACCCTCAATAAAAACTTCAGGCTCAACGATTGGGACAATACCTTGTTCTTGACATATTGCAGCATAACGAGCCAAGGCATGGGCATTTACTGATATACAATAATCAGAGGGAAATTCTTCTGTAATTACAATTAGAGCCCGCCATTTAGCAAAAGATAGTCCCATATCTTTGTAAATAATCAATCTTTCTGATAATCCATCTAGCCCTTCCGTTATATTTTCTTCATTAGATCCTGCAAGTTTATGAAGAGACTTATCAACTTTTATTCCTGATAGAATATTTTTTGAGGATAAAAGATTAATGAAAGATTGATTGTTGTCACTGTTTTGATGAGTAGTTTCATCGTATAAAATTACTCCACTGATAAATTCTTCTATTCCTTGAGATGTTAGAAGAAGGTTTCTCCAAGAACGCCTATTTTCTTCATTTAAGTTTATTGATAATTCATTAAATCTTTTAGAAATAGTTGCGTTGCTCTCATCAGCTGCTAGAATACCTTTTTTCTTACTAACAAGTTTTTTTGCAATTTTTTTAATACTCATTAGTTAGCTACTCGATATTTCTTAAACAAATCTGCTAAAAGTTTAATTCCATCTCTATTTTTCTCCGGAGATTCAAAAGCAAAGCACAATCTAGCATAATTGTGCCCTATTCGACCACTCGCATCAGCCTCAAAATTTGTTCCAGCTATATATCCGACTCCATCACTAAATACTTTATCTCTAATTGAACTTATATCGCAACCTTCAGGCATTTTTAACCATATATAACATCCACCTTCTGGATTAGACCATTCAGCACCAAAATCAGAAAAATTTTCAACTAGTGATTTATTCATATACTGGTATTTTTCCTTAAGTAGTGGGTTAAAATTATTTTTATGCGATTCTTGGTTATTTCTTAGGTAGCCATCTATTGCAATCGCAGCGAATTGATTAGGTCCACTTCCAACTCTAAAATCCAATGACCTCCTAATTAACTCATCAGGACCAGTAAAATAACCTAATCTTAATCCTGGGGCAAGAAGTTTAGAAAAAGATGCAACATAAATCACTATACCAGAGTCATCAAGAGCTCTAAATGCTGGTTCTGGAACTGATTCGTATCGTAAATCAACATAACAATCGTCTTCTAATATCGGTAAATCATATTTATGTGCAATATTAAGAATTTCTTCCCTTCTTGATTTAGGTAGTGAAGAGCCTGTTGGATTTTGATGTTCTGGAATAGTGTATAGATATTTTGGTTTTCTGCCCGAAGTGATCATATCTGAGATCTGCTTATCCAATAAATCAGGGATTATACCTTTATCGTCAATCTTAATGCCAACTACCTCAGCTCCAAATTTTCTAAATTGGTTGAGAGTACCCATATAAACAAATTCTTCAGCTAATACTATATCTCCTGGATTGGTTAATGCCTGTATAACCAATCCAATTGCTTCGCCTGAACCATTTGTCAAAACAATTTGATCTTTGTCTACTATAAAGCCTCTTTCTTCTCTCAATTTTTGACTAGTAAACTCTCTTAATTCTACTGAACCAAGAATATGAGGATAATATGCCATCTCGTTACTTACTTTTTCACTATTTGTATCCATAGCTGTAGCAAGTGACTGTATTAGACCATCCATAGGCAAAGTTTCAGGAGCTGGATAAGCTACAGCAAAATCATACTTAGCATGAGAAACTATATTTATTGGGTTGTCTGATGATTTTTTTGAAAAAATTGCATCATAATTAAATTTATTAGACATAGGTAAATAATCCTTTTTATATTTAGTATTAGGATAGCAAAAAATAAAATATACTCAATATATATTAGTTATCTTCTTACTATTCTGTAAGAAAAAGGGGTTTTAGAATGTTATTATTTAGGAGTAGAATGTTAATATAAGAAAAAATTTAAGCAAGGAAAAATTACTTGGCAGAAAAAAATGTGCGTAAAGACGCTATCGAAGAAAATTTCAATGATATATCAGCTGCTCTAGATGGTGAAGTAGAAAAAGTTGATTCGTTTACTCGATTAGAATCAACAAATATAGAAGATGATGAAGTAACTACCGAGAGTGATGCCACAGCTATAACTAGCTCTGAGCTAGATATGTGGGAAGCTTCAAGAGCAATAGATGATGCATCTCTAGCAGCTCAAAATGTTATGAAAGAACTTCAAGAATCTGAACTAACTGAAGATACAGTTAGAATGTATCTTAGAGAGATAGGAAGAGTTTCATTGCTAACAGCAGATGATGAAGTCGTATTAGCTAGAGCTGTTGAACTTGCAAAAAAACTAGAAAGCATTGAAAATCATCTCACTCAAGATAACCCTGCCGAAAAAATTGAAAATATTGAAATTTTAAAATGTATCTTTCAGGAAATTTCTAATACCTACGAAACCGCATCTGCTATATGTAAGTTCATAGGAATAAAACCGCCAATTAATCTAGGCATGGTTATAAAAGATGAGAGAATAAGAAATCTTATCGATAACCAAAAAGATGAAGAGTTAATCAATTATCTTTCAGATGCATTGGGTGTCAGCCCTGATGAGGCTCATCTTTTAGTAGTAAACTTTTCAGTTATCACTAGATTATTATCAGCAGATACAGTAGAAATGTTAGAACTAAATCCAGATATAAAAAAACTTACTAATGAGTTAGAAAATCCCGAGTTCATTGAAAATCTAAAACCAATTTCAAGCGTTCTAAATGCTCATATTATAAGAGTTAGAGAAGAAGGTGAAAAAGCACGTGAACATCTAGGTGAAGCAAACCTTAGGTTAGTTGTTAGTGTTGCTAAGAAACACTTAAGTAGAGGTTTATCAATGCTAGATTTGATTCAAGAAGGTAATATTGGATTGATGAGAGCCATTGAAAAATTTGACTTCCGAAAAGGATTCAAATTCAGTACATACGCAACTTGGTGGATAAGGCAGGGTATAACTAGGGCAATAGCCGACCAAGCAAGAACAATTAGAATTCCCGTACACGTAGTAGAAACTTTGAATAAAATCATGAGAGCTAGAAGAGAGTTAAGTCAGCAACTAAATAGAGAACCATCTATTGAAGAACTTTCTGAAAAAGTTGAGTTACCTATTGACAGAGTATCGGAGATCTTACAAATGTCTCAAGACCCTGTTTCTCTTGAAACACCTATTGGTGAAGATGCAGAAAATGAACTTGGAGACATTATTCAAGACAACAATGCACCAGCGCCTGCAGATATAGCTGCACAATCATCTATGAGGCAACAAGTAGATGAAGTATTGGGGAATTTGCAAGATAGAGAAAGAAAAGTACTAGAATTAAGATTCGGATTGTTCGATGGTAGGCCAAGAACTTTAGAAGAAATAGGTGGAGAACTTAATCTGACTCGTGAGAGGATAAGGCAAATTGAAAGAAAAGCTCTCGGAAGACTTAGACAAGATACAAATGTTGGTGAACTTAGAGAGTTGCTAGCTTAGATTTTCATAAACTTTGTAAGTCTCTGACCAGCACCCTTATCACCAATTTCAGCTACATATATATTCTCATCATCATCTACCCACATACCGTGGGCACTTTGACACGCTGAGTCAACTCCACGCCATCTCGTAATTATATCTCCTTCAAGGTTTAGGATAGATATTCCGTTTTTATTTTCTCCACCGCCTTGTTCTAAAACATAAACTACATCTTCATTTTTTGAGAAAAAGATGTCACCTGGTCCAGCAAAACCATGCCATGAATTTATATATTCACCATCTGGACTAAATATTTGAATTCTATTATTCTCTCTATCGCAAACATATACCAAGTCATTTTTATCAACTACAACCTTATGTAAAATAGCAAATTGGCCTTCTTTAGTACCAGGACTCCCCCAAGAAATCTCTAATTTTCCTTCGTTTGAAAACCTATGCATCATACGATTTGCATAGCCATCAGAAACAAATATTTTCTTGTTACTATTTATAGCAATTCCTGTGGGCATATTGAAAGGAGTACCTTGACTACCATTAGTAGTAATCGTTATATTAGCATAGCCAAATGTTCCTAAACTTAGTAAAACATCACCATTTTCATTATGCTTTGTAACTAAGTGAGTCTGATGGTCAGCAAGCCAAATATTATCATCTATATCTATATACATACCATGAGGAACTCTAAATTCATCTTTATCAAGCCCCAAATTACCCCACGAACCTATAAATTTCCCATCTTTTTCCCAACAAGTAATAGGGTGTTTTGATCTAGAGAATAACCAAACTCTATCTTTAGAATCTATGGCAACATCAGCTATTTGACCTAGTTCCCAAAATTTTGGTTTGTATCTTAGCCAATTCTGATCAACCTCATACTTAAATTTTCCTTCTCCTACTTGCGTCATATATTCTCCTTTATAGACTCTTTATCATGTTCCATTTCCTAAAACTTATTGGTTCCCTGCCATTACTTAAATCAATATCTTTTCTCTTTGACCAATTTGTATATGAAACCTCTGCAATATATATTGATCCATTGCTATCTACAGTTATACCATGTGGAGAGATAAATTGATCAGCACCTTCCCCTTCTTGCTCATCTCCAAAAGATGTTACAAAGTTAAAATCATAATCTAATACCTTAACAGATAAACCTAAATTAGGTACTCCAATTTGTGTGTCAGCACCCGTTCCAGCTTCTGCGACCAACAGATAACTATCTTTGAATGATGTTATGGCTTGAGGTCTATGCATATGATGTTGAGAAACAAACTCTCCTTCTAGGGTAAATACCTGGAGTCTAAAGTTTTCACGATCACACATAACAACTCTGTCATCACCCAACATAGTAATATTATGCGGAAGAGAAAACTGACCCTCGCCTGCACCTGGATTTCCCCAAGATAAAATATGTTTACCATTTTTATCGAATTTGTGAATTCTTGAATTACCATATCCATCAGTTATAAATAGATCTCCATTACTCGGATTAATTGCTATGTCCGTAGGTCTATTAAAATAACCTCCAGATTGCCATTCACAAGGTTTTTCTTTTTGACCAATTGTAAAAATAATTTCACCATTTTTTGAGCGTTTTTGTACAAAATGGCCAAGGTCATCCACTAAATACAAATTATCTTCAGAATCTATCTCTATTCCGTGTGGCCTAATAAATTCTCCTTCACCTATAGTTTTTATGAAGTTTCCATTTTTATCAAAAATTATTAATGGGTGCTCTCCCCTATTAAAAACATAAACATTGTCTTCTGAATCAACTGATACAGAGGTGACTTCTTTGAAAAATATAGGATGAGGTAACTTAGCCCAAAACGGCTCTGGTGAAAAAAATGATTCTTTATTTTTCATAATGCTCCTTAAAATTATTTTTTATAGATTGATAATTAATTATCTATTGATTCTAATTCATTCCAAATTTTCTTAGCATAATCCAATGACTTAAGATCATTATGCCACTGATCACCCGCCCATGCTCCTTCTATAGTCATATAACCTGAATAATTTGCATCATGTAGAGATGAAATGGCATATCTATAGTCTATCTCACCATCGGGTAAAGGAACTCTTAGGAATACTGAACGATTATTCTCAGGGTGGTAAACAGTTTGAAGATTTTTACAATGCCAATATTTTGAAATTGATGCCATTGAATCTATTGCATTTTCAAACGTTTCTTCAGGAATATCATAGTTCCACAATATGTTACCTAAATCAGGATTTATTCCGAAGTTTTCTTTATCGATTTTATTGTTTAATAAAACTGCCGACCATGAATTATCAACAGGAGAATTCTGGTGTACCTCTGCGGTGATTACAATATTTTTATCTTTGGCTATATCGCATGCATGTTTATAGACCTTTGCTATTTCATCATATATATATAACATTGAGTCCTTTGAAGAATCTTGTGAAATATTCCAACCTTTTTCACTTCCAGGAAGAGATCCGGGAGGATAACCAGGCAATCTAGCAGGAGCACTTAATGCACCATTTACGATTTCTGCTCCAACAATTTCAGCTATATTTATAGACTTGTGTAAACGTTCAATATTTTTTGGACCATTTTTAGCATCATGTAGGGTGCCACCTGATCTCAAGCAGCCAATCCTCAAACCGAAGTCACTTATCCTTTTTGAAAAATCTAATAATTCATTTCTTTGACCAATGTATTCAAATGTCTCTAAACCAATTTCTAAAGCATCAAAGCCTATTTCTTTTGTTTTTGATAAAAATGCATCAGTATAATTATCTGGTTTAAGATCAGTATACTCATATGAGATTGGAAAAATAGTATGTCTACGGTTTGCATAACAAAATCTCATTTGTAATTCCCCTTATAATATTAGATTTACATAGGATATTACTTCAATTTTTTATGTAAGTAAAATAAAATTCTCATTAATAATCAATTTTATTATGAACAATAACACTAAGAATCTTATATATGTATCAATTGGGACATGCTGTTTTTGGCTTTCTTTATATTTGTATGTTCCAATTCTGCCTATACACTCAACAGAACTAGGCGCGAATTTAGAAGTTACGGGATTTATTATTGCATCTTATGCATTAGGACAATTACTATTTAGAATTCCTATAGGAATTTTATCTGATATTTTTAGCAGAAAAATATTTACAATAATTGCTTTTAGTTTATCAAGTATAGGAGCTTTAACTTTAGGCCTGTCAGAAAACCCAAATCAGTTATTAATTGGCAGATCTATAACGGGCATATCTGCTGCAGGATGGGTATCTCTTACTGTACTTTTTTCAACATTTTTCCCAGAAGATAAAACACAAAAAAGTGTAACAATTTTAATGATTATTAATACTATGTGCGTAGTCATAGCAACATTTTTTGGAGGTATTATAGCTGAAAATTACAGTAATTCAATAACTTTTTATATTAGTTTTATTATAGGTATTATTGGGATATTATTCTTGGTGATTTCAAAAGAGCCGATATTTGAAAAAAGTTCAAAAAATTACTTATTATCTGTAAAGAATGTAATAAAAAATAAAACAATTATTAGAATTTCAATAATTGCAATAACTCTTCAATTTGTCGTTTTTGGAATAAATTTTGGATTCTTGCCCATATATGTTGAAAGTCTAGGAGCTTCAAAGTCAGAAGTAGGATTCCTTACATCTATGGGTATGTTATCCACTGTTTTTGGCACACTTATTTCTTTTTATCTCCAAAAAAAAATGAACCCTTCAGTTTGTTTATTTATATCATCTTTGATGATTGCTGGATCATTAATTATTTTTTCATTAAGCGAAAATTTATTACTAATTTTTATTGTTCAAATATTTAATGGATTTGGTAGAGGGCTTATGAACACCATTCTGATAAGTTTAACTCTCATACATGCGAATAAAAATCTTAAAGCTACTACTCAAGGAGTATACCAAGCGCTATACTCTATAGGTATGTTGCTAGGTCCTGCTATATCAGGAGTTCTTGCACAAAAATATTCCCTAGACTACGTCTTCATATTCTCTACCATTATAATTGGTTTTGGAGGTGTATTATCAATTATTAAACCATTTAATGAAAAAAAATGATTTATAATCATAAAAAATAATTTAATATTTTTTTGGAGAAAAAAATTGGTTGATAACATGCGATTTGAAAAGGATTCAATGGGAGAATTAGAAGTACCTTCCAAGGCCTACTATGGCGGAAATACTAGAAGGGCTGAATTAAATTTTCCTATCAGTAAGCTTAGATTAGGAAGGTCTTTTATAAAAGCAATTGCACAAGTAAAATTGTCAGCAGCAATAATAAATAAAGAATTAGGTACTGTAGAAAATAATATAGCAAATGCAATAATAGATGCTGCAAAAAAAGTTATTGATGGTTATTATGACGATCAGTTTGTTGTTGATGTATTTCAAACAGGCTCGGGTACATCAACTAACATGAATGCTAATGAGGTTATTTCTAATATAGCTATTGAATCTTTAGGAGGTTTACTAGGTTCTAGAGACCCAGTTCATCCTAATGACCATGTTAATAAAGGCCAATCATCTAATGATGTAATCCCTACAACTATTCACGTTGCTGCTGCTGTATCTATAAACGAAAAACTTATCCCTAGTCTAGAAATTTTAGAAAAATCATTAGAGACCAAATCTAAAGAATTTTGGAACATAGTAAAAACTGGAAGAACTCATCTTCAAGATGCTACACCAATCAGATTAGGTCAAGAATTTTTAGGTTATGCTGGCCAAATTAAATTAGCTATATCAAGAGCAAAAAAAGCTCTAGATGAGTTGAAAATCTTAGCCTTAGGTGGAACTGCAGTTGGTACAGGAATAGGTATGCATCCAAAATTTAGCCAAGGGGTAATAAAAGAACTTAGCAAGATGACAAATATCGATTTCAGTGAGACTGACAATCATTTTCAAGCACAAAGCACCATAGATGCAGTCGTTACAGCATCGGGAGAAATAAAGTCTATAGCAGTAAGTATGATGAAGATTGCCAATGATATAAGATGGCTTGGATCAGGACCTAGAGCTGGTATTGGGGAAATCTCTTTACCAGAAGTCCAACCAGGCTCTTCAATAATGCCCGGAAAAGTCAATCCTGTTATTGCTGAATCAGTAACTATGGTTTGCGCACAAGTTATAGGGAATGATGCAACAGTAACAATTGCAGGTCAATCAGGAAATTTTGAACTGAACGTAATGATGCCTGTTGCTGCACATAATTTACTAGAAAGTATAGATCTCTTATCATCCTCCTCATCTAACTTTGCTCAGCAATGTATAGACGGGCTAGAGGCAACAGACAAAGGCCCAAATATGGTTATGCAAGGATTAGCAATTTGTACTGCATTGGCTCCAATAGTAGGATATGATTCAGCTGCAAAAATCGCACATATAGCATCAGAAACTGGCAAGACCATAAAAGAAGTAACAATTTTAGAAACAGATCTTGATGAAAAGCAAATAGATAGTATATTAGAGCCTCTTTCTATGACAGAGCCTAAGGAATAAAAGTATGCAAAACTTTGAAGAAAAAATTAAAAAGCTTGGTATAGATTTGGGTAAAGGATCCCCTCCAGTAGCTAATTTTGTTACTGCCGTAACATCAGGGAATTTAGTTTTTTTGTCCGGACAAGGGCCAATGAAAGAAGATGGATCTTTTATGAAGGGGAAATTAGGAGGTGAAATAAGTGTTGATCAAGGATATGAAGCTGCAAGATTAGTTTGTATTCAGCTATTGACTGCTTTGAAAAATCATATTGGTGACTTAAGCAAAGTTGAAAAAATTATCAAGGTTCTAGGAATGGTAAATGCTGAGAGTAATTTTGATAATCACCCTAAAGTAATAAACGGATGTTCTGATCTGCTTGTAGAAGTATTTGGAGATAAAGGAAAACATGCTCGCTCTGCTGTGGGTATGGGTAGTTTACCTTTTCAAATTCCAGTTGAGATTGAGATGATTGTACAGATTAATTTATCTTAAGAAACTGGGAAAATTAATTGAATAAAAATCACACATTAAAATCTACCTTAATTACCCTAGCTTGGTCAGTTTATATACCATCTTTTTTATTGTCTGTAGCACAAGGTATGATAATACCAATACTGCCTGGCTTTGCATCGGAAGAGATGGCAGCGACCACATTTATGATTGGACTAATTGTCGCAGCTAAAGCAATTGGGATGCTTATATTTGATATTCCTTCAGGCATAATTTTATCTAGGTACGGCATGAGCAAAACCATGATGCTAGGTGTAATTTTATTTGCATTATCTTCTCTTTTAGCCGCCACGGCTCAGAATGCAACTTTTCTATTCTTAGCTCGAATAATTTCTGGAATAAGTTTTTCTTTATGGATGATATCAAGGCATTCATTCATAGCCATAGCTGTTCCTATAGAAATTAGAGGAAGGGCTATTTCAATATTTGGTGGCTTTGGAAGATTTGCTACAATATTGGGCCCTTTTATAGGTGGAATTGTTGCTGAATTCATAGGAATTAGAATACCTTTTGTCATACAAATATTTTTAGCAACTGTTACTTTTATCATTCTAATGATTAATCATCATAAATCGGATAAATATAATAATGATATAAATAAACATCTTATGTCTCAAAATAAAAATTTATTATCTGGTTTTTCTACAGTATTTAAAAATAATTACAAAATTTTTGCAACTGCCGGATTTGTTGCATCTGTTCTTTCTTTTTTGAGAGCAGCAAGAGAGTTTATGATTCCTTTTTGGGGAGAGGAATTAAAATTATCAAAAGATATGATTGGATATATAGTTACTGCATCATTTGCTATTGACTCTTTATTATTTCCTATAGTCGGATATGTAATGGATAGGTGGGGAAGGAAGTTTACTGGTGTTCCTGCACTCATAATTCTATCGATAGCAATATTTTTAATTCCATTTACTTCAGATTTATATAGTCTATTTTTGATAGCTATTTTAGCAGGAGCAGGTAACGGTCTATCAACTGCTTTTATACTTACTTTGGGAGCAGATTTATCCCCAAATAATAATAGAGGAGAATTTTTAGGTACATGGAGAATGTTTGCAGATACAGGAGCATCTTCAGCTCCATTAGCTATTGGATATATGGGTCAACTTATTTCCATATCTTTTGCCTCAACATTTACAGCTATATTTGGTTTGATGGGAACAATTATATTAATTTTTGTAGTGAGAGATACTAAAAATACCAACAAATCCTAAACTAGGCTTAATAATTTTTCCAAGCATTTAGAATCTTCATTGAAAGATCTACCATCAATCCATTTTTTTGATTCTCCACTTATCCCGTCCACTGCACCTGCTAAAACTATCTTACTCAGCCAATCATTAGTTTGATTTATAGTTGGAAGTAAATTTTGATTTTTTATTATTGATAAAGATGTTATAAGGCCATAAGCTCCCCAATTAGATACGCTAGATATAATTAATTCTGTAGTTTTAGTAACTGAAGGTTTATCTGGTAGTCCATCAATATTTTTTATTTCTTCAAAAAGATTTCCCATACCAATTTCATTACCTCCATCTCCAATACCAATAGTTTTTTTATGAAAATTAAATAAGTAGTCAATTTTTGAGTTATATTTTGAAAAATCTAAACCTTTCCAGTTTCTATAAGTCCCATCTTCTAAAATGCCTGCTCTTTCTACTGATATCAGAAGAGATGGATTATGCTGGCTTAATAATTTTTTTGCAAAATTTGATGACTTTTGATGATCAAGATTAGGAAATATTATAATCTCGTTTTTTGTGAAAAGTGGAGTCAAGATATCATAGCTATATTCATCTGTTATTATATACACTTCATTACCTAACTTCTTCAATGCATCACTTAGTGCTCTAGCACCCAATGGACCATCAGTTTCACCTTTTTTTGATTTTAATATATAAAATCCCGTAGTTATGAAAACTACTCCTTGGCTTTTTAAAACTAAATCTGATGAGTTCCTAATCCAGTCTTTCTTCATGTAGTAACTTAATTTCGAAACAGAACGAGTATCCTCTGATAGTATAATGTCTTGTATGAGATTTAATTTGTTCAATTTTTGTTTCTTGTACTTAAATCAGTTATAAACATATGACCGGGAGAATGAGTTATCATAAAATCGATATTTGATGATAGGGCAATATTTTGTGGAGTTACCCCACATGCCCAAAAAACAGGAACATAGTTTTTGTCATCATTTATCCATTGGTTACCATAATCTGGATTTTTAATATCTTTGATCCCAATTTTTTCTGGATCACCTATATGAACTGGTGAACCATGAGAATTAGTATATTTAGATGAAATTTCTACAACCTCTTCAATTCGACTTTCATGTATCCATCGCAACGTGACTACCATATTTCCAGCAAAATCTCCAGATGGAATTGTAGAAATATTTGTATTATACATAGGAACAGTTTTTGATGAATTATAATATGGAAGATAAAAATTTGATTCAACTAGTTCATGCTCAAAAGAAAAACTACAACCAAGCAAAAAAGTTACCAAGTTTTTATTCCAATACGAATCAATTTGATTTATTTCTTCTCTTAATTTTCCATTCATAAATACTCGATATTTGGGGACATCAAACCTAATATCAGAATTAGGTGCAGTTATTTTAGCTTCAAAATCTCCAGGGTCTAAAACTTCAATTATTGGACAGGGTTTACTGTTTCTTTGACAAAAGACTAAAAAATCATAGGCGTGTTTTTTATCTAAAATCACTACATTAGTTTGTACAAAATTTTTACACTCACCTGAGGTTTGCCCTGTAAAATTGCCATTTCTTATATTTTTTCTAAATAAAATTGAATCCATAAGGTAACTTTCTATTTTGAATTCTGTAATTATAAATTATACTAACAAAAAAGTAATTTAATTAATAGCGAGAAAAAAATGAAGATAATTAAAGTAGAACAATTTGCTCCTAGGCAAAGAACTAGACTAATAAGAATCACAACTGACACCGAAATAGAAGGTTGGGCAGAAAGTACTTTGGAAGGTAAACCTCACTCAGTCCCCGCTGCTATTGATGAATTTTCTGAATATTTGATTGGTAAGGATCCTTTACGTATTGAGCATCATTGGCAACAAATGTATAGATCTTCTTTCTTTCGAGGAGGGGCTCACAATATGTCAGCAATAGCAGGAATTAATGCCGCACTATGGGATATTGCTGGAAAGCATTATGGAGTTCCAAGTTATATGCTTATGGGAGGAAATGTGAGAGATAAAATAAGAGTGTATGCACATTGGGGAATTAGAGATCTTACAGATGAGGGACTTAATGCATCAAAAGAAAGATTAAATATGTTGCAAAAATCTGGATACACAGGATATAAGGCAGGACCTGCTGGAACCTGGAGAGCTCATGAACCACCTTCTAGAATTGATGAGTTTGTAAAAGCAGCATATATGATGAGAGAATGGGTTGGAGATGATGTAGAATTATGCTTTGATTTTCATGGTAAAATGACTCCAGGTTTAGCCGTTGAAGTTTGTAATGAAATTAAGGGAATGAGGCCAATGTTCGTTGAAGAACCCATCCCACAAGAAAACCCTGATGCACTAAAACGTATTCAAGAGCAAGTTAGTTTCCCTCTTGCGACAGGTGAAAGACTCTTAAGTCGGTGGGAATTCAGAGAAGTTATAGAAAAGCAGGCAGTATCTCTGCTACAGCCTGATGTTGCCCATTGTGGAGGGCCTTCAGAATTAAAGAAAATCGCAAATTATGCTGAAGTATATTATCAACACATTATGCCTCATTGCGCAATCGGGCCACTAGCTCTTGCGGCATGCATGTTAGTAGACGCAGTTGTTCCTAACTTTCTAATACAAGAACAAGTTGATGAAGGACTTGGAAATGAACTACTAAATACACCATGGATCGTAAAAGATGGGCACATTGACCTATGGACCACGCCCGGACTAGGTGTTGATATAAATGAAGCAGAAGCAACAAAAACTTATGGCGGTGATGCTTATGGATACCACAAAGAATTAGGCGGAGAATATTACTATGAAAATGATGGCTCGGTAGCTGATTGGTAGCTATAAATCCTTAATTCATTGAAGCTCCTCCGTTAACATTCAAAGCTTGGCCTGTAATTTCTGAGGCATCTGATGATACTAGGAAACTGACAGCATTACCAATATCTTCAGGTGTTTGAGGTCTACCAAGAGGCATTACTTGCTTAATTTGTTCAATAAAAATTTCATAATTTGACATTTCTTTATATTGAGGGTTTACTTCTTTATTATTAACTGCTATTGCTTCCCATATAGGTGTCCATATTCTACCTGGGCAAACTGCATTAACGTTTATATTGTGAGATCCTAATTCTTGAGCTAGCAGGTGCATATATTGAATCACAGCAGCTTTAGAAACTAAATATGGATGCTGAACATTTCCTCTACCTTTATCACCTATACCTCTAGGTTTTCTTCCACCATGAGATGAGATAATTACTATCTTTCCTTCTTTCAAAGAAATAAATTTGTCTTTAACGGAGTCGACTGTATTTTTTACTCCTAAAAGGTTTACATCAATTGTCATTTCCCAATCTGAATCATTATAATCTTTTCTATAAGAAAAATCTTTTGATCCAACAACCCCTGCATTAGGAACACATATACTTAGACTTCCAAGCTCAGAATTTATGTAAGATACAAATTCATCTAAACTTTTTTTATCAACTACATCTACGTAGCCAGATATAGCATTTCCTCCAGAACTATTTATTTTTTCAGCCAAGTTTTTAGCTGCATTTTCATCAATATCACATATTGCAACTGCTGCACCTTTTTCTGATAATACGTTTGTAATACCTTCACCTATTCCACTAGCTCCTCCAGTAATCATAGCAACTTTATTTTCGAGTAATTTGGTCATAGTTTTCATCCCAACTAAATATATTAAATCGTTTATCATTAATTTATATTAGTAAAATATTATTTTCAATGAAATAGGTATTTCTTTATATAAACTTTAAAAAATTTTAGGAGAAAAAATTTTGTCAGAGAGAAACTTAAGTGGAACTTCATTAGAAACATTGGTTTCATTATGCAAAAGAAGGGGATTTATTTTCCAAAGTTCAGAAATATACGGTGGACTTTCTAGTGTATGGGACTATGGACCTGTAGGGTCAGAATTGAAAAGAAATGTTAAGAATGCTTGGTGGAAAAATATGGTATCCGACCAAGAAAATATTGTAGGGTTAGATGCTTCAATTTTGATGCACCCAAATGTTTGGAAAGCATCAGGGCACTTAGAAAATTTCTCAGATCCATTAGTAGAATGCTCTATAACAGGAAAAAGATATCGAGAAGATCATATTTTCATCTTAGAACTGAAATCAGATAATAAAAATAAAATAGTATCCATTGAAGCTGGAGATATAGATGAAGCAAAAAAAATAACTAAAGAACAAATCATCTCAATAACTCCTCTTCCTCAAAGTAATCTAGAAGAAAATCCTTCTCCAAATGGTGGGATTTTGTCTGAGCCAAGACAATTTAATCTCATGTTCAAGACATTTTTAGGGGCAATGGAAGATTCATCATCTGAGGTATACCTAAGGCCAGAAACGGCTCAAGCTATGTTTGTAAATTTTGAAAATGTTATTAATAGTTCTAGAAAAAAAATACCCTTTGGAATAGCTCAAATAGGAAAATCTTTTCGAAATGAAATTACTCCTGGAAATTTTACTTATCGAACAAGAGAGTTCGAACAAATGGAAATGGAATTCTTTTGTGAACCAGGTACAGATGAAAAATGGCATGAACATTGGATAAAATTTTCCTTTGACTGGTTCAATAAGTATGGAATCCGAAAAGAAAACCTTAAGGTAAGATATCATGATAAAGATGAACTTCCTCATTACTCTAAAGCATCTGCGGATATAGAATATTTATTTCCTTGGGGATGGGGAGAGTTAGAAACTATATCTAATAGAACTGATTATGACCTAATTGCTCATTCAAAATTAAGTGGGAAAAATTTGAGTTACTTTGATGAAAACCAAAAAAAACGTTATACACCATTCGTTGTTGAACCTGCAATGGGTGCTGATAGATCTGCGCTAGCATTCTTATCTGATGCATATGATGAAGAAGGCAAAGATAAAGATAAGAGAGTTGTTTTAAGATTTCATCCCGATATAGCTCCTAATAAGGTTGCAGTGCTTCCTCTTTCAAAAAACGAAAAATTGACTCCAACTGCAAGAAAAATATATGAAAATATAAGTAAAAAGTATAATGCTGAATATGATGATACTCAGAGTATAGGAAAAAGATACCGAAGACAAGACGAGATAGGAACACCAGTTTGTATCACCGTAGATTTTGATACTGTTGAAAATGATAATTGTGTAACAATAAGAAATAGAGACACAATGGACCAAATAAGAGTAAAAATAGATAGCATTGATAAAAATGTAAATAATGTTTTAGAGCAAATTTCTAAAAACTCAAGTAATTCTTAAGGGCTTTAATTTGGAAATAGACTTTATAGATTTAATTACAATTTTTATAAAATGGCTACATTCAATAGCAGCTATGTCATGGGTTGGAGGGAGTATATTCTTTGCATTGATTATCAGACCTGTACAAAGTAGTATGAATCAAGAACATTCTGTTGTGTTTAAGAATATTTCGATAATTTATCGTGATTTAGTTGATATTTCTGTTATTGGAATAATATTATCCGGTATTTTTCTAATGTTTACTAAGCTTTCAGAAAATATTACTAACGAATGGATAATAGTTTTCTTAATCAAACTATTTATTTCAGTCATAATGTTTTACCTAGTTTGGAGATTTAGGCAGAAAGATTTTTCTTATAAATCAAAAACAAAAGGTTTGTATGGCAGGCTATCTTTTTTTTTGGGTTATAACGCAATAATTTTTTTTGGTGTCATAATTTTCTTACTAACTTCTACGATGAGCCAGTTATAACTTTTTTTATCCCAGATTTACCTAATTTTAATGCAATATCCATAAATGGTACTCTCGTGGATGGATGAACTAATTTTTCATCAATATCTAATAAAGGAAAAATAACAAATCCTCTTTCATGCATTCTTGGGTGAGGGATAACAAGTTTTTTACTCTCAATAATTTCATCTCCATACATCAAGAGATCTAAATCAATAATCCTTGATTCATTTGTTTTTACCCTAACCCTACCTAATTGTTTTTCAAATAACATTAATTTGTCTAAAAATTCATAAGGATTATAATTACCAGAATGAACTTTTATAACTTGGTTAAAATAATTAGGTTGAAACTCATTTACTTGAAATGGTTTTGTTTCATAAATAAAACTTTTCTTAATTATTCTAAATGTATTTTCAATTTTTGAAATAGCTAATCTTAAGTTTTCTTTCCTGTTTCCTAGGTTGCTACCCAATCCTATAAATACATAACTCATATTTTCTCAATTTGTTTATAAAAATCAACTATTTTTTTCGTATTCTTAACATCGTGAACTCTAACTATATCAGAACCATTTAAAAGGGAAAAAAAGTTTGAAATATAGGTTCCAATATCTCTATTTTCTAATGTCTCTCCAGTAATGTTTTCCAAGAAAGATTTTTTTGATGTTCCTATCATTAAAGGTATATTAAATCGACTTATTAATTTTTTTAAGTTTTTTATTATATAAAATGATTGCTCTGAACTTTTACCAAATCCTATACCAGGATCTATAATAATATTTTCTAACGGAAAATTTTTCGATAACAAAAATTGTATCTTTTCATCTAGATCGAGGTAAATATCATTAATTATGTCCGTAGAGTGTTTTGTTTTTCTATAATGAGACAATATATATATAGGTTTGTATTTAATTAGTGTTTCAGCCATTAGATCATCGTTCATCATAGAAACATCATTTATTATTTTAGCTCCATATTGTAATCCATACTTTGCAACGATACCTTTTTGAGTATCTATTGATATTGGAATTGCTAAATTATTTTTGAGTTTTTCTAAAAGAGGTAGCACCCTTTCCAGTTCTTCATCCACTGAAATTGACTGAGCTCCCTGATAAATATGTTTTGGACGAGTAGATTCACCACCGACATCTATAATATCAGCTCCATCTTTTTGCATACCTAATGCTTTTTCAACGCCAAGGTTTACAAAGTCCTCATTATTTTTCATTATTCCATCTCCAGAAAATGAGTCGGGAGTAACATTTACTACTCCCATAATATAAGGCTTAGAATTCCATACT
>CEQU01082835.1_pt1 | contig 38063 bp, 31 predicted proteins | sample 531031 | NCBI WGS metagenome assembly CEQU01 (sample SAMEA2621216, study PRJEB7988) | marine metagenome | isolation source: saline water (ENVO:00002010), including
TGCCGCCGCCTGATTCACATTGGTTTCGGTAAGATTACGCGCAGTGGACGCAAACTGATTCTGTACCGCGCCTAACTCGCCGCGGGCACCGCCTACCATTTCAATAGCGGCGTCTGCTGCGGCCAGTGAATCTTCCAGTGACTGCGAGGTGATGTCTACTGACAGAACGTCTGACAACTCGCTGCCAATATCACGGGTACCCACACTAATCTGCTGGCCCGCCTGACTGCCTACCTGAAAATCAATTGAGCCACTGTCCGACAACAGCGGCTTACCCGCGAACTCAGTTTGTTCTATGGTTTGGGAAATGTTCTGTTGCAGCTGTGATATTTCTGATTGGATAGCCTGACGATCGGCGTCATTAAGAATTCCGCTACCTGATTGCAACGTTAACTCACGAATACGATTCACATCGTTATTAATGCCTTCCAGCCCGCTCTCTGCAACTTGTGCGAGAGAGATGCCATCGTAAGCATTATTCACGGCCTGGCGACCGCCTTCAACTTCAGACGTTAACCGGTCGATAATTTGCTGCGCAGCAGCGCCGTCGGCAGCACTATTAATTTGCTTGCCGGACGCCAGTTTCTCAGACATCTTTTCCTGGCGTTGCTGAACTTGCTCGAGCAGCGACATGGGTTTATCTGTATTAAAGTTAATCATACCTTTCACCTCTCACTAAAGTTTAGCATTTGTACAAACATTAGCCAACCTAAAGCATCGTTCGATAGCGCCGATAATGTATGAAGATAGATACCCATGTATACTCTCAAAACAAGCGAATCGGCCCAATAAATTTAAGGAATCCAGCCAGCATGAAAACCGTTGTTACCTATGGCACTTTTGACCTGTTTCATGTTGGCCATGTCAGATTACTTAAACGCCTGAAATCACTGGGGGACAAACTGGTGGTCGGGTTATCTACCGACGAATTTAATCTGGTTAAGGGTAAAAAGACGATTATCCCCTACGCCGATCGCCGGGAAGTCCTGTTGGCCTGCCAATATGTGGATGATGTGTTTGAGGAAAGTGCCTGGGAGCAAAAACGTGAGGACTTAATCAGGGAGCAGGCTACTATTTTCGCCATGGGAGATGACTGGGCGGGTAAATTCGACGACTTACAGGATATTGTAGAAGTGCTCTACCTGCCTCGCACCCAGGACATTTCCACTACCGAACTCAAAACAGTGATTAATCAGATTCACGAAGAAAAACTGCGGGAAATCCGTAATGTTGCTTCCCACTTGAATGCGTTAATTGATAAGTTATAGCGACGTATTTTGTAGCGTAAGAATCACCCTCTCTACCTCATCGTCTGCCAGATAAGGATGCATAGGTAAGCTAAAGCAACACGCCGCTAACGACTCTGCTACCGATAAATCACTGAACAGCGGCGCTGCGCTTGTGAAAGCCGATTGCTGGTGCATACAGGTGGCATAGTATACTGCGGTGGGAATGTGTTGATGCTGCAAACGTTGTTGCAGTGTGCTGCGACTGACTGATTGTGCCTGCAGCGTATATTGCGCCCAGCTGCTTGTCACGCCATCCCCACACTCCGGAGTGACCACTAGTGGGCTACTCGACAACCCGGCACTGTATAAACCAGCAACATACTGACGCCGGGCGAGTTCGGCTGGAAACAGCGCCATTTTTTCGAGCAGAACAGCTGCCTGCAGGGTATCCAGACGACTATTCATCCCGATCCTGACGTTATCGTATTTATCTGCCCCCTTACCGTGCACACGTAGCGACGTTATCAGCGACGCATAATCATCATTATCGGTGAACACGGCGCCACCGTCTCCGTAGCATCCCAGCGGTTTGGCAGGGAAAAAACTGGTCGTGGCGATATCGCCAAAACTACCGGCTCGTTTGCCCTGGCGCTCGCCGCCAAAACCCTGGGCCGCATCTTCAATCACCAGCAGATTGTGCGACGTGGCGATAGTCTGAATTTGTTCATAAGCTGCCGGCTGACCAAATAAATCAACCGCCATGATGGCTTTGAGTTTTAATGCTGAGCTGGCTCGCACCTGGCGGATGGTAGTGGCGAGTTTTTCGCAATCCAGATTGAAGGTACGCGGGTCAACATCGGCAAACACCGGCGTCGCGCCAACAAACGCAACCGCTTCTGCTGAAGCAAAAAAAGTAAAGGTGGGCACTATCACTGCATCGCCCGGGCCGATTCCCATAGCCATCAGCGCCAGTTGTAGCGCGTCGGTGCCATTGGCACAGGTAATAGCATGCTTCACGCCAACATATTGTGCTAACTGATCTTCCAGCTCAGTTACCTCAGGCCCCATAATATACTGGCCATGGTCAAGCACAGCGGCGATCCGTTGATCAATGCGCTGTTTGGCAAACTCATACTGGGCCTTAAGATCGATAAACTGCATCAAATGTTTACCTTGCTGACCCGGCCACCTGATAAGCGATAAGTAATCTGCTGATGGGGACACACTGTCTGAGCATCACCAGACAAAGGCAAATCGAGGCGTTCGCCAAACTCACTCATCCAGCCAATTTGCCTAGCCGGTACGCCTACCATGAGTGCATAATCAGGCACATCACGCTGAATCACCGCACCGGCACCAACAAAAGCGTAACGGCCAATGGTAACACCACAGACAATAGTGCAGTTTGCGCCCAGCGTAGCACCGGTTTTTACCAGCGTATCGCGATATTCATCTTTTCGGGTAATGGCACTGCGCGGATTGTACACATTAGTAAAAACCATACTAGGGCCACAGAAGACGTCATCCTCCAGAGTAACATTGTCGTAAACCGAAACGTTGTTCTGAATTTTGCAATTATCACCGATGACAACCCGGTTACCAACAAACACATTTTGACCCAATGAGCAGCTTCGGCCAATTTTGGCTCCGCTACAAACGTGGACAAAGTGCCAAATCCGCGAACCGGCACCTATTTGTGCTCCGTCATCAACAATGGCAGAGGCGTGGATTGTGATATCAGCCATTCATAGCTTCCACGAAAGGATGTGCCAGCGACGTATTAGAAGTGTTTTCCCTGGTGCGAATATCTGCCACGATATTGATACTGTTACGTGCCTCTTCCAACCCGAAGCCTGCGCCATCAATGATCTGCCGATAGCTTTCAGTATGCAAATCGGTGAAACCATCGGAAAACTCTACTTCCTCGTTTTCCACCGTGATAGAGCGATACGTGCGCTGACCGGTAGCCTTCACTGCATCGGGAATATAGTCGTAATTAACCGACAGGAACCACCTTACCCTTGCGTGCTTTAAAAATAAAAATCCAGACGCCGTATCAGCCTGATTTACATGCACCAGCGACTCGTTCACCTCGCCGAATATCCAGGCCAGCATATCGAAGAAATGCACGCCAATGTTAGAGGCAATACCGCCTGATTTGGCGGTTTCGCCTTTCCAGGACCGAAAGTACCAGTTACCCCGGCTGGTTAGATAAGTCAGGTCGACATCAAACACTTTAGCCGAGTTTTCCTGTAACTCTGCGGCCACCTTTCTCTTTAGTTCAATAAGGCTTGGATGCAGGCGTAACTGCAATATAGTGTTGACCTTCCTGCCAGTATCTTTTTCGATAGTTGTCAGCGCATCAATATTTTTCGGGTTCAGAACCAGCGGTTTTTCACAAATAGCATCTGCGCCACTGCGCAAAGCAAACCGGATGTGAGAATCGTGTAAGTAGTTGGGCGAAGCGATACTGACATAGTTCACCTGATTGCCTTCACGCCGGCGCAAATCAATGTGACGGTCAAAACGCTCAAACTCAGTAAAGAAATCAGCCTGAGGAAAATAACGGTCAATAATTCCGACTGAGTCGTTTTTATCCAGAGCAGCCACCAGGGTATTGCCGGTTTCGCTTATAGCTTTCATATGACGTGGCGCGATATAACCTGCCGCCCCGATTAATGCAAAATTAAGCATCAAAGACATTCTCTTTTTTGTTTTGCTACAACCGCAAATCAGATTCGGCGGCAGGCAACATATGTTTTAAGTCATAAATAACAGATTTGGATTTAACGAACTTTTTAATATTACCAACGATTTCCCGACAGTTATCATGCCCTACTGCCAGTACGACCGCATCATAGCTTAATGGCTGAAGGTGCTCGACCAATGAAACACCAAATTCTGCTTCAGTATCGGCGTTGCTCACCCAGGGATCGAACACGTCCACGTTGACATCAAAGTCTTTGAGTTCGCAAATGATATCGATAACTTTTGAATTACGAATGTCCGGGCAGTTTTCCTTAAATGCCATACCCAGCACCAGTACCCGCGAGCCGTTAACCTTAATGTCGGTGTTAATCATCTTTTTGATTAACTGAGTTACCACATAATGAGCCATATTGTCATTCAAGCGGCGTCCGGCCAGGATCATTTCAGGGTTGTAGCCAATCGCTTTGGCTTTATAGGTGAGATAATAGGGGTCCACACCGATACAGTGCCCCCCTACCAGCCCCGGTCTGAATGGCAAAAAATTCCATTTTGTACCGGCCGCTTTTAATACTTCTTCGGTATCGATCCCCATTTTATTAAAAATGATCGCCAGCTCGTTTATCAACGCAATGTTAACATCACGTTGGGTGTTTTCGATAACTTTAGCCGCTTCAGCGACTTTGATAGAGCTAGCCCTGTAAGTGCCCGCCGTAATTATCGAAGCATACAGGGCATCTATTTCCTCTGCTATCCTTGGTGTTGAGCCTGATGTCACTTTAAGGATATCCGCCAGGCGATGTTGTTTATCACCAGGGTTAATCCTCTCCGGACTGTAACCCACATAGAAGTCCTGATTGAACACTAACCCGGACAGTTCCTCGAGTCTGGGCACACAGACTTCTTCAGTAGCGCCCGGATAAACGGTCGATTCAAAAATGACAATATCGCCGTGTTTAAGCACGTTACCCAGGGTAGTACAAGCGCTTAGCAAGGGTGAGAAGTCAGGCTTTTTGTGATTATCAACAGGTGTCGGTACGGTCACAATATAAATGCTGGCCAATGACAGGTCGCTAAGTGAAGTAGAAAAAGTCAGCCCATCGGCCTGTTGAAGCTCAGCAAAGCTTACTTCGTTGGTGCGGTCTTTACCGTCCTGTAACTCCCGAACCCGTTGTTGGGAGACGTCGAAACCAACCACCTCTCGTATTTTACCAAACTCAACAGCAAGCGGCAGCCCAACGTAACCTAAACCAATAATTGCTAACTTTTTCATAGTTTCTCCTAAGCGCTTGTGACCGGGTTAGCGACTCCGGAATAGCAAGCCTCTTCCTCATGGAGGAATTCGAGCTTAAAGCCGGTCTTGCTCAGCATATCGATAAATTCAGGTTTACTGTAACGATAGGCATTGGAAGGAGAATACCAGTCGAAATTGGTGGAGTTTGAAATTTCTTCGCCCAGTTCCGGATTCCAGTAACATTTAATGAAATTCCAGTAAATAAAGCGCTGCAAATCTTGCTTACCGCCTTTAATATCCAACACTGGAATATCTGGAAAGTCCAGTTCAATTTGCAGCTCAGACAGTTTGCGCCCCAATTCTGTTAGTTGCGCAGAAAATTCGAGTTTTTCCTTGTAACTTAGTTCTTTAGTTTTTTCACGAAAATGAGTATCAAGCAGCTCTCTGGGTAACGCCTTTTTGCGATAAACATAAACCGCCAGTTTACCAGCCGAATTAAGAATACGATTAAATTCTTCCAGTGTCTGTACAGGTACTTCAGTATGTTGCAGCACCTGATCACAACTGACGTAGTCTATTACGTTGTCTTTCAGACCGGTATCAGCAATGTCTCCCCTTACGAACAACAGGTTTTCCTGGCTCTGAAAATATTCACTGGCAATATGCACGCTTTCTGAAAAATCCATGCCGATGACAGTGGCATGAGGCGCCAGTTCGGCAAACCAGGCCGCTTTATAGCCCATGCCACAGCCGGCATCCAGGATCACCTTCTTGTCCAGCAAAAACGCTCTCAGATTTTCTTCATTTTGAAAACCGTATAAATCGAGGTACCAACGCTTTTGCATCTCCCAGAACTGCTTCTTGTGCTCCATCTCATCAACCATTTTCCATTGCAGGCTGTAAGACTCATTGTTCTGCGACTGATTCTCATGCACGCTATTATCAGCGACAATAACGAGATTGGACTTAAGTTGCTGGACTTCGTTAATAAATAAATTAGAACCGTTCATAACCATAAATTGAAAATAGGCCTATACCGATGTATCGGTCAAAATTGTTAAAGCTTAACAACAGTGCCTAAACTTTTCATTGAATGATGTAAAGATATCAGTGATGGCCCACATCACGCGATTTGAGATAATGCTTATCCATGGACCGCAGTTTTTTTAAATGGTAGGTGAACAGTGACAGGTACTAAGTTTACGCTGATAACTTAATTACACGTGATTTCAGCACAAAAAGGGGACTAGCTACATTGTATTCCCCGGCTTATTGCGGGGAACACAACGCTATCAACAATCAATGGGTAGGACAATTACCACACTTTTCGGCCAAGCATTTTAAAGCCTTCCCCTGCACCGCGTTCATGATCCGGTTGCTCGACCATTTTTTTATAATAATTATATTCTGCCATATAGTAATCGAACTTCGACACCCAGGTGTCTCCCGCATCTGGCTTTTGTCGTTCTGGCAAAATCTGTTTAGCAAAAATACCGTAAGTAAACAGGTGTTTCTCAAGTGCCAGAGGATGGAATGATCTCTCCATCACTACACCAGAGTCTCTGGGGTTGGTGGGATAAGTCCCAGAACGGTAAGGCCGCTCGATCAACTCTCCTGTTTGTCCGTAATCCAGGATTATTTTCTTAAGCGTTTCGCCAAATAGCCCACTCGTATTCACAGCGACATACTGGACCTTGTCCTCGGCCAAATCCGGTAACAGTTCTCTGATGATCTCTTTTCTGCGAGTCAAGTAGCTTTTCGCCACATAATCCCTGTCAGTACTCCGGCCGTCAGGCCCGTTTTCCCAGGCTTCGTAAAGAGGTAGTAGTTTTTTCAAACACAACTGGCTCGCAGCATTATTGCCGTCAGAAATAAATACAACCCCGCCCATTTTAAGGATACGGGCCCATTCGCTGAAAACCGTGTCGAGGTAGGCTGGATTAATGTGTGAGATCACCTCATTAACGAAGATAATATCAACAGAGTTTGGCTGTAGTGGAATCAGCCCATCTTCTATAAGCTCGCACTGACAGTCAGGCAGGACCTCTTCAAATACTGACTTTGCAACACCAACATATTCCGGTTCGGCATCAAGACCGATAACTTTACTCGCTCCTTTAGCGACAAGATAAGGTAACAAGTGACCGTACTTGCAACCAAAATCGACGACCACTTTATCGGTGAAATCCTGTGGAATAGAATCAAATAGTCTGGTGTAAAACTTCCACCCTCCATCAAGATACTCTTTTGAAATAACGCTCATATAGTCAGGGACATCATTCTGTTCACAATATTGAATAACCCGCTGATATTCTTCTGTTAATAATTCTTCTATATTTGCAGTCACTGTAACTCTCCAAGCCTGAAAAACAAGTTTGTCGGATGTTTAAGCACGAACCAGGCATGTTGTGCAGAACAATTGTCTGAGACCCCGCCTTGCACCCATCAATTACTTTGAAACGGACACGACGGCCCCTCTTTGGTTCTCCATTTATCGACCGGGAATCGAATTCCTTGAGAGTTCGCCTGATTACCCTTTAAGCCAGACTAAATCCAGCGACATAACATTAAATGTCTTACAAGTCGGTAAATTTACTCCGCGCGACACTGAAATTTATCCGTGTTCACCTTGCTTAGGTGATACTCATTCTCAGTGTTTGTTGCTGCCGGTTAGGATAGACGTATTTTTACTGAGTTCAGGATACTTTTTGCAGCTAGCAGCTTTCCATTCACTTCCACTTCGTGAATTTGAATCGCGGAGTGACCAGCACAACAAACCGTAACGAAATCACTACTTACCTGGAAAATCTGACCAGGGGTACCGTAAATCTTACGCGGGTCAATTTTGTGTTTTACGACCTTAACAGTTTGCTCATCAAGCTTAAAAAATGCACGCGGGTAAGGAAAATCCTGAGCGCGGATAAAAGCATCAACATCCAATGCGCTCTTTGCCCACTCAATGAGTCCATCTGATTCTTGTCGCTGAGCACAGTAGGTAGCCAGTTGGTGTTTTTGTTCATAAGGCTGAATATTTCCCGCTACGAAACCCGCCCACAAGACAGGTATCTTTCTAATCCATTCATGTTCAATGAGCTCACTTGCTTCACAGATTGTTAAACCGGTTGAATTGTGAATCTTCACCTGGTCGAGAATATCACCGTCGTCCATCCCTGATGTAAATTTAAAGAAAGATGAGCCAACTATTTCCTCATTATTAATCAGTTGCCAGACTAACGGGGAGCCTCCCCGGTATTTCGGTAACAGACTATTGTGTATTCCCCAAACTCCCATGGAAATACTGTCTAACAACTTAGTTGGAAGGATTCTGTAGTAACCACAAACAATCATTACATCTGGGGCAAACTCCGCTGCATACTCTGTGACCTTTTCTGCTGTATCTGCAATTTCAAGCCTTAAATTTTTAATTTGTGAGAATTGTTGAAACTCTGCAAAATACGTTCTTGTATCGGCAAAATCAGGCGGACAAAGTATCATCCAATCGATTGATGGGTTTGCATCGTAAATAGTTTTAAATATATTAAAACCGAATTTTTTACTCCCCAAAAACACTGCTTTTTTAACCACGTAATTTTCCTTTCCTAAGCGGGCACGATAAGTTAACTGCCTGTCATTTGCTTTTTGAGGTTTTTCAGGAATTGCCTGTGTTCAATAGCAAAATTACCCGTAACCGTCTTTCCCGGCTCCACATCACGAGTCACTACAGAACCAATCGTCAGACTCGCGTTATCGCCGATGGTCAATCCATTGGAAACTGACACGGAAGGACCAATCCAAACACCATTACCCAGGGTCACTGAGCCAGCAATCATGGCCTTGGCAGCAAACAAACACGCCTTGCCACACTGCACTCCATGGGCAATATGAACCAGGCCATCCAGCTTAGTGTCTTCGCCCAGAATGGTATGCCGATAAGCAAAACCTTTAGCAACATTAGAATTAGCACCCACCTCACAATTTTTGCCTATAATCACCTGCCCATCATGCTTTACGCTGACAATGCCTTTGGTGGTGCGTTTATGCTCAAAGCCATCTACACCAATTATGGCGCCGGAGCGGATCACCGAGCCTGACATTATATGACTACCCGCTCTTACCACCGCCAGTGGCTCAATAATAACGTCACCTTCAATCACCACCCCAAAATCATCCACGAAAGCGTGGTTGGATATTTTACTGCTCGCGGCGATGACCGTCTCACTGACAGGCATCAGCTCAGCCAATATATTTTGTAAGGTAAAGAAATACCACCTGGGATCGTCAACAATAATGCTGCATATGTCTGCTCTTAACTGTTGCGCTAACGCAGCCGTTACAAAAACGGCCTTAATGTGAGTGTTGGCATTAAGCTGGGTAATAAACTTTGCCTGATCAACAAAGGTCAGCACCGCGTCACTGCTCTGACTGTTCACTAATCCGAGCGTGCTACAGGCAAAGTCAGTGGTTACTGTCAGCTGTAAGTGAGCTGACAGAAATGCTGGATCTATGGTTGAGGGATATGCTGATGTATCAGAGTGAGTAACCATTCTCTTGCCCCTTCTTGTTGCGTGTTAGCCCGGCTCTTCAGGAGAGCAGGCTGGTAATGTAAATCTCTGGTCGCTTCGTAGAGCTCCAGGTCATGGGTGTTAAGAAAGAGATGAATAGGGTGAAAATCAAAGACGTTCAAACTATCGCATTTGAGCCATTGCGATGGATTAAAGTCAATTTTATCGATGCAATGTAAATCGTCTTCCCAAAAATAGGGAATTTTTATCAATCCATTCCATATCCGAAAGGGAGTCAGTTGATAGTTGGCCTGATGAGGTATGAAGTGATTGCAATCAAACCTGAGTCCGCGTTCTTTGAACAAATTTAAAAGCTGAGAGTTTTGTGTCATGGAATGACTTCTTACAGCCTTCGCCTCGGGGACAATCTGCAGGATAGAATCAATAACAGACGCAGCAGTTTCGGGCGGCTCAGCTAATCCCGCCAACAGCCGGTTAAAATTTGGATGGATCCCAAGCTCAAATTTTGGATTAGCTCTGAGCCGCTGAAGCAATGGGGTTTCATTGGTAACAAACCATGTAGCAGCCACATCGGCTCGTTCCAGCAAATCAATGGCGTGAGTCAGAACATCATCATGACACCAATCAATATCAATCGTGATAAAAACACTATCGCGCCAGCTTTCGGTATTGCCAGGATCGATTTGTGATATTGTTTTAAAATTCATTTTGAAATTCCGCCTTTTTTCACTTTAGCGTTGTCAGAAAGTCCTATACTTCAATTTGCCAACTGACTAAAATTCAGCAATGACCAAATGAGTAGCCGACGGTTTTCCTGCCCTTCAATGTGCTCATGCAATAGCGTTTCGATACTGACGTAATCCAGCTTCTGATAAATACTATTTTCCGGGTTAAGCAGCGTTTCTTTCACAAAGTCGATACTTTCGCCCTTAAACCAACTAGCATCCGGCGAGCTAAAACCCTGTTTAACAGCAGAAGTAATATTTGACGGTATATGACGAGACATCACATCCCGAAGAATTTGTTTGCCATCACTGGTTTTCTGGAAATGGATCTGTCTTTTCTCTTTCACTTCATTTTCATTAACCCTGACCACTTCAGAAAGATTATTCAGCTTGAGACTAACCGGGCATGACATAGCAAAGTCAACCAGGTCGTTGTCCATAAAGGGCACTCGTGTTTCCAGGCTATGCGCCATACTCAGTTTGTCTTCGACAACGAACAGTCCGTGCAGGAAGGTTTTTGCCTCAAAATATAATGAGTGATTAATGTAATCTTCCGCACTATTAAGTTCATTCTGGTGATTCTTAAACACATCCCTAAAAATGTCGCGAGTTGAAACATGCTTCACATCATCCCAGATAGGTGCGAATACCTGTTCAAGCATGGGCTCCGGCATCAAACGTTGCCAAAAGCCATAATACTGGTCGATATAATGTTCAAAATTCTTATTCACTGCCGCGCGGTAATAACGCCAGGGATAACCGGCAAACAGTTCATCACCTCCGGCCCCGGACAACACCACTTTGACAAACTTACTGGCCAACTTAGCGGCATAGTAATTCGGGTAGCTCTGCCCTACCCGGGGTTCTTCCAGGTGATAAGCAAATTTGGGCAGACAGCGCTCCATGTCGCCGGCTTTTAGTACCATCTCATAGTGTTCCGTTTTGAATTTAGCTGACATGGCTTCTGCCTTGACGCGTTCATCAAAGGCCAACTCAATACCGGATGCAGAACTCAAATCAAAACCACATGTAAAGGTTTTGATATAAGGCAATTCATTAGAAGCCAGCGCGGTTAATGAGCCGGAGTCCATGCCGCCTGACAAATAAGATCCCAGTTCTACATCACTGACCAACTGGCGCTGTACAGCCTGACAAATTAACCGGTCTAACTCTTCCTTATACTCCCTGGCGTCAACACGGCCTTCAGGTTCACGAAAGCAATAATCCCAGTACTGGGTAAACTGCGGTTTTATCACCGCCGCTTTCAAATCAAGTTTCAGATAGTGGCCGGCAGGTAATATCCTGATGTTTTTCTCAAAGGTTTTATCAGTGAAAATATTCTGAAATGTAAAATATTCAAACAGAGCTTCTGTATCGATAGCGGAGCGGTAACCGGAAGTATTTACAATGGCCTTTTGCTCCGAAGCGAACATAAAGCGGGCAGGCGAAAAATCATAATACACAGGTTTGATTCCGTAGCGGTCACGCGCTATCAACAAGGACTGCTCCTTTCGGTCCCAGAGTGCCAGCGCGAACATGCCGTTGAACCTTAAGAGAGCCTGTTCACCCCAGGCTATAAGCGCATATAGCACCACTTCGGTATCAGAGTCTGAACTGAACCAGTAACCCATCGCTTCCAGCTCTTTACGCAGTTCGCGATAATTGTAAACTTCACCGTTATAGCTGAGCACATAGCGATGCTCTACCGAAACCATCGGCTGATGGGCCGAGTTTGACAAGTCGATAATCGCCAGACGACGATGCCCTAATGCCACGTTTCGTTCCAGCCAGTGTCCTTCACCATCCGGTCCGCGATGGACTAATGCGTCAGTCATCGCCTGAATTTGATCTGGTTCAGCTACCTGACCGTCAAGGTTAATAAATCCCGCTATACCGCACATGGTCAGGCTATCATCTGTAACGCTTTAACCACGTACTGGTAATCATCAGCGTTCATTTTGTTATGTAACGGAATAGCCATGGTGTTGTCGTTGCATAACCTGGCACCGGGATAGGCATCGTCGGTTAACTGAAATTGCGCTTTATAGTAATTAAGCATATGTACTGCATGCGTGCCGGGACGCGTTGAGATCCCCTGAGCCTGTAATTGCTCCATCATATCGTTTCTGGCCATAGGCGCTTTCTGCGGATCGACATATACGACAAACGCCTGCCAGGAATGACTTACATTGGCCGGAACGTCAGGCAGTAACAGCCAGTCGATATTCTTCAGTGCATCACAGTAATATTGTGCCCACTGCTGACGCTCTGTAATAAACTGCTCCAGCTTTGCCAGTTGCACCAGTCCTACTGAGCCCTGTAAATCGGTCATTCGGTAATTAAATCCGAGAATATTGAAATCTGGCAATAAGTAAGGCTTCGGGCCTTGATGGCGCTGCTCTTCAGATATTTCAGCGCCATGATTACGCAGTTTTATCATGAGCTCAGCCAGGTCATCGTCGTTGGTGGTGATCATGCCGCCTTCACCGGTGGTGATGACTTTGCGAGGATGAAAAGAAAATGCTGCAGCATCACCGAGGCTGCCAGCGTACTTTTCGTCAATTTTTGCGCCTGCTGCACAGGCGGCATCTTCAATTATCTTAACTTGCGGCGGCAATTTTTCACGTACTGCAGCCACATCGACACATAAACCGAACAAGTGTACAACAATTATGGCTTTTGTTCTGGCGGTTACTTTTTCGGCTATTTTGCTGATATCAATATTGTTAGTCTTAGGATCAACGTCAACAAACACCGGCGTTGCACCGCAATACATCACAACATTTGCGGTAGCAACCCAGGTAAATGCAGGCACCAGTACTTCATCGTCAGGACCAATACCCATCGCTGCTAAAATTAAGTGCAGTGAGGTAGTACAACTGGTTGTTGCAATTGCCTGTTTTACCCCATGGTACCTGGCAAACTGCTTCTCGAACTCTGACACCTTCGGCCCCTGGGTCAGCCAACCTGATAAAATGGACTCTTTGGTGGCTAACCACTCGTCTTCACCGGTACTCGGTAAGGATATGGCGATATTTCGCTTGGTCATTAGTATTTGCCTTTATGAGATTCGCGCCAGGCAATCAAATCCAACAGCCCCTTTTCCAGTGAATCCTGATAAGAAAACTGAAGGTCCTGTTGCGCCTTTTTAGGACAGCCAATGCGATTTTGTACCATCCGTCGGGCATCTTCTTTACTGTATGGTTTGTACTGTACTTCCAAATCAGACTGCTTGAGACGGAGGATCAAATCGCACAATTCTTTGATACTGGTCTGAACGCCGGTACCCACATTGTAAAATTCGTCGGTAACGTCGGCTTCCATGGCCAGGATATTCGCTCTGGCGATATCCCGAACAGAAATAAAATCATATGCCTGGGAACCGTCACCATTGATCACCGGGGCTTCATTTGCGTCGATTTTGTTTAGCATAATGGGCACTACTCCGGTGTATGCCGCAGTCTGGTCCTGATGCGGGCCATACACATTCATGTAACGCAGGCCAACGTAGTCGAGACCATAACGGTCATAGGTAGCCCGGCACATGGATTCACCGGCAATTTTGGTTGCGCCGTAAAAATTACGGTTATTAAACGGATGCTCTTCTGTCATTGGGACTTCTACGGCATCTCCATACACCGACGCTGACGATGAATAAACTAACCGTTTAACATCATTTTTGACGCAGGCTTCGAGTACATTAAAGGTTCCCTGAATATTTACATCGAAGGCAGTACGCGGATAATCCTTACAGTGTAATAACCACATTGCGGCCAAATGAAATACGCCATCAATGCCTTGTAATGCGTCATTTAATATATCCACTTCCCTGACATCGCCCCCATGGGGATACAAGGTACAACGGGGATCCTCAAGGAATGCTTCGATATATTCCTTCTTGCCACGGGTAAAGTTGTCGTAAATAATAATTTCAGCAGCGTCGGACTTTAAAAGTTCTTCAACCACATGACTGCCAATAAAACCGGCTCCACCGATTACTAAGAAACGCTTATTCGTTAAATTCATTTAAATTCCTTGCTCAACCAGGATTAAGTAGTTTTCGCACTGCATGTCAACACGTTGCCAACGAGCGCTAAAATCTACATTGCCGGGTAGTTTTGACTTATCAATGACAACGCAATTCAAACCGAAGTCGTCGGCCATTTCATCGATCTTTTGCAGATTCGTAAATGGATAGGTCGCTGCATAACGGCTCTCAAATCTTTCCGCAAACGCTTTATTCAAATTAAAACAAAACACCAGTTTATGCTCTGTACGCCCCAGGATCCGCCACAGGCCGGTTGCGGCATGATAAGGATAGAGCAGTAGCGTCAGCGACCCGCGATGGTTCGCTAGCCAGTTTAAAACGGTCAGGTCATCCTTAGCGTCTTTGACCATTACACTTTGTCCGGTCAGTTTCGGGTACAGCAAGTATTCAAGAACAAAAATAGCCACACCGTAAACCGTTAGTAAATAAAGCAAGTAGGTTTGCCCATAGGCTATACAGTAGTTAACGAGCTCTACACAGATAAGTAAGGCAATACAGTTTAAATAACGCTCTGCCTCACCTAAGAAAAGAAACAGCCGGCTTGATGTCAGTAAAAAAATGAACGCTGCCGACAGCACCACAAAAAAGGCGCCGGTCGATAATAAGGCGGCTTCAGGAGTCATCAGTGTGGCAATGTAGAAACCTAACAGCACCATCAGTACAGGGAGTTTCAGCAGTACAATGGTGTAGGAATTTGAGACAAAAAGACTGTTCATTGCGCCGGCAATAAATCGTTTTGCTTGATTCGGTTCATATACCGGAAAAGCGCGCATGGCATTTCGCTGGCTTATCGCGCCTTCCCCCCGTCTTACCATATTGAAATACCAGATAAGGTGTTCAACCTGGTTGCGAAACGCGTCGAAGAAATAGCCTCCGGATACCCAGTTTGCCAGAACTGCGGCAATCATAATAGCCACCGCCGGCGTGACATCGAAGGTCATTAATGCATACAACCCAGAAATAAACACGATCGCCTGGAGACCGAATTTAAAAGACAAAATGGTCACAAAAGCAATCAGAGTAAGCAGTGATAAGGAGACGTATAGCGGTATTGAATCTCCCAGCGTAACCAGAAGAAAAAAAGTACTGAGTAAGATTTCACAGCTCAAGCGGGGGGTGAACCCGACAATTCGAGGTCCGATGGCTAAGGTGGAAAACCACAGCGGGGTAGTTAAATAGAGCATGACAACCCAGAATGCGTAGTTGTCTATCATTAAAATAGACAGCAACAGGTATACTGCAAGGCAAAATACAAGCTCAATCAGGGCGTTGATATATTTACAGAAAGCGTACGTCAGCTCAAACGGAGCAAGGGTCAGTAACCAGTGCCAGAGTAAGGGCAACTTGGCCTCATTGGAATGAACAACATTAGTTGGTACACCCGCAAACGGGCTTTGCCCGGTTTTTTTTAACTGGCGATAAAAATAAAAATGCGCATCACTGTCAAAACCGGGTGGCTTTAAACAGGCTGGTAACAACCGGAATACAGCCCAGACGACACAGAGTAACGCCAGCTCAACCCACATGCTGGGTTACTCTTGTAAAAATGGTCCAGTACAGCAGCAGATAAACAAACAGAACGGATGCAAAAAACACCCACCATCCTGCTCTGAAACCCGCCTTTGGATCGATGAATTTTTCTTTCACCTGAATAAATTGTGTTTGGGAACCGGCAAACACGTTTTCTAATTGTGTTTTAATCGCGGTATAACTCGAAGACGCAATGTAAATTTCCTCTGCGTTAAAGTCTTTGGCTGCATCAACTGAAATCACATCAACACCAAACAACCTGGTATTTTGTTTACCGGGATCATTGTCGATAAACGCAAGAATATTGCATTTCTTTTTGTAATGTTGATAGACCCTGGCGCCAGCGGCGCCCGCACCAAATATGATCACGTTTTTCATTATCGATTACTTAACTCAACGGGCTTATTTACTAGCTGCGACACATTAATCCTGCAACAACGCACCAGCATCACCGCTTTTACACTGCTATGTGTAAGTAAATATCGGCCTCGTCCCTGATAACTTAACCATTGGGGTTACAAATTTACTATTCGTTCACATACTCTGGCAGGCTGCATTTCATCGCGGATGCGGCGTAATTGGCTCGCATTTGCCGTGGCGAGCGACGCTGATTGATTCAGTAATGATACCGCGATTTTCACTGCCTGTTCTGCATTTTGTGATTTAAACACCTGATCTTTAAAGCCAAACTTAGCCATGACCCGTTCGGTGTCGCCCACATCCGTAGCCACGGCCTGACAGCCATACAATAACGCCTCGACCAGCGCATTAGGATAACCTTCCACTACTGAGGTTTGAATAAATACATCAGCATGATGAAAATACTCATGTACATTGATCACATTGCCCATCAGCATCACTTTGTCAGTCAGCCCTGACCGATAGATCTGTTGCTCGACCTCCACCCGCATTTCACCATCGCCAAGCAGGATAGCTTTTGTCTCTGGAATAGCTTCCGTAATGCCTTTGATAATATCAACAAACAATAGAGGGTTCTTCACCTCGGTGAGGCGCATGGCAGCACAGATTAATGGCCCTTGTTTATAGCCGGCAATCAATTGGTTTACCCTTTCATCCTGACCTACCGGGTGAAGCTCGCAGGCATTATCGACCACCGGTAAAGGTGCGTTCAACGTAAGCCATTGCTGGTAATACTCGGCGGCCGCACTGGCATTGGCATACAGGGTAACATTCGGATTCGTCAGTATTCTCTGGTACAACTGAGCAATATCAGAAAGCGCCAGGTAATCCGGCAGGGTATGATAAATATCCGGCTTAGCACTGCGAACAGACAACACAATCTTTGGCACATTCACAAAGCTGGCAGCCAATCCGGCAAAAATATTGGTCTGGTCCATAAAGGCGAGTAATTTGGCTGGCCGAATCTGGCAAAGCAAAACGTAAAGTCGTTCCAATAAGAAAAATTCTTTGGCCATAAACAATCGGGCGACCTCCCCAGCCACCGGCTGTGGCGAAAACTCAGCCGTTGCATCCACCGTAGCGCGAATTGCATTGATGGCGTGATGGAATACGCCAAGGTCAGTCAACTCATTAAGCCAGTCAGCCGGTTGCGAGGACGTCCAGGTGATCAGATGGACCTCATAGCCCTGCGCCAAAAAGCCCTTGGCAACCAGATACATTTGCCGTTCAGCGCCACCGAAGGACAAACTCGGGATACACAAACAAACCCGTTCCGCTGCAAATTGCAGACCTTCGTGGGAACCAGCTGTAAAAGTAAAGTCGGGGATAGTAGCTGCTAACGTTAATTGCTGAACAGGTTTATTCAGGTAACAAACCGTATAGTCTCCCAGGTCCTCAATTTGCCTGGTAATCGCCTCACCAAACTGACGGATATCGGCAATAACAATAATAATGACGTCATTATTGCTGTACTGTTTTAGCACTCCGGGGGAATAAATATCCAGCCCAAAACGCTGGCCCTGACTTTGCGAGCTGCTTATCTGCAATTGGCCGTCGATAATACCGGCAAACCGAAACCCGTACTGATGGATAACATAGGGCAAGGTTGCGGCCACTCCCCAGGCAAAAACCTTTTTCTGTGCGCTGAGCGTAAGCTGGAACAGTTCTGGAGTCAGTGCTTTCATAGTCTTCCGGTGTCGTGAACATCGCCAGGGAAGTTATTTCCCTGATTAACGGTTTTTTCTGGCCAATGAAAAATACAGTTTTTCATAATCTTCCACCATGCGCTGCAAAGAAAAAAAAGGATCGGCAGCGTTTTTTTGTGTTTGGGTTGCATAGTGTTCTATATCTGCCACTAGCACTGCCTGCTGCGACGGTGCTACAAATCGATGCCTCTCACTAGCAGCTACACATTCCTTTACCCCGCCAATATCAAAGCCAAATACCGGCAAACCGGTACTTGCAGCTTCTATGACTCCTAAAGGCTGATTTTCAGCCTCGGCACAATACAACAGCATGTCCGCAGCATTGAGATACTCGTTCATCAGACTGGCATCATCAACAAACCCAGTGCTGATATAATTAAACGCCTTGAGGTGATGCCGCGCGGTATCATCAATACGCCCTATCACCAGTAAAGTGAAAGCTACCTGACGCTTCCTGAGCGCCTTAAGCACACTAAGATTATTATAGAAGCCTTTGAAAACATTACGAGAACTGTTAGCTGTGATGGCAATGACAAACGCCTGGTCATCGATAGCCAGTGACTCTCTCACCTTATCTTTCGGCAGCGGATAGAACACACGCTGATCTATACCATTGGAAATTACCTTTACCTGTATAGCCACCTTTTGGTTAATCATCTTTTTTAACCACTCAGAAGGGGACACCAGGGTCAGGTTGCTGGCATGGCGCAGCACAAATAACTTAACCTTGTACAAAAAGCGGGTGAAATCAAATTTGCTCTGCAACGGCCAGGTCCCTATCTGAGGACAAGGCCCACACTGACTGTTAAAGCGCTCACAGCCCAGCGGATGGATACAACCCGCCGTTACCACAGAGCAATCGTGAGCAGTCCAGACCACAGGTTTAAAAAAACTCAAAATTAACAGGGTTAACGGCGAGATTGACCCGGAGATATCGTGAAAATGAAAAACGTCAGTCTCACGAAACTCTTTCTTAAACAGCAGCCGGGGTAACTCCATTGGCAGAATTTCCGGAAACCCGAGGGTTCGCAAATGCCAGTGGATCTTTTTAATTAACTTTTCACAGCTACCATAGAGCGGCTGATTAATCTGGTTGAAGCCCTGTCGGGAGCTGCGGGATAAATGAGTCACCTTATGCCCGGCAGCTGTCAGATTATAAGCCAGTTGTTCGGCTATTTTACTGGCGCCTCCGCCATAACGATCTGCCTTACTGAGCAAGCAGATCCGCAGCTTAGCAGGGCTGCTTTCAGTCATCAGCTTGCTCATTGTATGTTAAAAACATTTTCTTCCAGGCCTGCCATTTCGCGTCGGTGAGTACTCCTTTGATCAGGAAATCAGGATACTTATAATTTCTGGTTAATCGTGCGCGTACGCCCAAATTAAAGAGCCGCTCGGAGGAGTGCAGAAAGCGATTAGCGATACCCACGGTTCTCACGTTATCAAAGACAAAGCTGTCTGAATTTATAAAGCGCTTCACGAATGCCTCTTCCACAGGCACAGACGCATCTTCTTTCAATTCGTACTTATGAAACACGTAGTCGAAGGCTTTGAGCTGGTTCAGGTAGTCAAGGAATACCCACACCCTTGCATGATGCTGACTCTGAATAAAACCATCCCCGGCGAACACATTGCCTGGTGAAAACAATATACACGCATTACCCTGGGCCGCGGAAAGTAGTCCTTCATCATTAGTATGCGGGGTAACAACCAATGCCCCCTCATTGAACTGGTAACGCTGAAAAAAGGTCTGCCAGTCAAACTGTGCTGACCGTATATAGACCAACACCGGCGCATCACATACTACACGCTTATCCGGTACTCTATCCTTAGCAAAACACACGTCCACATTAAGTCCCGTAAAATCCGACTCGCAGACGCGTTGCATTACGCCGGCAAAATCATTGCTGTCGGTGAGTAACTTAACCTGACAGTTTTTGATCTGATGACGTGCGTAATCCTTAAATCCTCGATCTGCCAGAGAATGGGTGCAGTCAAAGGCACCTTTATCAATGGTAATGGCAAAGAGCATATCGTCGAACGTTGACAACCAGTGCTGCCGGGCTTCTTCGCACACTTCAAGCACTTTTTCCTCACCACCGGCAATGTTCAACAGGCGCGTAAAGAGAGCGTTAATAAAGTTCACTGTCCCATAAAGGTAGTAAAACAATAAGCTCTTGCCATGCTTGTAAGACGCAAACAACAAGACTTTTTGCTGCTCAATAAGAAACTCTACCTCAGCCGCCGAAGTGAACGGTTTTTGAATATAAGTGCGAAATACATCAAGCTCATTTCTTAGCGTATCTTCACTGTATTTACTATCTAGCTTGTGCTTGAAATCTGCATAGTCAATCGGCGCAAAAGCCTGATTTTTCACCTCAACCAGGGCTTGCTGTTTTTCTTCACTGGTAGTAGTAATAAGAATATTTTCCGCTTGTAAGCTATTAGTTCCGCTGATTTTTGCACCATCGGCAGTGTTGTAGCAATCTACCCTGTGCTGGGCCAGGGACTGTTCAAGCATGACTTTGGCCACTTTAAACTCATACTTAGTAAACACCCGGGGCGAAAAGTTACCTTCCACCATGATTGATGTATTGTTCTTATCTGCGTAGTCGTAAAACTCCTCGCCATCACCATCATAGTAACCTGATGTTGAGGAGTGATGTTTTTTCTGCTCCTTGAAGCCTAAATCAACACCAAACAAATACACCTGATTAAAACCCAGGCTAAGGATAAGATTGAGCGAAAAATTCGATACGGTGGGGAAGGCAAATTTTAACGATTCGAACTCGCTGCGATTCAGCACTTCCAGGGTTGATGTAGTGCTCGACTCACCGTCTTTAAAAGCCAGATAGCTGTTACGGTAAAGCCCCACGGTATCGGGGTGAATTCCGTTACAAGAGAGCAGGTCAATCTGCTTTAGGTAATCATAATCTGCTACTGATGCGGCCCAGTCGAAGCTTGAGCGGTTCTGTTCAATCTCTGAATGAAAATCAGGGGCAATTCCGTAGCGGTTAAGCGACTGCAGTGATGTACCACAAGAAATCAGTATCGCTTTGTCCTGCCATTCTTTTATAAACTCAATAGCATCATCCAGCGAAGGACCGTTACCAATCAGAAAAACCGGCACATCTTTAGATTGCTGAGACAAAAAGCCAGCGGGTTTTCCCTTAAGAAAGGACTGCTGACTTTTAATCACACTATGAGTTTGATTGATCCCATAATAAGCATGATCAAAGTACTCTCCCATAGCAATAACGGTTTGCAATTGTTCACGAAGTTGAGCCACTGCTGTATTCAGCACTGAATTGTAGTAGGTTTGATAGAAAAAGGTATTGGCCAGAATATATGGTCCAATGGAATAGAAACGGTTTAATAAATCGCGGAACAGGTTGCTGCCATCATCACCTATATTCAGATACAGGCGACCACCGTCTTTATCTATTTTGGTTAAGATGGCGTGCCAGTCAATTGCAAACAAAGAGCTGTAGAAAAAGTCACGATTTGGCTCACATATAAACAAATTACCGACAGTGTGATTCTCACACAGATTCTCTAGCTGATAACCTGCGCCAAGGCCAAACATAATCAGTGATTTAATTTCCTCAGGCAAACGCAACTTCGACTCTTCGGCTTTAAGAAGCTCCTCGGTTTCCTGCACCAGTTGATAGTGATGATAATGCTTTAACTTTGTCCCTGCATACCCAAGCACAACGCCGTCCTTTGCCGGCGCTTCGCAAAATCCCTGATAGCTTAAACGACATTCCTCTTTCGCCTGTTGACCATACCAGGTTGTCAGATCGTCGCGCTTGGCAATATTGACGGCTTGCTGATTATCCCTTTCAGCTACCGGTAGCCAGGTGCCCGGCTGGTAATCTTTAAACTCCTGGTAAATATCAGGGAAGTATGCTTTAAAAGCCGCCATATTCGACTGATAAAGGGTGTTTTCCGGCGTTACCGACTGATAACTGAGTATATCAGCAGGTAAACTCCAGGCCGGTAAATACTGGTTAGCCTTTTCTTCGGTATTAACGGGTAAACCATTTTGCTTGAGCTGAGACCAGCAATGTTGGCGCAACCCGCTCTCTACAGAGCGAAAAACCGGATGATTGTAGTGCCGGTACAAATAAAAGCCGTCTACATCTACTGCCTGACGTAGTTCTTCCATATCTTCAATCAGGTTACGGCTGTCCATACCGTACTGTATATAAATACCAGTGCCTTTTTGATTGGCCAGGGTAAAAATATGTGACCAGTCGCATAGTGCCACTGAATTTTTGAAGTACGCCTCTTCGGGCTCGTATATCACCAGATGTTTTATGTCATAGTCGTTAAGAAGGGTTTCGATATGCCAACCGATCCCAACCCCAAGTACCACCATGACGTCAAAACTGTCTGGCAATGGCACGGCCGAAGCTTTTTGTTGGTAGACCGGAAGTTCGGTTAATATTTGCGGCGGATCGTTATCAGAATCTTCGCGTAAATGTTGTGGTTCCGAGGCTGAGAAGTCCACGTATAACGGATGCTGACAGAACAGTTCAAGGTGTCTGGTCACTTCCTTTACAGGCTCTAATCCATAGAGTGTGCGCCCGGTGCCCAAATCAACTAAATTTATGTCACCTTGCTTATTACTGAAGACCGATACATATCCTTTATCTTCAGTAGTAACGACGTTCATCATCGACGGCATGCTCTGGGCGAAAGCATAAACATTTTTTTTATGTGTTTTGGCAATATGCCGCGCTAACTCACCGTCTAATAGAAGCTGTTTGTCTTCATCCGAATCCAAATGTAGCTTAATATTTTTTAACATGTATATTTATCCGGCATTCAAAGTAATTCAAAAGTCAGACGCTTATAATCTGAACTTGCTGTGCTATCCCTAACTCTCTGGCTACGGATGTGATATTTTTAACAATCTCTTGTTTAAACGCGTAAGAAGTAACGACTATTTTTCGGCTGCCTTTGTTTAGCGCCTGAGCAAGGCTTTCAACCTCTACCCCCTTAAGGAGATATGGCCCGTTGACATCGGCTTTGCGATCGATCAATCGCTCGATAACAAAACCATTCGCAGCGGTCAGTTCATTGAACTGCTCAAAGAAAACACCAGCCCCATACAGGCTGAATTGTTGCCATCCCCGCTCTTCTATCAGCTCAATCAGATTGAGGATATTGAGATAATTATCATTTAGCAGCAAGCCTTCCCGGCGATACAGAAAATTTTCATCGATGACGCTGCAAATCCCCTGAGGCCAGTGCAGACGTCCTATCTGCCATTGCTCGTGCTCATGCAGGCTTTCTATAACCTGCAATGTGCCCAGCCGTTTAACTTCCGCAATTTGCGGCTCCGCAATAACCGGATACGTTTTATCTGCGCCAAAATTATCCTGATGATACAATTGAGTATACACAATGCTTTCACTGTAAGTGGGTAATCGCACATAGCGCGCCAACATCGCTACTGCCTGATCTGCATTCACTTTCTCAAAGCCATAGCGGTTGAAGCAATCAAAAAAGGCCTCTATTCCCGCGTAAAAGCTGGCAACGATACTGGTATTTTCCTGGGTCGATTCGCCAAGAATCGGTTTGGACTGCTCATCATAGGCCAGGGTGGTGCCCACATCGCCCAATAAAAAACTCTCTATACATTCAGGCGAGCGCCAGAGCATACGTCTGAGATTAAACTTGTCATTGTGGGCGCCAATGAAGCTCTCATACAAAGTACCCAGTCGTTGATAAATACGGTTGGTAGAATAAAACAACAAATTGGTTTTGGCGCGTTCACCAAGGGCCAGTTCAAGATGACTCTGGATAGTACCGCCGTTACCCAGATCAACAGTAATGCACTGCGATAACGGGGAGTCGACCTCGTTGTAGAAATACTTTTCGAAACGGCGTTTTTCTGCCTCAATACGCTGCTGAACAATCTGCTTTGAGTTCTCGGCCTGTTGATAGAGTAAACTGAGGATGTTTTTACCATTATAAAAAACACTGTCGGAGTTTTTAAACTCCAGCGCTGAAAACTGTTGCAGGATGTCATCTTTCTCCAGCATAAAATCAGCATAAAAATTAGCGATGGTATAACCCCTGCGCTTGATAAAAATGTCCATCAGGCCGCTAAACCATTCATTATCTCCAGTATCCACTGCAGGCCAGAACGTGGACTTGCGTGACACATATAACTTGATAACCCGCAAACCGCAGAGGCCTCGCTGTTCGAGCCGCTTTTCAATCAGCGGGGCAAAAACCTCTCCTTCGCGCATCAGACACAGCACATTACAGGCCTTGCTGGCCATGCTTCTATCGATAACCCAATCGCAAAAACTCAATAATGCTGGTCCCCAGGTGAATCCTGAGAGCTCGAACGCGCCGGGCATTACCTCTGCAGGTTTGTGGGTTGAGGCCAGATAGCGAACGGCATTAAAATCACACTGCGCTGAATACAGTTTACGTTCAGCATCAAGGATCCGCTTACCATCGAGTGATGGGCCAACACGCACTGTTTCTATACCAAATAAGCTGGCATTTTTGATATCTGCGATGGTGTTATCGCCCACGTGTAGCCAGGATTCAAAAGGTTGGTCTGCCAGCTCAGCGACACGTTTAAACAACCCGCCCGAAGCTTTATTTACTTTATGTTCTGATGACACATAAAGTGGTATCGCCTGCAATACCGGCTCATCATGAAAAAAACAGTCGCGGATCTGCTTAGCTGATAAGTACATATCGGAAATAAAAGCTAACTGGACACCCGGTGTGTTGTGCAGCTTTAAAATCAGCGATTTAAGTGTTTCGTCAAGAAAACCGTAACGGGCTTCTGTCGCCAGCTCAGCGTCTAGCAGCAAGTATTGATCTTCACGTTCCATCGGTAGATGACCGATGATCTCTTCCAGAGTAACCTCTCGATGCTCTGTTTTATTTTTCAGTTCGCGTTCAGCATAATGCCGTAGTTCCTCGTACTCAGACGGCGTCATTTGTGCAGTTAGCTGCTCGGCCACCGAAGCAAAGGCTTCAGCAAAAATGCGCGTTGGCCGGGCTACTTTGCGAAACACCAGAGTATCGAATAAGTCGAAAGACACCATGCGAATATTACGCTGGGTCAGGCTCTGCTCAATGGCATGCGTCAACTGGCTCATAAGCAAATATCGTCCCTGGACTCGAAATGTGAGAGCAACAATGCCATTGTTTCAGCATTAGGTACCAGCGTGGGATTATCCACTGCCCCGTTCCAGCTTTTAACCGGCGTTTGCCAGTCGCCGTAATGTTCCTGCAAGAAAATTTCCGGCTGGACAGGAAAACACAGCGGTCCGGCAGCGGTTTGTCTTACCTCAGTGGGTAAGAAACCGGCGGTACTTATCACGTTAGCGTTTGGCTCAAACCAGTAGGTTTTCTCGCCCACCTGATAGTGAATGATATAGTCCACCATCACGCCATCTTTGAAGGCCTGTAAAAATGCCGGTAAGCGGCCCTGGCTGAATTTAGCCGGTGCCGGTGATGCCCACGTTTTGCCGTAGCGGGCCTGAAGAAAAGCTTCAGTTTGTGCCGGCACAAAAAACTTCAGTTCGCCAACCTGCAGCACTTCGGGAGCCGCCAGCACTTTAGCATCCACCCAGTGTTCGCAATTAAGATCGCGCCACATTCCCTTACCGTCTGAAAACGCGAAGTTAAAGAGGTTCACACGCCAGCCGGACTGCTCAACGGTTAACCCTTTGCCGTGCTCATCTTCACTGCTGACATACCATGAATCCACCTCCCCGAGGGCGGCGCCAAGGGTTACCAGCTCGCTGGCGCTCATCGGCGGGATCAACAGCGATAAGGTATCAATTTCAGGATTCAGCTGCCCATCACGGTATAGTGAAAGTAATGTCCCGGTGGTCAGTACATAGTCTATGTTCAACTGTTCGAGGCTTTGGGTAATGGCATGTAAAACTGCCAGGCCTTGTTGTAATGCCTGACTATCACGCGCGCCTACGAAATGTTTGCGGCATTCAAAACCAGCGGCTCTGAGCGCAGATTCAAGCTCCCACACGTTGGCAATCTGATGCTGATATACGCCAAAGTCGATATCTTTATCCCAGGGGAGAAAATCATTATCCCGCACCATACCAAGCAAAGAGCCGCCAATCAGAATAGCTTCAATGCCGGCTTCATCAGACACTGCCAGTGCATCCCGGCACACCTGATGCACATTGGCGTATTCTGAATAGATTTTATTGAGTGAATATTGCATTGTTATCTGTCGGTTACCGCGCATTTGTTTACATTTTATCGGATCAACCTGAGAAATCATTAACGCAGGCGACGCTTTACTACTCTGTGGTGATCAAACCTTTGCTGAGCAGATTGTGCCCCAGCATAGTGGCTACCCACTGTTTGTCTTTTACCGGTTGAGAAAGCCAGCGCCCCTGCTCAAACTTAAACTGATATATCTGATTAAACAGTCGATCAAACCAGTACAGGTCATTTTTGTATAACAGGCTGAAATTAGCCGGTGTGTTACCTTTAAGCGTAGCAGAATGGAAGAAATAGCATTTATCACGTTCATCCAACGCCAGCGACTGACCATGTCCGGCAATATCATGATCGATACCCAGCAGATCCAGAAAAGTAGGGAATAAATCAAAATGTGACGAGTGGCTGATGGTTTTGCTCTCAAGCTTTGGATGAGTGAGCATAAACGGCACCTGAGTTTGTTCGGGGATCACAGAGTTACTGTGAAAGCTGTAGCCATATTCGCCGAAGGATTCACCGTGATCGCCGGTAAATACAACAAGGGTATCCGACAAATCGACCTTTTCAGCCAGACGGTTTAAAAACTCATCAATGATATAATCCACTTCTTCCACTGCATTGAGGTACAAAGCTTTCTGCGAGCTCCCCCCGTGCCGGTTGAAGCGTTGTTTATCCACTACTTCATAAGGCATGTGTGTCTGGTCATTAATCAGATGCAAAAAGAACGGTTTATCACTCACCTGCCGGGCTACCTCATCCACCATGTTCCACAGCCGGTAGTCTGCGAGGAGTCCATTGGCAGGAATATCATCGGTTCCCCATACCTGGTCAAACCCGATGCGCTCCAGCAGCTTCCAATAATCATACAGCCCGGTATTGGCGCTATCGAGGAACAGAGTATGATAACCCGCTTGCTGCAACGCTTTGATATATCGCGGCTCGCCGCCGTAATAGGCCGAGTCAGCCTTATTGTAAGGATTATTGGAGTAGAGGCCGGTGTACATTTGATTGGTCGACACCGTGGTGTTAGGGCATAAACTGAAGTGCTGTGATGACAGCCAGCGGTTAGCGTTAAATCGCTTCACCAGCGAGGATTGCACCGGTGCGTTGTCATAGGGCTGCACGTAGCACCCCAGCGATTCCATGGTAATAAGAATAACGTTCGCGCCTTTACAGTGGCCAAATAAGTCGCTTTTTGGGGTTGGCTTAATAGCCGGCACAAAAGGACGTAAAGGCTCCCCGTCGGCAGTGTCAGGTGCAGTGAAATTATCACTTAACAGAATATTAGGCAGCAGACTGGGCGTAGTAAAAAACTCAGCTTTTGCTTTCGCTACTGTGGCATAGCCATTAAAAGCTAATACCAGCAGAATAACTGCAAGCATTATTGCCTCAAAAGCCCCAACCGGTATGCCAGGGATCAGCGGCAAACTTACCAGCAACCCGCCAACACAGGCCCAAAGTATGCGGCTTTTCGCTCCAGTCTCAATAAAGCCGCCACAAAGCAACCATAAAGCACCTGCCAGACAGGCATTAACCGCCCACATCTGCATGGCAGCAAAAATGAAGCAAGCGATTGCCATAAATGGAATGAGCACAGCCGGTTTGAACCGGGTGAGTACGTCCAGTAAATGGGGAACGCCTTTCATCAAGCCTTTAGTGCCTTTAAAAAACCACATAATGGTTTCCCGGTTCACCTCGATCCGGTATTGCACAAACAGCATGGCATCAAGCCAAATAAGTACCGCATACAAACTCAACAGCGCTGTGCTGACTATTGCGGTAACGCCGCTTAACTGACACAGCGTAACGTGGCCAACTGATACCAGCAGTAACCAGTTGATGTCAGCCAGCGAGGCGGTTTTGCTGAGTGCTCCTCGCTTTGCCCTGAGCTGTTTATTCAGCAACAGCAATGGCAGTAGCGCTCCAAGCAGCACCAGGCTTTGCGACAACAAGTTGGTTATGGTCAGCATAAAAGCAGTCCGTTAACGCCGTTTTGGCATATACAGAGATATATAGCGCGGCTCACCAGAATGCTTCCGGTAAATCCACCCCATCCCATACTGGTGCAAACTCCAGCGCCTTACCCAATGGCACCACACGCTTAAATTCCCCCTTTGGTGTAGTTATTTCGTCAGTCACGGCGTAACTTATTGTCTGTAATTTTGTTGAACAGGCAATCTCATTCACCGAACCGATATCTTGTTCCACCACCAGCCCATCCCCCTCGTGCGCTTCGAGCATGGGGGCAGTCAGAGAATTGACCTTACAGCGGGCAATAGGGCCGACATTACATACTTTAGCGAAGGTAACAGTTTTGCTACCCGCTTCCTGACTTAACTTTATGCCCCATCCTGCTGCGAGCTTCTGCAGCAATATATGCTGATTTACCTTATGGCTTGTTTCAAACTGATGGTCCAGTTGCTCAATGCGTTGTTCAACGGCTGCCCAGAACAAACGCTGATAGTCAGGGGCGGTATTAAGCCAGTAAATGGCTTTTGGTGACGAACAGGCCTGTTGCGTAAATGGCAGCAAATCGGTTAAAAACTGGCTGGCCAGCGCGTTAAGGTCACTGTTTTCGTCCAGTTGTATAAGAGCTACCGAATAGCGATCAGGGAAGCAAACCTGGGCGGTTTGTGGCGCGATTGCCGTCACTGCTTTAATGGCTTCATCGCCGCCCCAGATAACCCTTAAATCACACCAGTTGCTTAGTTGCTCCGTCACCTGTTCGTGCCGGGCTTCGTATTCAACCACTGCCACCTGGTTAGCCAGGACTTGTCCTTCCGGGAGCTTCAGGTATTCCTTTAACAGTGAAATTAACAGCCAGGTTACCTCGCCGCTGCGCTGACTGACTCTCACGATGTTTTGATTGGCACAGAGTACAGAAAGCAGTACCGAATACATAAACACCGTATCGACATTAGCCGGGGCAATATGAAATACCCGATGGACCTTTTTATCTTTGAGCTCAGACGGCATGGCTGCGGTAATTTTCGCCAGGTGGGCCTGACGAAACCAGAACGCCAGGGCGACAATTTCCGGATGTTCCCGCGCTGTATTTTGCTTGAGCAAAAACGCTGCGAACCCAGCCACCGAAGCGCGGATTTCTGCAAGTGACTGCAACCTGTTCTGGTTGAGGCTTTGTGCCTCTATGTGCCACGTGAGTGGTGAGTTATCATTAGACAAAGGTATCACTGCAACCCTTCACTTGTGCTTTAGGCACCCGGCCGTGCACCTTAAAATATTTCCCCAACCGGCCACAGGCGCAATCATCTTCGCCAATAATGGTGCCAAGATCCTCTGTTAATATGCAATGGCCCGGGTAACTGGTTGGTAACACCGAGTTCACCTGAATTAATCCCGTTTCGCCGTTTTCCACCACACTTAAATCCGCAGGGTCGCGAATGAGTACGTCCGACCAAACCGGGGTGTGTAAGTAACCATGCTCACATTGCATGTATATCGTGCCGGTTTGCTCTACCATGCCGTAATAATCATGCACACTAACGTTGCCGAGGGTATCGCGGATAGTCGCTTTAAACTGCTCGTCGGTAACCGCCTGCTCCTGCATTTTCTTCCAGCCACCGCCGTGAATGAGGATGGCATTAGTTAAATTAACAGTAAGCCCCTTGTTGATCATCGCCTGAATAAACTGTTGCCAAACGATAAAAGTAAAGCCAAATATCAGCACCGGTTGATCACCGTACTCGGTAAAAAACGCCTGAACCTTATCCACGTCCAGTTGCATTTCATCATCCAGCGCATAGCAGTGGTGGCGACCAAAAAAAGATAGCCCTTGCAGGCCTGCTGCTCTGGCGGTCATGGCTGCGGCTTTTTTTACCGTGGAGGGGGCATCGATTAACAGCATGGGTCGGCGCTGTTTACCCAACCAGCTTTGCAGAATTTTTACCAGCACCTGACTCTGGCGCTTAGCCGAGGGGCCATCCAGGGTAATTTTGGAGGCCAGACCGCTGGTACCGGAAGACCGCATTTGCCTGAACACCTCGGACTCATCAATACTGGCCAGTTCAAGATCCTTAAATAATCTCGCGGCAACGGGCAGCTGCCCCTGACTTCCGGCACACCTGAAGTCATACGGGTTACAGTCAAGTAACTGCCGATAAGCCTGGCAATGCTCATAATGATGGGCACTTAAGCGCGGAAGCAGTTCGTCCAGCATGGCTTGCTTCTGGGCACTGGCAAGGCCATAAACCGGTAAATCAAATAAGTCGGGCGGATAGCTAAACATGTCACACCGCCCCTATTTGTTGCCGGGCCAGAGTGGCATAGTCAATTTTGCCGTTATCCAGCAGCGCAATCGTGACATTCGCGAGCAGACGGATATTGCGCTTTGGGATAGCCAGCATTTTTACCAGTTGATCAGTGAGTTGCACGTTTTGCTCACCAGACAGTTCGCCGCTATACACCGCAATAAGCTTGTCATCCTCACCAATCACGCAGGCCGCTAAAGGCAGGTTTTGCTCGGCAAGTATGCGCAGAAAGGTTTGTTCCACCACATCCAAATTGACCCGTTCACCGGCAATTTTGATCATTCGTTTGGTGCGGCCTGTAATTGTGTAATCCCCCTCGGCATCGCACACTGCCAGGTCGCCGGTAGCCAGCCATTCTGATGGTGTAAACGCGGCCAAATCGGCCGCCTTATCAACATAGCCCAGCATGACATTATCACCGCGATAGCAAAGCTCGCCTTCCCCATCCGGCTCGGTTGCACCTGCCAGTTTAAATTCGCCGCCGGCAATCGCCTGACCCATTGCGCCCGGCTTTTGCAATACCTTCTCCGGTGCCAGATAGGCCATACGGGCGGTGGCCTCGGTTTGGCCATACATGACATAAAATGCTTTATCAGTTTGTTTGGCGTACTCGGCCAGGCTGGCCACATGGGCAGGAGCCAGTTTACCGCCGGCCTGAGTAAAGTAGCGAAGGGCCGGCAGTTCCATGCGGGTAAAGCGCAGCCGAAGCAGCATTTCGTAAAAAGACGGCACTCCCGCCATCGACGTTACCGGACGGTTTTTTATCACCTCCCAGAACGCTTTATCAAACACGCTGTGGCGGGTAAAACAGATGGTTGCACCCGCTTTAAGATGCGTGTGCAATACCGACAACCCGTAAGAATAACTAAACGGCAGGGTAGCCAGCGTAATATCTTCTGCCACTATGGGCAGGTACGCTAAAATGGCGTCACAGTTTGCCGTCAGGTTACGTTTTGAGAGCGCCACGCATTTGCCGGCGCCGGTGCTACCGGAGGTAGATAATAACAGGCTCAGCCGGGCATCTGTTGGCAGTGGTTCGTTATGCAAAAGGGTAACAGTGCCACCACCAATTACCGCATTGGGCGTCAATGCCTGTGCATATTGTTCACGGGTGGCTAGCGTACAGTCGGGATTAAGCAGTAGCACCACATAATCCAGGCTAAGTGCGGTTAAGTAATCCACCACACTGGTGATACTGTTATCAATGAGCATCATCACCACCGGGCGATGAAGGGTAACAATTTGCTGCCAGTTTTGCGCTCGTCGCGCTATTGCCCCACTTAGCTCGCGATAAGTGAGACTATCCGTGTCATCCATCAGTGCTACACGTTCTGAATGACGGTGGGCTTCAATAAACGGGATCACCAGCTCTGCATGACTCATGGGCAAAAGTGTCCGTCAACGGGTAGCACATGCCCGGTGGTATAGCCGGCCTGCTCGGAGAGTAAATAGAGTACCGCGTCAGCCACTTCTTTAGCAGTACCGGCACGCTGCAATACCGTTCGCTGCAGCACTTTTTGTCTGGCTTCGTCTTCATAATGTTCGGTAAGCGGGGTATCGATAAAACCGGGGGCTACCGCATTCACCCGAATTCCCACGGGGGCCAGTTCTTTCGCCAGGGACTTGGTTGCACCGGTCAGCGCAGCCTTACTGGCCGCATAAGCGCTCATACCTTTACTGCCCTGCTCACTGACTTGCGACACAATATTCACGATACTACCACGGCGCAGACGGCTCATTAACCGGCTGGCCAGTTGCATATGCTGATAAGGAGCAAGAAAGTTAATATTGAGCTGCTGTTTAAGTTTGTCCATGCTGGTTACCGATAACGGCGATTCCAGCATCACCCCGGCATTATTCACCAGTCCGAATAACGGTGGAGCCAGGCCATCCGATACCTGGCGTTGCAGTTGGCGGAATGTATCTTTCACTGCGAGTTCGTCGGTCACGTCATAAACCAGCGGCCGCAATGCTTTGCCAAAGGTCTCCTGCATGGCGCTCAGTGCCTCTTCGTTGCGTCCGCCGGCAAACACGGTGGCACCGCGCTCTATGCAGGCGGCCACAATAGCCTGGCCGATGCCGCCGCTAGCGCCGGTAACCAGTACGGAAGCACTTTGTAAAACGGTATTAGGCAAAGCTGACATCGTATTTTTGCAAAATGAGTTTGGCCTGGGCCACCGAGCTCATATCAATAATGTCATCGGTATCCAGCATCACATCGAACACATTTTCTAATTCTGCAATTAACACCATGTGAGCCGTTGAGTCCCACTCAGGAATCGTATTGTAAGTGAGTCCGTCGGTGACTTTTTCCGGGGGGATCCCCAGTGCATCACTAAAGGCCTGTTGTAATTGTTGTTGCGTATCCACCTGTATCTCGTTCCTTATTTCGCGTTGCGAGTGCGTGATAAAAACTGTTTAATCGGCGCCGTGGCCTGACGGTAATTTTCCACATCCAGCTCGAGCACCATTAATTCTTCATCTTCAACAATGGCATAACCGAGCTTCTGATTGTAACTCAAAGCGTTTTGATTACTGCGCTTAACTACCGCACGGAATCGTTTGGTGCCAAGTTGGTCGAAACAAAAGTCGTACATGGCCAGTGTGGGGGCAAAGGCGATAATATTGCCCTGATAACGCCGCTCGCCAATGTACAATCCGGGTTCAAGTAAGCTGGCCTCGGCCACGGTGTTACCATTTTCCAGCGATTTAACGTTAGTGGCGCCAATTAACTGGTCACGAAATTTAATTACCCAGTGCAATTGCTTCGGGTCGAGCTGCGTTTTTTTGAACCACGCCTGTTGTTGTTCTTCACTTATGAGGTCGTCTGACAGCATCTGGCGGCGAATTTCATCCTGATTACGCCAGCTGCGCAGCAGGCCCTGATGGGCTTGTGTCATTGGCAGCAGCTCAACCTGATAGGCACTGAGCGAAAAATCGTTCACCGGCTTGTCACTCAGCATATTATCCCGCCTGGTCGTTGCGCCAATCGGCAATAGCCGCCAGCAGCTGCCAGGCACCATCGGTGACAGCGACCTCAGAAGCCGACCGGGACATATCTTCAAGGCGATTTTCATCCTGCCAGAGTGCTTTTACACGGGCTGTCAGGGCAGCTAAATCAAGATTGTCTTCGGCATCCATAACTTCACACCAGCCCTGCCTGGCAGCTTCTTCGCTGGCCTGGCGCTGATTTGCCGCCACCGTCAGTAACACCGAAGGCGTTAAACAGGCCGCCAGTTCAAACTGACTCCCGCCTGCGGCAACCACAGCAAGACGGGCATTAATCCATAGATCGGCCATATCCTGACAATTGTGTACATGCTGAATCGCGCTGTCACTCTCGCCGATAAAGCGGGTTAAAGCATTAAGCGCGTCCGCCGCCATCCCCGGGCCGGTGACTACTCTGAACGGCGCATCCGGCAAGGCTGCGGTCAGCGCTTCGAGCACCGGTAAAGTTAATCCGGCGGGATCGCTGCCGCCCATATTGATGGTCAGGCTAAAACGCTGATTGACTGGTAACGGTTGGGTGACGGAAAATTCTCTTCGCAGTAACCGGTATCTGGCCCCCAGACATAGCATAGCGGTCGGATTGGCCTGGGTGTACTCCTCTCGCCAGACTTCACCTGTGGGGTTACACACAATATCGGCATACTGAAAACCAGGTTGGCGGATATCATCAAGCAACACCAGCGGCGCATCGGCGTGACTTACCTCTTTCAGCAGCGACTCGCTAAAACCGTACCCATCAAGCACAATGGCCACCGCCGCGTGCTCTGCTGCCAGACCGCTTAACTGACTGGCCAGGGCTTGTTCGGTATCGGCCGCTATAATCAAGCGGCCAGTCCAGTCGTGGCGCTCAATAATAAACTGGCGGGCGGCTTCATTCACGACAAACAGGCTATCCAGCCCTTGTTCTGCCGCGGCCTGGGCAAGCGCCTGACAACGCATCACATGGCCTATGCCGGTTTCGCGGCTACCGCCGGTACAAAATAGCACAGCACTCATTCGCCGATATGCTCCCAGCTAAGGGCGGTCCCCTTGCGGATAAACCGACTGGCTTTTTTATGCAGCACGGAATCCCAGTGTTTCGGCGCCAGACCAAAGGCCGGGCGGACTATTTTCAGGTTGTTTGGACCAAGCGGTTCGCCCGGCTGAATATCCTGGCTGACATATATAGAACGGCGATATTGCTTGGCTTTATCTTCTGCCACGGTACCGCCGTACTTCACTTGCCCCAGTGCCTGCCAGGCCCGTTCGGTTTCAGTTACCAGGGCGGCAAGTTCCTGCGGTTCCAGCGAAAATGCCGCGTCTACACCACCACCGTTACGATCCAGCACAAAGTGCTTTTCGATTACGCTGGCCCCCAGTGCCACACTGGCCACTGCAGCGCCAATACCACCGGTATGATCGCTCAGGCCCACTTCGCAGCCGAAGGCCTCGCGCAAATGGGGGATGGTATTAAGATTGGTGTTTATCGGCTCAGCCGGATAGGTACTGGTACACTTAAGCAGGATAATCTCTTCGCAACCCGCGTTTCTGGCGGTCTCTACCGCCAGCTCAATTTCACTCAGACTGGCCATCCCGGTAGACATGATCAGCGGCTTGCCTTTGCTGGCCGCCTTCTTGATAAGCGGAATGTCAGTTAATTCGAAGGAGGCGATTTTAAAACAGGGTACGTCCAGTTCATCCAAGAAATCCACCGCCGACTCATCAAAGGGCGAACTGAAGGCCAGCATCCCCAAGGATTTTGCATAGTCGAACAGTTCACTGTGCCACTCGTATGGAGTAGCTGCTTTTTGATACAAGCTATACAGGCTGGCGCCATGCCAGAGGCTGTCGGTTTCTTCGATAACAAAGCCGGCCTCCATGACATCGAGTGTCATGCTGTCGGCGGTATAGGTCTGTAATTTGATAGCGTGAGCACCACTCTCGGCGGCTGCTTTAACCATGGCTCTCGCTGTATCGAGTGACTGACTGTGATTACCGCTTAGCTCTGCAATCACAAAAGGCGCGGTATCTCGACCAATTTCACGGTTGCCAATCTTTATTTTACTGGCCGGCCCATTGCTATGCATCACTGCTCCCCTTCACATAAGCCAGATACATTAGCTCAGCGCGAGTCCAGTCTTCCATGGTATCAATGTCCTGCACCAAATGGCGCGGCAATACTACCGGAATACTGTGCGACGCAAACATTGGTTGATGGGCTAACCAGGCACTGCTGTGCCCCCAGTAAAACTGACCAGCATCGTGGTAGCACTCTTCCAAATCCTGGGAGCGCATTCCCATATTGCCGGCATCCACCGGTTCAACGCCCTCGCCTGCCAAGCGAATGGCGCGCTGAATAGGAAAATCAAAAGTGGTTACCGAAAACGCGTAGTGCATAGCCGGAGCAGCCTGCAAACGAGCTAACCCATCGGCCAGGAAGTCGGCTTGTAAGAAAGGTGCAGTCGCATAGATGCAGCACACAAAATCCGGTTTTTCGACGATTTCGCTATACCCTTCTATGGCATGGCGAACCACCGGCGAAGTGCCGGTATGATCGTCTGACAACGCATCTGGCCGTTCAATGATCAACGTCGCGCCCCAGGCTTTGGCTACCCGGGCAATTTCTGGCGAGTCGGTCGACACCACAATATCATCGAACACACCGGACTGTTTTGCCGCTTCAATAGAATAAGCAATCAGCGGTTTACCGGCAAAAGGCCGGACATTTTTTCCTTTGATCCGCTTACTGCCACCACGGGCCGGGATCACTGCAATATTCAAGATAATACCTCGCTTAACTGCGTAATAACCTCCATTTGGTTATCGGCAGACAGAGCTGGAAATAAAGGTAAAGTAAGGGCACGACGGTAGTAGTGCTCAGCATTGGGAAACTGCCCGGGCCTGAAACCCAGTTGTTGATAATATGGATGCAAATGAATGGGGATATAATGCACATTCACGCCAACGCCCCTCTCTCTGAGCTCATTGAACACCTGTTTACGATCGTGCTTGGTAAGCTCTATCATGTACAGGTGCCAGGCGCTGTTTGGGTCGAGCACCGGCCTTATCACCGGCAGATCAGCTAATGCTTTGTGGTATACCTGTGCCAACGTATAGCGCCGCGCCACAAAACTATCGAGATGTTTAAGCTGGGATAACCCCAGCGCGGCATGCACATCGCTTAACCGATAATTAAAACCCAATTCAAACTGAGCATAAAACCAGGGTTCATCCTGGTGAGCATCTCCCAGCATATTGGGATCCCGGGTAATACCGTGGCTGGCATAGCGGCGCAACAGGGCTGCCAGCTCATCATCATTGGTGAGCACCGCACCGCCTTCTGCGCTGGTGATAGACTTAACCGGATGAAAACTTAGCACCGTCATGGCTGAAAACCTACCCGCCCCTACGATATGCCCCTGTGCGTCTTTCGCCCCCAGGGCGTGCGCAGCATCTTCTATCAGGGTAATGCCAAATGGCTCGGTTATGGCGGCAATTTCAGCCATATCGCAGCTACTGCCGGCAAAATGAACCACAATAATCACTTTAGGAATTTTGTTTTCTGCGGCAGCAAAGTGCAGTTTATCCACCAGCGAGGCGGTGCATAAATTACGGGTGACCGGGTCGATATCGACAAAATCGACCTCTGCGCCGCAGTAGCGCCCACAGTTGGCCGATGCGGCAAAGGAGTTTGGCACTGTCCACACCACATCGCCACTGGTTACGCCGGCGGCCAGGCAGGCTATATGTAATCCGGATGTTCCGCTATTACAGGCAACCGCAAAGGCCGCGCCCGTGTACTCACACAAGGCTCGCTCAAATGCCGGTACCTGTTGGCCCTGGGTTAAAAACCCCTGCTCCAGCACCTGGGTGACAGCGTCGATATCATCGGGAAATAAGGTGTGCTTACCATAGGGGATCATACGGTGCTCTTATCCAGAACCTGCAGTTCATCAATCGACAAAAAATGCGGGTTGGTGCCGGAATGATATTCAAATTTATCGCTCACCGGCTGACCCTGCTCGGATAAGCGGTTGAGTTTGTAATTAATATTCTTGTCAAAGAAGACAATTGCCGGGGCTATCACATAGTGATCTTCAAACTCTACAGTGTGATGCGCCATTTCTTCCGGCACCATCACCTCATGTAATTTCTCACCCGGTCTGATACCCACCACCTTATGATCGGGTTTGCCACTCATGGCTGTGACCAAGTCAGTAATCCGAATGGACGGGATCTTCGGTACAAAGATTTCACCGCCCTGCATGCGTGAAAAGTTTTTAACCACGAACTCCACGCCTTCATCCAGAGTGATCCAAAAACGGGTCATCTCCGGATGCGTCACCGGTAATTCTTCGCACCCTTCAGCCAGCAACTTACGAAAAAACGGTACAACTGAACCTCTTGAGCCTACCACATTACCATAGCGTACCACCGAAAAACGAGGCCCCTTGGCA